>Ga0307374_10000849_pt1 | contig 57390 bp, 47 predicted proteins | sample OX3MG_FD_202532 | JGI IMG/M metagenome (GOLD analysis project Ga0307374, IMG submission 202532) | Soil microbial communities from Risofladan, Vaasa, Finland - OX-3 | ecosystem: Environmental > Terrestrial > Soil > Coastal area > Acid sulfate soil | place: Finland: Risofladan, Vaasa | collected...
AGCCCAGCTATTACTTGACAAAGCGCTCCATACAAACCCGAAGCGCCAGCGAGGTAAGTGCGTTGCTCCGCCTCGCTTGCGCTTCGGGTTGGTGTGGGCTGATGAATAATCCGGGTTAGTAGCGGCTCGGAGACGTCGTACGGGGAGTAACAGGGGGCAGATACTGCAATTCCGCTTCTTTTTCGGCGGGCTCGGCGGCCATGTCCGGACTCGCGTCGCCGGCAGGCCGTTTGACGCCGGATCGCGACGACCTATCTGAAGAAATCGCCTGGGACGCGTCCGACGGCTCGGCTTCGCCCGGGGGATTCGCTGAAGACTCTACTTGGTCTTGCGGCTCGAATTGCTCGTCGAGCCCTAATGAGCGAGCGCCTGCGGTGGGCGGCGTCTGCGAGGGGCCCAGTCGAGGACCTTCCAATGGCTCGTCCTCGACGGTCTCGCTGGGCTGCATGCCGCTGGCGATCTGCACCGGCTGCCGGCTCTCGGGCGCCAGTTCCGACGACAGCGACTCGACCCATTGCTGCGCCGAGGTCATGCTCGGATCGGCTTGAAGCGCCAAGCTGAACTGTTCCAGCGCCTGGCGAGACTGGCCGCGCTTGTTCAACAGGAAGCCGACGTTGTAATTCGCGATGGCCGCGCCGTGAGCGTCGGTCAGGTGGGCCAGGGCTTCGTCGATGCGGCCTTGGACCACGAGCACCGTCGCAATGTTGTTGCGATACAAGGCGCGATCCGGTTGCAGTTCGACCGCCCGGCTCAACGCCTTCACGGCATCGTCGTATTTTGCTTGGCGAGCGTAGCAAAGCCCCAGGTCGTTGTAGGCGGCGGCTTCGCTGGGGTGGTACTTCGTCGCTTCGAGATAATGCTCGGTGGCGCGTTCCATTTGCCCTTGGCGATCGAACAGCCGAGCCAGCCCCAAGAGGGCGCCCAGATGGTGCGGCTTCATCTCGAGCGCTTTGTGATAGTTGATGCGGGCGTTTTCGGGATCGTTGTCCTTGACGCACATGTTGCCCGCGTCGACGTGGAAGTCGGCGTCAGGCGGCTTCAGCTTGTCGGCCAGCGAAGGCGGAGCGTTGGTCGGTAATTTGCGCTTCTTGGCGGACGCGTTATGAAAGACTTTAGAGACCGACTGGCCCAAGCTGGAATTGGAAACCTTCGAGGCCAATTGCTTCATCGGGCCGGGCGGCTGGTTCGGTCCTGCGTAGGTCGTCGTCTGGATGCCTTGTTTGTTTGCGAAGATCGCACTCGCAGAGCAGCCGCCCGCCAGCATCAGCAGCAAACTTCCCTGAGCAAGCGAAAGGAGGGTGACTTTGAACGTCACGTGAACTCTCCAGAGGTGCGCCGAAAGAGGCGGTAAAAATGCGATTTCGCTCGCAGACAAGCGAGCCTTTTCTAGGATCGTCAGGCGGTCGCCGTTCCCTCAACGAGAAATGGAGGATTAGAGGGTTTTCAGGAGATTTAACGCCTCGCCCTTGGAAATCCGAAAACCCTCTCGGCCGGTTCGCGATGGCGTCTGCCTCGGCGGCCGACCAAGAGGGTTGGTTGAGTGCTGGGCGGCTGGCGCCTCTTCAAAGCGATTTTGACAGTCGGGTGGCTGGCGGCCGAGCCTAGGCGAAGCCCCAGTTCGCTCTCGTATCGCTTCGCTCTGCCGCCAGCCACCCCTCATCTATCAACTCAGACTTGAAGAGGTGCTAAAAGCCGGCGCCTGTCCCGCTGCTGCCGGCGCCGCTTGCACCGCCGCCGCCGCTGGACGGAATTCGCGGATCGGGAGCGCTGGCGCTGTAACGAGCGTCGATGTCGACGATTCTCTCGGCAGGCGTGCCGCGAGGTCGAACTCGAGATTCGGAAATTTGAGCATGCTCGCCAGGATGCAGGATGCTGGCGGCGTACTGATCGACCGATTGTTGCCGATGGGAGGTGTCTTGCGGATTCTTGCCTCGCAAGACGAAGACCTGGCGGTGTTCGGGCGGCGACTCGATCAGGATGCCGCGAACCTTCAATTCGCCGGCCCCGAGCAGTTCGCCGGTTTCGGAGTCGAAATGCTCGTCGCTCAGCGTGTTTTGCACCTGCCAGCCGTTTTGGATCATGACCTGAAACGGGCTGCGCACGGCAATTCGATCGTGAACCACGAACGGCTGCGGCCAGCAGTTGTTGCGGCGGAAATCTCGCCGAATCTTCGAGAACAACTCGCCGGCGCGGAGATCGTTCGGCCCCCAGATGGCCAGTAAAGCCAGCAAGATCCAAGCCTTTTGGGGCATGTCGCGCCTCCTTCCGTGGTCCGATCCAGACCGAGCCGGCGGCCGGTTGTCGGCCGCAACTCCAAGCCTGTCTTCGAGATCCGTTCCGCGACCGGGGCGCAAGGCCGACCGGCCGACTAATTACATTATCGGCAAAGCGCGGCCGAGAATGTGGCATGTCCTGGGGAAATTCGCCCCGTTAAACTGCCCATCTTTTTCGCTAGACTTTGCCCACAAGGTTTAAATAGCCCAGGCATTTATGCCTCAGCATTACCCACATCTTTTTCAGCGTTTTGGCAAGCTGTTGATACGAAAGCACTTACAAAGCCAGCGCGCGAGAGAGCACGCAATTTTAAGTCTTGGTACAGGAACAACTTACGGAAATGTGGGTAATAATGAGGCATAAATGCCTGGGCTAAATAAAAAATAGCCGCGGCGACGTTTTGTCGCCATGCAAGGCGCAAGAAGACCACTCGTGCAGTACGACGATGGAAATTCGCCCAGCCCCGCCGGATCGGACTATTTGACTTCCATCATCGGGAACATGTCGCGAACCATCGTGATCGCGGCCGGTCCGACCAAGACCACGAAGATGCCGGGGAAAATGAAGATCACCAGCGGAAAGATCAGCTTGACCGCCGTTTTGGCGGCCTTCTCTTCGGCCAATTGGCGGCGCCGGGTCCGCATCGAATCACTCTGCACGCGCAGCGCCTGGGCGATGCTCGAACCGAACTTGTCGGCCTGAATCAGAATCGCCGCCAACGACCGCAAGTCGTCGACGCCGCTGCGGATGCCCAACTCGTGCAGCACTTCCGCCTTGGCCCGGCCGACCTGCAATTGAAAATTCGCCAGACCGAACTCTTCGGCGATCACCTTGTAAGTGGATTTCATTTCTTCGGCCACTTTGCGCATCGCCTGATCGAGCCCCAAGCCGGCTTCGACGCAGACGACCATCAGGTCGAGCGCATCGGGCAGGGCGAGGAAAATCGACTCTTTGCGCCGTTTGGTGATGAACCACAGCACCAGCTCGGGCAGGTAGAACAACAGCCCGGCGAAGAACAATGCGGTCATCAGCGACTTCTGGTTGATCTCGGAGAGCGTAACCAGGGTCACTCCGCCCAGCATCAAGCCTGCCAACAAACCCGCGCCTTTGAGGCCCAGGAAGATCGAAGGCGCCGCCTCGTTGCGGAAGCCGGCGTTGGCCATTCGCATCTTGAGCTTGCTGACTTCTAACTCGCTTTTGGGCTGCAGCGGCCTGGCCAGCGCGGGAGACGCCATGGCCAGCACGCGGGTCATGGCATCGGCCTTCTTGACGACGCCGATTTGCTCTTCGGACTTGCGGCGTCGCAAGGAGGGGTTTTTCAGTTCGTCGAGACGTTCGACGGCGCGGCTGCGGCCGCTGGCCACCCGGTCCAGCACCCACCAGGCGCCCAGGGCGAACATCCCGAACACGGCGAACGGCAGCAGCGTCTCGAAATCGATCAGTCCGGCGGCGAAGATCATGGCCAAGGACTCACACTTTGATGTTAACGATCTTACGAATAGCCAGCGCGCCGAGCACTTGCATGATGACCGCGCCGGCGAGCATGTCCTGTCCCATCGGATCGGTGAACAACTGCATGATGTACTCGCGATTCAGGCGATAGACGGCCACGAACAGCAAGGGGGGCAAAGCCAACAATACGGCGCCCGACAGCCGGCCTTCGCCGGTCAGGGCCTGCACCTGCCCCCAGATCTTGAATCGCTCGCGAATGATGTATCCGATCTTGTCCAGAATCTCGGCCAGGTCGCCGCCCGTCTGACGCTGCAGAATGATGGCCGTGGAAAAGAACTTCAGGTCCAGGTTGGGGATCCGGTCGGCCAGCGATAGCAGAGCCTGTTCCATCGGAATGCCGAGATTCTGTTCTTCGAATACGCGGCCGAATTCGACCGAGATCGGGGCGGGCATTTCGTCTTGAACCAGATTGAAGCCCGCCGCCAGGCTATGGCCGGCCCGCAAGGCGCGCGAAATCAACTCCAAAGCGTCGGGCAACTGGGCGGCGAACGTTTTGAATCGCTTTTTGCGGCGATACATCAGCCACAGCAGCGGCAGCGAACTGGAGCACGAACCGACGACTGGCGCCAGCGAAAGCCCCAGCTTTCCGACGATCGCCCCCACCGCCCCCAGCAGGAACAGCACGCCCGAAATCGCGAAGAATTTTGGCGCCGTCAGGTTGGTGTCGGCTTGTTCGAACAGCAGCCGCAGGCGGCCGAAGCGCTGCACGAGGGCTTCGAAGACGTTCGGGACGGCGTCCAGCGGGTGCGCCAGCACGCTGTCGTTGAGCAGCGATTCCTTGTTCGTCGCTGCGGTGCTCATGCCGGTGAGCACGTCGAGCCGGTCTTCGATCTTGTTGTCGCCGCCGCGGAACATGACGGCGATCGCCACGACCAGTGCGCTGACGCCGACGAAGGCCGCAATGCTGACGAGCAGAATGGGATCCATGGCTTTAGTCCACCAACATGACGCGTTGCCGGAAGGCGCTCGCCGGCAGGCGCACGCCGGACGACTCGAGCCGGTCCATGAAGCTGGGCCGAATGCCCGTGGCTTCGAACTTGCCGTAGGCCCGGCCGCGCTCGTCGATGCCCTCTTGCGAATAGTGATAGATGTCTTGCATCACGATCGTCTCTTGCTCCATCCCGATGATTTCGGTGATGTGCGTGATCTTGCGCGGCCCGCCTTGCAGGCGGTTGGCCTGGATGATCAGGTCGACGCCGCTGGCGACTTGCTGCCGCATGGCCTTCAAGGGCAGCTCGAAGCCGGCCATGGCGATCATGGTTTCGATGCGGGCCACCGCGTCGCGCGGGGTGTTGGCGTGGATCGTCGTCAGCGAGCCTTCGTGGCCGGTATTCATGGCTTGCAGCATGTCCAGCGTTTCCGGACCGCGGCATTCGCCGATGATGATTCGCTCGGGCCGCATGCGCAACGCGTTGCGTACGAGGTCGGTCGCCGTGATCGCGCCTTTGCCTTCGATGTTGGGCGGGCGCGTTTCGAGCCGCACCACGTGGTCTTGCTGCAACTGCAATTCGGCCGCGTCTTCGATCGTCACGATGCGGTCGGAATTGGAGATGAAGCTCGACAGCGTGTTGAGCAGCGTCGTTTTGCCCGAGCCGGTGCCGCCGGCGATGATGATGTTCAAGCGGGCCTTGATGGCGCCTTCCAAGAGCATCACCATCTCGGGCGTGAAGGCCTTGTAGTTGAGCAGGTCTTCCAGTTTCAACGGGTTGGCGCCGAAACGGCGAATGGAGACGGCCGCCCCGTCCAAAGCCAAAGGCGGAATGATCGCGTTGACGCGGGAACCGTCCGGCAGACGGGCGTCGACCATCGGGCAGACTTCGTCCACGCGCCGGCCGACGCGCGACACGATGCGATCGATGATTTGCATCAAGTGCGAGTTGTCGCGGAAGACGACGCTCGTCTTTTCCATCTTGCCGCGGCGCTCGACGTAGATGTTCTTGGGGCCGTTGATCAGGATGTCGCTGATCGTCGAGTCTTTCAGCAGCAGCTCCAAGGGGCCCAGGCCGAACGTCTCGTCGAGCACTTCTTCGACCAGCCGCTCGCGCTCGGCGCGGTTGAGCAGCGTGTCTTCCGCGTCGCAGAGGTGCTCGACCACCAGCCGGATTTCGCGGCGCAGCACGTCGCCGTCGAGATCGCCGACCTTCGACAAGTCGAGCTTGTCGACCAGCTTGCCGTGAATTCGCCGCTTGAGATCTTCGAAATCGGAGTCTTGCGATTTGTCGCCGCTGCGAACCGCCGTGGGAAGAGACTTGGCCATAAGTGCATCGTCGTAGGTTGATAAAGGTGCAAGGCCCTCGACGGCGCGCTCGTAGGCCGCGCTTGCGGGCAAGAAAAGCCTAGCTTACGAAAAAAGAAAGGGCGGCTGCGCGACATGCAGCACGCGCAGTCGGCGAGCCGGAAGCGTAAACCGGCGAGCCGGAGGCGTAAACCGGCGAGCCGGAGGCGTGAGCCTCCGGGTTGAAGCGGCAGCGCGGCATCCAACCCGGACGGGTTGCCAAAGCGACATGCGGCGCCACCGGGGGGCTAACGCCCCCCGCTCGCCTCGCCAATTCTGCGATGCGCCAATCAAAGCGAGGATAAGTCTCGCGCTTATTTCGCCGGGGCAGGGGGCTTGCCGCCCTTGTCTTTGCCTTTCACCGGCCAGAAGCTCAACAGGCGGCTGCGCGACGATTTCGCGCCTTCTTCTTCGGCGTCGCCCGAGCCCGAACCGCCCGAAAGGGCCTGCGACAAACTGACGATCGCATGGGTAATGGCGGCTTTGGGCGCCTGTTCCACCAACGGCACGCCGTTGTTGCGGACCTCGACCATCGTGCGATAGTCGTTGGGCAATTGCCAGAAGATTTCTCGGCCGATCGTGTCTTGCGCCTTCTTCAGGCTGATGTTGCCGTTGTCCAGGCCGACGCGGTTGACGACGATCTTGACCTTGTCCGCCACCCCTTTCATGTTGCCGAACGACATCATCAATCGCACGACGTTGCGCAGGCAAGGCAGATCCAATTGCGTCACCAGCAGGATATGGCTGGCTAACTGCAAGGCGACCTGATCCAGCGGCGAGTAGCTTTTCGACAGGTCGAGCACCAAATGCGTGAAGGTCGCCTTGAGCAGGCCGATCACGCGCTGCAAATCGTCGGGCGTGACCAGGCTCATGTCTTCCATCTGCACCGGGCGCGGCAGCAAGAACAAGCCCGACGAGTGCTTGGTCAACGAGCGCTTCAAGAGCGCAAAGTCGAGCCGCGTGACGTTCTGAGCGACGTCGACCAGGGTGTAGTCGGGAATCGTGTCGAGAAACACGTCGGCGTCGCCCAGGCACAGATCGAGATCGACCAGGGCCACGGTGTTCTTCGGATCCTGCGCCAACGCGCAGCCCAGGTTCACGGCCAGGCTGGTGGCGCCGACGCCGCCGGTGGCGCCCGCCACGGCGATCACGGCGCTGCCGCGGGCCTTGGCCTCGCCGCGGCCGAACTTGCGGTCGCTGATGCGCTCCAGCGAATCGAGCAGGTCTTGCAGGCGGAGCGGCTGGCTCAAGAACTCCTTGGCCCCGGCGCGCATCGCGCGCAAGATCAGTTTGCCGTCGGACGACGAACTGAGCACGAGGATGCTGCACTCGGGAGAAGTCTCGTTCACCCGGTGTACCAGGTCCAAGGCCTTGTCGGGATCCTGGTCGAGCGTCACGATGCCGATATCGGGATGCGTTTGCGCGACGACGTCGGCGAAAAACTCGTAACGCGAGCACTCGGCCTCGAGCCACACGCGATCCATGCCCAGCAGCATGGTCTTGAGGGAATCGCGAGTGGCGTCGTTCGGATCGACGATCGCCAGGCGGAGCACGTTACTCATGTTTGTCGGTCGTCCTTGTACGCTCTTTGGAGGGACGGGCGCCCTCGCCCGTCCAGTTCCGCTGCGCCTGGAGGGACGGGCGCCCTCGCCCGTCCAGTTCCGCTCGCCGGGCGGGGGCGCCCGGCCCACCGGCCCTCACTTCTTTTATCGTAGGTCATAACCCGTGGGACCGATGAATCCCGGCGCGGTTTTCTGGCGTTCCCCCGCGGCCGACGGAACCTTGCGGTTACGGCTGGACGTTTTTTGCAGGTTGGGCCGCATGGCCGCGGCAGGCGATTTCGCGCTGGGCCGCGTCGTATTGGGCAGCCGCTGGATCGACTCGCTCGGCGCCGAGCGGCGCCGCGAAGAGCGGGACGCCTCGGACGCCGGCATGTCGGTCACGTGTACCGCCCCCGGCGTGCGGAGCGTGCGACGGCGCGACTGGTCTTGCGGTTGCGGCTCTAAAGCGGCCCCGTCGCCCGCATCGGCCGGCTGCCCTTCGACCGGCGCCGGTATCTCGCGAGCGCCCGGGGGAAGTCCTTCGGCGGGCATCGCGCCGCGAGGGACGCTCATGTCGCCGCCGGCGCCGGGCCCCGGAACCCCGAACGGGCCGCCGCCCGGATACGGACCGAGCAATTGGCCCGTCGGATCGCAGTTCGGGACCTCGACATGGCCCTTGCCGTAGAATTGCTTATCGGTCGGCAGCGTGGACGCCATGCCAGGAAAATTCGTGGGCGTCTGCTCGGGGCTCATCGCTTCGACGAGTTGCGGAGTGACCATGATCAGCAGTTCCGTCTCGTCGACCTGTTCCGAGACCTTACGGAATAGAGCGCCGACGACCGGCAGGTCGCTGAGCCAGGGAATTCCGGTGACCACGTCATTGCTGCGTTGTTGCACCAGGCCCGCCAGGGCCAAGGTTTGGCCGGCTTGCATCTCGGCGCCCGTGTCGATTTCGCGCGTCGTCAGCGCGGGTACGGTCGTGCCGTTGAGGGTGATGCCGTGGGTGGGATCGAGTTCGCTGATGCGCGGGCGGACTTCGAGGCGAATCGCGCCGTTGCCCAGCACGATCGGCACGAAATCGACCTGCGTGCCGTACTTTTTGTATTGCGTGGACAGCGTGCCCAAGCTTTGGGGCACCAAGATCGGGAACTCGCCGCCCGCATTGAAGAACGCCGGTCGCCCGCTGACGGTCGTCAATTGCGGTTCGGCCAGGATTTTGGCGACGTTGCGCGATTGCAGCATGGCGAGCACCCCAAAGAAGGAATCGCCCGGACTGACCACGCCAAAGTTGAACGTGGGTACGACAGAGGCGCCGCTGCCGACCCCGCTCATGGCGTTCGCGGCCATGCCCGTACCGGCGGTCAGGCCTTTCGGCGCCGTGCCGCCGCCGTTGGCCGATTGCAGCAACCCGCCCACGCCCTGAGCCGCAATATCGCCTCGTCGGGTCAGATTGCCCCAGTCGAACCCAAGTTGCCGCAGCTTGGTGCGCGAGACCTCGAATACCTTGACCTGCAGCAGCACCTGCTGCACGCCCCCGACCGTGATGTTGTTGAGCACCTTGGGATGATATTCCTGGGCGATCGCGATGATCTTGCTAACGATGTTCGGATCGTCCACGTAGCCCGAGACCATCACGCTGTTGGGCAAGGGGATGACCTTCAGCGCCGCTTTGGGAAACAATTGCTTGTAGAGGATGTTCAGCTCTTGCGTGTCGGCGAACACGATCACGTCGAGCGAATGAATCTGGTCGTTCTCGTCCCAGAGATTGACCTGAGTGACGCCGGGCTTTTTAGCCAGAATTTGAATCTGCGTGGCCGACAGGGGAGTCAACTCGAGAATTTCGGGGTTGTTGACCTGGGCCTTGGGGATCTTCGAGTCCAAGGTCAGGATGCGGCTGGTGTTGACGGTCAGCTCCATCGTCTCGTTGGGGCCTTGAACCCGGTGCACGATCGGTTTCGACTCCAACAGTTTCGCCGAGTTTTGGGCGGAAGCCGAACCGTGCGCTGCGACGAAAACCAGCGCCCCTGCCAGCCCCCAACAACCGAACAGGGACCGCAATCTCCGGCTTGTCCCCTTTCCAGCGGCGCCAAATTGCGTGGCGGCGATCCGCCGCGGGATTGAACTCGACATCCGTGATCTTCCTTGCGTTAATCCGTTAGTGCCTCTCACTCTCCAAGTCCACCGTCACTCCATGACGGCCGACTCGCCGCTTCCTGTTCCTTGGAAAGCGGCGTCGATTGCTATTTTAGCAAGTTTTTCCGAGTCAAACGGCGACCCCCCGCCGCGGACTCTCCGCGTCGTTGTGCGAATTTCTCTCCGATTTAGGACGCCCCGCCGGTCTCAACCGTTGGTCGTGCTTCGCTCGATGGGCCCGGTTCCAGCGACGGTTCGTCGCTGGCGGGCGATTCCGAGTCGGATGCCGGCGCCGAGTCGGGCGCCGGCGCCAGGTTGTCGCTCGGGACCGAAAGGGCGGAACCCGTGCTCGAGGACGGCAGGCGACGCACGTTATTGAATTGCAATGTTTCCGCGTGCGGGCCCTTGATGACGAGCATCTCGAACCAATCGGGCGGCGGCGCAGGCGCGTCGACCGCTGCCGGGGCGGGCGCGGGCGGTTGTTTCGCCTGCGACTCACTGAGCAGGCTCAACAGGTCTTCTTTCGACTGGACCGGAGGCGCGTTCCCGCTGCTCATCGCTGCGTTGCCCGTGCCGCTGAGCAGTTCCTGCACGTCGGCGCCGGTCGTCGGATCGTTCGAGTCGTCGTTTGCGCTGCGCATCACGAGTTGCAGCGTTCCCAAGTTGCTGGCCAGCATGACCAACTCGGCTTGATCGGGCGTAACGAGCAATGAAACCGTTTTGGCGGAAACCGTCGACTCGTTGTCGCGGCTGAACAAATCGTCGACGGCGAAGACCTTCACGTTCTGCAGAAACGTCTGGGTGCGAGCCTGTCGGATGCCCTTGCTCGGATTTTCTTGAACGTGAACCAGCAGGTCGACGCGGTCCCCCGGCAAAATCATGCCGCTCGAACTACTGACGGCGTCGACGCGAATCGAGACCACCCGGTACCCTTTGGGGATCAGGTCGGTCGGGCTTTGGCCTTTCTCGCCCGGCGCCAACAGCTTGGCTTCCAAGATCGGCTCGCCGGGGTAAAACCGCTGCTTGCAGCGCCGGCCTTCGATCTCTTGGAGATCGCTCACGGCGCCGGCTGGAACTTTTTCCTTCGGCCATTCTTCCAACTTCAACATTTCGGCCGTCAGCGGATCGCCGATGCCGATTTCGCCCAACGCCACGAAGATGGGAGTCGTCTCGGCGGCGCCGCGCGCGGCCACCGCATGGCGATTCGCCATGACCTGGTTGATGCCTATCGACGCCACCAGGCCGCAGCCCAGCGCAAGAATCAACAATACGATCGATTTAGGACGCATGTTCCCCCCTCAAACGCTTGTTCCGCTTCACGGTCCGCACTTAGGTGCGGCGATTTCGGCGGAACGCGGCGTTACCTCTTTGGTTCGCGAACGACCGCGGCCCCGCCTGTGCTATCGTTCCGACTAATAACATTGGCGACACTTGCCAAAATTCTTGATCGAAACGAAAGCCGGCCGCATGAGCCGCTGCTTGACCACAACCGCTACCTTGCTTCCGACACAAACAAACCTTACGACCGATCGGAGCCGAGACGGGCCGAACGCGAAATCAGGGTTTTGCCTGGAAACCGTGCCGCTTGCTAGGCATTTCCCTCATATTCGGTCTTTTCGGCACAACCCGCAGAAGTTCTCCAGTTTCAAAGTGCTGCACTCTGCAAGTTTTCGGGAGAGGGGGGCGAGTTTGTCGCTTACCCCCCCCCCTGTAGGTCAGGCTTTCCAGCCTGACAGTCAGGCTGGAAAGCCAGCCCTACGGACTTGGGTTAAATCAGCATCCCCGTGCAGGCGAAGTACAGGATCGAGCCGATAGCGATGGGAATGCCGTAAGGCAAAAGCAGCATGGAGCTTTTGCGTTGTGCGGCAATCACCGACAATCGGTTCGGATCGCGAATCGTCAAGATTTCGCCGGCGATGGCGCGAAACTGGCCCACATGCTTGTCCCAGGCCTTTCGATAAGCCACCATCCCCACCGCGATTACGCCGCCGATCAGCGCTGAAACGCAGAACGCGTAAGTGAGCGTCAGCGGACTGGCGAGCCACGCTCCGACGCCCGCCAGCAGCTTCACATCGCCCGCGCCCATGCCGCCGATGGCGTACAGCGGCAGCAACAAGGCCAGGCCCACGGCAGTCGCCGCCAAACTCCAGCCGACTCCCGGCCAACCCAAGGTTGCGCCGCAGTAGACCCAACCGCCGACGATCATCGGCAACGTCAGCCAGTTGGGAACCTTCAGCTTCCAGCCGTCGATGACCGCCGCCACAACCAGCGCGACCGTGACCAGCCAGATGGAAAAATGTTGCAACCAAGATTCCGTCAGAGGGGCGGAAAAAGACACGTTGATCTCCCAAAAGTTTTAGCGAGGCGTCGCCCGCGCGGTCCCTCACCGCGGCGTCTCGGCGTCGATCTAACCTCGCGCGGAAAGTAAAAAGTTCAGGCCGGCCGCCAGCAGGGCGAACAACGTCAACAGCACCTGCGCCGCCGCGGCCATGTTGTCCCACGGAATGAACCAAAACATCGAAGCAACTCCTCGTTCTTGTTCGCTCCCGCCCGCTTCGAACGCAGAGCCCTCCACATTTAGGGAGGGCCGGGCGCCCTCGCCCGGCATTTAGGGAGGTCCGGGCGCCCTCGCCCGGCTTGCATGGAACGACGGGCGGGGGCGCCCGTCGCTCCACTGAAACTTAGGTCACGAAAGCGGCGAGCGACTGAGAGGGAACGAGAAATTTGCATTTAGGGAGGGCCGGGCGCCCTCGCCCGGCTTGCATAGAATGACATTTAAGGAGGTCCGGGCGCCCTCGCCCGGCTTGAATAGAATGACGGGCGGGGGCGCCCGTCCCTCCACTGGTTTGACAAGCGCGCCGCATGGCTTACTGGTTGTTGGGGCGCCCGCGGAGCGAATCGCATTTAGGGAGGGCCGGGCGTCCTCGCCCGTCATGCGTGGAACGACGGGCGGGGGCGCCCGTCCCTCCACTGAAACTTAGGCGGCGAACGATGCCCGAACGATGCGAGCCGGCCCATGAAAACCGTTGATCGTTGGTTGCAGCAGTGGCGAATCGCCAAGATCAGGCGCTATCTGCCGCCCGTCGCGCGCGTGCTCGATATCGGTTGCGCCGACGGCGCGCTGGCTCGGACCGTTGGAGAATTGCACGACTACGTCGGCCTCGACCCCGGTCTCGACGCCTCGCGCCCGCTGCCGCGAGGCATGCTGATCAAGGGCTGCTTTCCCGGCGACTTGCCCCCGAGTGCGTCGGCGTTCGATTGCATCACCATGCTCGCGGTCCTGGAACACATTCCGCTCGCGGCACAGGCGGCCCTGGCCGCCGACTGTTGGCGCTATTTGCGACCGGGCGGGCTGGTGTTGATCACCGTGCCCGCTCCGGCAGTCGATTATTTGCTCGCGTTGCTCAAAGCATTGCGGGTCATCGACGGCATGAGCCTCGAAGAACATTACGGCTTCGACGTGCGGCAAGTCCCCGGCTGTTTCGCCGGCGCTGCGTTCGAACTGGTCGAGCATCGCCGCTTTCAACTCGGCTTGAACCATCTGTTCGTGTTCCGCAAGCCGTCCCCATAAATCCACGGCGAGCAGGCCTGCACCGCCCAGAACGAAACGCCGCCCACGACCAGCCCGGCGACGACGTCGGCGAAATAGTGCCAGCCGGTGGTCATGGTCGACAAGACCACCAGCAGGTTCAACGAGCCGAACAGAACGAACAGACTGCGGCGGCGGCGAAAGGCCAGCGCCATCAACAGCGCCTCGGCCGTATGGAACGAGGGGAAGGTGACCAGGCCCGCGGCCCCTTGCAGCGAGATGCTCTGCATCTCGCCGCTTCTGATGCCACGAAAGTGTTCAAGATAATGCGCCTGATCTGGCGACGGATCATAGCCATGAAAGCTGAACGGACCATCGGCCGGAAGAAACGCAAACACGGCGACGGTCAACAGCGAGGCGACGATCTCTTGCAGCACGAACGTTTCCAACGGCCGCCGATCGCCGAGCAAGCCGAGCACGATGACGATCGTCGGCAACTGAAATAACAGCAGGCCGTAGGCCGCGTCCATCGCCAGCCGGACGGCGGCGTGGGCGTTGGTCCAGTCGCGGATCGCGGACACGTTGACGCCGCACCAGGCGTCGAACGCGGCCAATTGGTCGTCGCACAGCGGCCGCGAGAAGGAGGCGACCGCATACATCAGCACGGTGAACGACGAGATGAAGGCGATCGTCTGCGCCAACGTGGCCAAGCACAGTACGAAGCGGTCTTCTCCCCGGCGATAGTAGTAAAGCGCCGGAATTCCCAGCAACGTCAGCCAGACGACCGGCAAGACGAGGTTCGCCGGGGCAAACGTCAGTTCCTGCCGTGCGCAGAGCGCGAGGTCGGCCAAGGCGATGCCGGCGATCGCGCCCCATTTCAAGGCCGAATCGCGGCTGATCCAGCGCTCCGCCGCCAAGCTGCGCAGCAACGGTTCGGCCTTGCCGGCCGCCCGTTCGCGCAGCACATCGAGTGAGACCATCCGCATAGGGCAATTATAGGCGACAAACGCCGCCGCGTAGGTCAGGCTTTCCAGCCTGACGAACAACAGTAGGTCGGGCTTTCCAGCCCGACGAGCGCTGTCAGGCTGGAAAGCCTGACCTACGAAAAAATCCCTTGGCTGCGCAATCCTGCGAACCAAGGGATTCGACGGTGGAACTAGATGCTGGCTCGGTGAGCGTCGTGCGCCGAAACTAGCAGACCAGGAAGCTTTTTCAGGTTCCGGCCGTGCTGCTCAACGACGTGCTGACGTTCTGGAACACGGCGCTGGCATTGCTGCCCACGCTCGTGATGGCCGTCAAGCAGACGATGATAATCAAGGCCAACATCACGGCGTATTCAACCGCGGTTGGGCCATCTTCCGAAACGAGGAAACGTTGCACTTTCAGAGCGAGATTCTTCATGGGATCCTCCGATTTTCTGGGGTAGCCCTCGGCCGACGCAACGACGCCGGCCCGGACGCAGGACTGACCTTTTCATTGTTGGGGTTCCGGAAGATGCGTAGCCGGCGGACGCCGGCAGCGGCCTGCACGGCATCTTCCAAAACCCACGATCACCAAACGTTCGCCCTGCTCTCGTTTACCGACTTATCGGAGGTGCTTGCTTCGGCGTCGCTCTCATCGAGCGACCGATTCGTCACCCTTTCGGCAGCCAGGCTACCGCTGCGGGCGAACCCGAGCGGCCCTTGGCTTTGCGTCCCGGCCTTGCGACCGGTTTGCCTTTTTCGAGGATGCAGAGGCGGCAGGCCTTTGCTTCGCGCGGGCCCCTTCTGAAAGGTTTTACAAGATGTGTCGTAAAGAACTCACAGAAGGGAGACCAACGCGGGATCGACCTCGCGGCCTTTCCCGCAGAGACGTTCGTGATTACGTTCGTCTCTGCTACCAAAAACGTAGTTCCACTTTGCGGCGAGTCAAATCGCGAGCTTTAACAATTCTCGAACTTTTTTCTCGGTTGGGCATAAATGCCTGGGCTATTTAAAAGTTGTGGCTACACGGCACAAGGTCGCTCCGCTCGCCGTGCTATCTTTCATGTCGTGCGATTCCGCTACGCCTCGTCGTCCCTTGCTCAGCGAACGACCTTATATATATGTTGTCTCGAACGGTGCAGGCGATTCGCCAGGGCCTTGCGCTGACGCTTGCCGTGGCCGGCCTGGGCCTGTTCGTGTTCGCTGCGGTCGCCCTCTCGGGCCCCGGACGGATCGACGTCGTCGACGGATTGACCCGCTACGAAGTGGCGCGCAGCCTGGCAGAGCACGGCGACACCGTGATCCGCGACCAGCGAGTCACGTTTCTGGTGTTTTCCGGTCGCGGCGGGCGCCGTTATACGAGCTACCGCTTGCCGCACTCGGTCCTGGGCGTCGCGGCCGTCGCGCTCGCCGATCTCACGGGGCCGGTCAGCGAGCCGCGCCGGCACTTTTTCTTTTCGCTCGTCGGCGCCGCCGCCTGCGCCTTGCTTGCAGCGGTGTTTGCCGTTTGGTTCTTAAAGCAGGGCCATAGCGCCGCTCGGGCGATCCTCTGGAGCGCGGGTGGAATTTTTTGCTCGCCGGTTTGGTTCTATGGCACGACGACGTTCGATGAAAGTCTGGGCGCGGTTACGGTCGTCGCGGCCTTGGTCGTTGCAGTTCATGCCCGCCGCGCGACTGGACGGGCGGGGGCGCCCGTCCCTCCCGGCGTAGATAATGGAGGGCCGGGCGCCCCCGCCCGGCTCGGCGTAGATAATGGAGGGCCGGGCGCCCCCGCCCGGCCAAGGACAGGCACGCACGCTTGCCTCGGCGCCGCCGCCGCGGGCTTGTTGTTGGGTCTGGCCTTTAACTGCAAGCCGCCGCTGGCGATCTTCGTCCTGGCGGCCCTGGCCGGAAACGCCGACGAGCGGCTGCCGCTCGTTCGGCAGCGCGCCCGGCTGGCGTGGATGATCGCCGGGCTGGCGCTCGGCGTAGCCGCTTATGTCGGTTACGACCTTTATAAGTTCCCGCCGTGGGCGATGGAGACGACGGGCGGCGCCGCCGAGCGGTACGCTCCGCTGTGGCCGGGGCGTCCGCTGTTCGGGCTGCTGGGATTGACAATCGGCCTGGGCGCCGGCGCGCTGTGGTACTGGCCGCCGGCGTGTCTCGCGCTGGCCGGCCTGGCGGTCGAGCGGCGCCGCGAGCGATGGTTCGCGCCTTGGACGCTCGCCGCGGTGGCGATCTACGTCGCCTTCATCGCCACGCTCTCGTTTTTCGTGGGCGAGCCGGCCTGGGGCCCTCGCTACCTGACGCCGGCCTTCGCCGTGCTGTGGCTATTCGCCCCGCAAGGCGCCGCCTTGCTGAGACGTCGCACCGTTGCAGTGCTGCTCGCCGCCGGCTTTGCCGTGCAAATCGCCGGCCTGAGCGTCGAGACGGTGCGGCTGTACATCGAAGAGCAATGGCCGGTGGACCGGTTCTTGATCGACCGCTGGTTCTATTTCCGCCCGCTCGACTCGAAACTCGTCCAGCGGCCGCGCGAAATCTGGGAGATTCTGACCGACCGAGGCCCGCGCGCCCAGCGGTTCACGCCAGCGGCCGAGCCGACGTTTCCGGTCAGCGTGCCGCGAAAGCCGATCGACGTCCGCCGCTATCACGTGCTCAATTCGCTGCGCCCCTGGTGGGCGAGCCAGCAGTATCTCGAACCTTCCCAGCGGCCGGTGGATATCGAAAAAACGGCCGCGTTGCTATTTTCTCTAGCCGGGCTGGGGCTGGCCGCAGTCGCCCCAACGTTCTTGAGAGGGGCAAAAAAGGAACGGATGGGTTTCCTCGCAGCCATGCTAGAATGAATGCCTAATCGTCGACGTCGTGAGCACTAGCGATTTCAACTTATATGCCGAGCTGTTGAGCTTTGTCGAAAGCTGCGATCCGGCGTTGGGCGAGCGTCCGACGCCTATTTACGCGGCGACGGTTCGCATGCGCCAAGAAGGTCGTCGCCGCCTGATGGACAACTGGTATCATCCGCTGGCGATCGGCCAAGCGCTGCCGACGCTACCGGTCTGCCTTACGCCGACCGCGGCCATCTCGCTCGATCTGGAATCGACTTACGAGGAAACCTGCCGCACGCTCAGGATCGGGTAAGCGCCGAGGATCGAATAACCTCCGATCGTCGTCGAGAGGGTGAAGAATACGGGTGACGCCTCACGCCGGGATCGCCTGGAGCAGCTTGTTGGCCCGATCGAATACTTCGTCGGGATCGAGTTGTTCGACTTGCGCCGGTTTGGCCCAGTAGCGACCGTGGCCGAGCCAGTGTCGCACGTGAAGGCATTCGCGATATCGTCCGACGATGTGATTATCCATCACCCCGGCGCCTTTCAGGACGTCGAGAATTCCGCGCTCGTCGAAGTCAGGGCGTCGCCGCTGCTTCGCGGAAAGCCTATTGTGCCACTCCCTGTACGCGCGCGACAGCGAATCTTTTAGCCTTTCGTTTACGCGGCGAAAGTAATCGAGTTTGATCGTCGCCTCGGCGCTCGCCACCAGATTAAGAACAGTGAGGCGATCCAACTCGCGCCGCTGCGCGTCGTAATGAATATCGACGTCGCGCTCTGTCATCCCCACAAATCTCGGCGCGACCGCCAACCCCCTTCGGATCGCCGTTTGGACCGACACGCGTTGCTCGATGAGCGCGTCGACAATCCCGCGATGCCAGTCGAGGATCTCGTCGAGAGTCTGCGGCTCGGCGGATGGCTGCACGACCGCTGGGAAAGGCATCGCCGTCAATCTCGCATAACGAGTTGCAGCACCTCGGCGAGCGTTTCTTCCTTCAACGGGACGACGGCAAGCGTCGGCTGGCGAGATTGCACGAATCCCCAATCCGCGTCGCCGCGTAAGATAAGAATCGCCTCGCCGCGCTCGCCAACGACGTCGACGCGGCCTTCCGCGCCGGCAATATTTCGGCCGCGAGGCGAGAAGCGGACGGGCTCGTCTCCGATCAGCAGGATGAGGTCATTCACTGCATATGTGCCGATGTAACTCTCGGTCAAATGCTTCTCGCGCTTTTGCGACGCAACCTTCTTCTGGCCGATCGCTTCGGCGAGCATGCCCTCGATCTGCGCGTACAGCGCGTCGACAGCCGCGACGTATCTGTTGCGACGCTCGTCCCAGTCGATTTGCTCGCCAGTGCCGGCCTGCTTCTGCTTTTTCTGGACAAGGTCAGCAAGCTTTTGATCCATTGTTCCGCTCCAAGGAAAGCGAATTGTCGCCATTCAGAATCATATCCTCATTGTCTTCCCTTGTCAGCCTGCCGAGTCTTGTAGCACGCCGGAAGCGGCATGGCGCCCGAAATGCCCGACCGAGGCTTGCAAGGCAACTGGGAGGAGCTCTCGGCGCCCCGATTTGCAAAGGCACGAAAGCGCGTTGCGGCAGGTTCGGTGGGCTACAAACTCATAGTCTCAGGACGGGCGTGCTCTTTACGTGCTGTCGAGGTCCACATTGCACACGTGAAGCCTCATTATCGACGATAGCATAAAGTACAAGGTTTTCAGATCGTCTGTGGGGACTTCGGGCGCCTCCGGGGGAATCACAAACCGCGACTCCTTTCGGAATGCCAACGACGCCACGCAAATTGGCCAGGTCACGCCATTGTGCAATTGAACGTGAATTACCGTGCGCTTGCCGACCGGATACACCAGTTGAAGCACGCCGATGAATTCTTCCTGTAAATGGACATGCCAAAGCCTTTCGCCGCCGAGCATTCGCCGCCACCAACGTTTATCCGGCGGGAGCTGCTTCTCTATGAACCTTCCAAAGCGATTTCCGTTGTCAAAAAGGTACAAGGTGCCCGGTTCACACCGGAAACCAATGGCCTCCAAGGCCCGCCCCGATCGCAACCGAATGCCTAAGTAGATCTCTACGGGATCACCATCGCCCCAAGTCTTCCACCGATATAGGATTTCGCCGACGACCTTACGCGAATCCAAGTCCTGCAAACCGTACCGAGACTCATGGCGATCACCCGAGCGAATGTAGTAGAGTAGGTTGCGCAACGGAGGATCCGGTCCCTCGACGATGCGCCGGGAAAACTGCCTCCTTGCCTCGTCCACGCAAGCGCTGCCCCAGGGTAGCTCGACGAAACGACCAAAAGGTGCATCCATACCGATCCCGATTTTCCCATTAGGCAGGTTCGGTGGGCTACAAACTTATTTCCCCCGCAGACTCATGATGCCGAGAAAGAAGCTGGCGAACACGGTTTGCACGCCGAGCATCATCAGCACGACGGCGGGTATGACTTGCCGCATCGTGACGCGCGGCTCCAAGGCGCCGAGGCCGACTTGCCGCCAGTCCCGGGCCGCCAGGCCGAGCAGCGTCAGCCCGGCGGCGCCGAGGACCACCCCGGCCAAGACACCCCATTCCAAAGGCGCTTGCGGCCGGGCGCCGAGCAGTTTGTGCGGCGGGTGAAAGCCTTCGCTCAAAGCGTATATCTTGGTGAAGACGCCGAAGATAAGTAGTTGATAGCCCAAGAGGCAGGCAAAGCCGGCCACCAGCAGCGTGTGGATGTCGAAACCGACGCCCGCCAGTTCGACCGGGCCGCGCATCAAGATCAGCGAAACGATCGCTCCCAGCAGAAACAAGATCGCCCCAGGCCACAGAAACAGCCAGCGCGGGCTGAACAGCAGCATGAAGCGCAGATGCCGCCAGCCGTCGCGCCAACTGCGCAGGTGCGGCGGGCGAGAGCGGCCGTCCTTGTGCAATGTGGTCGGCGCCTCGGCGATGGCCATGTTCGACAGCGTGGCTTTGATCACCATTTCACTGGCGAACTCCATGCCGGTCGTTTGCAGCTTCATCCGCCGATAGGCGTCTTTGCTGAAAGCACGCAAGCCGCAGTGGAAATCGCCCGCCGGGCAATGGAAGAACAACCGCCCAATGCCGGTCAGCACCGGATTGCCGATCCAGCGGTGTTTCCAGGGCATCGCGCCGGGCAGAATGCCGCCCTGGAAACGGTTGCCCATCACCAGTTCATAGCCGTCTCGCAGCTTTTCCACGAACGGATAGATGGCCAAAAAGTCGTAACTATCGTCAGCATCGCCCATGACGATGAATTCGCCCTGCGCGGCCTCGATGCCGCCCCGAAGCGCGGCGCCGTAACCCTTTTCGGGCACGTCGACCACGCGCGCGCCCAGGCGCCGGGCCAAATCCTGCGAACCGTCGGTGCTGCCGTTGTCGGCCACGATGATTTCCGCCTGAAGGTCGCAGTCCACGATGGCCTGCTGCGCCTTGCGGATGCAAGTGCCCAGCGTTTCGGCCTCGTTCAGGCAGGGCATGACGATCGAGACTTCGATCGCCGCGTCGCGCGGGGCGATGCCATAATTGGAGCGAGGCAACAGTTGGACCGCCATCGAACTTTCCCCAGGGCGATAGGAAGAAATCGCATTTCCAAAAAAACATAGGTCAAAGTCCCTGCGGGCAAGTTCCGAGCCGCTGCCTTGCCGTCGAATCGAAAGCTATAGTTGCAAACGAGTTCTCGCGGCTGGGGCGTTTGCGCGAGATGCGAGCAAAAAGCCGCGTTGCGAGGCGCTATGCACTGGGTGGATGACATTCTGAACGGCCTGGCGACGGCTACGCCCAGCTATCGCGCGGGCGGCTCGCTCGCCGCCGAACCCTTGGCGCTGGCGGCGATGGCGCTGGGCGCTCACGGTCGAACGGCCGATGCCGCGCGGCTTTGCCAGGCATTGACCTCGTTGGCCAGCGCCGACGGTTCGGTCGGCATTGCGGCCGGTCAACCGACGCCCGGCTGGCCCACGGGCTTGGCCGTTCTAGCCTGGAGCGGAGCGGGCGGCGCCCAGACCGCAGCTTGGCGCGAGCACGCCGAACGCGGCGCGGCATGGCTGTTGGCGACCGGCGGCAAATCGTCGCCCCGCTCGCCGGGAATGGGGCACGATACGACGCTGCGCGGTTGGCCCTGGGCCGAGGGCACGCATTCTTGGCTCGAACCGACCATTTTCGGTCTGCTGGCGCTGAAGCGGACCGGTCGCGGCGATCATGCCCGCGCTCGCGAGGCCGTGCGTCTGCTGATCGACCGCTTGCTTCCCGACGGCGGCTGCAACTACGGCAACACGTCCGTTCTCGGCCAACTCTTGCGGCCGCACTTGGCGCCTTCCGGCCTGGCGTTGGCGGCGCTTGCGGGCGAGCGCGACGAGAGCGGCCGGATCGAACGCACCATCGCCTATTTGGAACGAACTCTCGATCGGCAGACGACCTCGATGTCGCTGGCCTATGGCTTGATCGGATTGGCCGCCCACGACCGATCGCCTCCGGCGGCCGATGCCTGGCTGCAAGCGGCCTCCGAGCGCGGCGGTCGAGAAGCGGCGCCTTTCCAGCGGGCGCTGCTGGCGCTCGCCGCCCTAAAGGCCGAGTGCCCGCTGATTTTTCACAAGCCCATTTCCCACCAGCCCAGTTAGCGAGTTGTCTCAATGCAGGACATTGGCGTGAAGGTTTGCGAACCGGCCTGCAAGCCACAACCGGCGCTCGACCGCCGCGCGCTCTTGGTCGGCGGCGGAACTGCGGTCGCGGGTGCGTTGGCCTACGGCTGGATGAAGGCGCGCCGGCAGACGCCGACGCCGGTCTTCGTCGCCAAAGGCCAGCGTTACGACGGGCCGATTGAACAAACGATTCGCGACGGGCTGCTGGCCTGCGGTCTCGATCCGCAACGGCTCGCCGGCCGACGAGTGCTGCTCAAAGTCAACCTGGTCGAACCGACGCGGACGGCGCCGCACATGACGACCCACCCCGCCATGATCTTGGCCGCCGCCGAAGTCTTTCGCCGCTGGGGAGCGAGCGTCGCGGTTGGCGAGGCTTCCGGTCACGTGCGCGACACCGAAATGGCCCTGGTCGAGTCGGGCCTGGCCCCCGTATTGGACGACGCCAGGCTGGAATTCGTCGACCTGAACTACGAGGACGTGGCCTGGGTCAAGAACGCGGGCCGGGCTTCGAAACTGGCAGGCTTCTTTTTTCCGCGGGCGGCCATGGAAGCCGATCTGATCGTCTCCATGCCCAAGCTCAAAACGCATCATTGGGTCGGCGTGACGGCTTCGTTGAAGAACATGTACGGCGTGCTGCCGGGCGTCAAATACGGCTGGCCCAAAAACGTCCTGCACCACGCCGGCATTCCGCAGACGGTCTTCGACATCAACGCCTCGCTGCCGAAAACGATCGCGGTCGTCGACGCTATCTTGTGCATGGAAGGCGACGGCCCGATCATGGGCAGCCCCAAAAGAATGGGGTTGATCGTCGCCGGCTTGAATCCGACGGCGGTCGACGCCACTTGCGCGCGGCTGATCGGGCTCGAACCGGCTCGCGTGAACTATTTGGAACTGTCCGCCGGCCGGCTGGGGCCGATTGCCGACAACGCCGTGATCCAGCGCGGAGAACGTTGGCGCGAGGTCGCCTCGCCGTTTGTCATCCTCGACCGTCCCGAACTCCAGCGGCTCCGCAGCCCCGCCCCTGGCGTTCTCACCTCCTGAATTCCCGCCGCAGTTTTCATTCCCCGATCTTTCATCGAATCTCGATTTAGGATTACAATCGCCTCTTCGCGCGTGCGCGGCGGCCATGTTCTGGCCCAGGCTCAAGAGAGGATTCGATGGCGGAAACTCCAAACGCTCACGTCCCGCCGAATTCGCGGCGACGGCCTTGGATCGCGTGCGGGATCGTGGTCTCGATCGCCGCCGCGACGGTGTTGGTGGCGTTCATCTCGTTTCGTCACGATGTTTCGCCCGATCAATGCGTCAAGCTGGAGCAGCTCAAGAACGTTTCCATCGCACACCTTGAAAACGGCCGGCACAAGGAAAAACGCGGCGCGGGAGAAGGCGATCTCGCGAAAGCCGACGCCGGCTTCGCCGAGCTGGCGGCGAAGTTGCCCGGCGATCCTCTGGGGCCGCGAAACTTGGCGATCACCCGGTTGATCGAGCTTCAGGATAAATCGATCGAACCGTCGCGGGCTCTCGCAGCCGCAGAGGCCGCTTTGAAACTCGAAAACGATTCGGCGCCGGTCCATTTGCTGGCCGGCCGGATCGCGCTGGAAGCGGGCGAAAAAGTCCGGGCCAATTCCGAGTTCAACCGAGCCTCCGAACTGGCGCCGGGCGACGCCGCGATCTGGTATGCCATCCATCGCTATTTCGCCGATTCGCAAGACGAAGCGGACCAGAAGCGCGCTTACGATGCCCTTGGCCGCGCCTATCAAGCCGCCCCCGAAAACTTGTTCCTGCAGGCCGTCTGGGCTACGGAACAAGTGCGGGTCAAGGATCCTCAAACGGTCCAGACGCTGGCCAAGCTGCGACAAACCTTGGCCTCGAATTCGGGGCTGGCGGAAAACGTGAGCAAGCACGGCCGCCTGCCCGATCCGCTGGCTTTTCTCGACGAAGCGATGGCGGCGGCGGAAAACGGTCAATGGCCGGCGGCCCAAGGGCGAGTCCGCGGCCTGGCCAACGTGATCAAAGCCGAGACCTGGTCGCTGAACGATCTGCGCCGCGTAGACCGCGATCCGCTGGAATACGTGCTCCACGATTTCCGCGAGCCCTGCGAGGCGACGTTGGCCGAAGGCGAAGTTCCGGCTATCGAAGTCAAGTTCAACGAATTTGCGGCCCCGCAACAGCTTCCGCCGCTGCTGGGATTGGCGGATCTCGAGCTGGCCGATTTCGATCTCGACGGCGAATTGGACGTCGTGGTTTTGCGAGACGGCGTCGTGGAAGTCTATAGCCGAGTCGGCGGCAAAGAATGGCGGACGATCGCCAACGCGAACTTGCCGGCGGAGTACTCCCGGATATTGCTCGCCGACTTGGACCAGGACGATCCCGAGCAGCCTGGGACCAAAGCCTACGCTCGCCGACAGGCGGCCGGCAAATCGGCGCCGGGCGCGCGGCCGAACGCTCCTGACGGCGTCGCGGGACAAGACGGCGGCGGAGCCCACGACATGGGTCCGGAGATCTGCCATCGCACGAGCCTGGACGTTGTCGCCTATGGGCCCGGCGGAATCGCGCTGCTGCGAAACGATTTCGATCCCGAAAAGCAAACCCGAGCCTTGAAGGTCGAGCTGCGCGAGCCGCTCGCGGCGCTCGAAGCCGCTCTGGCCGCGGCGGCCGTCGACTTCGATCACGACGGCGATCTCGATCTGATCGTTTCAACCGCGAAGGGGCTCTCGCTGTGGTCGAATCACGGCGACATGGAATTCGTCGACGTCAGCGCTCAATCGGAGTTGCCGCCCGCCGAGTTGCAACCCGCGGCGATCGTGCCGGTCGATTGGGACGGCGACGTCGATCTCGATCTGCTCGTGTGCGGCGCGGAGAAGCAGCCCGCCGGCTATCTGGAAAACTTGCGCCACGGGCAATTCCGCTGGCGAACGTTCGAGAGCGGTTTCGAGGCGCTTGAGGGCGCCGATTCCCTGGCGGCGTTCGACGCGGGAGACGTCGGCGGTTGGACGCTGGCGGCCGCGGGCAAGGCGGGGCTGGCGGTGGTTCGCACCGAACTCGGACGCCAGGCTCAGCCTACGCGGCGATCGAAATCATCGCTCGCCGACTCGCCCCGCGCTGGAGTGCGAACCTGGGACTTCGACAACGACGGTCGCCAAGACTTGCTGAGCTGGTCGGAAAAGGGCATCGACATCTATCGCGCCGAGGGCGGACAGTTCACGGCGGCCTCTCAATTGCTGGCCCCCGGCGCCAAGCCCGTGCGAACTTGCCGCACGGGCGATCTCGATGGCGACGGCGATCTCGACCTTGCGGTGGCCGAGACCGATCGGGTCGTGCTTTATAAGAACGACGGCGGCAACCAGAACCGCTGGTTGAACCTGGAACTGGTCGCCGGGCTCATGGATCAGCAGAATCTTCACTTCCGCGTCAACCATTACGGCATCGGCAGCCTCGTCGAAGTTCGCGCGGGGCCGCACTACCAGCGGCAGATCGTCGCAGGGCCGACGGTGTACTTCGGCCTGGGGCAAGTCGAGCTCGCGGACCTGGTGCGCGTCGTGTGGACGAACGGCATTCCCCAAGACATCGTCGAACCGGAGACGAATCAGGCCCTTTGCGAAGCGCAAATTCTCGGCGGTTCGTGTCCTTATCTCTATACGTGGACCGGCGAGAAGTTCGCATTCTTCACCGATTGTCTGTGGGCGGCGCCGCTGGGGCTGCAACTGGCCGACGGCGTGCTGGCGCCGTCGCGAGCTTGGGAATACTTGCACATTCCCGGCGACCGACTCAAGCCGCGAGGCGGCGAGTACGTGCTGCAGGTCACCGAAGAGCTGTGGGAGACGGCGTATCTCGACGAGGTGCAACTGATCGCGGTCGACCATCCGGCCGAAGTGACGGTCTATTCCAACGAAAAGGTCGGACCCGCGGAAATCGCGGAATTCAAGGTTCATACCGTGCGCCGGCCGCTCGCTCCCCGAGCGGCGCGCGACCAACGCGGCCGCGACGTACACGCGACGATCGCCGCGTGCGACGGCGTCTATCTCAAGGCGTTCGATCGCAAGCTGGGCGCCGGCTACGCCGAGCCGCACTATTTGGAACTGGATCTGGGCGAGCTCGCCGATCCTCGCCAGGTCACGTTGTTTCTGACCGGGTGGATTTATCCGACCGGCACCTCGATGAACGTCGGCATTTCGCAAAACGCAAATCTGGCGCCGCCGCATCCGCCGGCCCTGTGGGTTCCCGACGCCAGCGGCGAGTGGCGCGAAGTCCGGCCTTTCATTGGTTTTCCCGGCGGCAAGACCAAGACCATCGCCGTCGATCTTTCCGGGGTCTTCTTAACCGCCGATTATCGGCTGCGGATTGCGACCAACCTGGAGATCTATTGGGACCAGGCCTTCTTTACGCTGGACGAAGAGCCGGCGCCGACGAACCTGGCGCCTTTGCAACTGATCGGCGCCGATTTGCACTATCGCGGGTTTTCGCGGCGGTCGCCGGGCGAGCACTTCGGTCCGGAGCGATACGACTACGATCAAACGACCCGCGAAGCGAAGTGGCCCGCCATGGCCGGCCGCTTGACGCGCTATGGACCTGCCGCCGAACTGTTGACGGAAACCGACGATCGGCTCGCTATTCTCGGCGCGGGCGACGAACTGACGCTGCGTTTCGCAGCCCTGCCCGAAGAGCCGCCCGCCGGCTGGACTCGCGATTTTTTGCTTTACAACGTCGGCTGGGACAAGGACGCCGATTTGAATACGGTTTACGGGCAAACCGTCGAACCGTTGCCTTTTGGCGCCATGAGCGGCTATCCCTATGCGGTCGACGAGGCGTTTCCGGCCGACCAGCGGCATCGGGAGTATTTGCGGGCATACCAGACTCGCACTCAAGACCCGCTCGAGTTCTGGCGGCGGGTTTCGGGCGCTGTTAAGGCGCAAAAATAAGATATTTTTTCATTGCGGAAAGGCGCAAAAGCCCTGCCGCAGGTTATGATCTGTAGGGAATCAAGGAATGGACGGCAGGCATCCGGGAAACGATCGCCAAGCGAGTCATGTGCTACAGAAAGAACCGATCGAATGTCGTGCTCTCTCATTGGTCGTGCCGGCGTCGGCCGGCTTGCGTTTTTGTTGCTAGCCCTTAGCCCTTCGTTCACGTCCGCAGTCGCGTCCGAACCGCTTTATCCCCTGGCCATCGCGGTCAAAGAGCCGCGGACGATTTTTCTGGCCGACCGCGAACTGCCCGGCATCTGGCGGCTCGAAGACGGTCGGCTGAGCCTCTTGTTTCGCGCCGAGAAGAAGTTTCGCACGCCGTTGAACGCCCCGCGCTGTCTGGCCGTCGACGGCGAGGGCCGGCTGCTGGCCGGCGATAGTGCGACGCGCGAAGTTTACCGCTTCGACGCCGACGGCCAGCCGAAGGCGCTGACCCAAGGCGGCATCGGCATCCCGATGGGCATTGCCGTGAATCGGGCCGGCGAGTTGCTCGTCTCCGACCTGGAACTGCACATGATCTGGAAAGTTCCCGCCGAAGGAGGAACGCCCAGCGAATTTGCTCGCGTCCCGGGGCCGGGCGGAGTGTGCATCGACTCGCAGGACCGCTTATGGGTCGTCTCCCGCGCCGAGAACGGCTTGCTGCGGGTTTCGCCCGACGGCCAGGTGGAGACGATCGTCAAAGGACGCGTTTTTCAATTTCCCCATGCCGTGACGCTCGACAAGCAATCGAACGTCTATATCTGCGATGGATACGCCCGGGCAGTCTGGAAAATCGACGCCTCCGGCGGGGCGCCGAAAAAATGGGCCGAGAGCCCGAAATTCGTCAATCCCGTGGGGCTCGCCTGGTTGGGCGAAACCTTGCTGGTCGTCGATTCGCGGGCGAAAGCCCTGTTTCAAGTCGACTCGGAAGGCGCCGTCAAGCCGTTCGCATGGAAGGCGGCGGAATAACTCAATCGCACGGGGGCTCGCCTGCCCGGTGCGATGCGGCGCGACGCGGACGATTGCACGGGCGCTGATTCGGCTTGAGGCGAGAGGGGAAACCAGAGTTCGAGGGCGGCATCGAACAAGCCTTGAACGCGGGGTTCAAGGGGATTCGCCGCGAGCTTGGCCTGCAACTGGGAAACCAGCGCCTGGCCCTCCGGCCAGCGAATGTTCACGATCGCCGCCGCGTCGCCCCACAGTTCGTAAATCCGCCCGCGCGTCAGCCCTTTTTGCCGGGCCAGCGCCTGGACCGTCGAAAAGTGCGAAAGCCTGCCTGCCGCCACTTCGGCCAGCAGGTCGCCGCCGTCCAGACGCGAGAGTTCGAGCAGCGGATCGACGAATTGCGTCCGCACCTCGTCGGCCGAAGGCGCGCCAGACAGGCTGAGCAGCCGCACGATCGACGATTCCAACTGCTGGACGAGGCGAGGCCGGAATTGAACGGCTAAGTGCGGGTTTGCATCGACCTGCAAGAGAATCTGGTACAGGTTTTCGAAAATCTCGAGCACCGCGCTGACTCGTTTTTCGCCGTGCCCTCGCAGGCCTCGAATCTGTTCGAGCGTCAAATCCAAGTAGTGACCGAGTTGCGTATTCCAGATCGCGCGAGGCAGTTTTTGCAGGCTTCGCGCCAGGCGCCCCAAGGTTTCCCGCTCCAGCCCGTGCCGGCGAATGCTCGTCCGCCATTGCACCCAGGCCGCCTCGGACACCAAGGCCGGATGAGGGCGTCCGTTGCCGACGTGCGCAGGTTCGTCGCTGCGATTCACAATCGGATTGGCGGCGGCGGGCGCGTTTTGGATCGCGCGGGCCAAAAGCCGAATCAAGGAAGCGATTTTCTTCGGTCCGACGCCTGGCGTCGCATAGAGCTCGTTAAACGGCGTGTGAATCAGGGATTCAATGGTGCGCCCCACAAGGGCGAGGGGCAGGTGGCGGTCCGTGGGCAAGGCCCAATGCGCCAGCGGCTTCGAAAGCCGATCGGAATACTCGGGCGCCAGCAGCTTCTGCCGCTCCGCCTCGAAACCCGAAACCAACCGGTAATCCACGATTACCGTAGCGGAAGTAACATTCATAGCAGTCGCCCTGGTCGCCTCTCTGTTCGATCGATGTCTCTGTTCGATCGATGTCTCTGTTCGATCGATGTCTCTGTCTACCCTGAGTCTGCAAAACCTCGTTTTGGCGGCATCGGCCAAAACTGGCCCAACGCCGTTAAACTGGCTGGAAATACAACGCATCGGCGTCTTCTGGGCCCTGTTGGGCCACGGAAGACGTGCGTTTGACCGGCCAGAAAACGAAAAAAGTCCTCGGCAGATTCTGTTCCGTGTAGGTTGGCTTTGCTTATACCGCACGCGGGCGCCAACGAGACGCTTGGCCGGCATGTGGGGCGGCCTTCCAGGTCGTCAATGGCCGGCGCGGCCTGGAAGGCCGCCCCACGAGCAACGCACGTCTCATTCTTAGCCGGGCACAGTGTAATGACGCCGCACTGCCAAAATCATGCCAGAAAAAAGACCTCTCTCACGAATAATCCCCTTGAATGTCGTGTTGGACGGTTCAAGGAGAAGTTCTGGCTAGGTTTAACGGGGGCCGGAAAACCTTTAAATTCTTTGTTCCCTGCGGACGAAGTGCCAATTTAGTGCGCAGCGGCGGCAGGTTGGTTACTTCTAGGGTGAAAAAAACGAAAAAACGGTTTTTCTTCAACTCACCAAAACGGATCTCGTCGTCGCCAGTCGGCCTGGCTGCCTCCGTTCGAGGCGCCCGCTGCTAGCATCGCGGCAAGGAATCGATTGCGGCCACCGCCGGCGGACGCGACAATCCCGCAGTTTGCCGACCGGCGGCAACGAAAAAGTATCCGAGGAGACGTCGCATGCGAGCGTTTGGCGCCTTGATGCTCTTCGCCAGTGCGATGGCGGCGGCGCCGCCCGCCAGCGCGGCCGGGCTCGAAGGGGATGTCGACGTGCAATTCTTTCCAACCTCGGCTCGCTTCGTGCCGGAGCGAAACGAGTGGCTGTTGCCCGTTCACGCCTGGGTTTACAGTCCCGCCGAAGACTCGGCGGTTCGTGCTCTCGCGTTGGACGGTTTGCGGCGGCTGCTCGATCTGGAGCCGACCCCCGACCAGGCGCCGCTGTTCAAAGAACGAGCCTGGCCGTTCGTGGTCGACAATCTGGCCGATCGCGAAATCACGTTGCAAATGGGGGGACAATACTTCTTTTTGGAGCGGACCGCGGAAAACGGGCATGCCAGCGGCGAATTGCGACTGCCGGCCGAGACCGCCGCAGCGCTTTCGAAAACGCCGGCCGCCGACGGCCGCTGGCTGATCTACTCGGCCCTGACCGACGACGCGGGCGACGATCGATTGCTGACGGGCAAGGTCGAATTGCTGGAAAACCGCGGCGTCTCGGTCGTCTCCGACATCGACGACACGATTCGCGTGTCGCTCGTGGGCAATCGCCGCGCACTGCTGGAAAGCACCTTTCTGCGCCGCTTCGAAGCCGTGCCGGGCATGGCTCGCCTCTATCGTCGCTGGGCGGATGCGGGCGCCGCGTTTCATTACGTTTCCGCCGGTCCTTGGCAGTTGTACGCGCCGCTGGAGCAATTCCGCATTGCCGAGGAATTTCCCGCTGGCTCGTTCGCCATGCAATTGTTTCGCTGGAAAGACCGCTCGGCATTGGCCTTTTTCGGCAAGCCCGACGAGGCGAAGCGTCCGGCGATCGAGGCTTTGCTGGCAGCCTATCCCGAGCGGCGGCTGATTTGCGTCGGCGATTCGGGCGAGCGCGACCCGGAGCTTTACGCCGATCTGGCCCGCCGCTATCCCGGCCGCATAATGCGGATCTTCATCCGCAACGTGAGCCGCGAAGCTTCCGACGGCGAGCGGTTTCGCGCCGCGTTTCGCGAATTGCCCTGCACGCTCTGGCGGGTGTTCGACGATCCGCGGGAGCTCGCCGAGTTCACGTTCGAGCCGTAGGCGCGGCGCTCCTGCCTCGCTCAACCCGTAGACGCGGAATCCTTGCCGCGTTGACGCTTTCGCAGCCGGGCGGCAGGCGGCTGAGCCTGGGCGAAGCCGCAGTTCGCTGGGGCTTCGCTTTGCTCTGCCGCCAGCGTCCCGCCCGTCGCCTGTCGACTCTTCCTCGCGAATATTTCCCGTTAATGCCTTCGCAACCGTGCGGTTGACGCCGGGGCGTTCGGTCAGTCGAGACCCGGAGTAACGATCATGTTGCGAAACGAATTGCGCGCTAGCGTGGCTCACGTCGGCCTGGCCTTGCGAGAGCCGGAAGAGTTCGCCCTCGCCTGGCAGCGTCAGGAGAAACGATACGGTCTGTGGGTATGGGCCGGCCTCGCGGGCGCCGCCATCCTGGGCACGTTGACCTACGGCATGACGCTCGGCCTTTCGGCCGGCGCCGCCGCGATGTTCGCCAAAGCGCTCTTGCTGACCATTGCGGCAGGGTTGGCCTGGGCGATTCCGTTGCCGGCGCTCTATATCTTGCACAGCTTCGGCGGCTCGCGGTTGCGGGCCAGCACGACCTTGCTGGCCGCGCTGGTCACGACCAGTTGGGGCGGCCTGGCGTTGATCGCGTCCGTGCCGATTGGCGGCTTTTTCAGCGTCGCCATGCCCTCGCTGCCCATCAAGCCGATCGCCGCCGCCTGGGTCGTACTGGGCGTCAACCTGTTGGTCTTCGCGGGTGTCGGCGTTTCGATGTCGGACATCTTTTGCCGCGTCGTGGCGAAGCTCGAGCCCGAGCGCGAGTCTCAGCCGACCTGGTTCCTATTGCTCGTCGGATTGATCGGCGCACAACTCTATTACGTCTTCGGTCTGTTCCCGCTGCCGGTTGCATAATCCCATGCGTGCGTGCCTGGGGCTGAGCCTTGGCGAAGCCCCAGTTCGCTTTCGTATCACTTCGCTCTGCCGCCAGCCCTCACCGCTCGAACATCACTTTACGCCGCAAGGAACCATCCCATGACCGCCGCCTGCGCTAAGCTGTCTTCAATCGAAACCCTTGAACCGCCCGTCGTCGCGGAAGCCTTGCCGGACGACGGCTCGACGGTCGGCTTGTTGGAACTGCTGCTCAAGTCCGAACGCCGGCTCAACCTGCTGTTGCGCGATCCTGCCCGGCAGCGCGAGATTATCCCGCGGCTGCTGGCCGTCGCGCTGGGCGGCTTCGCCATCTACGGCGTGGCCGCAACGGTCGTGCTCAACGCCATCGCCGACAAGACGTACTGGCCGCAATTCGTGCCCATGGCCCGCTGGAGCGACGCTTCGGCGCCGAACCTGTTGGCGGCTTACGCGATCGGCCTGATCGCGGCGAACGGCGTGTGTCTGCCGTCGTTCTACTTCTACGGCCTGCTGGCCGGCGTCAAGACGACGCTGCTCGGCGTGACCGCGCACGCGATGAAGGGCATGGCCGCCGGCGCCTTGGCCTTGGTCGGCATCTTGCCGATCTACGTCACGCTCGCGCTGGGCGTCGTCGTCTTCCCGGCGCCGCGCGAGCTGTCGACGCTCTGCGTGGCGCTCGGGCTGGCGCTGCCGTTCGTCGCCGGATTGTGGGGCGCAAGATCGCTGTACCTGGGTTTCGTCTCGCTGGCCGACACGATCCCTTGCGACCAGCGCGGCGTGCGGGTTTGTTTCCTGCGGCGACTGCTGCTGGCCTGGTGCGGATGCTACACGTTTGTCACGCCGGTCATGATCTACGCCCTCTGGAATTACTTGGCGAAGTAGACGCAGCAGCTTGCCGCATGCAAGAAAGCGGCAGGGATGCCGCTTCTACGAAGCGAGCAACCGCCAACACGAGGTCCACTGCAATGGGATTCGGCACAGCTTTGACCTTTTACGCCGTGATCGGCTTGGCGGTCGCCGCGGCGGATTATCTCGGCGGCCCCGATGCGGCCGGGTCGCAACGCTGGTTTCGCGGCGCGACGGCCGCGATGTTCTGGCCGTTGTTTTTGCCGGTGCTGCTTTCGCGATCTGAGGGCGACGCCGGCCCGCGGCCGCCTGCCGCGGCCGAGCCGATCGATGGCATGGCGGCGGCGATCGCTCAAGTCGAAATCGAACTCGACGCCGCGCTGTCGAGCCTCGACGGCTGGGCCGAGAGCGTGCTGGCTCGCGAAAAGGACCGCCTCGGCGAGCTGCGCGGCGCCCTGGCCTCGCAAGCCGCCCGGATTCGCGAAATGGACGCGCTCGTCGCCGGCTTCGACGACGAAGGCGAGCCCGCCTTGGCGCTGGCTCCCGCCGGGCCGTCGAACGACCGCTGCCAACAAAGCGAGCAGGCCCGGCGGCAGAATCTCGCGCGGCTGCGCGGCGTGCGGCGCCGGGCTTACGACGATTTGATGGGCACGCTGGCCTGGGTCCGCGAGTTGGTTTCGATGATCCACCTGGCCAAGTTCACCGGCGCCCCCGCCTCGCGGGCTGAAGAGTTGGTCGCTCAAATCGCCGCCGCCGTCGAAGGCGTTTCGGAACTGCGAAAAGAAGCTTCAAGGGATGTGGGCTGAAAGGAGAGGTTGTGGCGAAGAAGAGGAAGTTCACCACGGAGACACGGAGGGCACGGAGACCGTACAGAGAAAACGGGTGAACCACAGAGACACAGAGGCGCAGAGACGGATGAAGAGATAGGAAGAGTTGTTTGGTTGATAATTGACGACCGTGCGGAAGCAGAAGCGTGAGCTTCGAATGCGCTCGAAAGGATCGCTTAAAAACCCCTCCTCTGCCTTCATCTCCGTGCCTCTGTGTCTCTGTGGTTAACCGAATTCCACGGTTCCGCCCGACTCCGTGTCTTCCGTGCCTCCGTGGTGATCCCCCGTATTTCAATTGACGTTACGATTCTTCGAACTTGAAGGAGCAAACTCATGGGCATCTTCCGCCGTGCCGGCGATATCGTCGCCGCCAACCTGAACGACCTGATCGATCGCTTCGAAGAACCGGAAAAAATGTTGCGGCAGGCGGTGCGCGAGATGGACGAGGCGATCGAAACCGCCTCGACCGCCGCCGCCCGCTCGCTCGCCGCCGAAAAACTGCTGGCCCGCGAATTCGCGCAGCACGAACGCCGTTCGGCCGAGTGGCAAGACCGGGCCGCCGCCGCCGTCGCAAGCGGCGACGACGAGTTGGCGCGCCGGGCCTTGCTGCGGCGCCGCGAACACGACTGCCTCGTCGACGCTTTGCGCGAACAATTGACCGCGGCCAGCGAGTGCAACGCCCGCTTGCGGCGGCAGATCGACGCGATGCACGCCAAGCGGGCCGAAGCCCGTCGCAAGCTGGCGACGTTGTCCGCCCGGCACGCCGTGGCCCGAGCCCGCCGGCGCCTGCAAACGGCCGGCGCCGCTGTCGAATCGAGCGCCTTCAGCCGTTTCGAGCGGCTGCGCGAGCAAGTCGAGTTGGCCGAAGCCGAGGCGGACGCGCTCGTCGAGTTGTCCGTCGCCGCCGCCTCTGCCGAGCGTTGCGATTCCGAATCCGCGCAGCTCGCCGATTTTCTTGCAACCGAGCTGGGCTTCTTGAAACAATCTGCCCGCGGCGCCGAAGGCTAACTGATAAAGAATGAAGGAGTGTGCAGAGGGCAGCGGAGACTGGCTAACCACAGAGACACAGAGGCACGGAGACGAAAAGAGAAACGGAAAGGAGATTCCGCGTTTTTAGTTAGCGATCGTGCGGACGCCGAGAACTTGAGCTTTGACTGCGCTTAGGCACGCGGCGTAAGAAACTCAAGAATGTTTCTCATGATCTCGGCGCCTCCATTCTTCCAACTCCCTCTTCTTCCAACTCCCTCTCTGTGCCTCCGTGTCGCTGTGGTTGATCCGACTCCGTGTCCTCCGTGTCTCCGTGGTGATCCCCCGCTTCCGATGGACGTTGCGACTTTTCAGACTCAATCGGGCAGGCGTGCGAAGGCCACGCAGTCGGCTTTGAGAAAGGCGTAAACCTTGCGCACGACCAGGTTGGGATACCAGCGGAGGATCGCATCGCGGGCGCGATCGAGATCTTCGAACTGGCGCCGGCGAATATATCCCGCCTCGAGCGGCCCGTACTTCGTGCGATAGTAGGCGCAGCCCTCGTGGGCGATCAGCCAGGCCGATTCCAACTGGTGATGCTCGCGCAGGAAGCGGATCGCCTGCTCGCAGACTTTAGCTTCGCCCAGCGTCGAACCCCAGAGGCTGAAACCCGCCGGCCCGCCCGGCGCGGCATACACATCGGCCCGCTCGGAGCACTGCGCGCGGACGAACTCTTCGATTTGCTCGTGCCAGCGGCCGTCGGAGCAATACACCACCAGCGTATCCGGCCGCTGGGCGCTGAACGGTTCGGCGGCCAGGTACGTTTCGAGGGAGATCAGATCGACGCCTCCCCGTCGCCTCTTCGCCGCTTTGTCGATTCGATCCGCCGTGGTTGCCATCGTCGTATCTCCGCGGGCGCGTTCAATAGCCTGATTATAGGCTCCACGCGCATCCGCCGCGAGATGCGGATGCTTCTCGGGCCGACTTCAGCGAATTGCGAAGCGCATCCTGCGGTGCAGGTCGCGGCATCGTGCGGCGAAGGTTGAAGGCTTAGATCGTTGGCAGGCGCGTTCTCTGCCTTCACTCCCGCGTCGGCGGATAATTCGCCACTTCGACGTGATGGCCGTCGGGATCGCGAAAGAAAATCTGCCGGATTCCGCTGTCGTCCTGGATGTTCACCCGGAATGCAATGCCGTGCTCGCCGAGCAGGCGTTCGACCGCGGCGACGTCGTCCGAGTAAAACGCCAGGTGGTCGTCGCGAGTTCGAATCGGACCGCCGGGCTCGCCGATCGAATCGTCGTAGATCAGGTGAATTTGCAGCGAGCCGTCGTACAGCCAGGCGCCCGGGAACGACAAAGCGGGCCGCGGAATCTGGCGAAACCCCAACACGTCGCGGTAAAAGGCGAGGCTCGCCTCCAATTGCTTGGTGCGGCGGGCGACGTGGTGCAGCGAGCGGATCGGCAACGGTGCGGTCATAGTACACCTGGCGAAAGTTTAAAAAATCGGGCCCGGTCGAGCGAGCACTGCGGCGGGGCCTTGCCCAAAGCGCCCATCATAGTCCTGTCGCTCAGGCCGCGAAAGTCGCCTCTGTCGCCTGGTGAAACAGGCCGACCTTGCGCGTTGTGACGATTTTCTCGATTGCACCGGCAAGAGTTGCCGATAGAGCTTGCTGCTGGGGCTTTTCTTCGGACGCCTGTAGAAGCGGCATCCCTGCCGCTTTGCGACGCGGCAAAGATGCCGCGTCTACTTTATTTGGGAGTTGCTGCTATGAAACTCGCCATGTCGGCCTTGTTCGCCCTCGCTCTGTTGGCCGGCAACACGGGCTGCCGCTTCTTCTGCCCGTGTTACGCCTGCGACCGTGGCACGGGCGGTTGCACGGATGACTGCGGCGGCGGTTGCGGCGCATCCGGGTGTGGGCTGGGCGGCGGGCGCGCTTGCGGCTGCCAAGTCGGACCTTACGGCGGCGGCGGGATTGGCTGTTCGAGGCGACTTCACATTTTCAACTGGTCGCGTTGCCGCGATTGCTGCGACGAGTGCCCCCATTGGACCGGCGAGGGTTTTGTCTCGCAGACCGGCGGCTTTCACCCCCGGCCCAATGCTGGAGTTCCGGCCAATTTCGAGGAAACGGGCGCCTACGACGAGCGGGGAACCTATGCCGAGCCTGAACCGGAAGAACCCGGCTCGGCCGGCGAACCCGAGCCCGAGCAACCTCAGACAAGCGAGCCATCGGCCCGCGTCGTGCCGGGCAGCACGCATATCACGACTCGCCGCGCCGATTCGGAGCTGGCGGAAGAGAGCGTCGAAGACTTACAAATCACCGAACGTCCGCGACCGATCACAGCGGCCCCGCGGCGGGGCAAACGGATCAGTTCGACCAGAATGAAATAGCCCCGGGCGTTCCTCTCGTTGTTCTACTTTTACATAGCCCAGGCATTTATGCCTGGGATCCGCGAGCCGTTTACCCCCCCGCCCCCGATTGTCGCCTCGCGGCCGCCGACGGCGGCCGCGAGGCGACAATCGGGAAAAACGGGCGCACGTTGAACGAATTCCCAGGCATAAATGCCTGGGCTACGTAAAAGTCGTGGCCGAAGGCGATCCGGGAAATCCACCGGAAAAGTTGTGTAGAACAACGAGGGCGTTTCTCTAGCCCCAACCCTCTCGCAAACCAAGAAGCCCAACCCATTCGCGGTCGGCTCGCGCTTCGCGTACACTGGGGAAGCTCATCGCCCACGAGCGAGGCTCTCACTCACACCCCCAAGCGAAGCACGACCCCACCGCGTATGGCAGTTAGCGGCTCCCAAGCCATTCTCACGATGCTGGCCGAGGCCGGCGTCCGATACCTGTTCGGCAACCCCGGCACTACCGAGTTGCCGTTGATGGATGCGCTGGTCGATGACCGCCGCATCCAGTACATCCTCGGCCTACAGGAAGTGCCGGTGATGGCCATGGCCGACGGCTATGCCCAGGCCTCGCGCTCGCTGGGCGTGGTCAACCTGCACATCAGTTGCGGCCTGGGCAACGCGATGGGCATGCTTTACAACGCCTATCGGGCCGGCACTCCGCTGTTGGTCACCGCCGGCCAGCAAGACCGGCGGCTGAAGTTCGAAGAGCCGATTCTTTATTCCGACCTGGTGCAGGTCGCCCGGCCCTGGACCAAGTGGGCCGCCGAGATCGAACGCCTCGAAGACCTGCCGTCGGCCCTGCGCCGGGCCGTGCAAGCCGCGCTGACGCCGCCCAGCGGCCCGGTGTTCCTCTCGCTGCCGATCGATCTGCAAAGCGAAATCGCCGAACTCGACCTGACGCCGGCCCGCCCGCTCGATTCGCGCGTCCGCCCGCCGGCCGACGCCTTGCGCCGCGCGGCCGATGTGCTCGCTGCGGCCCGCAACCCGGCAATCTTGGCCGGCAGCCGCGTCGTCGAGGCCGGGGCCGTCGAGCAAATCGTGGCCGTGGCCGAGCGGCTCGGCGCCGCCGTGTTCACCGAAAGCGGCACGACACACGGGCGGCTCGGCTTTCCGGCCCATCATCCCCTTTACGCCCAGGCTTTGCCGCTCTGGTCGCCCGAAGTCCGCGACCGGCTGGCCGAATTCGACGTGCTGTTGGCCGTCGGCATGGACCTGTTGCGGCTGTATGTCTACTTCGAACCGGCCCGCGCCATCCCCGAGCATGTTCGCATCATCCATCTCGATCAGGATCCCTGGCAGCTCGGCAAAAACTACCCGCTCGAAGTCGGCCTGATCGGCGATCCGCAAGCCGGCCTGGCCGAACTGGCCGAGCTGCTGGACGAATTGCTCACGCCCGAACTCGTCTCGGCGGCCCAAGCCCGCGGCCAGGCTCGCGGCGCGGAGCATCAAAAAACGCGCGACGCGCTTTGGCGCCGCGCCGACGCCGAGCGCGACGTCCGGCCGCTCACGCCGCTGGCTTTGATGTCGAGCCTGGCCCGCGTGCTGCCCGACGACGTGGCGGTGATCGAAGAAGCGGTCACCACGACGAACACCTACTTCGAGCGGCTCGGGGCGCTCAAGAACACGTCGGGCTATTTCGCCCATCGCGGTTGGGCGCTCGGCTGGGGCCTGGGCTGTGCGCTGGGGGTCAAGCTGGCCTGGCCCAAGCGGCCGGTGCTGGCGATGATCGGCGAAGGCGCCGCGATGTACGGCATCCAGGGCCTGTGGACCGCCGCCCGCTACCGCTTGCCGGTGACGTTCGTCGTGCCGAACAACGCCCAATACCAAATCCTCAAGGTCGGCGCCCAGCAGCTCGCCTTGCCCGCGGCCAAGTCGGGCCGCTACGAAGGGCTCGATCTCGTCGGGCCCGAGATCGATCTGGTCGCTCTGGCCCGTTCGCTCGGCGTCGAGGCCCATCGCATCGCCGAGCCCGACGAACTTGCCGACCGCGTCCGCGAATCGCTGGCCGGCGACGTCCCCCGGCTGTTCGACGTGCCGATCCAGCGCGGCGCCCCTGCGAAGCTGAGCTATTGAGAGGTCGGAAGTCGGAAAGGTCGCGAGGCGTCTCCGTCAGCGTGCCTGGCGAGCCGGAGGCGTCAGCGCACATGGCGAGCCGGAGGCGTCAGCGCACATGGCGAGCCGGAGGCATCAGCGCACGTGGCGAGCCGGAGGCATCAGCGCACGTGGCGAGCCGGAGGCATCAGCCTCCGGGTGAAAGCGGCAAGATGTCCTGCGTTAGCTCGCAGCTCGCGGCAAAACGCGCTTAGCCATTGAGATCGCAGCTCAACGTCACCAGGGGGCTGACGCCCCCCGCTCGCCTGGCGCCCGTGGTAAACTACGGCTCGTTGCCCGCGACGATCCCTATCCGGAGGCCCACGCATGAGCCGCTTCCTGCGAAGCGCGGCGATAGGCATGCTGGGCGGCGTGCTCGCCTTCGCCGCCTTCAATTCGCTGTCGTACTTCGTGCGCACCGGCGGCAATTTACAGCGACATGGCGGGCGGATCGGCTTCCCGTGGCTGGTCTGGGCAGACAACGGCTGCTTCGGCCGGGATTTTTATCTCAACGCTCTGCTTGCAGACGTCGGCATCGGGCTGGCGGCAAGCGGCGCCATCGGCTGCCTCTTCGCGCTGGCCGTCCGCGGCGATCGGAAAGTCTCCGGATCACTTTTCCCCGCACCTCCGCGCAATGAAGACGTGGAGGAATCTGCCGCGAAACTTCGCCGGCCGCAATTCAGCCTGCTCGGCTTGATGCTGCTCGTGACGTCGGTCGCGGTGCTGTTCGCCCTCGGGCAAGAGGCCGAAGTTCGCGTCAAGCGGCAAATGCTGATTCTGGCCTACTGGCTCGGCCCCGGCCTGCTCGCGGCGAGCCATGGCCTGGCCAGTTGGCTCGCGCCGCGCGCCCGCGGTCAGACGATGCTCATCGTCGCGCCGCTCGTCTTGCTTGCCCCGCTCGTCCTCGGCCCCTCAGCCGGGCTGAAAGACTCGACCCTCGTCGCGCTCGGCTTCTTCATCTACTGGACGCCCCAGTGCGTGCTGCTCTTGGCCCTCTTCTGCGCCTGGGGACTCGTTCATCCAGATGGGGAGTCGCGCGCCTCACGGGCGGGTCGAAAGGCGCCGTAGCGGTAGAGCGGCTGCGGCATCAGGCGCAGCTCGTGCCGCCACTGGGCGTGCCCCATCGCCGCCGAGAATCCGCGCAGGATGTTCCGCATCTGAGCCAAGCGGCGAACCGGCGTCGCCGCCGGCGCGTCGGGCTTGCCGGGGACCGGCTTGAATTCGACGCCCGCCGCCGGGGGTATTGAGGATTCAACTGCGAACGGCCGCAGAAATACTAAGCATGCTGTTTCTTAGGAGGCAATTTCTTTTTGCTAGACTGTTTCTTGGATTTCGCCGACCTTGCATGCGTCACCGGGATGGGCCCCGCGCGGACCGAGGAACAGGCAACCGTTTCGAGCCGCGTCACGATCCAATTGTTTAGGCTCTGTCCCTGCTCGCTTGCCAGCTCTGCGAGCCGTCGGTGCAAGTCGGGCGACATTCTAAGAAGAAATCGCCCGGAGAAAGGTTTATCTGGCTTTTCTCCACGCTCTTTGCAGAATTCCAGGTAGTCATCCACCGACTCCTCGAATGCCTTCCGCAGCTCGCTAACCGATTGCCCTTGAAAAGTAACGACGTCCTTGATCCCAACAATTTGGCCGTGCAAGAAATCATTCTCCGGGTCGAAGGAAATCATGCCAGAATAGTTTCTATAGTGCAGCATAAACACACCAGCATTTTTAATGGCTTTTATATTTCAAGGAGCTTTGACAGTAAGAACCGATAGAAGAATCGCGCTAACAGTAGTCCAGCTAGTCCGCCTCCTGCGGAGCAATTCCCGCTGCAAGCAAGAATTCTCTTACGGATTCCACGCACGCTTTGCCCGCCTCTTTTTGGGGATGCGGACGATGAAACACGGCGCGCACTCCGTTCAAGTGGACGCGCACGCGGGAACCCCTTCCTTCGCTGAGTTCCGCGCCCAACGACTTCAGCATCGATTCGATGTCTCGCCAAGCGATGCTCGACTGAGTTGGATCAGCGAACACCGCTTTGAGTACTTTTAGGTGTTTAGCCATCCAAGGGCCTGTCAACTCGAAGGATCGCTTGAAGAACCGCGCATCTCCTCCAAACAGTATCACAATGTGATACTATCGACAAGACCGAGGGGGGCGCCGGAGGCAGAAGCCAACAATATGGGCCGACTACCTGGAAAGGCGCAACTACTGTTGAGGTAACTGGTTAGAATGTGTGGATACAGAGCATTTGGCGCCTTACGCGGTTCCCCGCAGCCATTGTTAGGTCCGAGCGCCGCTCACTCGATCCCCTCATCTCCTTCCCCATCCCCCCATCCCCTTTCCAAAACGCCGCAAGCCACCCTCACGCTCCCCGTTCCTGCCGCAACCGCTGCCGGTAATACTTCAGCCCCGGCACGAAGAAGCAGGCGGCGGAGACGATGCCGAAGAGAGTGATGCTGTACGGATAATCGAAGCGGTCGAGACTGGCCATCAACAGCGCGGTGACGAACAACGCGGCGCCTTGGATGTAAAACTCGCCGGTCAGGATGCCGGCCTTGGCGATGAACACCATGCCGCTGGAAATGGCCAACACGGGCGAAAGCTTGAGCACGGGCAGGCGGAGCAGCATTTCGACCGGGAACAGGACGGCGATGCTGATCACGCTGCCGGCCCAGATGTGGGCGATCTGCCGCTCGACGAACGTCACCGGCCCGGCCCGGCGCCGCAAGGCCCAAAAGATCGCCGCCCAGGTGCCCATGCCGGCCGTCCAGAGCGCGAAGTACGGCCCCGGCGACGTGACGCCGCGCCATTGAAAGGCGTTGGTCACGAGCGAAATGATCAGTAGCGCCAGGCTGTGCCACATCCAGAGCAGGCCCCAATGCTCGAGCACCGTGGCATGGTGCGTCTCGCGGAACCAGCGGGCGATGACCTGGCTGAACAGCCCGGAGCGGGCGGCGATCGGTTCGTCGGTCAAATAGGCCCGCAGATCGTCGGCCAGAGCCTTGGCCGTCGGATAACGCAGGGCCGGCAGCTTTTGCAGGCATTTCAGGGCGATCATTTCCAGATCGCGGTCGGCCCGCGGGTTCAACAGCCGCGGCGGCAGCGGATCTTGTTCGAGCACCAACAGCACCGTGTCGACCGCCGTGGCGGCTTGAAAGGGCGGCCGGCCGGTGAGCATCTGGTAGAGGATCGTGCCCAGGCTGTAGACGTCGCTGGCCGGGCCGAGTTGCCCGCGGTTGCCGGCGGCCTGTTCGGGCGCCATGTAGCAAGGCGTGCCGAGGATCGCCCCGGAGCGCGTCAGTTGCGAGTCGCCGGTCACGCGCTTGGCCAGCCCGAAATCGGTGACGTGCGGCCGGCCTTCAGCGTCGATCAGGATGTTCGAAGGTTTTAAGTCGCGGTGCAGGATGCCGCGGCTGTGGGCGAAGTGGATCGCGTCGCAGATCGGCGCCAGGATCTCGGCGGCATCGCGCGGCGGCAGCGGCCCTTCGGCCAGGCGCCGGGCGAGCGTCGTGCCTGCGACGTATTTCATCACGAAGTAGGGCTGCCCGTCGCACTCGCCGACTTCGTAGACCGGCACGATATGCGGATGATCGAGCCGCGCGGCCGATTCCGCCTCGGAACGGAACCGGGCCAGGTCGGAGGCCGAGGCCAGCTCGCCTTGCAGGATCATCTTCAAACCGACCGCGCGGTCCAGGCTGCACTGCCGGGCCAGGTAGACGACGCCCATGCCGCCGCGGCCGAGTTCCGCCTGCAACTCGAAATCGCCGAAGCGACGCGGCAAATCGGCCGCCGCTCCGCCCGACTTCGACAGTCCGACGGTCGGCGGAACGGTCGACCAACTGCTCTGCGACAAGCCGGCGGCGATTCCTTCGGCCACCTGCACGGCGGCCCACAACTCGCGCAACTCGCCCGAGAAATCGGGATGCTCGCGAGCCAAGGCTTCAATATCGGGCGGGCGGCCGGAGCGCAGCTCGGCGGTCATGCGTTCGAGCAGTTGGGCCAATTGCTCTTCGCGCTCCTGGGCGAGGTGGGGGTTCATGGTCTACGCCTGCTTGCCGTCGCCTGTCGGCGGCGCGCTCGCGAGTTCCCGCCGGCCGGCGGCGATCACGTCGAGAGGAGTTGGGTCGGGCGTCATGGGGTGGAGCGATTTTCTGAAGGGGATGTGGGGATGAGGAGGAGATGAGGGGGAAGAAGGAAACGGTTTTTAAGCGACAGACCGATTATTGGCAGCGCTTGAGTTCAACCTTCCCCTGTCTATCGAGCATTCTCTTAAAAAATCCCCCTCATCTCCTCCTCATCCCCACATCCCCTTTCCAAAGCCTTTCCATCACCCCGGTTTCACGACCGATAGCAAAAACGTCGGATTCAGCGCGTCGAACCGCACGCGTTCGAGCTGGTACGTGCCACGGGCGAGGTTGATCATCCAGACCTTCGCGTCGCCCGCGCGGCGGTGCATGACGGCGTGCAAATCGGCCAGGTTTTCGATGCTGCCGACGTTGGCCACGAGCCGGCCGCCGGGCCGCAGGCGGTCGTAGGCCGCGTCGGCCAGTTGGCTGATCTCGCGACCGCTGCCGCCGACGAAGATGCTGTCGGCGTCGGGCAAGCCGGCCCAGGCTTCGGGCGCCCGGCCGAGGATCGGCTTCAAGTTGGCCACGGCGAACTTAGCGGCGTTGGCCTGGATCAGGTTGAAATCATCGGCGTCCATTTCAATGGCGTAGGTGGTGCCGGCCGAGGCGAGCTGCGCGGCCTCGATCGCCACCGAACCGCTGCCGGCGCCGATATCCCAGACGATGCTCGTCGGCCCCAGGTCCATCTCGGCCAGGGCCATCGCCCGCACTTCGGCCGGCGTGAGCAGCCCCTTCTTGGGCTTGGTCTGCAGGAACACATCATCGGGGTTGCCGAACAACCGCCGCCCGAGCTTCTCGCTTGGCCGGTCGGGGGCGCCCGGCTTGCGGACCAGGATCATCACGTTCAGCGGGGCGAAGTCCTGTTCGGCCAGCTCCTTCAAGTCGCCTTGCGTGACTCGCTCGTCGGGCGAACCGAGATTCTCGCAGACATAGGCTGAGAAGTAATCGATCCGCCGATCGAGCAAGGCCCGAGCCACGGCGGCCGGCGGCGAGGCTTCGCTGGTGAACAGACCCACCTTTTCGGCCGTGCGAATCTTCTCGATCACGTGCTTCAGCGGATGGCTGCTAAGGTTCGTGAGGTAGGCGTCTTCCCAGCTTTCCTTCACGCGGGCGAAGGCCAACTGCATGCTGCTCACGTGCGGCACGACCTCGAACCGCTCCTTGCCCAGCTTGTCGCACAGGTAGCGGGCCATGCCGTAAAACAGCGGATCGCCCGAGACCAGCACGACGGTGCGTTTGTCCTTGGCCGCGGTCAGCCGGGCCACGGTCTGATCGAGATTGCCGCCGACGACGAGCCGCTCGGCTTTGGCCTTCGGCACGCGGGCCAGCGTATAGTCGGCGCCGACGAGCAGTTCGGCCTCTTCGATCAATTGCCGGGCCGCGGCGGTCAGCCCTTCGAGCCCATCGTCGCCGATGCCGATAATGTGAATCTTTTTCTCGTTCGCCAAGATAGGTTCGCTTTTCGTGAGCTGTTCTTTAGTGGATCAGGAGGCCAGGCGCCAGCCGCTAGTCCGCGAGATTTTACGCCCGCGGCCGTGCTTCCTGCAACCGGGCACGGAGGTCCGGGCGCCCTCGCCCGTTTTCCATGGAGGTCCGGGCGCCCTCGCCCGTTGAACCCGTTTTCGTGGAAGCCCGGGCGCCCTCGCCCGGCTTCCGCGATTTTATGGCTCACGCGGAGGCGCGGAACCGCGGAGGCCAACCGTTATGTTTCGGCCTCACGCGGCGAAGCCGCAGTCAAAGTAGTAGGCATACTCCTAAGAGAATATTCTGTGGAGGGCCGGGCGCCCTCGCCCGGCGAATGCCGGACGGGCGGGGGCGCCCGTCCCTCCAAGAAAACAACGCATTTTCATTCGTCGGGGCGACCGCCAGTCATGGCGCCTCCGTATGCCGTAACCGGCGCAATGGTTGGGCGCCGTTGCAATGCGGGCGACGGCACACGGAGTGTGCCTGCTACTTTGTTGCAAGCGTTGCAGACGGCCATCGCTGGCGCACTGCTTTTTTCGCAGTGAGCCTTGCAGCCGCAGCAAAATTCGCGGCGTTAATAGCATGGCGCGGCCCGATGCTTTCAGCACGCTTCCTCTTCTCTTCCAAGCTTCTGTGCGATTGCATGCCGAACCCGACCGCGCCGTCCAAGATGACTGGTCAGCGCGCCGCGACGCCGCCTGCCCGCGATGGCAGGCAAATTGATGTGAGGAACAGAAGAGTAGAGGAAGCGTACTTCTTGCCGTTTGTAGGTGATGCGGGCGCGCTTCTGCTGGGCGTTGCGCAAACGTCCGCGGCTGCTTCATCCAGGCTTTTGATCGTGCCCGAAACGTGAAAAGACTTCGCAACCGGGCGGAACGACGCTCTTGAGACGCTCGACGTCGTCTTCCGAAAAACCTTGATCGTGAATGAAGATTGTTTCCAATCGCTCGAGCCGGCCGATTCGCTCGACCACGGCGCCGGTGACTCGCGTCTTGCGCGTTTCAACGTTTCGCAGTTCAGGCAGGTCGTCAAGCCATCGACAAAGTTCGTCGTCGACGGCGTCGCCTTTCAGGACGAGGTCGGTCGGAGTCCGAAAGTAGTCGCGCCAGGAGCCGTCCTTCGCGAAGACTTCGATGCCGACCGTCTGACCGCGTGGCGGCGGCACGCGGTATCCAATCACGCAGCCCGCCCGCTGAAACGCGCGCACCGCCTCAGCTTGCCGCCGCAGGCGGTTCGCCTGCCAGCCCAGCCAAACGCTGAACGCGGCGAGGAGCACGAGAAACGTGCGCAGCGAGATCTGGAAGGTGCGTTTATTCGGTTTGATCATTTGCCGTCTTCTCCTCCCTGACTTCAGGCAACAGCCAATTTGTCGCCACGGCGGTCAACCCGGCGACGAGCGAGGCGAGGCCGAAGCCGAACACGACGTAGCGAACGTCAAGGCAGAACCAATCGCAAAACTCCCTGAAGTACGGTCCCTCGGCGAGAGGCAGACCGAACGAGACGTTGTTCATGCGTCTGCCCGCTTGCCAAGCCACGAAACCGAACATCAACCCCGCCGGAATCAGCGCCCCAAGGCAAAACAGCCGCAAGCAGCCGCGGGAGCGAATCGCGGTCGTCAGCAGTGCAGGCGGCAGCATCGTCGCCGCGGCAAGTGCAATCGCGGCAGTCGCGATCTTGTTTTCGACCGCCGCCGTAGCCAACAGCGCCCCCACGGCCGCCGTCGCGGCGAATAACGTTCGAAGGCTGAAGCGAGGCTTGAGCATGCCGCCAGCATAGCGCGGCGCGTCGCGGCGGGCAATCGGAGCATCGTTTCGCGAAGTAGACCCGGCATCCCTGCCGCGTTGCCATGTCAAAAGCGGCAAGGATGCCGCTTCTACGGGGGCGGCGGGCAGGCGCCGGCCAGGTTAAAATCCAGGCATGGCGGCCCGGCCTCAATTTCGCTTGCTTGCGTTGTTTGGTCTGACGGCGATCGTCGCGGCGTGGTGCATGCTGGCGCAGCGCCGGCCGCTGGTCGTCGGCGAAGGACTGTTCGTGATCTTGGCGACGTTTGTCGTCGTGAGTTGCCGCCGCTTCAAGCCTTGGATCTTCATCATCGATCCGACGCTCGGGCTGGGGTGGGGCCTGTTGTTGGACGAAGTCGGTTGGCTGCCCGAGCAGCCGCCGGCGCCAGGTATTTTGTTGGGGCTTGCATTGGGTTTTATCGTCATGGTCGTGCGAGTCTTGATGCACGAACGGGGAAGAGTCGATTGAGTAGACGCGGCATCCTTGCCGCGTTGGCCGCGTCTGAGTAGACGCGGCATCCTTGCCGCGTTGGCCGCCTCGAAAGCGGCAAGGATGCCGCTTCAACGGGTGCGGAAAGCGAACCCGAATGACGAATCTGTGTCATTGGCTCGGGGAGAATCCGCGAGCGAGGAAAGAAACATGCCTGCGTCCTTGGCGATCATCGGAGAATATGCACCCGATTTCGCACCGCATCCGCTAGTCACGAGATTTCTACAGGCCGTCGTAGCTCAGCGCTGACAGTATCCACGCGATACGAGAGCGAAACCGCGTGGGGCTGCGCCCCACCCTACCAGCTTGCCAGCGCTTGATTGCCCGCGCGGCGTGGGGTACAAACGCGAAGATTGAATGCCGGGCGAGGGCGCCGTAGGTCAGGCTTTCGAGCCTGACAGACGCCCAGTTCGCGGTGTTCAACGGGCAAGGGCGCCCGGGCCTCCATGTAGACGGGCGAGGGCGCCCGTGGCTCCATGTAGACGGGCGGGGGCGCCCGGAACTCCATGTAGACGGGCGAGGGCGCCCGCCCCTCCATAAGCAAACCTAAAAACCTACCGACGAAAAACATCATGCCGCGCATCCTGGTTACGCCGACCGTCATCAAAAATCAACCGGGGCCCTATCGCGACGTGCTGGAACAGGCCGGCTTCGAAGTGGTCTACCCGACGGCCAAGCTCTCGGAATCGGTGGCCGATCCGCCGCTGCTGCTCGGCCAGTTGGAAGGCATCGAGGCGGTGCTCGCCGGCAGCGAGATTTATAACCGCGAGGTGCTGTCGAAGGCCAAAGTTCGCGCGATCGCGCGGATGGGCGTGGGTTATGACGCCATCGACGTGCCGGCCGCCAGCGATCATGGCATCCTGGTGACGATCGCGCCGGGCACCAACCAACACTCGGTGGCCGAGCAGACGATGGCCTTGCTGCTGGGCGTGTTCCGCGGCTTTCCGGGGCGCGACGCCGAAGTGCGCAGCGGCGTCTGGAAGCGAAAGGCCCTGCCGCGGCTGGCCGGCCGCACGATCGGCATCGTGGGGCTGGGCCGCATCGGGCAGGCCGTCGTGCCGCGGGCGATCGGCCTGGGGCTGAAGGTGATCGCCTACGATCCGTTCCCCAACGAAGCCTTCGCCGGGCTGCACGGCGTGCGGCTGTGCGGGCTCGAGGAACTGTTGACCGAGGCCGACATCGTCAGCCTGCACTCGCCCGTCACGCCCGAGACCGCGAACATGATTAACGCCCAGACGCTGGCCAAGATGAAGCCGGGCGCCGTGCTGATCAACACGGCCCGCGGCGGGCTGGTCGACGAAGACGCGTTGGCCGCGGCCTTGGCCAGCGGTCATCTGATGGCCGCCGGGCTCGACGCCTTCAAGATCGAGCCGCTACCGGTCGACAGTCCTTTGCAAAAGCTCGAAAACGTGCTGCTCGCGCCGCACATGGGCGGGCTCGACCTGGAAAGCCAGCGCGACATGAGCACGCTGGCCGCGCAGTGCCTCGTCGATCTAGCCCAAGGCCGCTGGCCTGAAGGCTGCGTGGTGAACGCAGAGCTTCGCCCTGGGTGGAAATGGTGAGTATCCCGCGCCCGATCGAGAATGAGATGCGGTTTCCCCACGCCCAATCGCAGCTAGGCGACGCTCGGCGCCGGCGCCGCGTCGAGCAAGCCGGCGGGCGCGCCGGCGGCGGGTAACAGCACTTCGAACGTGGCGCCTTGGCCGGGCGAGCTTTGCACACGGATTTCGCCGTCGTGGTCCGCCACGATCGATTGGCAAATGCTCAGCCCCAGCCCGTTGCCGCAACTGCGCTCGTCGCGATGCCGCGATTTGTCGCCCCGGTAAAAGCGATCGAAGACGTGCGGCAGATCTTTCGGGGCGATGCCTGGTCCGGTGTCGGAGACCCGCAGCACGATTTGCCCCGTTTCGCGCTTTTCCAGCAGGGCGACGCGGATCCGGCCTCCGGCGGGCGTGAACTTGAGGCCGTTGTCGATCAGGTTGTTGAGCACCTGCCGCAGCCGGCCGGCCTCGCCGAGCACGGTGGTCGGCCGCAGGTCGCCGGCCATCAACTCGACTTCGCGTTCTTCGGCGGCGCCGCGGAACATGTCGAGCGAAGTCTCTACGAGCTGATCGAGCCGGACGGAGTGGCGTTCGGCCTTGAGCCGGCCGACGTCGCTTTCGGCCAGCAGCAGCAATTGATTCACCAGCGTGCTCAGCAGGCTGCACTCCTCGACGATTTCCCCGAGCAGGTCTTCGTACTCCGCAGTCGAGCGCTTGGCGTTGAGCGCCACGTCGACCGAGCTTCGAATGGCGGCCAGCGGCGAGCGCAGCTCGTGCGCCGCGTTGGCCACGAATTCGCGATTGCGGGCCAGATAGTCGGCGATCTGATCGAGGAACGAGTTGATCGTCGAAGACAGCTTGTCGAGCTGGTCGCCCACGCCGCGAATCGGCAGGCGTTCTTCCATGTGGCTCGGCCGCAGCCGGGCCGCGGTGGTGATGATCCGAGCCAAAGGATGCGTGGCTCGGCCGGCCAGCCAGAAGCCGCCCAGCGGCGCCAGCAGCAACAGCGCGGCGCCGGCGATCGTCATCAGATCGGTCAGCCGCGAGACGTCGGCGTCGATGTGCGCCAGCGTCGTGCCGACTCGCACCACGAACCCCGGCACGCCGGGCTTGCGCACGACAGAGCGCACCAGCCGGTAGCGCCCCCGCGTGCTGATCTCCACCGGCCGCCGCATTGGTTGCAGCCGCGTCTGGGCGTCGGATTCGTCCGAGGTGGACAACAGCAGCTTGCCTTGTTCGTCGAACAATTGCACGAACAGCCCGCGCTTGACGTGGCCGCGAGCCTTGCGGTCCATCTCCTGGTAGACGGCTTCCATTTTCGGATAGAGCTCGCCGACCGCCAGGGCCACTTCCTGCGCGTCTTCTTTCAAGATCGCGTCGGTCTCGCCGAGCAAGGCCACGCGCAAGCCCTCGCGCACGAAGACGAAAGCCAGACTGACGGTCAACAGCACGACGGCCGTGTTCCAGGCGGTCAAGCGGAAGCGGAGCGAACGAAAGAAGCTACTCTTCCGTGGAGCGAATGGCATACCCGCGGCCTCGCACGGTTTGAATCAGCGAATCGTGGAATTTCTTGTCGAGCTTTCCGCGCAGGCGATTGATATGGACCTCGATCACGTTGGTGGCGCCCTCCCAATCCGAGTCCCAGAGGTGCTCGCAGAGCATCTTGCGCGTGACGACCTGGCCGGCGTGCCGCATCAACAGTTCGAGCAGGCTGAACTCGGTGGGCGTCAGCTCGACTTCGATTTCTCCGCGGCTGACGCGGCGCGTGGCCAAATCGAGCGTGAGATCGCCGACTTGCATCACGGCCGGCGGGCGCGTGACGGTCCGCCGGCAGACGGCTTCGATGCGGGCCATCAACTCGGTGAAGGCGAACGGCTTGACCATGTAGTCGTCGGCGCCGGCGTTCAGCCCTTCGACGCGCTCTTCGACCGAGCCCAAAGCGGTCAACAAAATCACCGGCGTATGGATTCCCTGCCGGCGCAGATCGCGGAGCACCTCAAGTCCGGGCATGACCGGCAGCATCAGGTCGAGCACGATCGCGTCGAAGCGCTGGCTGGTGGCCAGCGTCAGCCCCTTGTCGCCCTGTTTGGCCCAAACGCAGCCGTGCCCCGCCTCGCTGAAGCCTTGCCGCAGTGCCTTGCCGATGACCGGGTCGTCTTCAACGACGAGCAAATCCATGAGTTCGTTCGCCAGGGTTCGCATCGGTAATTTCGCCCCGCTGATTTTCATCTTAGCGAGCCGGCCGCCGGAGCAGGCCACCGAAATCGGGAAAAAAGCTGGCCGAGCCGGCGACCTCGCCGCCCTGTCTTGGTTCCGTCGGCAAGGCAATGGTCGTTGCCTGCGCGTCGTTCAACCGCGCGTTGGCTCTGCAGGATGATTTATACCGAGGGCGGCGTAACCGCAACCAAACTCTTGCCGCCGCAACAAGATGCGCGGCGATAATGGCATTTGGGTAATTTATATCGTCGCGCGATTTTGCTCGTTCCGCCGGGCGCCAAGCTGCGAATTTGCCGAGAAAACCAGGCTTTTCCGCGTTTTGGCCTCGCCGAATCGCCGTCGAAAACGGCCCTTTCATGCCTTGTTTATGCCCGAAAATCGCCCGCTGTGGCTTATGATATGCGTTACGCGTCCCTTGGCCCGGTACCGCAAAAATCGACCGAAGCGCCGGCCCCGCAGCCGCTTGCGTGCGTCGAACGCCCCCATTCTCCGCCGCTCTTATAAAGTCACGATATAAATCACGAAATGCCGCTCATCCCCAGCGCGCAGCTTCGCCGCCACAGCCCGCGGCGATCGACCATACCGCACCGCCGCCGCGTTTTCAACGCTCGCCCCCAAGCCGCCGGCGAGCGATACTGCGCGGCGCGTCCCGAGCACGCCGAGTAACGCTCTGGATCGCGCCGGCCGATTTCGAAGGCCGGAAAAAATACGAACGTTGGGTGTCTGCGTTTTTGCCCGCCAAGGCCGGCTGGACGCCGCTGGACCGCTCGCGGTTGCGCCCCCTTCAGGGCTACTCGGTTTTTCTGCCGGCGAGAAAAATGTTTTCGAAATCGTTGGCGTCGTTGGCGTCGTGCAGATAATTATCGTTTGGTCGGGCAGGCGAAGCTTCTCTTGAGATCACATCCTCGATACGGCCGCTTTGCTAGCGGCAACCTCCTGCGGCCGCGTTATGCCGCGCGCTTGCTTCCGATCGAGCGGGTTCGCTCGCTTTAGTCGCTTTCCTAACGCATTTTCCTTTCACGGAGGAATCCAGCGATGTTGTGGGAATCGTGCGCGCACAACCGTCCATCTCGCTTCAATTTCAACCGCGCCTCGCGGCGAAAACGCGCTATTAGCCGAGATCTCCGATATGAACCACTTGAGGAGCGTCGGCTGCTATCCATCGACTCGCCCGTCGCCAGCTACCATGCCCTTCACGACGCTCCGTTGATCGTTGATTCGACCTACGGCGTTTTGGCCGGCGCCGCCGATCCCTCTGGCGCGCCGCTCTCGGCCAGTGTCGCCCAACAGCCCCGGCACGGCGCCGTGGCGCTGAATGCCGATGGCTCGTTCCGCTACCAGCCCGTGCCCGGCTATACGGGCCCCGACTCGTTCGTCTTCGATGAAAGCGATGGCCTGGGTTTCCATCGCCGCGAAGTCGCTCGGATTTCCGTCTTGAGCAACTGGACGCCGTCGCAGACCGCGACCGGCGGCGGGGCGCAGCCGCTTACTTCGGGCGAGACCGTTTCGGTCAGCGACGAAGAAGGCCCGGAAGGCGCCACGCTGGTGTTCACGATTTCCGCGTCGGGGACCGGGCCGGATGGAGACTACTTCATGGTAGGTCCCGGCGGCGCGACGCCCGGACAAGATCAGCGCACCGCCGACGACGGCGACTTCGACCAGGCCTTTTCGGGCTCGGGCGTGATTTACGGCTCGGGCAGTTTCCCGGTCGACGTGCAGACGTATGACGACGAGCGCGACATGACGATGGCCGCGGACGCGGTGTTCGGCGTGCTGGCGACTAACAACAACGCCAATAATATGGTGACCGATACCGGCGTCGGCACGATTCTCGAACAGGGCGGCGACGCGCCGACTTGCAACTGCGATTGCGGCTGCGGGAAAACGATGGCCGGAACGTCCGCCGCCAGCGGCGCCCCCTTGGCCCACACCTCCGGCGACTCGCCGGCGCCGAAGGAGAATTACAACGGCGGAGACGATCCGCATCCGATCTTCACCGCCGCCGACGTGCTGTCGAGCAGCATCGGCTCGGCCAGCGACCTCCAAACGCAGCTCACCGTGCTCGACGACAGCGGCGCGGCCGTCTACACCGGCTCGCCGATTTACTATACCGCCTCGGGCTACACGGCCGGCGCCACCGTGCAATTCGCGCAGCAATTCGACGCCGGCGCGCTGGCCGACGGACGCTATACCTGGCATCTGTCGGTCGAAGAGGATTACGCCAACACCACGCCGATCATTCGCGGCTACTCGGGGTTCTTGGACCTGCACAACCTCGACCAGTCGCCCTACGGCGCCGGCTGGATGCTGGCCGGCATCCAAAAGCTGGAAATCCAGTCCAGCGGCGTCGGGCTGATGGACGACAACGGCAATCTGTTTTTCTTCACTCAGAATCCGCAGTTCGCCGGCAGTTTCACCACGCCCGAGCTGCTCGACGGCCAGGTCACGTTGTCGCAAGACTTCATGACCATGAATTACACCCTCGCCTGGAAGGACGGCAGCCAGACGGTCTTCGACCCCAGCGGGCTGATGACCAGCCAGTCGGACGCCAACGGCAACACGAGCCTATATTCCCATAACGCCGACGGCACGCTGGCTACGATCACCGATCCGGCGGGCCGCGCGACCACGTTCAACTATACGAGCGGCAAACTCACCAGCGTCAGCGATTTCGCGGGCCGCGTGACGAGCTACGGCTACTCGGGCAACGAGTTGACGAGCATCGGCGGCCCCGATCCGGGCCACGGCGAAGCCGTTCCGTCGACCGCGCTCGGCTACGACGCGACGAGCGGCTTGCTGTCGAGCATCACCGACTCGACCGGCACGACGAGCCTGAGCTACGACCAGTGGCGCTCGGTGACGCAAATCAAGCACCCCGACGGCACGTACCAGCAGTTTGCCGCGCCGCGCGACCAGGCGATGGTCGATACCTCCGGCGGGCTGGGCAGCCTGAGCGACCCGGCGCCGCTGTTTTACGCTTCGCAAGTCGACGCCACGCAGACCGACGAGAACGGCCACACGACCCACTACGTCGTCGATAGTTCCGGCCGGACCATTTCGACGACCGACCCGGCGGGCAATACGACGACGCTTCAGTACGACCAGTTCGGAAACCTTACGCAAATGACCCAGCCCCCCTTGACGCCGGGCGGGGCGAACCTGGTCACGGGCTGGCAGTATGATAGCAACAGCAACTTGATCGAAGAAGACTTGCCCGACGGCACGCACCAAACATGGACTTATGATAGCACGTTCAACGAGCCCACAAGCTACGTCGACCCGGCGGGACGCGAGACGGATTATAATACGATCGATCCCAACAATGGCAACGTGCTGTCGGTGATTCAAGTCAGCGCGGCGGGCAACCGCGAGACCGATTATACCTACACGACTGGCGGATCGGGCAACCCGCCGGCAGGACTGGTCGCGACGATCAAAGACCCGCGCGGGATCGTGACGGCGATCACCTATAACGCGCACGGATTACCTACGCAAATCGTCTATGCCCAGGGGACCGCCGACCAAGCCTCGGTCGGCTTCAGCTACGACACCAACGACAATCCGGCCACGTATACGGACGAACTCGGTCGTGTAAGCGACATGACGTATGACAATCTGAACCGGCTGATCCAGACCATCTTGCCGCCGCCCGATCCGAACAACCCGAGCGTCAGGCCGACGATCTCGGCAGTATTCGACGCGCTCAACAATAAAACGTCGGAGACGGACCCCTTGGGCAACGTCTCGACGTTCGCCTATAACGATTCCAACCAGCTCACCCAGGTCCAGCAGCCCGACCCGGCCGGCGGAACGAATTACACCATCACCCAATATGGGCACGACAACGCCGGAAACCTCACATCGATCACCGACCCGATGTCGCGGCTTACAACGCTGGGTTACGATGCCGACAACCGGCAGAACTCGGTGCAACTGCCCAACCCGGTGGGCGGCGGGACCGGCGGGCCGACGAGTTCGGTGGTGTACGACGCGCTGGGCAACGTCGTCAAGTCGTTCGATTTCAACGGCGCCGAGACCGACTATACATTTGACCAGATGGGCCGCGTGCTGACCGTGACCGGACCGGCGCCGACCCCCGGCGCCGCGCGACCACTGACGACGTACACGTACAACGCCGATTCCCAGGTCTTGACGATGACCGATCCAATGGGCCATGAAACGCAGTACCAATATGATGATTTCGGCGAGTTGGTCCAGGAAACGCTGCCCGACCCCGACGGCGCCGGGCCGCTGACTTCCACCGTTTTGCACTGGTCGTATGACGCGGACGGCAACGCGGTCAGCTACGAAGATGGGCTGAACCATACCACGACCTCCGCGTATAACGATCGCAACTGGAAAACCAGCGAGACGGACCCCCTCTCGGGCGAGACGCAGTACGGTTTCGATAAGGCCGGGAACATGACCAGCCTCACGGACCCGGCCGGCAACGCGACAACCTACGTCGTCGATGGACTCAACCGGGTCATCCAAGAGACCAACCAGCTCGGCTATTCGCGGTGCTTTTCCTATGATCTCAACGGCAATCTTATTCAGGAGACCGACCGCGATGGCCGGGTCCGCGATTTTTCCTACGACCATCTGAACCGCCAGACCGCCGAGCGGTGGATGAGCGGAGGCACGGTTCTCGAAACGATCAGTTACGCTTATAATGCGGACGGCCAGTTGACCAGCGCCGCCAGCCCGGATAGCGCCTACGCTTATGCCTATGACGGCGAGGGGCGCACGGCGAGCGTCGAGAACAACGGGACTCCGAACGTGCCCGACGTGGTTCTTTCCGACCAGTACGACGCCAACGGCAACCGCACCCAGCTTTCGGCGACGATCGCCGGAACGGCGGATTTCCAGGACGTCTACACCGACGACGCGCTCAACCGGCTGACGCAGCTTTACCAGCAGGGCCAGACCGGCGGCAACGCCGTGGCGACCAAGGGGGCCAACCTGACCTACAACCTGCTCGGGCAACTGGCGACCATCGCCCGCACGAACTTCTTCGGCATCGGCCCGGCGCCCGACATTGCCACGAGCACGTTGTCTTATGACGATGCCAACCGCTTGACCTCGATCGCCTACACCACCAACGGCGGCACGCCGATCGACGCCTATTCGTGGTCCTACGACCTGGCCGATCGCGTCACGAGCATGACCACGACAACCGATGGCACGGCCACGTATTCGTATGACGTCACGAATCAAGTCACCGGCGCCACGCAGCCGGCCAACGAGTCGTACAGCTTCGACTCCAACGGCAATCGCACCAACACCGGCTACTCGACCGGCACGAACAACCAGCTAACCAGCGACGGCACGTTCAACTACACTTACGACGCCGAAGGCAATCGCGTCTCACGCACGCGGATTTCAAATGATCCGGCTAGCGACTACCTCACGACTTATACTTTTGACTACCGCAATGAACTGACCGACGTCAACTTCTACAACAACTCCAGCGTCCTGACGAAGCACGTGCATTATATTTATGACGTGTTCGACCATCTGATCGGCAAGCAGGTCGACGACACCGGCGGCGGCAGCTATGACCGGGCCGAGTTCTACGTCTACGACGGTAACAACGTCGCGCTGCAATTCGGTCTCGGCGGCGCCCTGACCGAGCGCTACTTGAATGGTCCCAGCGCCTCGGGCGTCGATACCGTGCTGGCCGAGGAAGACGTGACGTCGCTCACCTCGCCTGGCACGGTCACATGGCCGCTGACCGACAACCTGGGCACCGTTCGCGACATCGTGGATTCCACCGGCGCGGTCATCGACCACTTGGTCTACAACTCGTTTGGCCAGGTCGCCAGCGAGAGCGCCCCGACCGTGCATCACTTGCAGGGCTACGCAGGCGGCATCAGCGATCCTGATACTGGCCTGGTGAATTTCTGGGAACGCTGGTACGACCCGGCAGTGGGGCGGTGGATCAGCGAAGACCCGATGGAGTTTGCTGCGAATGATCCGAATCTGGATCGGTATGCGGGCAATGATGTAACGGATCTGACTGATCCAATCGGCTTGTGGTGGAACCCGCTCGGATGGACGTCTGGGGTGTTTGAACTCGGTTTCAACTCCTGGTATGGCAACGGCATCTTCAATCAAAAAGCGGATAATTTAGACAGGAAGATTCAGGATGCCAATATCAAGCGCAATCAGGCTGGTTGCACCCTCGGAGACAATTTCAACTCGATACGGACAATGGGCTACTCGAATGCCGGCCACGATGCAAAGGAACTGGCCAATTTCAATATCTCGTTCATGGCGTCAGCGGGAAGTTTCCCAAAACCCTCCCTTAGCGCGTGCAAAGCCGCACTCAAAAAGGTCCATTCCAAGGTCGGTAAATTGCCAAAAGGACAGCCTGGTAAATTCGGAAGTCCCCAGGCCGGAACACCAACAAAAGGCTACCGATTAGACCCGCCGCACCCAAACGCCGCGCCGGGTTCGCCAGAAACAGGTTGGCATATTAACTGGTGGGATTACACAGGCGGCTTAACTGGTGGGATTACACAGGCGGCAAAAAGGGGCGCGGCGCGCAAAGAGGGGCGATACCAATTGTCGAATAGGAATAGTTATGGAGATATTCAAAATCCAGCACTTTGCGAGATCACATCCTGGCGTCACATTTCCTGCATATTCCTCAGTTGATGCGAATGAAGCAGAAACTATTCGGCAAGCGCTTCAGGCGCGTCTTGGCCTTGAGCATCTAGCAGATGATTGCACATTGGTACGCACACTCAGGGATGTCGAGGCACCGTATGAACATGCAAATGCAATGAGCGATAGTTTCGACCTGCGGCGTGTACTGTGTTCCATCGAAATTGTTCCAGAAGACCATGTATACATCAATTGGTATCGGTTCGACAAACTTGACCGCATGGCGGTCGATGATTTGGCGCAATATTTCGACGACGTCTGGTATCCTTCCTCGGATGATATAGATTTATTCGATTCTACACTGTCCTGGGTGCTGTCCGTGACAGACGAGGGTTATATTCGCTTCGTCAAGTTCAAGCAAGAAAAGGTTCCAGGAACCGAAAGTCGCTCGTGACCACGCTCGGCTACGATGGGAGTAAGCGTTCACGGGTTTTGAACTGATCTTGGTAGTTTTGCGGCGATTGATTAGGGTTTTGCCGTCATGGTGGAGCCCGAGAAGAAACACGAATGCGCGAACTGCGAACGGCTGGACCGCCG
>Ga0307374_10000851_pt1 | contig 57352 bp, 51 predicted proteins | sample OX3MG_FD_202532 | JGI IMG/M metagenome (GOLD analysis project Ga0307374, IMG submission 202532) | Soil microbial communities from Risofladan, Vaasa, Finland - OX-3 | ecosystem: Environmental > Terrestrial > Soil > Coastal area > Acid sulfate soil | place: Finland: Risofladan, Vaasa | collected...
TGTCCTCGGGCCAGCACTCCTCGGCGGTGAGTCCCACCGCGGCGTCGACGGCAACGCCCGAGGCGCGTGCGAACTCGTCGTTGACCAGGAGGTACCGACCCTCGAGGTCCCTCACGAAGATGACCGAGGGCGAGTACTTCATGATGGCCCGGAGCCGGGCCTCGCTCTCGCGCAAGGAGACCTCGTCCTGTCGTCGTTCGGTGATGTCCCGGGCCGCGCCGTAGACCCGTTGGCGAGAGAAGTCGACCCGGTTGGTCCATTCGAGCCACCGCCACTCGCCACGCCGGGTACAGAACCGGACCCGGGTCAGCCCCGCTTCGCCGTTCTGCGCCAGGACCGCCTCGGCCGCCTTGCGGACCTCCCGATCGTCGGGATGGACGAGGTCGTCGAGCCGGAGTCCCCGGAGATCCTCGGCTCCGTAACCGAGAGTCCGTTCGAAGGCCGGGTTCCACCAGACGAGCATTCCTGCAAAGTCGGTGATGCAGAAGATCTGTGCGGAGAGGTCGAGGAAGGTCGTGAGCCGGGCCGTCCCCGCATCTGCCACCGCCGTGCCCGACGAATGGCGTGGGGGGACCGGCCCCACCTGCGGTGTGGTGACCCGTGGCGTCACGACAGCTCCCCCGCACGCGACGACCCCGGACGCGACGACTCCGGACGCGACGACTCCGGACGCGACGACTCCGGACGCGACGACTCCGGACGCGACGACTCCGGACGCGACGACTCCGGACGCGACGACATGGTCTCGACCACCCGCAAGAGCTCCCGGATGTCGATGGGCTTGGTGAGATAGGCCGCCACGCCGATGTCCCGGAGTCGTTGGATCTGCGAGGGGGTGGCATCGGCGGTCACCACCACGATGGGGATGTCGGCGGTACGGGGGTCGGCCTGGAGCGCGTCGAGGAGGTCGGTCCCAGACATGTCAGGGAGGTGGAGGTCGAGGAGGATCAGATGGGGTCGACGGTCACGGGCCAATTCGATCCCCAGGCTCCCCGACATCGCCGCCAGGATCTCCACGAAACCCGAACGGGTGAGGACCTGGTCGACCAATTCGAGGTTGGCGAGGTTGTCCTCGACGTGAAGGACCCGAACCGTCGCCACACTCGCCATCGCGTCGGGCGCGACCTCGGGCCCGCGCACCGGGACCTCGGGTGGGTCCGCGGTGGGGAGGTCGACGGTGAAGGTTGTCCCCTCTCCGAGCTTCGAATAGACCCCGATGGTCCCACCCATTCTCTCGACCAGATACTTCGAGAGGGTGAGCCCGACTCCGGTGCCCTCCACCCCGGTGGTCTCGGCGCCGAGGCGGTCGAAGGGCTCGAAGACGCGGTCGAGATCCTGGGCTTTGATCCCGTTCCCGGTGTCGGTGACGGTGATCCGGACGAGGCTGTTCGAGATCGCCGCGACGGCGACGCCCACCCGTCCCCCGACCCGGTTGTACTTCACGGCGTTGGACAACAGGTTGAGCATGACCTGGAGGAGCCGCTGGCGATCGGCGAGGACGTGGAAGGTGTCGGGACAGAGCTCGAGGTCGGTGACCACCGTGATCCCGCCCCGCTCGGCCAGAGGTCCGGCGAGGTCGATGGCATCGCCGAGGACCCGGCGGATCGCCACGGGTTCCAAAAGGAGCTCGAGATTGCCCGACTCGATCCGGGCGATGTCGAGGACCTCGTCGATGAGGTTCAGGAGGTGACGACCGGCCCGCATGATGTGGCTGACCGCCTCACCGTGGTTGTCGGGCAGGTCGTCCATCTCGAGGAGCTGGGAGAAGCCCAGGACACTGTTGAGCGGGGTCCGCAGCTCGTGGCTCATTCGGGAGAGGAAGTCGCTCTTGGCCTTGCTGGCCTGCTCGGCGGCCTCGACGGCCACGTGCATCTCGGCCTCGACCTGGAGTTCGTCGGTCATGTCACGGGCCACGACGACGGCTCCCACCGTCGTCCCGTCGTCGCCCACCATCGCCTGACCCCGGGTGTCGAGGACGACCCACCGCCCATCGGCGTGGCGGACCCGGTAGGTGAGGTTGAGCTGGTTGTCGGGCCTCAGGAAGATCTTGGATGCCTCGTCGTGGACCCGGTCGAGGTCGTCGGGATGGATGAGAGCCTCGATCTCTTCGTGGACGGGGTCGTGGAGGTCGTAACCGAGGATCCGAGCCGAGGCTTCGCTGATCTCACGGACCCGGCCGTTGCCGTCCAAGACGGTGACGATGTCGGGACAGGCCCGGATCACGGTGTCGAGGAGGCGTTGGCGCTCCGCCAGCGCGGCTTGGACCCGGGTCCACTCGGTGATGTCGGTGGCGATGGCGGCCATCCCGGTGATCACCCCCGACGAGTCGAGGAGGGGGAACCGGGTGGTCATCATGGTGTGGACCTCGTCCTCGACGGGCACGAGATCGTCCCGGGTGAATACCGCGCCCTGATCGAGGACCCGTCGGTCGGTGTCGTCGACAGGGGCGTCGGGCCAGATCTCGGACACGGTCTTGCCCAAGACGTCCTCGCGTTCGAAGCCAAAGGCACGGAGGAAGACTTCGTTGACGACGACGTACCGCTCCAAGGTGTCCTTCACGAAGATGGCCGCGGTGGAGTGGTCGAGGATCGCGGCCAGCCACGCTTCGTTGGCGCCCAGCGCGCTCTGGGCGAGGTGGTGGTCGGTGACGTCGCGGGCCGCGCCGTAGACCAACCCGGACTCGGGCTCGAGGCGGGCCGTCCACTCCAACCACCGCCAGGAGCCGTCCTGGCACCGGTAACGGGACTGGACCCCGGCGGGGTCGGTCTCACCGGTGGGTTGGTCGAACATGGCCAGGGCCTCGACGAGGTCGTCGGGATGGATGAGGTCGACGAGCGACATCCGGGCCAGTTCCGCATCGTCGTAACCGAGGAGGGCCGCCGCGGTGCCGTTGCTCCAGACGAGCCCCTGCGAAAGGTCGAAGACGCCGAAGATCTCGTTGGACATCTCGAGGAACACCGCCAGGTCCTCGTCGGCCAACTCCCCGGGTGACGACAAGGGGACCCTGCCGACGCCAGGTCGGTCGTCGGTGGCCTCTGTGGGCGACGCGGGTGCACTGCTCTGGCGTCCTCGTCCGCTCAACCCCCGCCGTCCTCACCTTGGGCCGGGCCCGAGCGCCGGCCATACCATTGGGTCCAATTGGGTATCGGCGCGCCACGGGAATCTGTTGAGAGTGGGGCCACGCAGGGTGGTGGCCGGGCGGGGCCGTCGCTGAGGGAGGAATCCCCTGGTCAGACTGGTACTCGCGGGCCGGGCCCGGGGCAGACCGGGCCGAAGGGCCATCGGGGACGAATTCGGGGGGGTCTTCCTGGCCTTGCCGGGGCGTCGAAGGAGATCGGTCCTCGGGGAGGTCAGTCCTCGGCGAAGCCCAGCCGGCGGGCGTCGGCCCGGACCTGTTCGACGGCCTCGGGCGAGTCCGAGTGCTCGGTCACGATGGCCAGGAACCGCTGGGGGACGACCTCGATGAAGATGCCTTCGGCCTCGGCGGTGAGAAGATCGCCGTGGAAGATGGCCCCGTAGGTCCGGACTTTTCGGCCCTCTCGTTCGAGGAACCGGGCCTCGAGGCGCAGCGGGGTCCGCAAGGGCGTGGGCTTGCGGTACTTGATGGTGAGGGTGCCGGTCATGGCGGGGCTGCCGGCCATGATGTTGGCCGCGCCCAGCATCTCGTCGAAGACCATGGCGATGACCCCGCCGTGGACGCAAGTGGGCGGGCCTTCGTACTGGTAGTCGAAGAACGCCGTCCCCCGGAGCTCGCCGTCGACGGCTTCGACGACGACGGGAGGGGCCACCGGGTTGGCGAAGCCGATCACGGGGCTCGTGGGGAAGAACTCCTGGGGGTCCCCCACCGGATCGGGTTGGGCCCGGGCCCGGCGACCGGGCCCGGCGACCCGCTCGAGGTGGTCGGCCACTGCTCTGACCGCGGCCGCGGCGGTGGTGATCTCCGCGTCGGTGATCGGCAACCCCACCATGGCGCTCGTGACCCGTCGGATCTCATGGGCCAAGTCGAACCGGGCATCGGCGGTGCCGTGGTGCGGCTCTCCGTCAAGCTGGCCCGCTCCACCCGGGGAGATGCCGAAGTCCGAGACACCCAGCTCCGGTTCGGACATCACCGACGCTTGTACTCGGGAGTCCGCTTCTCGGCGAACGCCTTCTGGCCCTCTTTGGCGTCTTCGGTGGCGAAGACGGGCCAGCCGATCTCGAGCTCGATCTTAAGGGCCTCGACTTCGGGGACTCCTTCGGTTTCCCGAACCGACCGTTTGATGGCTTCGACGGCCAGGGGGCCGTTCCCACAGATCACCTCGGCGATGCCGAGCGCCTCGTCGAGGGCCGTGCCGTCGGGGACGACCCGACCGATGAGGCCGATCTCCTTCGCCTCGTGGGCACTGACCTCGCGCGCCGTCAAGAGGAGGTCCATGGCCACGGTGAAGGGGATCTGACGCCGGAGTCGGACGGTGGACCCGCCCAGCGGGAAGAGCCCCCGGCGGGCCTCGAAGACACCGAACTTCGCACTCTCCCCCGCCACCCGGATGTCGGTGGCCTGGAGGATCTCGGTTCCCCCCGCCACCGCCCATCCCTCGACCGCGGCGATGAGGGGCTTGCGCAATTGGTAATGACGCAGCAACGCCTTCCAGTGGAGGTCGGGATCGGCCTCCTGGCGATGGCGATAAGCCTCGGCTTCGGGTGCGGCCATGGCCTTGAGGTCCATCCCCGAACAGAAGGTCCCTCCCGCGCCGGTCAACACCGCGCACCGGATCTCGTCGTTGCCGTCGATCTCCTCCCAGGCGTCGGCCATCCCGACGAGCATGGGAAGGCTCAGCGCGTTCTTGGCCTCAGGCCGATTCATGGTGACCACCGCGGTGGCGCCGTGGCGTTCGAAGATCAGGTTCTCAGTGCCGGGACCGGCCATGGCCTCTCCTTCTCGTCCTTCTCGACTCGGCCCGCCGCCTGGGCTCGAGGGGTGCCTGGTGGTGCCGGCTCCTCCCCTGCCCGCTGCGGGGCCTCCCGACAATAGAACGGATTCCAGTTCCAAAGGCCGTCCGCCGGCCGGACCAGGGGCGCCAGATTCCGGACCATGGACAGCGCCACCAGCTGCGACCGGTCCAGGCCCAAGGTGGCCAGTGTGGGGTGGTCCTCGCTCTCGACCACGGTCTGTCGGGCCAAGGCCTGGCCGATGACCAGGAGCCCGACCAGCCCGGCCAGGACCGCCAACAGCCACCAGCCGACCGCTTGCGGGTGGATCGACGCCTGTACCGAGACGTTGAGCTGATCGCCGCTCTCGTAGCCGGCGACTCCGGCCGAAGCCAGGGCGTTGACATCGACGCCGAATCGGGCCAGGCCGGCCGCGCCACGGTGCAATCGCACGAGGTATACCTCCGCCACCCCCGTATGGGGGACCACAGTGCGGGCGAAGGCGTGGGTGGCGTAGAGGCTGTAGGACGAGGCGGCGCCGGCCGGGAAATCACCCTCGCTGGCTTCGAACCCGACCACTCGCAAGGCCAGCGCGGGGCCTGTCGGCGTCGGTTCCGCGCCGGTGGCACTGAAGTAGGCCTGCAGTTGCGAGGCGGCGTAGAACGGCACATGGATGACGGTGCCGAGATGGACGCCGAAGTCCTGCTGCAAGGTGAATGACGCCAGCACCTGGTCCGTCGACGACTCATCGGGCCAATGACCGGACACGAGTTTCGAGAACGATTCGGGGTTGGCGGGCAGCACCGTGACGGAGAAGTTCGTCGAATCGATCACTCCGTGACAGGCGCACGTCGGTTGCCCGCTGAGAGGGCTGACCAGCCTGGTGGCGGAGGCGACCTCGGGCAGGGTGGCCAGCCGCGGCACCGGGCGCGTGGCGTAGCCCACGGCGTCGAAGCCGTATTTGGCGACAAAGCGGGGGAACGCCGACTCGGTGCGGCGGCCCGCCGCGGTGACGGCCAGGACGAATCCGCCCACCAGGGCCACGAGGAGGGAAATGGCCAGCCACGATGGCCACCGACGCCGCAGCTCGGCACGAAATACCAGCCTCACCGCTCCCAACGCCACCTCCTGGGGCCCAAGTGTCGCCCATCGGGGCACGGGCACCAAGGTGGCCAGCCCGTTTCGGGGTGTCGTGGTAGCACCCTGGGTGGGCTGCGCCGAGGCCGGCATCGACCGGACGGGGCGAGCGAGACCCGAGCGGGCCGACCGGGTCGATGTGAAAGTGGCCGGGGCGACCGGGTAGACAGTCTCGATTCGACCCGTGCTCCCAGGTGAGCGACCCGACAGAAGGCGACACAGCGAGAGATGGAGAGCGACGAGGTCTCGGGGAGCTTCCATCCCGCCATCGCGGGCCGGGGACAACCGATGGCGGAGCTCACCGACACCGTCCGCCGTCTCATCGACCTGGTGGTGACCAATACCGCCCCGCCCGATGTCCTCGACACGGTGGTGGCCCAGCTCCGGTCCACAGCCGATGTCCTCGCCGGCCACGTCCCCGCCCATCCCGTCCCCCGGTTCATCGACCCCCCCGAGGGATCCGGTCCACCGGACACGACCGGGTCGATGGAGAGGGCGATGCCCTATGACCCGGTCATCGGCCGGTACAACCCGATCGCCCTCCCGGTGGCGATCTCGTTCGAGCCGCCCCTCGCCATCGGCACGGCTGTGTTCACCACTCCCTACGAAGGTGGCCCGGGTTGGGTCCACGGAGCCGCTCTGGCGGCGACCTTCGACATCGTCCTCACCGCCGCCAACCACTTGAGTGGCTCGGCGGGCCCCACGGTCTGGCTCACCATCCGATTCCGACGTCCCACCCTCGTCGGCGTCGAGGCCCGGTTCGAGGCCGAGGTCGTGGCCAACGACGGCCGGCGCGTCACGAGCAAGGGACGGCTCGTCCAAGACGGCGTCGTCTGTGTGGAAGCCGAGGGCGAGTTCGCTGTCCTCGACCCGAAGCGGATCCGTCAGGTGGCGGAACGTTCGACTCGCCGGCCCCGGTCTTCGGACGCAGGCAGTTAGAGAGCGGTCCCCAGCAATGAGAGAATCCGGAGTAATCCGGAGTAACTAGAGAAGCGGTGGCGCGGCCATGCCCACCATGGGCGCCACCAACCGGGCGCCGCCCTCGGATCCCTCGAAGGGCGCGTCGCCGAAGGTGAAGATCCCTCCGTCGGAGGCGACCTCCCAGTAGCCCTGGCCTGTCGAGGTCGGCTTCATGCCCACCACCGGGCGGCTCAACCTCCGCCCACCCATGGAGCCGAAGAATCCCGCCCCACCGAAGGTGAAGATCCCACCGTCCGAAGCCACCATCCAGTACCCACCACCGACAGCTCCTGCCATCGCCACCACAGGTTGGGAGAGCTGCCTCCCCCCCATGGAGCCGAAGAAACCGGCGTCGCCGAAGGCGAAGACCCCACCGTCCGAGGCCACCAGCCAGTACCCCCCGCCGTCCCCGGTGGCGGCCATCCCGACCACGGGTCGGGCCAGCGCTCTGCCACCCATGGAACCGAAGTACCGGGCACCCCCGAAGGCGAAGACCCCACCGTCGGAGGCCACGGTCCAGTAGCCGTCGCCGTTGGGCACCGCCGCCAACCCCACCATGGGCTTCACGAGGGGCCGACCCCCCATCGAGCCGAAGAAGCCGGCGTCGCCGAAGGCGAAGACCCCACCGTCCGAGGCCACCAGCCAGTACCCCCCGCCGTCCCCGGTGGCGGCCATCCCGACCACGGGCGCGCTGAGATGTTTCCCACCCATCGACCCGTCGAACCCGGCCCCGCCGAAGGAGAAGACTCCCCCGTCCGACGCCGTCGTCCAGTAGCCCGACCGGGCCGGTGGGGGCGGTGGCGCGGGCGGAAGACCGGCCGGACCGACAAACGCGTGGACCTCGTTCGACGACGCCGCGAGCAACAACCCGTCGGCGACGGTCGGTGTGGGGAAATGGTTGGCCCCGGACCCGAGGGAGAAGCTCTCCAGGGCATGTCCCGTGGAGGGGTCCAGTCCGTAGAGGGTCGTTCCCCCGATGGTCCAGACCAACCCACCGGCCGCGATGGGGGGGCCGCCCGCGCCGGTGTTGGTCTGCCACAACACGTTGGCGCTGTTGGGCGTACCGGTCGCCACGGCCACGACCCCGGCCTGACAGGGCTCATAGACAACCCCACCCGACACCGCCACCCCCCCGTCGACGGTCCCGGAACAGAACGACGACACGGTCTGGAGTTGTCCGCCGATCCCGCCCAGGTGTGACTCCGAGAGGAGGTAGCCGACATGGGACTTCCCGGCCTGGAAAGCCAGCCCGTCGGACGACACCAATGCGGGTGGGCTCGAGCCGAGATCGAGATCACTCCCGTTGTCGCTGAACCACGTGGAGGGGGCGAACGCCTGGAGAACCTGCATCGACGGTGACAGCTCGATGACGCCGTCGCTGTTGTCGTAGCTGTCGGTTGACGACGAGAACGCGCTGTTGGAAGTGGTCAGCCAGATGTTTCCTTGCCCGTCGACCTCGGGGGCGGCCCCTCCCATCCACACCGCACCTTGGTTGTCACCGGGTGCCGCGGCGACCTCGAACGATTGTTGGGCCCCACCTCCCTCGGGGATCGAAACCACCCAACCGTGGTAGTTCCCACAGTCTCCGGAGTTCCCCCCGAAACCGGCGACGACGTTCCCGTTGTCGAGTGCCAGCCCGGTCCGCTGGAGCTCGGCCAACTGGTCCGATCCCGCCAACACGATGGGCTGATGGAGAAGGACCGCGCCGGTATTGAGGTCGAGGCCCACCATGAAGTGCTGCGCGCCCGATCCCCCGACCGTCTCGTCGGTGACGGCGAAGACCTCTCCCCGCGCCTGGTCGATGACCGGTGTCCCGGTGATCCCGACCAACGGTGCGATGTCACCACAGGGAAGGTTCCCCGACGGCACCGCCGTCCCCACGTGCGTCGACCACAACACCGCGCCGGTGTTGGCCGCCAACTCGTTGATGGTGTCGTTCTCGGTGGCGACGACGACACGCCCGGCCGCCACGAGCGGCTCACCGAAGATCTGACCATCGAGACCGACCGAGGTCCACGCGGCGGCCGCCGGGGTGAGGTTGGTGCTAGTGGGATCCGCACCGCTTCCGAGACCGTCGTGGTGGTACACGGGCCAACTCGTCCCGAACACGGTGTGGGCCACCGGTCCTGCAACTGACACGTTGGATCGGGCTGAAGCCGTGGACGCTGTGGACGGGGCTGGCGGGAGCCCTGCGGCGGCAACCGCGCTCGAGAACACGATCGCACTCGCCGCCAGGGCCTTCGCCACTCGACGCCGAGCGGTCGGCCTGATTCGCCCCGCCATCACCGTCCCATCCTGGACTCCGTCCTACACCCAAGGGCACAACCCGGGGACAATTCCTCAAGAAGCGCAGTGACCTCTGAGGCTCCGACGAAAGCGGGGCCGATCAGATGCGTTCGATGATGGTGCCGGTGGCGAGAGCACCACCGCAGCACATCGAGACCAAAGCCAGGTTGGCGTCACGACGCTCGAGCTCGTGGAGCGCGGTCGTGATCAACCGACTCCCCGTCGATCCCACCGGGTGACCGATGGCGATGGCGCCGCCGTTCACGTTCACCTTGTCCCAGTCGATCCCATGGACCTTCTGCCAGGAGCAGACCACCGAGGCGAAGGCCTCGTTGACCTCGAAGATGTCAATGTCATCGGCGGTCATCCCGGCCTTGGCGAGGACCTTCTCGGTGGCGGCGATGGGACCGTCGAGGTGGTAGTAGGGATCCGACCCCACGAGAACCTGGGCCACGATCCGCGCCCGGGGCCGCAATCCGGCTGCCTTGGCCCGGTCCTCGGACATCCAGAGCACCGCGGCGGCGCCGTCGGAGATCTGTGACGAGTTCCCCGCCGTGTGCATCCCGTCGGGGAGCACGGGCTTCAACCCGGCCAGTACCTCTGGCGTCGTCTCGCGCAGACCTTGGTCACGGGCCACGTTCATTCGCTCTCCGGTCGGCCCGTCGGGACCGACGACCGGCGCGTCGATACCGAAGACTTCCCGGTCGAACCGTCCCTCTTCCCAGGCCCGAGCGGCCTTCTGCTGCGAAGCCAGCCCGAGCGCGTCGACGTCCTCCCGGGTGATCCCGTACTTCTTGGCAATCCGCTCCGCCGCGTTGAACTGGTCGGGCATGTCCCAGGGGAAGTCCGGCGGCCGAGAGCTCCCCGGACCGTTGATGGCATTGGCGCCCAACCCGACCCGGCTCATGGCCTCGACCCCGCACGCGATCCCCACGTCGATGGCGCCGGCACCCACGAGATTGGCCACGAAGTGATTGGCCTGCTGGGCGGAACCGCACTGGCAGTCGATGGTCGTCGCCGCGGTCTCATAGGGCAGGCCCATGCTGAGCCATGCCGTCCGGGTGACGTTGGACGCCTGCTCCCCGGCCTGGGTGACACATCCACCCACGATCTGCTCCACCTCGGAGGGCTCGATCCCGGCCCGCTTCACCAGTTCCACCTGCGCCGTGGCGAGCAATTCGGCGGCGTGGAAACCCGACAACCACCCGTTTCGCTTGCCGATGGGGGTCCGCACCGCTTCGACGATCACCGGTCGTGCCATTGCCCTACCTCCGAGAGAGTCGGGTGTCCACCGAGGACCGACCTCGTTGAGAAACCGAGTATAGAACCTGTTCTAGACAAGGCGCCCGGCCGTCCCGTCAGGGAACGTCGTGGAAGGATGAGGACCATGCAGGTCACCATCATCGGCGGGGGCAGCTATCAGTGGTCGCCCAAGCTCATCGCTGATCTCCTCAGCCTCCCCTCGCTGGCGGGGGTCCACCTCGTCCTCGAGGACATCGACCCGGTCCCTCTCGAGAAGATGGGGGCCATCGCCCGGATCGCGGACGACAAACTGGGTGCGAAGTCCAAGGTGTCGACCACCACCGACCAGCGGCGGGCCCTCGAAGGTGCGGACTTCGTGGTCGTCACGATCTCCACGGGCGGCTTCGCCTCGATGGCCGTCGACATCGATGTCCCGGGCCGTCACGGCATCCATCAGTCGGTCGGCGACTCCATCGGCCCCGGTGGGATCAGCCGGGCCCTTCGGAACATTCCCGTCCTCGCCGGGATCGGCCGGGACATGGAAGACGAGTGCCCCGACGCCTGGCTCCTCAACATCACCAACCCCATGACCACACTGACCCGGACGGTCTGTCGGGAGACCCGGGTCAACACCGTCGGCCTCTGTCACGAGGTGGGCGGCTTCTGCATGGACCTCGCCATCGCCTTCGGAAAGCCCCACACCGCGGTCCGACCCGTGATCATGGGGATCAACCACTTTCCCGTCATCACCGAGCTCGACATCGACGGCCGGGACGGCTTCGAGATGGTGGCGGAGCTCGTCGACGACCTCGGTGGCCTCGAGGCGTTCGCACCGATGCCGGGCCAAGAAGAAGCCGAACCCTTCTCGAAGCTCGACTTCGGACGACGCCATCTTCTCAAGTTGACCCTCCTTGACCGGTGGGGTGCCCTCCTCGGTGCCAACGACCGCCATCTGGCGGAGTTCATGCCGTCGATCCTCACCGAGGAATCAGGTTGGGGCGCGAGCTGGGGCATCGAGCTCACTCCCATGGCACGACGAGAAGAACATCAGGCCGAGTTCGTCGCCGAGGTCGACGCCGTCCTCGCCGGCAAGGAGGAGCTCGCCACCTGGGACTCGGGAGAGATGGTGGCCCCGGTCATCGACTCGATCATCACCGACACCCGTCGGGAGCTCCCCCTCAACCGACCCAACACCGGCCAGTGTCCCGACCTCCCCACCGACGCCGTGGTGGAGGCCATCTGCGTCGTCGACGGGGATGGCATCCGGGGTCGGGACGTGGCCCACGCACCGGCTCCCTTCGCGGAGCTCGTCCGCCGTCACGTCGCCGTCCAGGAGTTGACCGTCGAAGCGGCCTTGACGGGCGATCGGGCCCTGGCCCATGAGGCCTTCGCCCTCGATCCCCTGGCCGGTCGGGGCGACCTCAGAGAGACCGAGGCCATGGTCGAGGAGCTCCTCGCCGGGACCGCCAAGTGGCTGCCCCGATTCAGCTGAAGAACTGTCTGTGTTACCTGAAGAACTGTCTGTGTTACCTGAAGAACTGTCTGTGTTACTGAGGTACTGGATTAATTGGGATTGATTAGGTGCTGAATTACTGACGTACCGGGCATTGGTGACGTACAGGGCATTGCTGACGTGGTGGGCACCGGGCGACAACGGAGGTTCTCGTGAAGCTGGGTTTCATCGGCCTCGGCGCCATGGGGCTGCCCATGACCCGCAACCTCGTCGCCGCGGGCCATCAGGTGACCGTGGCGTCGCGAAGCAGACCACCGGTCGACGAGGCGATGGCGTTCGGCGCCATCGACGGAGGCACCATCACCGGCGTGGCGTCGTCGAGCGAGGTCCTCATCCTCTGTGTCCCCAATTCCCCCGAGGTCGTCGAGGTGCTCGACAGTGTCGTCCCGGTCATCGGGCCGGGGACGATCGTCGTGGACTGCTCGACCATCGACCCCGACGTCGAGCGGGCCCAGCACGCCCGGGTGACCGGCGCCGGCGGTCGGTATCTCGACGCGCCCGTCTCGGGCGGCACCGTGGGCGCCAAGAAGGGAACCCTCACCCTGATGGTGGGCGGCGACGAAGCCACACTCGATGACGCCCGGCCCGCCCTCGATCCCATGGCGGGTCTCATCGTCCATGTCGGTGGGCCCGGGATGGGCCAGGTCGTCAAGCTCTGCAACAACCTCATCTACGCGGCCCAGATGGTGGCGACATCCGAAGCCACGGCGTTGGCGTTGCGGTCGGGTGTCGACATGGGGAAGCTCCTCGAGGTCCTCGTCCACTCGACCGGGGACTGCACCGCCGTCCGGACCCGGCTCCCGGTGCCCGGCGTCATCGCGGAGAGTCCCGCGTCGAACGACTGGCAGCCCGGCTTCATGACCGATCTCATGGCGAAGGACCTCGACCTCGCGTTGTCTTACGCGGCCCGGGCCGGTGTCCCCATGACGACCACCGCCACCGCCCGTCAAGCTCTGACCGCAGCCTCGACGGCAGGATTCGGTCGGGAGGACTTCTCGGCTCTGGCCAAGGTGGTCTTCGCCTTGTCCGGAGTATCCGGAGAGAAATGACGTTGCCGACGGGCAGGCCCTTCGAGGCGCCGGCGGTCATCCTGGCGGCCGATCACCGCGCCCGGGGGGTGATCACCATCGAGCCCTACGGGGCCTACGTCAGTGCCGTGGCCGCCGCGCTTCCCTTCGCTGAGGGCATCTTGGCGAGCACCCAACCTCTTCGTGACCTCGCCGCCTCCGGTGCGATCGAGCCCCGACATCGGACCTATCTGTCGCTGAACCGGACGGGACTGGCCGGCAGCGGTTTCGAGCTCGACGACCGGTTGGTGGCGACCGTCGACCAAGCTGCGGCCGAGGGTTGGACCGGCGTCAAGCACATGACCCGGATCGACATGACCGACCCCTTGACCGCGCCGGCCCTCGAGCTGTTGGGTCAAGTCCTCGAGAGAGCCCGGTCCTTGGGCCTCGACGCCCTTATCGAGCCCTTGTCCTGGCGCGACGGTGGAGTGGCCCGCGACACCGATTCCATCGTCTTCGCGGCGATCGTCGCCCACGACCTGGGCGCGCCGGTGGTGAAGGCTCCGGTCCCCGACGTTCCGTCGGGCCCTGCCCGGGTCGACGCAGCAGCCCGGATCGTCTCGTCTGTCGGCGTCCCCGTCCTCTTTCTCGGTGGTCCCCGACGCACCGCCGCCACCGCCGCCACCACCGCCACCACGACTGCCGCCACGACTGCCGACGCGGGTGCCGACGCGGGTGCCGACCCCCGCGCAGCTGTCCTCGACGAGATCCGCGACGTCATGGCCGGTGGGGCCGCCGGACTGGCGGTGGGACGGGTCATCTACCAGGACCCCGACCCCGCCGAGATGGCCCGTCTCGTCGCGGAGGCCGTCCACGAGGGTGCCCGCGGTGTGAGCGGATCGGTCGGGACCGCTGGACCTGTCTCGGCGTGATCCTCACCATCGACCTCGGCACCAGCGTCACGAAAGTCGTCGTCTGGTCCGATGAGGGTCCGGTCGCCGTGGGTCGAAGCCCACTGGTGTCCAATTACACAGTCGACAACCGGGCCGAACAGGACCCGACGTCGTGGTGGCCATCGGTCGTGGCGGCCTGTGATGCGGCCCGATCATCGTTGGACGGGGGCTCGGACACCCCCGGTCACCGGGCCCGGGTCTTCGGCGACATCGGTGCCATCGGGTTCGCGGCGGCCCGCCAGACCTTCGTCCCCGTCGCCGCCGACGCCACACCTCTGGGCCGGGCCCTGCTCTGGTCGGACCGACGGGCGGGCGACGAGGCTGTTTCCTTGGCGGCATCGTTCGACGGCGGCGCCGGTGCCGATCGTGACGGTGGTGCCGGTAGTGGCGGCGCCGGCGCGGTGCGACGACGAACCGGCGTCGTGCTCGACGGGGGCTCGGTGGCCGCCAAGATCGCATGGCTCGAGCGTCACGAGCCCGAGAGGATCAAGGGGGCTCGGTGGCTGCTGACGCCGAGAGACCTCGTGGCCTGGCGTCTCACCGGCGAGGTCGCGACCGATCACACCATGGCCTCGGCATCGGGGCTGTTCGAGATGTCCCGCTCATCGGGTACCGGCCATGACAATGCCGGCGATGAAGAGAAACTCGGCCCGGTCGTCCCCGGTCTCGCCGACGGCGTCGGTGACCGGCTCCCCGAATCCCGACCCTCGAACACCGTCATCGGCGGCCTCCTTGGTGCACCGGCCGGCGAGCTCGGACTCACCGCCGGCATCCCCGTGGTGATCGGGGCCGGGGACCGGGCCTGTGAAGTCCTCGGCACCGGCGCCTCAGAGAGATGGCCGATGGTGTCGTGGGGAACGACCGCCAACGTGTCGGTACCCGTCGGTCGTCTCGGCGCACCGAGAACCTTTCCGACAGACGAAGCGAAAACCGATGAGACAGACAAAGCCATAAGCGAAGCGACAGGTGAAGCGATGCTCGTGACCCGCGGCGCGCTGGGAGGCTGGCTCCTCGAGGGTGGGTTGTCGGCGGCGGGGTCCCTCGTGGAGTGGTTGGCGGGGTTGGCCGGTCTCGACGTCGGGGTCGTCGTGGACCGGGCCCGGTCGAGCCTGCCGGGGTCGGGTGGAGTCATCGTGCTCCCCTGGTTCGGTGGAGCCCGGGCGCCGTGGTGGCGGGACACGGCCCGGGGTGCGGTGGTGGGGTTGTCCTTCGACCACGATGTCGGAGACATGGCGCGGGCCGTGATCGAGTCGGTGGCGTGGGACGTGAACCGGTGTCTGGAGTCGGCATTCGAGACGGCCTCGGGCCTGACCGGTCCCGACGGAATCGTCCTCGCCGGCGGAGGTGCCAACCGCGCGCCGTGGACCGAGATCCTGAGTTCGGTCACCGGGCTGCCGACGCGTCGACGACGCTCGGGGGAAGCGGCCTCGGCCGGGGCGGCGATGATCGTGGCCCGGGCCGTCGGTGGACAGCAGTTCGACCTCGACCGGTTGGACCCCGTCGAAGCCGAGACATCACCCGACCCGTCCATGGTGGCCCTCTACGCCAGCCTCCGACCGACCGTCGACGCGGCCGCAGCTGCGGTCATCGAGTTGGGCCGGTGAGCCCGTTCGGCGCGGTGAGGCCGTTGAACCGGGAGGACCGGTGAAAGAAGTCCGACTGGCCTATGGACGGGAGGGACTCGTGGCCCGGGTCCCCGACGACGCCGTGGTCGTGACCGCCACCGAGCTAGCCAGGCTCGGTGACGAGGCCGGGGCTGTTCTCGAGGCGTTGGAGAGGCCCGTCGTCGGACCGCCGCTCGGTGAGCTCATGGCCATGGCAGCCCGAAAGGCCGCCCGGAACGGCAGAAGCGGGCCGAGCGTGGCGGTTGTCTTCCCCGACCTCACCCGACCCATGCCCAACCGTACGGTCCTCCCGCCTTTGCTCGGAGAGCTCGACCGGCTCGGGGCGGGACCGGACAAGGTGAAGCTCCTCTGCGCGACGGGAACCCATCGGCTCGGCACCGACGACGAGATGGTCGAGCTCTTGGGCCCCGAGATCGTCGGTCGGTACAAGGTCCATCAACACCGGGCCGACGCGCCGGGAGATGGGGACGGAGACGGTGGCGGTGACGACCACGTCGAGGTGGGTCGGGTCGACGGGACGCCGATCCGGATCGACCGGCACTACGTCGAAGCCGACGTCCGGATCCTGACCGGGTTCGTCGAGCCCCATTTCTTCGCCGGCTTCAGTGGCGGCCCCAAAGGGGCTTGTCCGGGACTGGCCGGGCTCGAGACCATCCTCGAAGCCCACAGCCCCCGGCGGATCTCCGACCCCCGGGCCACGTGGCTCGTGACCGAGGGGAATCCCGTCCACGACTTCGTCCGGGCCGCGGTGGGACTGGCGCCGCCGACCCTCTCGGTCGACGTGGCCATCAACAGCCGCCGGCAACTCACCGGTGTCTTCGTGGGCCCGCTCCCCGACGGCCACCGCGCCGCGTGCCGGTTCGTCGAAGCGACGTCGGTCCAGTCCGTGGGGGCCCGGTTCGACGTCGTCCTCTCCACCAACGGTGGCTATCCCCTCGACCGGAACCTCTACCAAGCCGTGAAGGGGATGGCCGCGGCGGAACGGGTGGTCCGAGCGGGTGGGACGATCGTGATGGCGGCGGCGTGTGTGGACGGGACGCCTGATGGCAGCTCCTTCGCGCGACTCCTGGCCGAGGCGTCGGGCCCCGGAGGGCTCGACGGGCTCGACGACGTCGAAAGGCCCTCGGAGACCGACCGGTGGCAGGCCCAGGTGCTGGGCCGGGTCCTCCGTCATGGAGAGGTCTGGTTCCATACCGACGGCTTGACCGACGAGGCCGTGGCGGCTGCGTTTCTCCGACCCGTGAGGGACGTGACCGACGCCGTGGCCGAGGCCCTCGATGGTTCGGGGTCGGGGCGTCGGACCCGACTGGGTGTCCTGCCCTACGGGCCTCTCACGGTGGCCTCGGCCACCTGACCGGCCGGGCCGGTCCGAAGTCTCTGACGAATGCGTCAGGGATTAGCGTGTCACGGGAATGGGGGACCCGCTTGTAGGTGAGCAGGCGATGTTCGAGGGAGAGCAGCCCCTCTTCAACTTCGTCGTCCCCGACGAGCTCCTCGCCGCCGCGGTCTCCCGGAGCAGGGACAAGGCAGCGGTCGCCGATGTGGCGCTCATGCCCGGGACCGGTGAGGGGAAGCCTCCTCCGCTGCTCGGCATCCTGCGGGAACACGGCTTCGCGCCCCTGGTCCTGTTGACGGTGGCGGCCATGGTGACCGACACCATCGTCAACGGGATCGGGATCCTCGGCCCGGAGATCAAGCGGTCGTTCCACCTGTCCGACACCGGGTTGGGGGCGGTGATCTTCGTGGGAGCCGTGGCCCAGATCGCCTGGGGGATGCCGGTGGCGGTCTTCGCCGACCGGGGCAGCCGGAAAAAGGTGGCCGGGATCACCTTGCTCATCTTCTCGGCCACCGTCCCACTCATGGCCCTGGTCCACAACGTCTGGCCCTTCGTCTTCCTCTACCTCGTCGCCGCGATCGGGTTGGGGTCGAGCGACACGGTCCACAACGCCTATCTGGCCGACGCCTATCCGACTCATGGCCGGGCTCGGATCTTCACCTGGCACAACATGAACGACCCCGTCTCCCAGACCATCGGGATCCTTCTTGTGGGGTACATCGCGGCGGCGACCCACAACTGGCGGTGGGCCCTGGCCTTGGCCGTGATCGGCGTACCGGTCGCCATCGGGATCTTCTTCATCAGAGAGCCCGAGAAGGGGGCGAACGAGTCCTCCCACATCCTCAAAGCGGCGGGGATGGACATCGAGACCGAACAGGAGCAGGCGCCCAAGGTCCTCCTCGGATCGGCCGTCACCCGGTTGCTCCGGATCCGGTCGCTCTACTACGAGCTCGTGGCGGTGGCCATCCTCGGCTTCGCCGGCACCGGGATCCCGTTGTTCGGGTCGCTCTACTTCCAACGCCACTGGCATCTCGGCGTGGCCCATCGGGCCGACGTCTTCTCGATCATCGGGTTGTCGGCGTTCCTCGGGTTGCCCGTGGTCTTCGTGGTGGGCGACAAGCTCTTCCGGCGGGCGCCGGAGAAGCCCCTCGTCGTCGCCGGGATCTGCATCGCCGTCTTCGGTGGCCTCTACAGCCTGTCGCTCTACATGCCCCATCTCTGGATGGTCGTGGTACTGCAGTTCCTGGCCCAGTCGGCGGTGGCGCCGTTGTCCATCTGCATCTTCCAGACCCTGGCGGCCACGGCCCCACCGGAGATGCGGGCCATCTGCTTCGGGCTCTTCGGTGTCTACGCGCTCGTCTTCGGGGGCTTCGCGGGCGGGATCCTCCTCGGCGCGATCTCCGACGCCTCCAACGTCACCACCGCTCTCACCTTCATCGGCCCAGTCTGCGCGGTGGGAGGTGTCTTGCTGCTCGTCGGATCGCGATTCGTCCGGGCCGACATCACCCTTGTCATCGAGGACGTCCTCGAGCGGTACGCGGAGGGCAAACGACGGAAGTCCGGGGGCGAGATCCCCGCGCTCCAGATCCACAACATGGACTTCTTCTACGGGAACCAGCAGGTCCTCTTCGACGTGAACCTCGAAGTCCCCGAAGGTGACATCGTGGCGCTGCTGGGCACCAACGGCGCGGGGAAGTCCACCTTGCTCCGGGCCGTGGCCGGCCTCGACCATCCCCATCGGGGCGTGATCCGGATCTTCGGGGCCAACTGCACCTACCTCGAACCCGAACAGATCATCGACCTCGGCGCCGCGTTGCTGGTGGGCGGGAAGATGACCTTCCCGGGGTTGACCGTCCGGGACAACCTCCGGATCGGGGAGCACTCCTTTCGACGTCAGACGTCTCGGGCCAAGGTCGCCCTCGACGACGCCATCGGGCTCTTCCCCGAGCTCGAGCCCCGGCTCGATCAGCCCGCGGGGACCTTGTCGGGTGGTGAGCAGCAGATGCTGGCCTTGGCCCGGGTGATGATGTCCAAGCCCCGGTTGCTCATGATCGACGAGCTCGCCTTCGGCCTGGCCCCGATGACCGTCGAGCGGCTCATGGACATCGTCCGGCGGGTCAACACGGACGGGGCCACGGTGATCCTCGTGGAGCAGAGCGTGAACCGGGCCATGACCCTGGCGGAGCACGCCTTCTTCCTCGAACGGGGCGAGGTCCGCTTCGACGGATCGATCACCGATCTCTTGTCGCGCGACGACCTCCTCCGACCGGTCTTCCTCGCCTCGGTGACCGACGCTCTGGGCAACACCGGACCGCAAACCGACGGCACCGCGCTCGGCAACGCCAGCGGATCCGGTAACGGCACCGTGCACGCCAGCCGGACCGTGCACGCCAGCCGGACTGCGCACGCCAACGTCACCGGGGACACCAACGTCACCGGACACAGGCCCGGTGCGGATGGGTTGTGGATCGGGAGCGGCGGACAGAAGAAGCCGGCCAACGCTCCAGATGGCAACGCTCCAGATGGCAATGCTCCAGAGAACAGAGACGGAGAACCGGTGTGATCGGGGTGTCGATCCCGTCCTCGGTCGTCCTCGAGGGAGCCATCCTGGGCCTCAACTACGGGCTCCTGGCGGTCGGGTTGGTGTTGATCTACCGGACGAGCCGGGTGGTTAACTTCGCCCAGGGTCAGCTCGGGGTCGTCGCCGCGGTCTTTCTCGTCAAGCTCTACTACGACTACGGGATCAACTACTGGGCCGCGCTCGTCGCCGCCCTGGCCTTGGCGGCCGGGGCGGGGGCGCTGTCGGAGCTCGTCCTCCGTCGACTCTTCAATCGGCCCCGGGTCATGGTCATGGTGGCCACCATCGGCCTCTCCCAGGTCCTCTTCCTCTTCACGCTCTTTCCCTTCATCCGACCCAAGAAGCTCTTCCGGGCCTTCCCGGTGCCGGTCAACTGGTCCTTTCACATCGGCTCGTTCCTCTTCCCTCCCGGCGAGGTCGTCACCCTCATCGTGGCGCCGGTCGTCGCCCTCGGTCTGGCGGCTTTCATCCGGTTCTCCCACTGGGGCTTGGCCATGCGGGCCTCGGCGGAGAACAGTGAGTCGGCCCGACTCTCAGGGGTCTGGGTCCGGCGGACCTCGACGGTGGCCTGGACCCTGGCCGGCGGGCTGTCGGCCTTCACCGCCATCCTCGCCTCGCCCAGCCAGACGAGCACCCTGACCCAGGTCCTCTCGCCGGGGCTCCTTCTTCTCGCGCTCTTAGCCGCGCTCCTCGGCGGGATGGTGAGCCTCCCCGTGGCCTTCGTGGCCGGGATCGGCCTCGGGATCGTCCAGGACCTCCTCCAGTGGAACATCACCAACCCCTCGACGGGGTCGGCCACCGTCGAGCTCGTCCTCTTCGTCTTGTTGCAGTTGGCCCTCTTGGCGCGGGCGGTCTCGCTCCAGAAGGGACCGAGGACCGCGGAGCGGACGTCGTGGATGACCGGGACCCTCGGCGGTCGACGAGCCGGGGAGAGACTTCGAAGACAGGTGGGGAACACCGGTGTCGTCGCGGTGGTCATCGTGGCCGGGCTCCTGCCGCTGGTCCTCGATGTGGGCCGGTCCTTTCTCATGTCCCAGATCTGCATCTACGGGGTGATCGCGCTCTCGCTGACCGTCCTCACCGGTTGGGCGGGCCAGGTGTCCCTGGGCCAGTTCGCGCTGGTGGGGGTGGGTGCGGACATGGCGGCACATTTCGGCGCCGGCATCCCATTGATCGTGCTCCTCCCCTTCGCCGGAGTCGTCACTGCCCTCGTCTCGGTCCTCGTGGGGCTCACCGCCCTTCGGATCCGGGGCCTCTACCTGGCGGTCAGCACTCTCGGCTTCGCGCTCTTCATGCAGACCTCGGTGCTCGCCACGTCGTGCTGGACCCTCCCCCTCATCCACCGGACCATCTGCTCGGGGCTGCCCGACCCCCAGTCCACCTTGATCGCCCGGCCCACGCTCTTCGGGTTGGGGCTCTCCTCGGAACGAGCCTTCGCGTGGTTCTCGCTAGGGATCCTCATCGTCTCGATCCTCATGGTCCGGGTATGGCGCGACCGGGGGATCGCCCGGCGACTCATCTCGGTCCGGGACAACGAGGTGGCGGCGGGCTCCGCGGGCATTCCCGTGGTCCGGACCAAGCTCATGGCCTTCGCCCTGTCGGGGTTCATGGCGGGCTACGCCGGGGTCTGCCTCGCCTTCGCCACCGAACGGTTCTCCACCGACACCTTCGACCCCACCGTCTCGATCCTGGTGATCTCGATGGTCGTCATCGGCGGGATCGACGCCATCCCCGGTGCCGTCCTCGGCGCGCTCTACCTGGTGGGCTTGCCGGCCATCTTCGGGTCGTCGACGACGGTCGAGTTCCTCACCTCCGGTGTCGGGCTCATGGCCTTCATCCTCTATCTCCCCGGCGGCATGGCCCAGGTCATGCACCAGCTCGGCGACCTCGCCACCGCCGGTGTCGCGAACCTCCGTTCCCGTTGGCGCGAAGGGCCTCCGTCGGGCGACGCCGTCAACGGTGACGGTGACACTGACCACGACACCACTGCGCCCACTCCGGCGGGAGCCGTCGCCGAGGTGCCCTCGTGAGCACCACCGACCCAGGCACCGCCACCGACGATGGCACCTCAACCGACCCAGGCACCATCACCGACGATGACGGAGGATCGAGGCCCCCCCGACACAAAGAGGGCAAAGAGAGCAAGGAAGGCCCCGCCCGTCTCGAGATCACCGACCTGGTCGTCTCGTTCGGGGGGTTGCGGGCCGTCGACGGTGTCACCCTGTCGGTCGAGCCCGGCGCGATCGTCGGGCTCATCGGGCCCAACGGGTCGGGCAAGACGACCCTCCTCGACACCGTCTCGGGACTGGTGGCCCCGGCAAAGGGATCCCTCATGCTCGACGGTGAGGACCTCGCCGACTATCTCCCCGAGGAACGGGCAGCCCTCGGACTGGTCCGGTCGTTCCAGGACTGTCGGCTCTACCCCGAGCTCACCGTCCAGGACACCCTCATGCTCTGCGAGGACGCCCGACGGAGCGTCTCTGTCCTCGCCACCACCTTGCAACTCCCCTGGGCCCGTCGGGCCGAGCGCGACAAGGCCAGGGCCGTCGACCGGGTCATCGGGTCCTTCGGTCTCGACCGGTTCCGCCATCACCTGACCGGCCACCTCTCGACGGGCACCCGCCGGGTCGTCGACCTGGCCTCGATCGTCCTGGCCGGTCCCCGACTCCTCCTCCTCGACGAGCCCACCGCCGGCATCGCCCAGCGCGAGGCCGAGGCCTTCATCCCCCTCCTCAAGAGGCTCCACGACGTCACGGGGTCGACGATCCTCTTGGTCGAGCACGACGTCCCCCTCGTCTTCGAGCTCTGCTCGATGGTCATCGTCATGCAGACCGGATCGGTGGTGGTCTCGGGAAGCCCCGATGTCGTCCGCGACGATCCCCGTGCCCTCGCCGCCTATCTCGGGGCCAGTGACGCCGCCCTCAACGTGACGGGGCCGGTCCCCCCCCCGACGTGACCCGTCAAGACGAACAACGTCGTACAGCCACCACGAATCACGCGAAAATCGCCGTCCGACGACCAGGCTGTCGATTTCGGTACCTCCCCTTCTTCTCGAAGCCAGACAATCCCGACCAGATCCACGACGTCAGGAGTGACCATGACCGGCTCGTCAACCCAGGGAATCAAGACCGTCCTCCATCCCGTCTCCGACCTCGCCGCGGCCAAGAAGGTCTACGCCGCCCTCCTCGGTCTGGAGCCGGAGGCCGACGCGCCCTATTACGTCGGCTTCGAGGCCGAGGGCCAGCACATCGGGTTGGTCCCGACCGGCGGACCACAGGCCATGACCTCACCGGTGGCCTACTGGCACGTCTCGGACATCGAGGCGAAGCTGGCCGAGGTGACCGCGGCGGGTGCCACCGTGAAGGACCCTCCGCGCGACGTCGGTAGCGGCCGCCTGGTGGCCACCATCACCGACCCCGATGGGAACGTCCTCGGGCTCCTTCAGGACCCCTGAGAACTATCCGCCGAGAGAACTATCCGGCGAGAGAACTATCCGGCGAGAGAACCAGGCGCCGAGAGAACCAGGCGCCGAGAAAACTAGGCGCCGGGTTTGCGGGGGCGGGCCGGTCCGTAGGGACGGTCACCGCGCAGTGTCACCCGGTGAGCGATCCGGAGCGCGTCGCCGTAGTCGTCGAGCGCGTAGTGGAGCGTGGCCCGGTTGTCCCAGAAGGCCACCGCGCCTGGTTCCCAGTGATACCGGCAGCTGAACTCCGGGCGTTGGCAGTGGCGGTAGAGCATGTCGAGCAACGAGTCGCTCTCGACTTTGGAGACACCTTCGAGAAAACGGGTGAACTGGGAGTTGACGAAGAGCCCGTTCCGGCCGGTCTCGGGATGGGTCCGGACCACGGGGTGCGAGACGGGGAAGAGCTTGTCGTGGTGGCGACCGTCCCATTCATAGCCGCCCTGGGCCTCGACATCCGCCGCGAACCAGGGGTCGTGGTGCCAGGCGATCAACTGGTCGCACATGGCCCGGACCGGCCCGCCCAACGCGTCGTAGGCGGCTTGCAGGCTCACCCACATCGTGTCGCCGCCGACACTTGGCGCCTCGCGCATGTGGAGGATCGACCCGAGAGGCGGGGTCTGGAGAAAGGTCACGTCGGTGTGCCACCACGAGGCCCGGTCCTCGCGCCCGTCGATGTTCAAGACCTCGGGGTTCCCCTCGAGCGACGGGATCACCGGGTGGGCCGGTGTCACCTCACCGAACTGCCGGGCGAAGTCGGCCTGGACATCGGGCACGAGATCCTGGTCGGGGAAGAACAAGACGAGATGCCGGCACAGCGCGGCCCGCACCCCGGCCACCACACTCTCGCCCAAGGGTCGGGAAAGATCGAGGCCCCGCACCTCGGCACCGATGTTGGGCGAGATCGCCCTGATGTCGAGTCCGGTCGCCAACGCCATTGGGTCCATCGTGCCCCACCGTTCCGACCGCCACAACCCCGTCACCAACCCCTCACCACCCCCTCACCACCCCCTCACCACCCCGGTCTCGACCCTTCGGGAGTCGGTCTCCTGGCGGGTCCGCGCCGCCGAACCCGCATATCGTGTGCCACGACCGATCGGGCCAGGACCAGCAGGAGTCGTCGGCAGCAGGCGGAGTCGTCGGCAGCAGGTGGAGTCGTCGGCAGCAGGTGGAGTCGTCGGCAGCAGGTGGAGTCGTCGGCAGCAGGTGGAGTCGTCGGCAGTCGTCGGCAGCAGGTGGAGTCGTCGGCAGTCGTCGGCAGCAGGCGGAGGAAACGGCCGAGGGGGAAGGGGCGACCATGGCGGGTTCGGGTCCGACGGCACTCAGGCGGTCGTGGCGGCGGTTCCGGCGTCGGCCCGCCGGGGTCCAACTCGTCGCGTTGGTCGTCGCTCTCGCGGTAGTGGCCGGTGTGGTCTTCGCGGTGGCGGGGACGTCGCCGAAGAAGGCGGCTGGACCGGGGTCCGGTAACGGCGGCGGTGGCAACGGGAGCGGTGGCAACGGGAGCACCAGCGGGCTCGGACTGGGCAAGCCCAGCGGGGTGAGTGTGGACCAGGCGTCGACGAGCAGTCGGGGCGTGACCGCCAACTCGATCACCGTGGCCTTCCCGGTGTCGAACCTCGCCTCACTGGCGTCGAACTTCGGCTTCGAGGGGGATACCGAGTTCGGCGCGCAGAAAGCCGCCATCCACACCTTCGTCAACGACATCAACGATGCGGGCGGGATCAACGGCCGCAAGATCAACCCCATCATCGTGAACTTCGACCCCACCAACGAATCGGCCATGCGGGCCCTGTGCAAGCAGTGGACCGAGGGCTCTCCCCCCGTCTTCGCAGTCCTCGACGGGATCGGTTCGTGGACCGGTGACAACGAGCTCTGTGTCACCCAAGAGGGCCACACCCCTTTCATCGGCCAATGGACGACGGTGACCAACTGGACCCAGGAGGGAGCGCCTTATCTGTGGTGGACGGGGCCCGACCAGGCCCAGATCCTCGCCACCGTGGTGGCCTGGGGGAAGAGCTCGGGACTTCTCGACACCACCAACCGGATCGGCATCGTGGCCGGGGACCGGACCAGTGACCAGGTGGCCCTGAACCAGTATCTGCTGCCGGACCTCCGGAGGGCGGGGTTCACGAACCCTCTTGTGGAGACCCTGCCCTCGAATCCCTCCGACACCGCGGCCAGCAACTCGGCCGCGCCCCTCGTCGTCCAACGGCTCAAGGCGGCCGGGGTGAAGTCGGTGATCCCCCTCATCCCCTTCAACTCGTTCTTCCCCTTCCTCAGCCAGGAGAACGGGCAGAACTACTTCCCGAAGCTTCTCCTCTCTGACTACGAGTCCTCCATCCAGGTCTCCCTGGGGCTCATCCCCATCCCCTACGAGAAAGGCCTCGACCATCAAGAGGGGGTCACCGTCGAGACCCTGGGAGGGACCGACGCGCCCGTGAGCGTGACCCCGGGCGGCGGGGGTTACAACGACGCGGTCCAGAGTTGCTACGACGCCTGGAGTGCGAAGAACAAGCCGACTTCGTCGACGTCGCCCTACATCGAGGAGCAGGGGCCCATCGTCGGGTGGTGCCAGGCCATCCGGCTCTTCGCCGCGGCTGCCCTCGGGGCGGGCCCCCGTCTCGACCGGCGGAGTTTCGTCCAGTCGATGTCGAGGATCCAGAACTTCTCGGGCACCTACACACCGACCCTCTCCTTCGGCCCCGACAAATACGCCGGGCCGACCCAGTACCAGGTGGTCGAGCTCTACACCAACGACCCCCCCTCTCCCCTCTGCGTGCCGACCTACACCGGCAAGCCCCAGGGGACCTGTTGGCACGCCGTCCAGACCTGGGCTCCTCTTGTCGGCTCCGGCTGATCCCGCCCCCGCGTCCGTGTCACCCGCGTCACCCGGGTCACCCGCGTCACCCTCGTCACCGGGGTCAGGTGGGTCAGGTGGGGACGAGCCCTTCGTCCTTCCTGTGCCGGACCGGAACTACTCCCCCTGGTACGCGTGGATGGTCCGGTTGGGCGAGACCCGGCAGATGGACCCTCTGCCAAGTCGTGGTGACACCGACTACGAAGCGGTCCTCGGAGCCTGGAGGGTTCGGTGCCGGGCGCGTCTCGAGACGCTCTTGGGACCGATGCCCGAGCGGGTCCCGCTGCGGCTCGAGACAGTCGACTCGGTCGAGTGCGAGGGGTACCGACGGGACAAAGTGGTCTTCGACACCGAGGTGATGATGTCGGTGCCCGCCTACCTTCTCGTTCCCCACGGTCGAGTCGGGCCCGGTCCGGCCGTCCTCGCCGCCCACGGCCACGGCCCCGGGAAGTCCGAGGCATGTGGGCTCGAGCGGACGGGGACGCCCAACGCCGACTACGGGCACCAGTTGGCCCAGCGGGGATATCTCGTCCTCGCGCCGGACATGCGGTGTTTCGGGGAGCGACTCGACTGGAATCCCGACGACCACTACGCGTGCGACACCAACCTCGTCCACGCCGTGATGGCCGGGCTCAACCCACTGGCGCAGAATCTCTGGGACCTCGGCCGAGCTCTCGACGTCCTCGAGGCCCACCCCCTCGTGGACCCGGCCCGGATCGGCATGGTCGGCCTCTCCTACGGCGGAACCGTGACCCTCTTCCTGGCCGCCATCGACGAACGGATCGGAGCCGCGGTGGTGAGCGGGTACTTCTCGTCGTGGGCCGAGTCCCACAAGATGCCCTGGAACATGTGCGGCTCCCAGGTCCTCCCGGGGATGCTCGGCCAACTCGAGCACGTGGATCTCGGCGCACTGATCTCGCCCCGCCCGCTGATCATCGAGTCCGGCACCCACGACGACCTCTTCCCCGCCACCGTGGCCGCGGCCGAAGTCGACCGGTTGCGCGCCGTCTACCGGTCCGCCGGCGCCGATGACCGTCTCGTCCACGACGTCTTCGAAGGCATCCACGAATTCCACGGCGTCGAGGCTTTCGATTTCCTCGACCATTGGATTGGGCCTGGCGATGCGGTGGGGAGTCGGTGAAGGGGTCTCGTCGGTGAGTGGTCCGGTCAGCCCGGTACCTGCCAGTGGACGAGGTCCGTGCTCCGGGCAATTCCTATCTCGGCGTGACCCCAGCCCCCGAAACGGGTCAGCTCGGAGCTGCCCGAATAGGTGGCGTAGTAGTAGCCAGTCGCGTCGCAGAGGAAGACCGAGTTGGCGTGCTCGAACCCGACGCTCGAGAGGCCGGGCCCCGAGTCCCAGGACTGTCCGGGGATGACGAGCATCGTGGCTCCCGTCCAATGGAGCCATGACGAGGGCTTGGTGGGGTCGCCCGACAAGGTGAAGATCCAGGGCTGATCGAAGGTGTTCGAGGTCGCCACCAGATGCCAACGGCCTGCCGCCGCGACGAACTCCAGGTTCTCTACGGTGTCCCCGTCGACCACGATGTCGGGGCGTCCCACCGCTGTCCACGGTCCTCGGAGTGATCCGGTCGGAGACCAGGCGATCTCGAAATGCTGTGACGTCGACCCCGTCGCGGTCCCGTACTTGTAGCCGAGGATCAACCCCTGCCCGGTCCAGGCCACCGCGGCGTCGATCATCCGGTCCCCGGGTGCGGGGTGGAGACTCTGGGCCAGTGGCTCCGGCGCCGACCAGGTGGTGAGATCAGACGAGGTCCGGTAGTAGAGCTTGGACTGGGGGCCCGTTGGTACGTCGGGATTCGAGTCGTAGGTGGCGACGAAGGTTCCCGAAGGACTGCGGACGATGTCGGGCGAGGCCACACCATCCACGCCGGCTTGGACGGGCCAGGGCGACGGCGCCGACCAGTGCGCCAGGTCTGGGCTCGTGGCCGAGGCGATGTTCCAGTTCTCGGCTCCCTTGGTGGTGACGTCGTTGGTGACGTAGCTGAACACCATGTGCCACTGGCCGCCGGTCCAGACGAGGGCCTGATCCTTCACACCCGCGTCGGGCTCGGCCAGGATCGGGTTGCGCAATTGGGCCCAGGCCACCTGCGGAACCGACCCCGCTCCCCCCACGATGCACCGGTGGTCCGCGCCGAGTGCCGTCAGGGGTGTCGAAGGTGAACCGTTCGACCCGCACGCGGCCAGCCCCATCCCCAGGACGAGGGCCAAGGCGAAGACCGGCGCGACGATCGACGGTGCCCGAGCTGCGCGAGCTGCCCGGGTCGGGCCGGGCGGCCTCACCCGATCACCAGTCGAGGAGCGACGCCGACCCGGGATCGAGAAAGAGGGTCACGTTGTCCATTGTCCGGAGGAACGAAGCCGGGCAGGCCGTTGACACCGGGCCCGTGATGGCGGCTCGAACAGGGCCGGCCTTGCGCGACTCCGGCACGATGGCGAGGACGGTTCGGGCTCGGAGGAGAGCCGGGATCGTGGCGGTGAGTGCGAACCGGGGTACGGCGTCGAGGTCGGGGAAATGACCCTCGTGGACTTGTTGGAGCCGACACTCCCGGTCGAGCTCGACCACCTTCATGTCGAAGGGGTCCTCGAAGTCGGCCACGGGGGGATCGTTAAAGGCGAGATGGCCGTTCTCCCCGATGCCCAGACAGCAAAGGTCGAGGGGGTTGTTCGCCAAGAGTTCGGCGTAGCGCCCGCCTTCGGCCTCGGGATCAGCCAGCCCGTCGATGTAATGGGCCTGGCGGGGATGGACCCGATCGGAGATCCGCTCTCTGATCCAACGTTGGAACCCGGCAGGGTGATCGGGCCCCACTCCCACGTACTCGTCCATGTGAAAGACCACGATGTCGGACCACGGGACGTCGGGTGTCTCGGTCACGAGCGTGTCGACGAACTCGAGCTGTGAGTTCCCGGTGGCGAACATGGCGTGGGCGACGCCCCTGGCGGCCAACGCGTCGCGCAATACGCCGGCGGCCCGGTCGGCGGCGTCACGACCCAGCGCGCCGGAGTCGGGATGGACTCTCACGTCCATCTGATCGACGGTCCGTCGCCTGGTCTCGGACATGGCCGCACTGTAGGTGAGGTCCTAGAGGCACGCACCACGCGACGCCGGACCACGTCACGCCGGACCACGTCACGCCGGACCACGTCACGCCGGACCACGCCAACAAGACACGCCGGCGCGGCTCTCCCCAATGCGGGCACAGCCGTTGACGGGTATCGTCGGCCCCGATGGGCGCCAAGATCACAGTCTTCGGTGGAGGAAGCACCCACTGGACACCGAAGCTCACCGTGGACTTCGCCAACACCCCGGCACTGGCCGACGCCGAGCTGGTCCTCTACGACCTCGACCCCGACTCCCTGCCGCCCGCGGTCAAGGTCGTCGAGCATGTCGCCGAGCGCCGGGGAATCCCGCTCACGGTGCGGGCCACCACCGACATCGACGAGGCGCTGAGCGGAGCGGAGTATGTCATTGCCACCTTCTCGGTCGGCGGGTTCGCCAGCATGCGCCACGACATCGAGATCCCGTCGCGCTACGGGATACGGCAGACCGTGGGTGACAGTGTCGGGCCGGGGGGGATCTCCAGGGCACTGCGGAGCGTGCCGGTGATCCTGGCGTTGGCCCGGGCCATGGAACGGTGTTGCCCCGAGGCGCTGCTCATCAACGTGAGCAACCCCCTCACCGCGCTCTGTCGGGCGGTGAGGCGCGAGACCTCGATCAAGACCGTTGGGCTCTGCGCCGAGATCGTGGGTCTCAAGTTCGTCCTGAGTCTTCTCTTCGACGCCGACTTCACCTCGGTCGACCCGGTGGTGGCGGGCGTCAACCATCTCCCCTTGGTCACCTCACTCCGCATCGGCGATCGGGACGGGTTCGAGATGCTGCGGGGCGCGCTCGCCGGCGGCATCGACCTCTCCGGACGATTGTGGATGGAACCACCGGGCCCGATGCACTACAAGATGGTCGACCCCGAACGGGGATGGTCGAAGGCCGACATCCTGGCCAACAACAAGGTGAAGTTCGAGCTCTTCGAACGCTTCGGCGTCCTCCCGGGATCCTCGGACACCCACGTGGTCGAGTTCTTTCCCGGGTTCGTGACCGCGGCGTCGGACTACGGAAGGGATTGGGCGGTCCACCACTACGGGATGCACGGCCATCAGTCCGACAAGGCCGACGACGATGCGGAAATGGCCGATCTCCTCGCCGCCGAGTCGATTCCCACATGGCCCTCGGGAGAGTTCGTGGCTCCCCTCCTCGACGGTCTCGTGACCGGCGAGGAGAAGGTCATACCCGCCAACATCCCCAACACCGGTCAGGTCGAGAACCTGGATGGAGACGTCGTCGTGGAGTGCATGGTCGCAGCCGGTGCCGACGGGGTCGCGCCCCGGGACCGGGCCAAGGTGCCCTCGTTCCTGGGCGAGCACCTCCGACGAGTCGTGAGCTCGCAGGAGTTGACGGTGGAGGCCGCGGTCTCAGGAGACCGGACAACCGCCCTCGAGGCCATGCTCGCCGATCCGATGGCGGGAGCTCTTCCCTACGAACACGTGGTGGCGATGACCGACGAGCTTCTGGCCGCCACCGCACCATGGTTGTCGCAGTTCGCCACTCACCGATAGCAATTCACCGACTGCCAGACCACGACAGGAGCCCTCGGGCCCCGGCGGTTCAGCGCTTGTGTTGGTGCCTCTTGGTCGCCGCGATCAAGTACGTATAGGAGTCCAGCGCGTTCGCCGGGCTCGTGCCGGTCGGGGAGGTCACCCTGATCGTGACCTTCCCGAGGGTGGCGGTCGGCGAGTAGGCGATGATCCTCTTGGCGGACTTGACGGTGAAGGTCAAGGCCGGCTTCGCACCGAACATGACTGCGGTCACACCCTTGAAGTTGGCCCCGACGAGCGTCACCTTGCGGTCGCCCGAGATCGGTCCGGAGGCCGGCTTGACCGCGGTGATGGCCGGGGGCGGGGGCGGCGTACCGGCGATCTGGCGAAGGACGTTGTTCCCGTTGTCCGCCACGAGGAGGTGACCGGAAGGCCCGATGCTCAGCCCGGAAGGGCCGTTCAGCGCAGCCGCGGTGGCCAGTCCCCCGTTGCCCGAGTAGCTGGCCTGACCGTTGCCGGCGATGGTGTAGATGTCTCCTGCCTTCATGGCGATGCCGTCTAAGGTCCCCTTGGAAGCGGGCACGACGCGAACCATGTTGTTCAACGAGTCGGCGATGAAGACGTCGCCGGCCGAGTCGACCGCGACGCCTTGGGGGGTGTCGAGCCAGGCCCTGACGGCGGGCCTCTTGTTGCCTTTGAACCCTTCGTTGTTGGGCCCGGACCCGGCGATGGTGTAGATGTAGCCGGCCTTGACGGCGCGATCCAGGCTGGTGCCGGTGGCCGCGGCCACCAACCGGACGGCTTCGTTGTCCATGTCGGAGAAGACGACGTCGCCCTGGGGGTCCACGGCCACGCCGTCGAAGGTGTCCAGCTGGAGCTGGGCGGAAGGCCCAGGCCCGCCGTCGCCGGTGTACCCGTAGTTCATGTTCCCGGCGATCGTGTAGATGCTCCCCGGTGTGACAGCCATGGCGAAGACCGTCCGGGCCACCGCAGGAATGAAGCGGATGAGGTCGTTGCCGGTGTCGGCCACGATGACATCGCCCTGCGCGTCAAAGGCAATCCCGTCCGGAGAGGTGAGCCCGGCCGAGAAGGTCGACCCGTCCGGCGTGATCTCACCCTCCTGGCCACCCCCGGCGATGGTGTAGATCCTGCCTGCCGTCATCTCCTGTCCGTAGCGGAAGCCCCCGACGGCTGCCACGAAGCGGACGGCGTCGTTGCCGGTGTCGGTGATGGCCAAGTCGCCGATGGAGTCGACGGCCAAACCGTTGGGGTCCGAGAGCTCGGCGGTGGTGAGGGGTCTGCTGCTCCCGTCGCCGATGTCCCCGTCGATCCCGTTGCCCACGATGGTGTAGATGTGCCCGGCGGTCATGGCTTGGCCCCAGAAGGTGCCGGTGGAGGCGGCCGCGACGCGGATGACGTTGTTGTTCTGGTCGGCGAAGACTGCGTTGCCGTGCACGTCGTACACCGCGGCGAGGGGGGACCCGAGGGAGGCCGAGAGGCTCGCCACTGCGCTCCCGATCCCCTGGGTTGCCCCGCCCCCGGCGATGGTGGTGATCCGGTCGGACCCTCCGGTGGCCGCCGAGCTCGGACCTACGCCGATCAGTGTCGACCCGGCGATGACCGAGCCCGCCACAGCAACGACGGCCCCCAGTTTCAGTCGGTGAGATCTCACGGTGTGCCCTCAATTACGCGCCCAGCGGAGCGACAGGGGCCTTCCATCGAACGTGATTCGATGCCGACGGACTTTGACATGGACCCTCGACCCCCACAAACCCAGCTGCCGAGCCGAAAAGGGACTTCCGACCCGGGGACGCGCCGACCGCCTAATGGCCACGTCCAGGTGAAATGGTATACGCACCGCCCTGTCGCCACACGGTCGATCTTCTCGGGTCGCCGACCGGGACCACTGGGCCCGGTGGACCTCTCACCGGCGACGCGGCGCCGACTTCCGACGGACTGGTTTGGGCGCGCCGAGACGATCCGTTTCCCGGCGGACGATGGCGAGGATCTCCTCGTTCCCGATGCCCAGCTCGTGGAGGTGTCGAACGAAGCTCTTGGCTTCCCGGGCCGCGAGCCTCCGGGTGGGTGAGGAACTCGTGGCGACGAAGGTGCCGTGTCGACCTCGGGTCTCGAACAACCCCGCCAACTCAAGCTCGCGATACGAACGAGCCACCGTGTTGGCAGCCAGGCCGAGAGCGGTCGCCAGCTGTCGGACCGTGGGGAGCCGGTCGGCCGGCGCGAGTCTCCCGGTCTCGATGGCGGCGACGATCTGCTCCTTCACCTGCTCGAAGGGGGGAACAGGAGACTCGGGGTCGAGGTCGACGAGCCCCCCGATGTCAACTTCCGCCACGACATCATTGTATCAGTGTTTGTATTAAATGAACGGCGGGGTCTCCGCGGGTCTCCGCGGGTCTCCGCGGGTCTCCGCGGGTCTCCGCGGGTCTCCGCGTGCGCACCGTGCCGGTCGACGAGATGGGAAAGGCGGAGCGACTGTTCCGCTTATAGTGGCCGGAGCCGCAACCGGATGCGGTCACCGCACCGCACCGCACCGCACCGCACCGCACCGCACCGCACCGCACCGCACCGCACCGCACCGCACCGCACCGCACCGCACCGCACCGCACCGCATCACGAATTGTTCGACGAATTGTTCGACGTAACCGACGGAACCGACCGAACCGACCGAACCGAATTGACCGTACCGAATTGAGACTGACGCAACCGACGCAATGGAGGCGAGGGGTGAAATGACCAGGTCCCTCGGTCGGGCGAACTACCGGGCCACCTACATCGTTCTTCTTCTGGGGGTGTCGGCGTACGCGCTGCTCCAGTCGCTCGTGTTGCCGGTCCTGTCGACGATCCAACATGACCTCCACACCTCACAGAGCACGGTGACCTGGCTGTTGACGGCCTATCTGCTCTCAGCCTCGATCTTCACGCCCATTCTGGGGCGGGTCGGCGACATGGTCGGCAAGGAGCGGATGCTGGTGGTCACCCTCTCGGCCCTGGCACTGGGGTCGGTGATGGCCGGACTGGCGCATTCGATCGTCCTGCTGATCCTGGGCCGGGTCGTCCAAGGGATCGGGGGTGCGGTCCTCCCGCTCTCGTTCGGGATCATCAGAGACGAATTCCCGGCGACGAAGGTGGCCACGGGAGTGGGTGTGGTCGCGGCGATGGCCGCAGTGGGGGGTGGTGCTGGGATCGTCCTGGCCGGGCCGATCGTCAAGCATCTCGATTACCACTGGCTGTTCTGGATTCCGCTCATCATCACCGTGATCGCGGCGCTCTGCGCTCAGCTGTTCGTCCCTGAGTCACCGGTGCGGACCCCGGGGCGGATCAGTTGGCTGGGGGCAGTGCTCCTGTCGGGTTGGTTGGTCGCCCTGCTCTTGGGCGTGAGTCAGGCCCCCACCTGGGGATGGGGGTCGGGCAAGGTCATCGGGTTGGTACTGGTGGCGGTCGTGATCGGCGGGGCGTGGGCGATCGTGGAGACGAGATCGAGCCAGCCGCTCATCGACATGAAGATGATGCGGGTCCCGGCGGTGTGGACGAACAATCTCGTCGCCTTTCTCTTCGGGATCGGCATGTACTCGGTCATGGCCTTCCTTCCCGAGTTCCTCCAGACGCCGAGATCGTTCGGCTACGGGTTCGGGGCAGACATCATCCAGTCAGGGTTGTTCCTCTTGCCCCTGACCGTGACCATGTTCTTCTGCGGGCTGTTGTCCGGTCGGATCGCGCGGGCCATCGGGTCCAAGGCCGCCGTCATCATCGGGTCCCTCGTCTCCACCGGCGCGTATCTCACGTTGGCGTTCGCCCACACCGAAGCGTGGGAGATCTACGTCGCCTCCACCATGCTCGGGGTCGGGTTGGGTCTGGCCTTCTCGGCGATGTCGAACCTCATCGTCCAGGCCGTGCCAGCTGAGCAGACCGGCGTCGCCTCTGGGATGAACGCCAACATCCGGACCATCGGAGGTGCCCTCGGGGCCGCGGTCATGTCGAGCATCGTCACCTCCGAGCTCGCCCGGGGAAGGCCTCTGGCGACGGGTTACACGAAAGGGTTCGCGTTTCTCGCCGGCATGACGGTCGTGGCGGTAGTGGCCGCCATCTTCATCCCGACGGCGACAGCGGCCCGTGCAAACACCGACCACGAGCCTCATCTCCAGAACGCCGAGCTGGCCCTGCTCGCGGGCGGGACCATCACTGAAGGCTGAGCGAAGAGCTTCACACAGGCGCGGCTACCGATGATCGGTAGATCCTTCGAGCGTTGCCGGCGCCGAGGCCGGGGTTCGAGGGACCGCATCTGCCAACCGACCCTGGATAAGACATGTCGCCGGCGGTGCTGACCATAGGCTCTGACGGCATTGAGCGCCGGCGGTGAAACTACTCCTGTGATTGTGGCCGCGAGCTCGTCGCTCGGGGAGCTTGATTTGGCCCACGCCGCCGCGATCTCCCCGATGAGCTCCTGTCGCGCCTGGCAAGTGGCCCCCAAGGGCTCTCGTCCGATGATGTTGCGCATCGCCTTCGACTGTTCGGGCCGAATGCACTCGCAACGCATCGGGTGCACACCAGCGCCGTGCTTTTCCCTCAGATCCGAGACCCGATCCTGATCCTTCTACTCGGGGCGGCGCTGGTGCCAGGGCGGACCGGCGGTGGCACGAATGCGGTCATCATTGCCGTCGTCGTCGCACTGAGCGTCGGTCGGGTTTCTTCGACGAGTACCGGGCGAAAGAGGCAATGGCTGACTTCCGCTCCAATAATCGGCAGGTGGCCGAAGACCAGAGGGACGGGCGGAGGAGCCAGGTTCGGGCGACAGACCTCGTGCCCGGGGACGTGGTGGCGCTCATAATCCCTCGTGGTCTATGTGACAAGGACACGCCGCGTCCCGTTCTTCAAGAGACGACCCAGCATGACGATGGTGCTGGTGCCCACAGGGGCTGGTCTGGTCGGTGCCGTCCTGCCGTGCACTGGTCTCGCCAAAGTAGTTGGCTTCACGCCGCTGCCGACGACTCCTTCCTTTTGCTGTTTGGGATGGTCGTTGTCTATCTCGTGCTGGTGAAGTTGGCGAAGACCCGCTTCTACCGAATCCAAGATCTCCCCACGACACAGGCCGCAACAGCTCACGCAGAACGGCCGCGACGAATCAGGCGCCGGGCGTCCCCCTTTATCCACCATCCGGCCCAAGAACCGGGACGGACGTCGTCGATCGGAGAAGCTCGAGCCGCGCCCTTGATGACATTGGTCAAGGGCTAAGTGGCCGGAGCCGTTGCATTGCCTACTCGCCGACATCGCCGGCGGCTTGCCCGACCGCGGCGGTTCGTCACGAATGTCCCTGCGGCTCAACACGGTCCTGCCGTTCAGGTGGTAACAGCGACCAGAAGAATAGGGACCGGACTCCGGTCGAGGATGGCGCGAGCCACCGCACCTCGATTGGGATCGTCTGTGTGCGACCAGCCGACCGCCACGAGCTCGGCGTGGGCCGACTTGACGGCGTCAAGGACCTCTACGGCGGGAACACCGATGCGGAGCTCCAACCGCGTTTTCGGTGCACCGATCAAGTGTCGAGCGAAGAACTCCTGCGCGTAGGCCTCTGTTTCGTGCTGCACTTGGTCCGAGAAGCTGGGAATGTCATTCTCGTCGTGAACGTGAACCACCACGATCTCGAGGCCGGCACGTGTGGAAAGCTCGATGCACCTTTGGAGGGCACGAGCCTTGGCGGAAGTCCCCTTCATGGCCACGACGGCGGTGTGCAATCGCACGGGAGGATGAGCACCGGGGGGAACGACCACGACCGGTTTGTCGGTCTGGCCGGCCAGCGTCATGGCCAAGTGGCGGGCTGGACGCGGACGGCCTGGACGACCACGAGTGCCAAGAACAACCGCCACGACGTCCTTCTCCGCCGCCGCCAACGGAAGCAGCTCGACCGGATCTCCCGAAAGGGTGCGTACCGTCACGCCTACGGCCTGGGCCAGTGGACCCGCGATATCGTCGTCGTCCTCGAGGACGTGCAGAACCTCGACGGAAGCGCCGAGGGCGGTGGCGACGGCCCGCGCCATGGCGAGCACGGGGGGCCACGCGGACGAATTGTCGATGGCGGCGATGACCTTGTTCATGTGATCGGCTCCCAACATGCGCCCCGGCGGCGAAACTCGAGCTTGCCGGGACCAGCTGAGAACGGTGTCCCGCTAACCACGACCGAAGTGCTCCTGTCAGTGTCAATGGTCAAGTGGGCCCGTTCCTTGCGAACCCGCACCCGGCTGCCGCGAAAGCGGACGCGCATCTCCAGGGCAGTCCACGAGGGTGGCAGTGCCGGATCGACGTGGAGCATCCCGGCCTTGGGGCGGAGCCCTGCGAACCCAAAGGCAAGAGCCTGCCAAAGGCCTCCCATGGTGGCGAGGTGCAGCCCGCCTGCGGTTGAGCCGGTCAGGTCGTCGAGATCCATACGAGCCGCGAGATGAAGCGACTCGAGTGCCTGGTCGAAGTCACGCGCCCGGGCTTGGAGCGATGCGTGTGTCGCCGGGGACAACGAGCTGCCGTGTGCGGTCCGGGGCTCGTAGTAGCAGAGATTGGGCCCAAGGCTGCCTGCCACGACCTCGTCGGGCACAAGATGGTGGAGGAGGAGTACGTCGGCCTGCTTGATCACCTGTGCCCCGGCCACCCTTTCGGCCCCGAGCAGCAGGTCGGCGGCGATCGGACGGCGCGGTGCAAACTCCTTAATGATCAGGGGCTCGAGCTGCCCGAACCCGGCGAATTGCTCGTAGATGCCGGTGTCAGGGTCATAGCCGTCGACCAAGTCGTCGGCGAGCTGGAGCCAACGCCGCCGTTCATCGATGTCGGCACCGTCGGCACCGTCGGCACCGTCGGAATTGGCGGAATTGGCAGTATCGGCGGCCTCGGCGGCACGTCGCAGGTTCCACCGAGCCATCACGTTCGTGAACGCGTTGTCGTCGACCGACTCGTGATACTCGTCGGGTCCGATGACGCCATAGATATGGGCGCTGCCGTTCGATTCGAGAGTGATCCGTGACTCCCAGTATCGAGCCGTTTGGACCAGGATTCGCCGACCCGGCCCGCTGGCGAATTCCTCGTCGCCTGACCAGTCGACGTAACAGCATGCCGCCCAAGCGATATCAGCGACGATGTGCTCCTCGAGCTGACCAGTACGGATGGGCACGATCTGCCCGGCACGATCTCGGGCGCTCGTCGGCGTGACGTCACGCCCGGTACGAGCCGATTCCCATGGGAATCGCGCCCCGGCCCGGCCCGCGGCGCGAGCCGCGCCCACGGCGGCCGGAAGCCTCCGCAGGCGGTACTCGAGCATGGCTCGGGCCGACGCCGGATGAGTGGCGGCGAGGAAGGGAAGGACGAAGGTGTCGGCATCCCAGAACACATGACCGCGGTACCCGGTCCCGGTCAGACCCCGGGCACCGACGGCGGCCTCGCCCTCGTCGGCGACGGACGCCATCAAGTGGAAGAGCGCGACTCGGATCGCAAGCTGCAACTCGTCATCGCCCTCTACGACGACGTCGGCGTCTTCCCATCGCCGGGCCCACGCCCGACGGTGCCGTAGCAAATGTTTGTCGAAGCCGACGTTGGCGGCCCGATCGAGGAGGTCGACGACGGGATTGGGATCGGGGACGGTCTCGGTTCCGGACCGGTATACGGCGAATCGGTCAAGGGTGCTGCCAGCGCCGCCGCGCGTGCGGGTCTGGGTGGCGGCGGCCGCGATCCCGCCCTTGGAGGCGGCGATCCGGATCCAGCTGACGGCTCCCGAGCGCCCGTGGTCGTGGATGCAGTCATCCGCCGGCGGAAGGAGTGGTGGCCCGGTCCGGAGTCCCTTCGGGCACCGGACCCGCAAGACAGACGTGGTTGGCTGGGCCAGGGATGCGAAGCGCACACTCTCAACAAGACCACGGTTCGTGCTGGACAGCTCATGGAGGACTCCGGTGCGCAGGTCGAGGACCCGCCGCAACGGCCCGAAGCCGTCGACAAGACCGGAAAGCTCGAAGACCCTGGGCCCAGTGAGGAGATGCGTGCCCGCGCCCTCCCCGTCGTAGACCCCGGCCGCCACCACCCACGGGCGCTGGCTCGGATCGGGTGCAAGGGGCGCGCCGCTGGTGCCGACATGACCGTCGGCCAGCGTCAGGAGCGCTTCGTCCACCCGCTCGTGTTGCACGTCGCGGCCGCTGACGACGAGAGACCACCCGGTCCTGATAGCAACCTCGGGAAGGCTGCGTTGACGCCGGCGTCGTCGTTGGTCGGCGAGCAGCCAGTGCAAGTCAGCGGTCTCTCCGGCAAAGACAACAATTTGAAGCGCCGTCATCTCGGCGATGTCGGCGATATAGGGGATGTCGGGGATGAACACAGGCGCAGCGCCTTGCGGTTCCCCCGGCGACCGATCGATCAGGAGCAAGACGTCTCGTGAGTCGACTCCGCGCCGCCACAGTTCGTCCAGGGTGCTGACAATTCTGGGTATTCCGTCGATGCGCGGCTGCGCGATTGGCGTCAGTCCGAGCCCCGCCAGCTTCCCGACACCCGCCTTCTCCGCCCCATCCTCGGCGGAAGGCGCGACAGAGCGCGTCGAGGTCGCCATGTGGTGGACTCCGGTCTCATCGACGACGACCGCCCCGGAGCCCGAGCTGTCCGCGAGGAGGAGGTCGGCGGTGCCGGCCTCGGGCCATCCCAGCTGTCGGATGAGTTCCTCGACCGTGAGCGGCGCTATCACCCCCACGAGCGCGCCAGCCCGGGCCAACGCCTTGAGGGGAACCGCAGCTCGTGCCACGTTCTGGGGGCCGACCATCCACATGACAACGGCCTCGAAGCGGCGATCGAGACCCGGTGGCATGTTCAAGTGGCGGCTCCCGACCGACGCCACTTTCCCCCCTGGTCCAGAGTCCGTTCGGCGGGTCAGAGCGTCCCCAGTCACACGGGACTGGGGCCGGGCAAACCCAGAGCGTCGACCTCGCCTCGGGCGACGAGGCGAAAGCGACGTCCGGTGACCACATCCGGGCGGATGAAGATCACCTGTTCACCGGGTTCCGGGACCCACGGCTGGGGCACGGCGCTTGGGTCGGTTGGGATGTCGCGGGGAGCGAGGGTGGACGCCAGTCCTCGGACCAAGACGCTCCAAGCCTGCCTACCGTCTGGCTCCAATCGGTCCACTTCGAAGGAAACCAACGAGCTCGGAGCCACCTCGGACAACCGACCGGGACCGATCCGGACCAGTACTCCGCGGTCGTGGAACGTGAAGTTCAGCGGAATGATCAAAGGGGCCTCCCCATCGATCACCGCCAATCGACCGATGTGGTCCTCATGGGCTGCCACCGCCAGCAGTCGCAAGCACTCGGGCACCGGGAGGATCTCCGACCCGCGCTGATCAATCCACATGACTCAACTATGGCGACCCGGGGACAAGACGCCTAGAGCCGTTCGTCCCGACAAATCGACAGATGTCATGACGACCCGGTGTCCAACAGCTCCGCTAGATCGGACACGACGACATCGGCTCCCGACCGGAGGAGCTCGTCCGGCGTGGCGCCACGGCTCACCCCGATCACGAGCCCGAATCGCCCGGATCGCCCTGCGGCGACCCCGGCCGGGGCGTCCTCTACCACGGCAGCGCGGCTGGGCTCGGTGCCCAGTTGGCGGGCCGCGAAGAGATAGGTGTCGGGGGCGGGTTTTCCCGCTAATCCGTGCTCGGAGGTGACCACTCCGTCGACCCGGACATCGAAGAGGTCAGCGATTCCGGCCGCGTCGAGCACGGCTGCGCAGTTCTCGCTGGCCGAGACGACCGCCACCCGCCGCCCCGCGGATCGCAACGCCCGGACAAGGGCTAGCGACCCTGGGAAAGTAACGACGCCTACCTCCGCGATCATCTTCAGGACCAATTCGTTCTTCTGTCGCCCGACGCCATTCACCGTCTCGCTGTCGGGCGCGTCGCCCGGCCCACCCTCGGGAAAATGGATGTCCCTGGATTCGAGGAAGGACCGGACACCGTCGAGGCGAGGCTTGCCGTCCACGAACTGCTCGTAGTCGGAGATCGAGTCGAAGGGCCTGAACGGAACCCCCAGGCCAGCCCGACGAGCAAGCAATTCGTCGAAAGTCTTCTTCCAAGCGGCGTCGTGGACCGAGGCGGTGTCGGTCAGCACTCCGTCGAGATCGAAGAGCCAAGCCTCGAGTGTCCCGATTGCGGTGCCCGCCACAACTCTGTTCGTCACCACGGCACCACTATCCCATCTGACCACATCGCGGTGCGCCCAACATCATGAAGGCGATCCTCAATTACGAACGGAACGGCACCGCTGGATCGAAAACACGAACCACCTGGTATGAGCCGACGCTCGTGCGTTCTTGGAAGCGAAGCGTCGTTCGATGTCCACTTCGCCGTCACGGGCTCCGACTGTGCGCCCTAGGGGGGATCCCGCCGTGCTCGTTTCAAGGGTGATGCTCGAGGGCGGAAACGGCCTCCTCGACCGAGGCGAATAGGTACTCGGATCCAACCTTTTCGAGAAGCGCAATCATGCTTGAGAACATGGTGGACCGAGCGTGAAGCTCTGTCGATCCCTATGACCACTCCTTGCTCTCCGAGTTCGGTCGTCAGACCCCGCAGGACTTGCAGTCCGGTGTAGTCGGCGTCGGACATTCCACGGCGTCGAGGACTACTGCATGCACCGGGTCGGTCGCGTCGACGAGGAGGTGACGGACCCAGGGCGGCGACGAGCAATACAGAACCGGCCGCAACGACAACCTTGGCGTCCACAATGCGATCCGGTCAGCGGGAACTGCTCCGACCACGAGGCCCCGATCAGCGGCAAGAGTCTCGGACCTCAGCCGATGGGGTCCGTGCCGAGGACGCCTTGGAAGTACTGCGGCATCGTGGACAAGACGCCGATCATCGCGAGGATCGCCAGAGCGGCGAGGATCACGCCCCAGGTGAACGCGGCAGAGCTGAAGAGCGTCAGACCGACCAACGGCTGACCACCAGGCTTGCCCGTCAGTCGGCGTTCCCAGCTGAAGAAGACGACCAGCGGGGCCATTCCGGATAGGGCCGATGGGGAGAGCCCCGAAGGAAGCTGCAGCCAGAACCAGGAAGTATCCCGAGGAGAACCACTGGAGGTCGGACTCTGACCCATGCAGCGCCGACCCATGCAGCGCCTTGGAGAGTGTGGGAAGGGCCACACTCAGCACGGTGCCGTCCACGCCCACCGCGAGGACGGCTAGGCAGATTGCTCCGAGCAGCCCACCACTTTCGCCTGCCGAGCACCGCAGCGGGCATCGAGGGATCCGGAACCGTGGTCACGACGTGTCCCTCTCGACACGAGGAGCCGCCGAGCGGGCACGGGGCTACAACCATAGGCGGGCGTCCTGTCCGGAGGAGGCGACTCTGGATCTGACCTCGCGTTACCGAAATGGGGTCGCTCTACTGCGTCCGGGTGAGGACGACCTTGAGAGCTCCAGTCTCAGATGCATTGGAGAAGACGTCGTAAGCCTCCATCATTTGGTCGAGAGAGAAGTGGTGAGTGGCGAATCGGGCCGCATCCAGCTGATGGGTGGCGACGAGCCGACTGAGCGTCGGCGTGGAGTAGGTGTCGACGAGTCCTGTCGTGATCGTCACGTCTCGAGTCCAGAGAGTCTCCAGGTGAAGCGTGGCCGGCTCGCCGTGGACGCCGATGTTGGCAATGTGTCCACCAGGGCGGACAAGCTCGGCGGCGAGCTCGAATGTCGCTGGTGTGCCCACGGCTTCGATCGCCACGTCGGCGCCAAGCCCGTCAGTGAGGCTCTGGACGATCGAAAGGGGGTCCTCGCGGCTGTTGTTCACCGTGACATCGGCCCCGAAGAGCTTGGCCGCCTCCAGCCGGGTGTCGGCAAGGTCGATGGCGATGACGTGACTGGGACTGAAAAGCAGTGACCCGGTGATGGCGGAAAGACCGATCGGTCCTGCACCGACGATGGCCACGACATCACCGGGGGCGACGCCCCCGTTCAGAACCCCGACCTCGTAGCCCGTCGGAAGAATGTCGGCGAGCATGAGGAACTCCTCGTCCGATACTCCGGAGGGGACCGGGTACATCGAGGTGTCGGCGAAGGGCACCCGGACCTTCTCGGCCTGGGTTCCGTCGATGTTGTGGCCGAGGATCCAGCCTCCGCCACCGAGGCACTGTCCGAAATGCGACTGACGGCAGAATCGGCATGTCCCGCACGCCGAGATGCACGAGACGAGCACTCGGTCACCGGGTCGGACATTCCTCACGGCGGTACCGACCGCTTCCACAGTCCCCACAGCCTCGTGGCCGAGAATCCGACCCGATGTCACCTCGGGCAGGTGTCCTTTGAGGATATGGAGGTCGGTTCCGCAGATAGTGGTCGAATCGACGCGAACGACAGCATCGGTGTCGTCGATCAGCTTCGAGTCGGGTACCTCGTCCCAGCTCTTGTCGTTCGGTCCGTGGTAGACGAGTGCCTTCATTGCCTGGCTCCTTCATTGACGAAGAGGGCGTGATTGACGAACTGCGTCGTGAGCCATACCTCTCGACCCACACCGGTCAATCCCCACCTTCAACAGTGACGGGCCGAGGACCCGCCGCCTAGAGCCGTTCGTCCCAACTTGAGCGCTTGGCCGATGCGAGGGCAATTCGCTGCCCAATGCTTGATCAGACGTGACGAAGGTTGAGTGCCGGTCGCAAAATCGGCTCAGGCGCGGCGATCAGGCGCAGCGCCTCGGCCCGTGGATCCAGCCTCGCTAACCGAGCAGCCTCTTTGCGATCACGACCCGCTGGATCTGGTTGGTGCCCTCGTAGATCGGAGTGATCACCTCCAGGAGTCCAGGGAATCCGCTCCTGTCCTCTGAGCAGGTCATGTTCGGATTGCCATGGTGGCCAATCCGGCTCGTTCCGGTCAGTAGTAGGGATGGAGTAGGGATGAATACCTCGTGATTCACCCGAACGGTAACGAAAAGCAACATCGACGTTCTATCCGACGGAGCGGCACCCGCCATACAGGCGGCGCGCGATATCGGTTGCCTCGCGCATCGGCGCGAGCTGACGAGCCCAACCCAGGATCCGGCACGACCACCCGGTCGGAAGTCCTCTTCACGCGCCCCGATAGCGAATCAGGGTGATACGACGCGGGGTAGACCCTTCTTTGCTCCTCCGGTCTGGACATCTGGACCCAGCAGGGACGCTGAGCCGGAGCGGCGGCAGGACCGAGCCGTATCTTGCCAGGGGCTCTCCACTGAGCCTCAGCCAGTCGCAACAGGCCCATATGGAACCGATCCCCCCTCAAAGGGGTCATGGTGGGTTAGGGCAATCCGACTCCAAGGAAGGAAGGACCGGCGACGTGCGAGGAGGTCCGACGAACCGAGACGTGGTGGCTTGGGTCAATCCTGCCGACGCCTTTGCCACCGCCTTGGCCGAGCACGGTGACCGCTTGGCCCGTCTCGCATACTTCTTGTGCGGGGATCGCAGTCGAGCAGAGGACCTAGTGGCCGAGGCGTTCGCGTCGGCCTGGCCCAAGTGGAGCGCAGGTCGGGTCGACGACCTCGGCCCGTACCTGCGGCGCATCGTCGTGAATCAGGCGTCCAAGGCCCGACGCCACTGGAGAGTTGTCGTACGTCACGACGAACGATCAGCGCAACCGGTGATCTCGCCCGGGCGGACGAAGGACTCGGAACGCGCTTGGACCTCACCCGGGCGCTCAACTCGTTGCCCACACACCAACGAGTTGCCGTCGTCCTCCGGTATCTAGAAGACATGTCCGAGGCCGAGATCGCCACCCTTCTCCGCATTGCCCCCGGGACGGTCAAGTCCAGGATCTCCCGGGCGCTTGACGCCATGCGTACGCAGTTGAGAGGAACCAACGATGCCTGAGCACGACGTTTTGGACGACCACCTGCGACGGGAGTTTCTCCGTCAAGCCCCCCACTTCGACCTGGGTGCATCGCTTCCGACCCGAGTTTCAGCACTGGTGCGACGTCGACAGCGCCGCAGGATGATCGTGCCGGTTGCCGCTCTGGTTGCTGTCCTTGCCGCCGTGGCAATCCCACTCGCCAGCCTGCGCTCGTCAACCGGTCAACGACCCGGCAACCTCGCTCCCGGTCCCGGCCAAACGGGTTGGTCCGCGCCCTCTGACATCGACTCCCCAACCGACCGCCTCACAGCCGTGTCCTGCGTGAGCGCTCGCTTCTGCGTGGCAGTGGATTACAAGGGTGACGCCATTACCTACAACGGCTCCGAATGGGGCAAGAAGACCAACGTGGAAGGGGTAATTCACACCGGCGGAGGGGGCTCCCTCCTTTCCGTGTCCTGTCCAATTATTCGATTCTGCGTCGCTGTGGATTCAGGGGGGAACACCGTTTCGTATAACGGCAAGCGCGTGTTGACAGCCGCCCGCGTCGATACGCTGACGGATCTCGATGCGGTGTCGTGTCCGACCTTCGCGTTCTGTGCGGCGGCAGGAGGAGGCGGCCGTGCCTATACCTCTAACGGCACGACGTGGTCGGGACCGACGGTCCTCCCCTCAGGTGCACTTTGGTCGATCTCATGTCTCAGCGCCACGTTCTGCGCAGCCGTGGATCAGGACAATGCCTTTGTGTTCAACGGGACGAGCTGGTCTACTCCCACGCGTTTGGGGCTATCCGGTGTTCAGTCGGTTTCGTGCGCTTCTACGGACTTCTGCGTAGCCGTAGACCACCACGGCAATGCCTTCACCTTCGACGGAACCACCTGGTCGCCTCCCGCCAACATCGACTCGACGAGCCCCCTGATGTCGATCTCGTGTCCGAGTCACGACTTCTGTGTCGCGCTCGACGTTTCCAGCCATGCCCTGATCTACAACGGCACCAGTTGGTCGCGGCCAACGCTGATCGACGATCCACACCGGGCATTGCACACGTTCAGCTTCCCGGCGGTGTCTTGTGCGTCTGCGAGCTTCTGCGTCGCTGTGATCGGAGGGGACGCGATCCTTTACGGCCCCGGTGAAAGGGGACGTCAGGTGCAACACGCAGTGCCGATCAGACCCGCTCCTCGGCCACGCCCGCCGATCCAACAGGAGCCGCTGATCACGACAACGGAAGGGAACTGCACATTGACGATCTCGGTGGCACGGAGCGTGCCGAAGGGTTCCTCAAGCCTCGCCATTCAGGGCTACAGATTCCACTGCCCGGGCGACGACAACGCGATCGGCGGCAGCGCCAGCCCGCTTCAACGACCAGTGGGCTTTCCCGTCCAGGAGGGCTTCGGATCGGGGGACAACTACTACGTATCGCGTGAATATCTTGTGACGGACCCGCGGTTCGTCCTGATCCGCCTTGTGAACACCCTGACCGGTCAGGTGTTGGCGTCGATGGCCCCGGTGTGGGACGAACGAGTCCAAGTCGGGTTCGCTCCACTCGTGATTCCGGCCAATACCGATCAATCCCATCTTCAGGCACAAGGACTGGACATGTCGGGTGCGGTGGCCGAGACAACCACCTGGACTCCGGGTGGTCCTGCGACCTTCCCGCCCAACTCATAGCGCCGAGTCGACCGCGCACAATCTCGATCCGCGCCCGACAGGCACTGCGGGGTTCGGGACGTAGACGGCGTGACGGGTGCACGATAATCAGGGGATCCCGTACGCCCCAGCGCTGTCCAGGGTCTGTTGGACCCGCACTATGGCGTTATCAGACATTTGGGGTCATAGGTCCCTTGCGAAGGCTGATGCTTGATTACATGATTGCGTCATGAAGGACAAGGCGCCTCTATATGACGATGGCCGAATCCTCTGCGACGATGAAGGGGTCACCATCCGCTGGTATTACCCCTGGGGAAAGAAGCGAATCCCGTTCGGCTCGATCCGCTCGGTGAACACGTTCCCGCTGCGACTGGTACGGGGGAAGTGGCGGATCTGGGGTTCCGGCGATTTCGTGCACTGGTACAACCTGGATGGCAACCGGCCAAAGAAGGAGGTGGGTATCGAGTTCGACACAGGTGGTCGGGTTCGTCCTTGTATAACGCCAGATGATGCGGAAACTGTCACTCGGATCATCGGGGAGCACGTTGCCGCATAGGAATACGAGGTCTGCCAGAACGCTGCGTGGACTGTTCACCTGGCGAGTGAATCTGTACAGGCTCATTGTCGGCGCCCTAGTCCTAGCCATCGTGATCCCTTCTTGGGGATTCGGGGTGCAGGTGATGTGGCTCGTCGCAATCGGGTGCATCCTGGTCGTCATTGGCGCCGTCGTTGTTGGCACGCGTATGCCGTCAATCCGAGAATGGCTGCGTCGCTGATCAACACCTTGGCTCCCATGACGACGCCCAAGCCGCAGCAAGCAATGAGATCGGCCGTGGCGAACGACCCGCTCGAAATGTGTAGATATGCCGGTCCGGGTCGGAATTGCTTCCGGGCAGGGTAGAAGCTCGGCATCCGATATTCCTTGATATGTGGGTCATCGTGAGGCTCCTCGTAACGATATTCAGCGCCTCGATGACCCACATGATCAGCGATTATGTGAGCCCTTCGGGCGACGGTGATCTTTGATCACCCACATAATCGGGGATTGCGTGCGCACCATGTATCAAAGCAGGGCTGTTCGAGACGTGCCAGTGATGATTGAAGGGTGCTTGATCGGGGATCCACCGCTGGCTTGCGGGTCGCTACTACGTTCAGGCGCCCTCGGGTCTTTGGTCGGACTTTGGAGCTGGTTGATGCTTGCTGTCTTTGCGAGGGCGTCGTCGACCCGGACCCGAGAACAAACATGGCACGCCCCGTTTCGGAGGGGTAGCGGATCGTCCTGTTAGCGCAGGCCGATCGTCACCGTTACTCCGTCCCGGGACGTGCGTGCCACCCCTTGGCTCTCCGACTCGCCGCCGGATCGTGATCCCCCGGGTCATGCTGGAGGAACTGCTCGGCACCGCCATCCGATGACGAAGGCGGCTCACGCCGATAGGCGTACGCCACGAATCCAGGTGTATCTCCCCGACGATCTCTACCGGGCCGTGAAGGATCGGGAATTGCCGGCGTCGGAGCTGTTGCAGAGCGCAGTGCGATCCGAGCTGCACCGCCAGGAGCTGCTCGAGGAGACCGACCGCTACCTCGACGAGCTCGCCGCCAAGGTAGGCGAGCCCGAACCTGCGGCGGTGAAACGGGCCGAGGCGCTGTCGCGCCGGATTCGTCGCCAGGGCAGCGCCACCCGCGCCTCTTGAGCACCCTCGTCCTCGACTCGGGAGGAGTCACCCGACTTTCGCGCCAGAACCAGGACGCGGCGGCGATGATCGCCGTGTTCAAGCGCGACCTTGGCGGCACCGGAGCTGCGGCGCACGGTGAGCTCGGCCGCCACCCGGTTGGCGTCGCGTTTGGCTCCCCGGACGGTCCGGCTCACCTGGGTGGGACGGCCCTGGGCGTCTCGGCCCGTGAAGGCCCGGACCTCCCACACCCCCGGAGAGCGCTCCCCTACCCGAGCAGCCTCTTTGCGATCACGACCCGCTGGATCTGGTTGGTGCCCTCGTAGATCTGGGTGGTCACCTCAACGGGTCCAGGGAATCCGCTCCTGTCCTCTGAGCAGGTCATGTTCGGATTGCCATGACAGCCAGTCCGCCCGTTTCGTTGAGTAGTAGGGATGGAGTAGGGATGAATACCTCGTGATTCACTCGAACGGTAACGAATAGCAACATCGACGTTCGATCCGACTGAACGGCTCCCGCCATACAGGCGGCGCTCGATATCGGATGCCTCGCACATCGGCGCGAGCTGACGATCCCAACCCAGGATCGGCACGACCACCCGGTCCGAAATCGTCGTCACGCGCCCCGATAGCAGGTGTTATCGATCGCCGCGGCCACGTCCCTTGCTAGTCGCTTATGTGGCCCCCGCAGGCCGGTCGGGAGCTGAACGGCATGGCCCGACCTCTCGTGCAGTGACACGTGCTCAGAGATGCTTGATCAGCAACGTGACACGAGGGGGAGCGCCCATCTTACCTCGGTGACGAAGCGGAGATCGAAGAGAAAGTCCAGGTCACGACCCATTCCCCGGGTTGGCTTCGATCAGGAGTGGTGTCTCACGCCAGGTCCCTGAGGGCATGAGCGCGCTGCGCCAACGTCATGGTCGGCCACTCCACCCGATGACGCGAGAAGATGGGTCTGTGACTACCGGGTGGCGTGTCCTTTCAATCGACCATCGGGACCCCGTCGCCCCGTTCGAGGACATCGTCCGCCTCATAGACGCGGCAGGCACGGCCACTGCCGCTGCCTATAGCCGCAGCGACGTGGTCGAGGCGCTCCACGAGCATCAACCGGCCGCGGTGGCGGTGGCGTCGGGCCAGCTGGTCGGCGCGGCGGTGGCCCGAGTGGCAGGCCGCGACGCCCATCTTCTGGCACTCGCTCTACACCCGCAGTGGCGCAACAGGGGCATCGGCTCGGCACTGCTGCGCGAGCTCGACCAGGAGGTCATCCACCACGGAGCGCACCGTCTCCTGGCGCTGGTGGAGCCCGGCCAGGTCGGGGAAGTGGCCTTTTCGCACCAGGGCTTCACGAGGCTCGATGGCCTGCACCTCTATGTCCGCACCGCGTCGATGGTCCCCGAGGAGCTCGCCGTTGTCGAGCGCTACGGCGGACATTTCCCGGCTTCCGGCCTTTGGGAGGCGATGAAGGGCTTCTCGTCGACGAAGGAACTCCTCGAGCGGCGCATCGTTGCGCCCTTGTCGCATGTCGAGCTGGCTGATCGCATTGGGCTGCACCCTCCCGCGGCGGTGATGCTGTTCGGGCCGCCCGGCACGGGCAAGACCTCGTTCGCACGGGCCATCGCGTCGCGACTTTCATGGGCCTTCGTCGAGCTGCACCCGTCGCTTCTCGGCCAAGGAACACATGCCGCAGCCATGTTGCGCGATGCACTCACCGACCTGGGCCACGTGGATCACCTGGTGTGCTTCATCGACGAAGCAGACGAGATCGCCTCGGCGCGCACGACCCGGCCCGAAAGCCAGCCGATCGTGAACGAGCTGTTGAAGGCCATCCCGGTGTTCAAGGCCCGACCCGGGCGTCTCATGGTCATGGCCACGAACTCGATTGCTGCCATCGACCCGGCCATGCTTCGTCCGGGTCGGTTCGACCTCATCATTCCCGTCGGTGCGCCCGACACGGGCGGGCGTACCGAGCTCACCGCAGAATTCCTGCCGGCCTGCGACGCTGGAGACGTCGCCGCGCGCACCGAGGGGTTCACGCCTGCAGACTTCGCCCTTGCTGCGCAACGCGCCGCCCAGCTGGCCTTCGAGCGGGCGTTGGCCGGCGGCGATCCCGTGGTGACTGCGTCGGACTCCCTCAACGCCGTGACCGTCACCAAGCCCTCGGTCAACAGAGAGGCCACGGCCACCTTCGAGGTCGAGGCGGCCTCGTTCGCTCGCCTGTAGACGACTAACGACCGCGCCTTGGCTGTGGACCGCGCCGTCGGGATCAGACTAGGACTAGCCCATAATCGGGGCTGTGCGCTCCCGATGTCTTCCTCTGCGTCCTACGGGTTGCACCGGATTCGGGTAACCGGGCCGCACGGCGACCCGCGCAGTATTCGCGTCGCTGAGTGATAGCGGATCGGTCAGGTCGAAGCCGAGTCCGTCATCTTCGGACTGATTCGGCTCCGGCAGACGAAGCGTCGCCCACCCTGAACCGGGTGTTATGCGCCGTCCGGGTCGGAGCAGTTGCATCAACCTGCAGGGACAGCGCCGACCGTGTAGTACCACTTGCCTTCGATGATGAAGTATGTATTGCCGGTGCGATCGCCACACGTGGCGTAGACGGTATTCATAGACCGGGTCCACAGCTGTGCGTGGGCATCACCGCTTGCCGACCCCGTGCAGTAGGAGGAACCCGACAGCGCCTTCTGTGAGTGTGGAACCGTGGTCGTAACAGAGGCGTCCAACGCGTAGACCTTGCCGAGCGTGTTCATATCGACGTCGTGATATTCAACAGCGATCGATGGGTTTCGCTTCAACGTCGAAGGATCGACGGTCAACAACATGGTCATGATCGGTGCCTGTGTTGTTGCGGTCGTGGTGGTGCTTTCGGGGTTGGGACCGCCACCTCCCGACGTTGCGCAAGCGAGTGGTTTACATGCAAATCTGCCGTCTAGGGCGATCACAAACTGAGGAGAACTCTCACCGTATGCGAAGGGCAAACCGATGGTCTCTGCTCCGCTCTGAGTAGCCAACATTGCACGAATGTCCCAGGGGTGAGGTTCGGACCAGCTGACGGCTGCACTTTCAGCGATTGCCGCCATCTGTTGCAGGGTCGATGAGGTGACCGCTGGCAAAGTCGTCGTGGCCGTTGTTGTGGTGCTCCGCAGGCTTACGGGAACGTCACGTTTTGCAGCGCCTATTTGGGCGGTGCACGCAGAGAGAGCTAGCAGTGCAGCCACAACAAGTAGTGCAGGCGTCCGCCTCACAAAGACATCTTCGCGCCAAATGCGGAGGCGTGCACCGGTACTTGACGGACCCGGTCGGGCCACGAGCCGAGCGACACCTGCTACCCGATATTCGGATCCCGGATGCCCGGGTCCGGTCCGAGAACGGGTGCTATGCGGCCCCGTGCCCCGAGCGTGTTGGTTCGTTGAGGCGCCCGTAACCAGAGATTTCTCGATCGGTTAGAAAACAGCGTGCAGACTGGCGGTCATGACGTTGGTCGAGCCAGAGCCGTTCCGTTGGATGCTCCCAGGGGAGCGGCGCATCGCCATGTGGGGCACGTACCGAGTCCGAAAGGTCCAAGGCGATTCCAGGAAGCTCGTTGCGGGCGGCTACATCATCCTCGCAGCCATCTGGGGCAGTGTCGGAGGAATCATCATGGTCGCCGCGATCGTCGTGATGACGGCCACAAAGGGGAACCCCAATCCGTTCTTGTACGTCGCTGGTTTTGTCTTCTTGGGCATCGGTTTCATCCGTCAAATTCAAAGCCGGAATGCCCGAAGGAACGGTGAGCCGTAGGCGAGACCCCGGCAGCGTCCAGGGCGCACATACTCGGGGCTATGCGCTGCCGGTGTCTTCACTTGCGTCCGACGGGTTGCACCGGATTTGGGTAACTGGGCCGATTGGCGACACGCTCAGCATTCGCGTCGCTGAGCGATAGCAGATCGGTCAGGTCGGAGGCGAGTCCGTCACCGTCGGACTGACTCGGCTCTGGCAGAGGAGCGTCGCCCATCCGGGTCCGGGGGTGATCTCGATCGGTCCGTTGCCCGCGTTATGGCACAGTCTGCCGCTCCCCAGATCCGTCGATATGCGCTATTACGTAAGGTGTGGCGAACCCGTTTGTGCAGAGCATGGCCAGCAACTTCGTGGAAGCGCTGCGCATGATGGAGGCGGCGCTTACGGATTGTCCCGACGATCTGTGGGAGAGGGACTTGTGGCCGGACGAGGCGCCCACGGGTCCGACGCCGCACGGAGGATTACACGGCTCAGCCCCCTGGTTCCTGACTTACCACGCGCTATTGACCCTCGACTACGACCTCAGCGCCGAGTTCGAGCCGTGGGAACCGCCACGACCCTTTGACGAGAACACCTACGCCTTTCCTGACCGTATGTTCACCAAGGCCGAACTGCTCGGTTACATCGACTACTGCCGCAGGAGGGCGCGAGCAACGCTTGACGCGCTTACCGAGGACGTGGCGGCTCGGCCACTCCCTCCCGCCCATCGATACCACGGCATGCTGTACGGAGTGATTGTCGGCCGCATGCCTCTGCACGTCCTTGAACACGCCTCCCAGATCCGCCAGTTCCTCACTGCCGCCGGAGTCAAAGTGCAACCCATGCCCGGTGATCGTGGGTACGCGCGGTGACCGGTGATGGTAATGCTGCGCGTTCGGACCCACCGCAGAGGGCTATCCCCATGGTGCAGGTCGGGGACGCTCGCGACCGCAAGCGCGATCCCGTATCCCTGAGCCGATGTCCGTGAACGAGGGTGCGCGCAACGCGCCGGTCCCGACCGAGGTCTGAGACGCATCGGTGAGGGTGGTACGGCGACCGATAATCGGATTACCGAACCCACTGCCGCCGTCGCCGTCCAGGCCGGATGTCGGTCGGTAGCGCACTTTTCTGAGCGGGTGACAGCGTCCAGGGATGATTGGGCGACCCAAGACGTCGATCAAGGGATTGGGGCTGGGCCTGGGCGGGGTGTCCCGGTCGTCTGACCTCCGAGGCCCTCGATGCGTAAGGGTGATTTCTTCGCGACAACGGCATAGAGAATGTAATCACCCGGTTTACCCGTCCAGCACCAACCAGCCTTCTCGGTTGCTCTTGACTCCGGGAATGCGTCTGCAAAATCCAGAGATGGAGTTGCTCCACCAACGATGAGCTTTCTTACGTCGCCCACGCTGCTTGTCGCCGAGTTGAGTGCTCGTGCGCCGAATGCTCGCCGACAAAGGGATTGCGCCGCCGGGATCGGGTTCGACTTGACGGTCGCCGTGACACCACACGAGGTGGAGCCCACCGAGGTCAGAATCAAAGCTGCTAGCAACAATAGTCTCATGGATTGTTAGACGATTCTGGCATCTCGATAGTTCCAGCGGGAAACGCTGTAGGGCGATGGCAGCGACCGCCCGGTATTGTCGCGGCTTCACGTCGCCCGACGGGGCCACCCCAACCAAGGTCAGACCGGTCGGGATCACCCACGTTGGGATGGTGTTCCAGGGGTTGCCGTCGGGGCCATGCCACCGACGGTCACGAGATTGCCGACCGCCCGGGATTACGCTGGGTCGCGAATATGGGATGTCATGCCGTCGCTCCGGACAAGCTACGTGGAACCACGTTCGCCGCGGCCTGACCGGGATCAAGGTCACCGGTAGCCTCGAATATGCGCCCACTTGAGCCCTCGTCGAGATGGGCCTGATCTCGACCGGGAACGGAACGGCACTTATGCGCTGCCAACGTTGGACGTGTAACGACCCAGTGTTGGGCAGGTCTACCGTTGACGGGCACGAAGTCCAGCGAGGGTGAGGGGCAAAGCATGACCACTCTTGAGAACCGGCCGAACACCGCGCTTCTTGTCATCGACGTGCAGAACGGCGTGGTCGAGGGGGCTTACGAACGCGACGCAGTCGTCGCTAATGTTGGCAACCTCGTCGAGAAGGCTCGGCGGCAGCGGGTCAGCATCGTCTGGGTCCAGCATTCCGATGAGCAGCTTGCGAGAGGGAGCGACGCCTGGCGGATCGTCCCCGAGCTGACTCCGGGCGACGACGAGGCACTGGTTGAGAAGAACTACGGCGACTCCTTCGAGGACACCAATCTGGAAGCTGTTCTGTCGGGGCTCGGTGTCGGGCGACTCGTGGTAGTTGGCGCCCAGACAGATGCGTGCATCCGCTCGACGCTCCACGGCGCGCTCGCTAGAGGGTACGACGCGATTCTTGTCAGCGACGCGCACACTACGGAGGACCAAACGGAATGGGGGGCGCCCTCGCCGGATCAGGTCATCGCGCACACGAACCTGTACTGGACCTACCAGACGGCTCCGGGAAGGACGGCCGGGACGATCGAGACCAAGGATGTCGAGTTCAGCCGCACGTCCTAACCGAATTTCGCCGGTCCACCTCGCCAGGCGATACCGAGCGGGTCGGCCACAGCTCCAGGCCCCACATGGCGAAGGCTCCCGCTCGGGCCAGATCGATTCATGAAGCGCACGGGATCCCCGAGTACCGGGTGTCCTACGCCACAGTCGGCTTTGGGCCGGAAGGCACATCCGTCACTTCGCCGAGACCACCACGGATCTGGAATTTGGCGCTGACTGTCGTACCGTGGACACGGTCAACTGGAGCAGGGGGGTCGAGCGTGGTCCCGAACCCCGGTGCGGATGCGAGGAAGAAGGAATCATGTTGGACGCGTCGTCGATCTCATTGGTGCTCGATGTCTATCGACCCGAACGGGCCAGTCTGCTGGATCTACTCCGTGGGCTGAGCAAAGAGGACTGGCAACGCCCAACCGAGTGTCCCGCGTACACTGTCAAGGGAGTGGCGACCCATGTGCTGGGCGATGACTTGTCGCTATTGAGCCGACAGCGTGACGGCGCCGAGGACGGAGTCTCGCTTCTAGCCGCCGAGATGTCTGGAGCGGACTTCCGTACCCTGCTCGACACCTTCAATGACCGATGGGTGGCCACGGCGCAGTTCTTCAGCGCGGAACTGCTGATGGAACTTCTCCGCAGCACTGGTGAATGGACAGCCGCATACTACGAAGCCGTCGATCCCAAAACACCCGGTGAGTCGGTGGGCTTATTCGGGGCTCAACAAGAGGCCGCCTCCCCGTTCTGGCAGGCCATTGCTCGGGAGTACTTGGAGCGGTGGATACATCATTCGCAGATCCGGCGCGCACTTGGCGTCTCGTCGCTTGCAGAACAGCAGTTCTTGGTGCCCGGGATCGAGGTTGCCGCGGCTATCGCCCGGATGGAACCGGTCATCCCGACCATCCCGGGCGAAGACTGGACTCTCGGGCCGGTAGTGCTCGGAGTAGCGCAACAGGCCGCCGACATCCTCACCCGAGCGCACACCAGCGACGAAGTGCGAGAGCTTGTCAGTGGCCCCGCCGACGTCGTCACGCTATTCGCAGCCGTGGCCGGGTGCCCGTGAACTTCCCAGCCGCCGCCGAGGTCCGTTGATCTGCCTCCCCAGGCGGTAACACCCTGATTCGTTACCGGGGCGCGTGACGACGATTTCGGATCGGGTGGTCGTGCCGATCCTGGGTTGGGATCGTCAGCTCGCGCCGATGTGCGAGGTATCCGATATCGCGCCAACAGGGAGTGGCAACCAGGAGCCGCAGGCTCCGACGCCCAGTGTCCCGGTGACCGTGACCGGACCCGTCAAGGCGACCCTCCGGGCGGCCTGTCGGCCGGCCATTGACGGGCCCTCCCGTCGCTGTCTTGGGGCCGGTGGCCTTTCGGAGGCTTCCCGGGATCGAATCCGTGGCCCGTAGGGCCGAAAGAAGGTTCCTCCTCGGTAGCCGGCTAGAACTAAACTAAAGGAGCGGAGGATTCGAGCACCGGTCGTCAAAACACGATGGGCGGTAGCGCTTTGTCAGATTGATCTCGGGCATGGCCTCCGGGCACTGGCGAACGTGACCGTACAACGTCACCCTGCAACGTCACCCTCCCTGGTCGTGGCACTGCGCATCGGCGGAGAATTGGCATCGGCGTGCAGCCTGTTCGCTTCGAGTCCGGCCCGGCATGCGAGGACCCTCACCCATCTCAGCTCTCCTTCGCTCCTGATCTACCGCAGGCCGTCTCTGGCCTTCCGCTGCGCCCCCGCAGCCTGTCTCCCAGTCGCTCACCCCTTCGAGCGCTCCCGCTGACTGTGTCACACCTATCCACCACGCTGAACACGATTGCAAGGGCGCTCCTTGCCGGCGCAGAAGCGCTGTGGGGATCCCCGGCTTGGGTGCCGTTCTGTCGCCCCATGGCAAGCATCTTGTCGTTTCCATGATCCGCTGAACCGGTACGCGACCCACAGCGCAGGCGTCCCGTCGCGCTCGGCACACGCTGACCGGCCGGACATCGAGTCCGGCTCGGCCAGCGATTCGAATGCACCCGTCGGCTTCGCCAGCCCTGTACAGGTACTCCACACACGTGCACTCCCCGTGCGAACGTCACCCTGGCCATCTCCAAGACACGGTCTGCCGGAGTGGTCAGGTCTCCCCCGAACGGCAAAGAGCATCGATGATGCAACTGTGTGGACTCGATGACCAGGTCTGGCGGAGGAGATCCGGGGTGGTGTTGACGCGGCCGGTGCGGGCTCGATGCCCGCCCGGGCGCTGTAATCGTTCGGACGCTGGCGTGAGCCCGGTCACAATGGACCAGCACAGGGCGCCGGAGCCGGCGATCAGCTTCGGGCCGCGCCATAGCCCGAAGCCGATCCCGGCTCGAGGCACGACGGGCATGCACCAGACAATCACCCTGCCGCGCTGAAAGAGAAAAATTTCCGAACTACTGGTGGAGACGCATATTCGATGCCTGCGTATTGGTCAGTGCGACCTGGATGTTTGTCTTGACCGCAGAGCGGCATAGGCAGCCCAGTCGGTGCCGAGCCCCGCAGCTGCCCTGGTGGTCGTGCCCTGGCCGAGGCCCATTGCGAGGGCGACGATCGGCGCAGGAACGTCTCGCACCAGTTGATGGAGCGCCGCCTTCCGATCGCTGATCGAGATTCCGAGCTTGGCCATCCGACGACTCAGTTGACGAGCGACCACGTGTTGGTTCGGGGAGTTTCCCGGGAACAGCCAGGCTGAGTCGGAGTTTGCAGCCGTGCCCATGCGAGATCGGCTCTGGACGTGGGCGGTGACAAGCGCTCCGACGGCTCGAGGGAGCTCGATCGCCTCATCCCCGAGTCGGATGTCGACCAATCCATCGCGCTCCTCGACATCGGCGGTGCGCAACGTGCAGATCCTGGTGACCGACTGGGCGAGGAGCACGACAAGGCAGCCAACAACTCGGTCGCGAAGAGAGATCCCGTCGTCAGTGAGGAGTCGGCCGAGGACCTCTTGGCGATGGCTCTCCGATGAGATGACCGGAGGTCCTCTGCGTCCGGTGGGGATGGTGAGTGGCGTACAGCGACGATGACGGATCGCCCATCGGAGAAAGTCCAGAGCGCTGACAGCGTTGGAGGTGGCGGCGAACCAGATGTCGACGTCTTCCTGCGTGCACGCAGCCAAGGTGACGTGGCGTGTTCGTAGCCAGTCGAGGAACCGGATGGCGGCGTTGGTCTGCTGTTGGGCGGCGTTCTGGGTCCTGGCCGTGAGGACCCCCGCCTCGGAGCGTGCCGCCAGATCACGGTGGTGCCGCCAGCGCAGGTAGACGGTGATGGTCTGTCGGTCCGCAGGGTCGGCGATCGTCTCGAGGCGGTGCTGCTCGAAGCGTTCGAAGGCCAAGAGGTACTTGTCGGCAACAGGCAGCGCACCATGA
>Ga0307374_10000852_pt1 | contig 57331 bp, 49 predicted proteins | sample OX3MG_FD_202532 | JGI IMG/M metagenome (GOLD analysis project Ga0307374, IMG submission 202532) | Soil microbial communities from Risofladan, Vaasa, Finland - OX-3 | ecosystem: Environmental > Terrestrial > Soil > Coastal area > Acid sulfate soil | place: Finland: Risofladan, Vaasa | collected...
GTGGTGATGGTGGTGGCGCTGGGCCTGCTGGGCTTGGTGATGGGGTCGAGCTTTGTCCTATACCGCAACGCCAACGCGTTGTCGAATGCCCTGGAGTACCCGGTCTGGCTGATCTGCGGTCTGGTGGTCCCCCTCTCCCTGCTTCCCGGCTGGACCCATTACCTCGCTTACATCCTGGCCCCCACCTGGGGCATCGAGGCGATGCGGAGCGCGGCCCTGGGGGGCAATCCCTGGCTGCCCTTGCTGTGGTGTGTCGTGGCGTCACTCGTTTACCTGGGCCTGGGGGTGGTGCTGGTGAGCAATGTCGAGCGGCTGGCCCGCGCCCATGCCACCTTGACGTTCCAATGAGCGCGACCTCGCTGCAGCGCACCCGCGGTACCGGCAACTTCTGGCGGGTTTTCTTCATCGGAGGGCTGATCTCGTATCGAGCCCTCTTCTACTGGATCACCCCCTGGCAGTACATCCCCACCATGCTGGCGGCACCCCTCTTCCAGATCCTCTTCTTCGTCTACCTGGGACGGGCCACCGGGGTCGGTTCGACGACCTTCTTTGTGGTCGGCAACTCGATCCAGATCTGCAGCATGTCGGGGATTTACGGCATGACCATGGCGTTGGCCAACGAGCGGCAGTTCCAGACCCTGAGCCCGATTCTGGCCACCCCCGCCAACCGAATCGCTCTCTTCCTCGGCCGAGGACTCCCAGTCCTAGTCTCCGGACTGCAGACCACCGCTTTCGGGTTTCTCGTCTCCGCCTTGATCCTGAACTTCCGCCCGGCACCGCGGGCGCTCCCTGAGCTGGCCCTGACCGTGCTGGTAACCACCGCTTCCTGCACCGGATTCGGGATGGCGCTGGGCTCGATTGGACTGCGGGCCAGGGACATCTGGCTCACCGCCAACATCGCCTACTTCGCCATGCTTCTGCTCTGCGGGGTGGAGGTGCCGCTGCACCAGTTGCCCGGGGCCCTGCAGGTGGTCGCCCACCTGCTGCCCCTGACCCATGGGATCGCCGCCGGCCGACTGCTGGCCACCGGCCATCACCTGGGCGCGGCCTGGCCCTACATTTGGCAAGAGCTGGTAGTTGGGGCGGCCTGGGCGACGATCGCCTTCCTGCTCTTCCGCTACTTCGAGCGTCAAGGCCGTCGAACCGGGAGCTTCGACCGGTTGTGATCGAGCACCGTGCGAGAGCGGAACCGGCGCGCTTGGATCTTCGCGGCGTCGCCTGTCCATTGACGTTCGTGCGCACCAGGCTGGCGCTCAATCGGCTCTCTCCCGGCCAACCGCTGGAGGTCTTGCTGGACGAGGGGGAACCAGCCGACTCGGTGCCGCGCAGCTGCACGGAGGATGGGGAGGTCGTGCTCGCGCTGGGCCCATGGTCCGAGCCGGGTGTGGTGCGACTGCTGGTGGAAAGAGGTGACGGCTCCGGCTGAACTCCGGTGGACGGTGTGCACCTCGCACCTCTCATGAACGTCGCCGCAGCTGACGCGCCGTCAATCCCAAACTGTCTGGTCAGGACGGACTCTCTTACCCCGGGGCGGCTAGTGGTACCGGATGAATTGGTCCAATTGGACCACGGACCCGGGGCAACAAGGAGGCTCTGCGGTGCTCAAGTGGCCTATCGGTACCGTTGACATCTCGGCTATTCGAGCAGCGCCTTGGGGAGCGTGCCCGCGCCGCACCAGCGACCGCCCCTCTGCGCACATGGCTGGCACCAGAACGGCCCGGCTAAGGATGAGCTCCAGCGGGGAGCTTAGTTGGGAAACTGGTCGACACATCAGGGGTGTGAGTACGCAGCACCCGCCCCGGTTGTGGGGTTTGTGCGGTTACGGTCGAGGGCCACTCGTCCCTGGCCAGGTCCAAAAGTGTGCGCAACTCCAAGTGTAGTCGGTGGGCCAGCTAGCGAGCCTGATTTAAAGTAAATGACCGAAGTTCCGGTGACTCGCCAGACCGGACTTTTCTCAGCGCCTCCAGATTGCTTCGATGAGTTGAGCCGAGCGACTTCACCTCCACTCGTGTTTTCCAGATGAACTCCCAAGATGCATAGTGGAAAGATGGACTGCTGGCGATCTTCACTGGAGTTGCCACAATGAGGATTGACCCTGCGCCGTGGCCCAGGGAACAGTGGAAGTGTCCCTGAACCTCTCCTGCGTAGCATTCCCCGTTGCACGGAACCCCAAATGGCGACGGCAGACCCTCCAGCTGTAGCCAGGCGGCCACGCGCGACGGCGGAGTCCGCACCCACGTCATGGGCGCAGCCGCATACGCGTTTCCTCAATCGAACGCCGTGTCCAGCGCTTCAGTACCAAGCAACTTCGGGTCGCCCGTGTCGAGACTGCGACTCCGCACCCTGCCGGCGCGCTCGAGGCCAAACACGATGCAAGCGCGACGAGCACAATCAGCCGGTTCCTTCGCTGCCCAACCAGTTTTGCGCTTCCGCCTCCTGCTCCGGCAGGGGAGTCGTCTGGCTGGTGCTAATCGGCGGCTGCCGGCTCTGCGCGCGCCGAAGCGTATAGCGGGCAGATTAGTGCGCGGTGACGTCACCCGAGCGTAGGGTCGGCTGGCGGGCAACCCCGACTGAGTCGGTAGGCGGCCCGTCATTTGTTTGTGTTGCAATTGGGGGAAACCATCCATAACGAAGGGGAAATTGGTGAGCACGCGGATCGCACTGCTCCGAGCCGTAAACGTCGGCGGAAAGAGCAAGTTGGTGATGTCGGATCTGCGCCAGCTGGTCAGTGATCTGGGGCTGGTAGATCCGCGCACTCTGCTCCAGACGGGCAACCTTGTGTTCAGAAGCCCCAACGCTGTGGACTCTGAGCTAGAGGCACTGCTGGAAGCCGAGACCGAGAAACGGCTTGGTCTGCGGACCGACTTTCTGGTGCGGGGAGTCGACGAGTGGACCACCGCGGTCGCCAGGATTCCGTTTCCGCAGCAAGCGCAGGAGGACCCGAGTCACCTCGTCCTGGTCTTCTTGAAATCTGCCCCATTCTCCGAGTCGGTACGAGCCCTGGACTCTCTCTCCGGGCCGGAGCGGGTGAGCGCCTGGGGCCGCCAGCTGTTCGCCACCTATCCCGACGGAATCGGCCGCTCTCGGTTGACCATGTCGGTGATCGAGCGCCAATTGGGACTCCGAGGCACAGCTCGCAACTGGAACACCGTGCTCAAGCTGGCGGCCCTGGCCCAGGATTGAGGTCGGGTCGGTCGCCCGAGGAAGCCGGGGGGGCCGCCTTCCAGCCGGATGCTGTGGTCGGACGCAGCAGGACGGTGAATTGGGCCCCTTGGCCCAGCTCGGACTCCACCACCACCTGGCCGCCCTGAGCCTCAGTGAGGGACTCAACGATCGCCAGCCCCAGTCCGCTGCCACCGTCGTGGCGGGACCGGGAGCCACTCGCACGGAAGAACCGCTCGAACACATGAGGGAGGTCCTGGGGGTCGATGCCGGGGCCGTGGTCGGTGCACCGGAGACCCACCAGACCGCTTTTCTGGACGGTGGACCAGATGATCTCGCTGCCCAAGCCGTGTCGCTCGGCGTTGCCCTGCAAATTGCTGGCAATCGTCGCCAGGGCGTCAGGATCGGCCAGCGCCACCAGCCCCGGCTGGAGCTCCAGCTTGACCTCCGATTCCGAGGTGCGGTTCTCCAAAAAGCGCTCCAGGAATGAAGCCAGTTCGACCGGCCGCAATTCCACCGAGCGCTCGGCGTCAGCCCGGGCGAGGGTGAGCAGGTCCATCACCAAAGCTCGCATCCGCTCCGCTTCCTGGGACATCACCGGCAGGGCGGCCTGCACCACTTCCGGACTGGCCCCAGCTCCCCGCTGGAGCACGTCCAGATAGCCCTTGATGGCGGTCAGCGGGGTCCGCAATTCGTGGGATGCGTCGCCGATGAACTGGCGCATTCGACGCTCGGCATCCTCCCGCCCTTGCACCGTGCGCTCCACGTTGTCGGCCATGTCATCAAAGACTCGCGCCAGCTGTCCCACCTCGTCGGGTCGCGGCGGCAGCCCGCTGCGCCGTGTGAGGTCGCCCCGCCCCAGCGCCTGCGCAGCCTCCGTCAGGCGGCCGAGCGGTCCCAGCCCGCGGGTGGTCAACCAAAGTCCGATGAGCAGAGCGACCAGCAGCACAGCGGCGCTGCCTGCCGCCAGCACCGCCTCCGCGGAATTGAGCTCGCCCTGGATCGGACCGGCGGGCTCCACCAGCTCGATCGCCCCTAGATGATTCCCCACCCGGCCGGTGAGCGGCAGGAGCATCACCAGCCGGCTGCTCCCACCAGTCCCGGCCAGGGTCGGCCCGATCACGGTGTTGAACTGGGCGGCAGCCAGGAGGTCGCTCCGGGATTGGATCGGGACGCGGACCCCGGGCTGCACTCCGGCGGCAGTCCCCGGGCCGGCCGAGGCGATGGCGGCCAGATTCGGGGAGTAGATGGCCGACGTGACCCCCGCCGCCGCCAGCACCTTGACCAGGTTCAGCGCCAGCGTCCTGTCGCGTATGGCCGGGCGCCCGGCCCGCAGCCGGGCCCGCTCGGCGGACACCAGGACGGCCCGCCCGTCGTCGAAGGTGCCCTGGAGGCTCTCGCCCCGACTGCTCAGGATGGCTCCCCGGAGCAGGCTGTACTCAATCCCACCTGCCACCACCAGCAACACCGCCAGCAACCCGACGAAGGAGAGGGTCAGCCGCCATCGGAGGCTGCGGTACCAGGGGAGAGCCGGGTCAGTCGGCGGCCAGGCGATAGCCCACCCCCCGGACGGTCTGGATCAGCTGGCGATCGGTGTCGCTCAGCTTGAGCCGCAGGTACCGGACGTACACCTCGAGATTGTTCTCGTCCCCGTAAAAGGAGACCCCCCAGACGGCGTTGAGCAGCCGATCCCGGCTGAGCGCCTCGCCCCGGTGCTCCATCAGGTAGGCGAGGAGGTCGAACTCCCTGGCGGATAGATCAACCTCATCGCCGTCTCGGCAGACCTTTCGCGTGCTCCGGTCCAGCTCCAGGGGCCCCACCCGGAGCACCGCCGCCTGGTCTGGCTGACGCCGCCGCAGCACCGATCGCACCCGGGCCAGCAGCTCGCCGAATTCGAAGGGCTTGCCCAGGTAGTCGTCGGCGCCCAGGTCGAGCCCGAGAATGCGGTCCTGGGTGTCATCGCGGGCGCTCAAGATCACCAATCCGCGGCGGGGGTCGCCGGCGAGTTCCCGGGTGAGGGCGATCCCGTCCATTCGGGGCATCATGACGTCCAGAACCACCACGTCCGGCGCGAATCGATCGACCGCGGCGAGAGCGGACCGACCGTCGGGGGCGGTCTCGACCTCGAAGCCCTCCCGGCTCAGGCCGATCCTGATGAACTCGGTGATGGCGGGCTCGTCGTCGACCACCAGGATCCGGGGCGGACCGGCCCGCCGACCCGTCACCTCTTCGGCCATGGCAGCGGAAGTATAGGTCGGTCCATCTCGTGATCAGAACAGACCGAGGCGAGGGTTGCCCTTAGCCATGGCTTAGACGGATGAATCGATACCGAATCGGGGGTACGGGCAGTGGGCCTGCTGACTCTCTAAGGGAGCGATGGGCGCCCGGCTGCTCCACTGGTGCAGCCCATTCCGATCCCCGTTTCAACGCGATGATCGGACACCAGCCTGAGCTAGCTCCCCACCGACGGCAGGGGGTGACGCCATGCCAAGCCGGGGAATCGGCTGAAGTCGCAGTCGGTGGTGACCCACTCCGATCCAGACTCGATCGCGAGAGCCGCGAGATAGGCGTCAGGAAGCAGATTACCCCGGGCCTGCGCTACCCGGGCCAGCTCTAGGTAGAGATGCCAGTGGCGGCTCCCCGGGCGAAGTACGACGGCCAGAGGATGATCGTGGAGCTGACTCGCAAACTTCAGAGCCTGGTCAAGTGGCGTTGGCGGCGAGAAGACCCGCGGGTGCGTGACGATGCGCAGGAAACCCGAGAGCACCATCTCCGCCACCCCGAACGGGGCAGGTCCGGCCAACAGCTGCTCTAGCCAGCTTCGGTGGGCCAGATGGTCGGGGGCGTCCTCACGGTGAGCGTAGACGAGCACGTTGACGTCAGGAGTGAGCATCGTCCGCCATCAGCTCGAGCAGAGCGGCCGCGTCGTCGAGATCGACCCCCCTTTGTAATCCACGACCCTTGAAGGTCGCCAGCGGCTCCCGGTCAGCAGGGGAAATCGACTCGCGCCTGTCCACGGCCAGGCGCAGGCCTTCGTCAACTACCGCGGCTAATGTGGTGCCTTCTCGAGCCGCCACCGCCTTGGCGCGACCGAGTAGCTCATCAGCAATCCGGACGGTGGTGCGCACGCGCGCATCTTAGCATCAGGATGTTGCATCTAGGCATCTCTAGTTCGGTCGGGGATCGACCGTCACCGGGCAGCTGGCCCACCAGCTGGCGGCGGACGGGATCCTCGGCGCGCCAATGCTCAATTCCACGCAACCTACTGACTAGCCAGACTGAGCCACGGCTTAGACTCGGACTCCGATGCCGACTCCTTCGCCCGGCTCGGCGGCACCGACCCGGCAGAACATCGCGCTGGGCGCGGAACAGGTCTCGTTCTTGGAGCGGGCCGGGAGTGACCCTCCGGTTCTCCTGCTGCATGGCTGGGGCGCCAACGCAGCCAGCTTCACGGGGCTGCTCCGGCTGGCCAGGACCCCCCGACGACTGGTCGCGCTCGATCTACCTGGATTCGGCGAATCTCCGCTCGGGGTCACCGCCTGGACCACGGCCGGGTACGCGGAGCTGGTGCGGGGCTTGATCAGCGCCCGGGGCTGGGACAAAGTCGCCGTTCTGGGCCACTCGTACGGAGGCGGCGTGGCCCTCCGGCTCGCCGCCGAGCCCATGGTCTCACTGGACCGTCTGCTACTCTGCGCGGCCTCCGGCGTGCGGCTGCCCAATTCCAGCGGCCCGGGAGGTCGGGTCAGAACGTTCCGGGCTCTTCGCCGGACCGCCGAGACGGTCCTGCCGGCCAAGCTGGCGGAGCCAGCCGTGGAATGGCTGCGCCAGCGTATGGGTTCCTCCGACTACCGCTCGGCCGGCCCCCTCCGCCCGATCCTGGTCCGGGCAGTCCAGGAGGATCTCGCCTCCCTGGCGGAGCAGGTCCAGCTGCCGACCCTGATCATCTGGGGCGGCCGGGACACCGAGCTGCCGCTGGACACCTACGGGCGAAGGCTGCGGCAGCTGATCCCTTCTTCTGAGCTGGTCGAGTTCCAAGAAAGCGGCCACTTCCCATTCGTCGATGAGCCGGCGCGGTTTGCCGCCGTCTTCGACTCCTTCGTGGACGCCAGACTCTGATCCCGTGACCATTCCCATCTGGCAGGCGATGCTGCTCACCATCTTGGCGGCCGGCACGGGTAGGCGCCGTTTCGAGGGCTGGCTCTACCTCCTCCAGCTGGATGAGTACCAGCCGGCCCGGCTGGCCCGCACAGCGCTGCGCCGGCTGCGCAGCAACTGGCGCTGGCAGCTCGGCCTGGCGGTGCCGGCCCTGGTCCTGGCGGCGGCCGCCGCCTGGCCGGGTGACACCGCCAGGGTGTTCTACCTCCTCTTGGCCGTGCTCATGCCGTTCGGGACTGACCGTCCCTTCGGAAAGCGGGGGGAGCTCAGGTGGACCGCACGGGCCCGACGACTGGCAGTAGCAACTGGGGCGCTCACCTTGGTGGTCCTCTTTCTCGCCTTGTGGAGTGGCTGGCCGGGAGCGGTGGTGATCGCGGTGAGCGACCTGGTACTAGTGGTCGCACTCTCGGTCGCGGTTGCACTCTTGGCGCCGGACGACCGTCGCCGACGACTCCGGTACATGCGCCAGGCGGAGCTGCGGCTGGCGGCGGTCGGCGCCTTGGTCGTCGGGGTGACCGGAAGCTATGGCAAGACCACCACCAAACTCTTTCTGAAGCAGCTGCTGGACTCGCCAGAGACCCCCTGCTTCGCCACTCCGGGGAGCTTCAACACCACGCTCGGGGTCTGTCGCGCCATCAATGACGACCTTCGTCAGGAGCACCGATTCGCGATCGTGGAGATGGGCGCCTACCGTAAGGGCGAGATCGCTGAGATCTGCTCCTTCACCCATCCCCAGATGGCTATCGTGACCGCGGTCGGGGTGATGCACATGGAGCGATTCGGCTCCCGCGAGAAGATCGCCGAGGCCAAGTCGGAGCTGCTGGCAGCGCTGCCGGAGACCGGAGTGGCGGTGGTCCCGGGTGACGTCGGTGAGCGCGAGCTGCTGACCGCTCCCCTGCGGGCGCGAGCGGTCTGGGTCGGCCGGCCCGGGGACCGTTGGTGGGCGGAGGAGATCGCAGCCGACCCCGAGGGAACCCAGCTTCGACTCCGCGGATCCGCCGGTGAGGATCTGCATCTCAAGGTGCCACTCCACGGCGAGCCGATCGTGGCTGACCTCCTCTGCGCCTGGGCCACTGCCGTCGAACTCGGGGTGACCACGAAGTCGCTGGTCGAGCGCGCCTCCGGGGTGCGAGGGGCGCCGCACCGGCTGCAGGTTAGTCGGGTCAACGGGATCACCATCATCGACGACGCCTACAATTCGAACCCCGATGGGGCTGCCGCTGCGCTGCGCCTCCTGGCCAGCCTGCCCGGTCAGCGCCGGGTGCTGGTGACGCCCGGCTTCATCGAGTTGGGGCCATTGCAGGAGCAGAGCATGCGCGAGCTGGGACGGCGGGCGGCCGCGGTCTGCAGCCACGTCATCCTGGTCGGCCGGATTCAGTCGGCGGACATCGCGGCGGGGCTGACTGAGGCCGGCTACCCCGTGTCGCAGCTGACCGTGGCCGCCGACCTGGAGGAGGCCCAGCAGCGGCTGCCCGATGTGGCCGGACCTGGCAGCGTGGTCCTGTTCGAGAACGACCTCCCGGATTCCTTCCTGGAGCCGGCATGAGCCTGCAAGGAGTGACGATCGGAGTGGTCTTCGGCTCCCGCTCGGTGGAGCATGAGATCAGCATCATCACGGCCTGCCAGGCGATGCCGGTCCTGCGGGAGCTAGGCGCCGAGGTGGTACCGCTGTACATCACCAAGGGGGGCCGTTGGATCACCAAGCGTGACTTCTCCGACCTCAGTACCTTCCGCCAGCGGTTGCCCGACACGGGCGATCCGGTGCTCTTCGACCTTGCCAGCGGCCGGCTCCGGGTGGGCGGCTCCTCGCTGCTCTCCCGGCCGCGCGAACTGGCGGTCGATGTGCTCTTCCCCGTCCTTCACGGCACCTTTGGGGAGGACGGCAGCATGGCCGGACTGGCCGCCATGGGCCGGATCCCCCAGGTCGGCAGTGACACCCTCTCCTCGGCCTTGGCTATGGACAAGCTCCGATCCAAGCAGATCTTCCAGGTTCGGGGTCTGCCGGTGGTACCAGGACTGGGCGCCAGCAGCCTCTCGGAAGCGCAGGTGGTGGCTGCTGAACTCGGGCTTCCCCTGGTGGTCAAGCCCAACCGGTGTGGCTCCAGCATTGGGGTGGGGCTGGCAACGGATTCCAGCGAGCTGATTCAGGCGGTGGCAGAGGCGCTCCAGTTCGACAGTCAGCTGGTCCTGGAGCCGGCGGTGCCGGGCGCCTCCGATCTGAACTGCGCCGTCAAGCTGGCCCCCCCACGCTTCTCGGCGGTGGAGCGGCCGATCCGGAGCAGCGCGTTCCTCAGCTATGCCGACAAGTACGCCAGCCAGGGGAAGACGGCAGGGGGCGAGCCGGGGCGCCAGGGCAACGCTCCCAAGGCGGGATATGGCGATTCTCGCCGGGAGCTGCCGGCTGACATCCCGGAGTCCACCAGAGCCGAGGTTCAACGGCTGGCCGTCGAGGCCTTCGACGCCCTGGGCTGCGCCGGCTCGGCCCGGGTCGACTTTCTGATCTCCAACCAGGGGCAGCTCTACCTGAACGAGGTCAACACCATCCCGGGTTCGCTTGCCTTCTACCTCTGGGAGGCGAGCGGTATTGGCTTCCCGAGCCTGCTGGAGGAGCTGGTCCGCGAAGCACTGGCCCGACCGGAGGGCCGGACTCTGACCCTGGCCGATAACCTGCTCGCGCCCCATCAGCTGCTGGGCAAGGGCGGCCTCAGTCCCGAGCTCTGAGGTGATGGCGGAGCTCCGGGTGGGCGGAGTCGGGCTGAACCTCGAGTCGCGGGTGATCCTGGTGGGCTTCAGCCTGACGGTGAAGTCGGGGGAGATGGTGGCGGTGACCGGGCCTTCCGGCTCAGGCAAGATCAGCCTGCTCATGCTGGTGGCCGGACTGCAGTCTCCTGACTCGGGTGACGTCACCTGGGACGGCCACCCCTGGCTCAGGTGCCGGACCTCCGTCAGCGGACCGGAGTAATTCTCCAGAACCACGGTCTGGTCTCCATCCTGACGGCGGCGGAGAACGTCTCGCTTCCTCTGCAGGTGCGGCAGGTGCCCCCCACCGAGATGCAGCAGCGCACCGACGACGCCCTCGCCGCGGTCGGGCTCGGCGAGGTCTCGGACCACCTGGTTCAGGATCTCTCGAGTGGTCAGCAGCGGCGGGTGGGAGTGGCCAGGGCACTGGCCGGTGACCCGGATCTGTTGATCGCGGACGAGCCGACCTCGGAGCTGGCGGCCAAGGATCGCTCGACGGTGCTCAGCTTGATTCGGAGGCACGCGCACAAGGGGCGGATCGTGGTCCTCGCCTCCCACGACCCGGCGAGGAGCTGAGGGCGAGGCGGGCTTTGCCTGGCCTAGTGGCCCAACTGGGCAGTTCTCCCCCCTCAGGGAGAGGGTTGGCGCCTAGACCCTAGACCAGATCCGTTTCATAAGCAGGCGGGCCAGCTTATCGGGATCATGGTGGGTGGTGATGGTCGGCGAGGCCAGGTCGCCGAGCACGTACTTGGTCGTGTGACCGTTGGTCGAACCCCGGCTGCGGTCGAAGGTCACCCGGTGCACCCCGGCCTCCTGGGCGGCGGGGGAGAGGGGCAGGGTGAGGTTGCTGTTGGCCACCACGTAGTCGAAGAGGCCGATGCCCACGTACCGCTCCAGGGTCTCCACGTGGTCATGGACGGCGTAGCCGCTGGTCTCACCAGGCTGGGTCGCGACGTTGCACACGTAGACCTTGATCGCGGGGGTCGAACGCAACGCCTCGATCATTCCGTCCACCAGGAGATTGGGCAGGAGGCTGGTATAGAGGCTGCCGGGGCCGATCAGCACCATCTCCGCGTTCATGATCGCCAGCTGGGCCTCGGGATTGAGTCGAGGGTGCTCGGGGACCAGGAAGACGCGCTGGATCGGTTCCTTGCCAGTCGGGACCTTGGACTCGCCCACCAAGACCTCCTCGCCGGCGATGGCGCAGAGGGTGACCGTCTCCAAGGTGGTCGGCACGATCTGGCCTCGAACCGCCAGCACCCGTCCGGACTCCCGAAGGGCATGCTCGAAGTCGCCGGTGATGTCGCTCATGGCCATGATGAAGAGGTTCCCGAAGGAATGGCCGCTGAGCGAGCCCTCCTTGAAGCGGTACTGGAAGAGCTCGGTCATCAGCGGCTCGACGTCGGCCAGCGCGGTCAGACACTGGCGGAAGTCCCCGGGAGGCAGCACCTTGTATTCAGCCCGTAGTCGGCCCGAGCTGCCGCCATCGTCGGCGACCGTGACCAGTGCGGTCACGTTGCCGCTGTGGCGCTTGATGCCGCGCAGCAGGGTGGAGAGGCCGGTGCCGCCGCCGACGGCCACGATCCGGGGGCCCTTCTGCAGGCGACGGAAGTCGTAGAGGCGCTCCACCAGAGCCTTGTCGCCACCGGGCACGAAGGGGCTGAGCAAAGAGCGGGTGAGCTTGTACATCCCCAGGCCGAGGAGAAAAAGGCCAATCCCGAGAAAGATCGCCGCCCGGACCCCGCGAGGCCAGAACTGGAGCGTCAGGTTGTAGGTGAAGGCGGGGAGGTGGGCGCTCTGATAGAAATCGCGCAGGGCATAACTGATCCCGAGGCCGATCCCCACGATCGCAGCGATGGTGACCCCCACCCAGCGTTTGACGTGGAGACCGGGAACCAGCCAGCGCGTCACGCCAGAACCGAGCCGTGGCGTTCGCATGACTTGCAGGGATGGTATCACCGCCTTGACGGGCAACTCTTGCAGCCGGTCGATGCTCCAGCGGGGGCAGTCGGAAATGCCGCCGTATACTTGCCGCCGGCCCTAGCTGAGCCGCTCCACCAGAGCTGAAGGAGGGCATCCATGACAGCCGACCAAGCGCGCAGCGGTTCAGCTCAGTTAGTGCTCGACCCCCATTCCAAGAAGGGGAAGGTGGCGGCCGCTCAGGGTTTCAACCAGGACGAAGCCTGGGTCTTCTTCCAAGGAGAGCAGCGGCGCTATCGCGACTCCCGCCTCGGCATGATGACCCACGCCCTCCACTACGGCACCGCCTGCTTCGAAGGCATCCGCGCCTACTGGAATGAGAGCCGAGAGCAGCTGTACGTCTTCCGCCTCCTGGAGCACTTCCAGCGACTGCACGAGTCGGCCTCCATCCTCCGGATGAAGCTCCCCTACACCGCACAGGAGCTGACCGAGATCACCCTCCAGCTGCTCCGGCGCAACCAGTTCCGGAGCGATACCTACATTCGGCCCCTGGCCTACAAGGCCTCCCAGGAGATCGGGGTACGGCTGCACGACCTCGACGATGGCTTCCTCATCTATGCGCAGCCCTTCGGTGAGTACCTGGACCGAACCAAGGGCCTGCGCTGCATGGTCTCCAGTTGGCGCCGGATCGATGACAACGTGGCCCCGGCTCGGGCCAAGATCAGCGGCACCTACGTGAACTCGGCGCTGGCCAAGAGCGAGGCTGCTGAGAACGGCTTCGACGAGGCCATCGTCCTAGGCCAGGATGGGCACGTCTGCGAGGGCTCGGCGGAGAACATCTTCATCATCCGCAAGGGCACCCTGATCACCCCGGCGGTCTCCGACAACATCCTAGAGGGGATCACTAGGGCCACCTTGATGCAGTTTTGGAGCGAGGATCTGGGACTCCCGGTGGTGGAGCGACCGATCGACCGCACCGAGCTCTACGTCGCCGACGAGGTGATCCTGTGCGGGACGGGGGCCCAGATCTCCGCGGTGGTCGAGATCGACCACCGCCCGGTGGGGGACGGTAAGCCGGGCCCGTTCACCAACCAGCTGGACGAGATGTACCGCTCGTTGGTCATAGGCGAAATCGAGAAATACCGGGAGTGGTGCACTCCCGTCTACTGACCGGACGGTCGCCTGCGGCCGTCAGCTAGCTGACGGAGCTTCCCACTGCTGGCAGGCCCGCGCTGCCGCTGCCTGCAGCTCGGCGAACGCGACCTCTGGAGTGAGAGCGCCGCCTCGACCAATCCCAGGGGAGGACAAAACCACCCTCCCTCCCAGCTTTCGGGCCGACTCCTCCGCTGCGGGGACGGTACTTCCCGTCAGCACCAGGCAGGGCAGTCGGCGGGCGGCGCACCGCCGCAGCACCTCGCCGGTGACCTTGCCCAAAAGGCTGGCTTGGTCGAAGCGCCCTTCGCCTGTGATGACCACTTCTGCGTCATCGAGCGCGCCGCTGAGATTGACGCAGGAGGCGACTAGTGACACCCCGGACTCCAGGCGGGCGCCAACGAAAGCCGCGAGCCCGAAGGCTGCCCCGCCGGCAGCTCCCATGCTCGGGGTCGACTCGATGGCCCCGAGGTGAAGGTCGCGCTCCACGATCCGGCACAGTCGCTCGAGTCCCCGCTCCAGCATCCCAACCGTCTGGCGATCGGCTCCTTTCTGAGGGCCGAAGGTGGCCGCCGCTCCCAGCGGCCCTAGGAGCGGGCTGTCGACGTCGCAGGCGGCCACAAACTCCACGTCTTGGCGGAGGTGGGAGGCGCCACTCACATCAATTCGGTCGAGCTCGATCAGGCCCCGCCCGCCGGGTCCGATCGGCTCGCCCGCCCGGTTCAGCAGGTGAAAGCCCAGCGCCTGAGCCAGCCCCGCCCCTCCGTCGGTAGAGGCACTCCCACCCAATCCGATCAGCACCCGCCTGGCCTGATGCTCCAAAGCGGCCAGGATCAGCTCCCCCAGGCCTCTGGTGCTGGCCCTTCCGGCGGTATCGGCACTGGGGTGGTCCAGCAGATTCATACCACAGGAGCCGGCCAGTTCGACCACGGCGGTGCGGCCCATTTCTCCTCCAAGCCAGCCCACCCTGGTCAGAACGGGCTCCAACAGGGGCCCCGCCACCTGGAGGTCGAACTGCTCGCTGCCCGGTCGCCCGAGCAGGGTGTCGAGAAAACCGTCTCCGCCGTCGGCCAGGGGAACCGCGCGGCAGGTGGCCCGGGGCCAGGCTTGGCGGACTCCCTCGCCGATTGCCCGGGCCGCGTCGGCCGCGGTCAGGGTCCCCTTGAACGCGTTTGGGGCGATCACCACTCGCCTCGGGAGCGCTCCTCTGATGGCCTCCGGCACCTTCTAGGTGTAACCGATGCCGATCAACCCGCGTACTCTCATGGCAGGCGCTTTAGCCTCCATATAGGAGCGAGTACCATGGGCGCCTCGATCCACTCTCGGAGTCCCGAGTAGGCGATGTCACGACCAAGAGTCCATCCGAGCCGGATGCTGGCAGGCCGGGTCCGACGTATCTTCGCTCGGATTGGGCGCTGGCACCGCCTCAGCATCCGGCGTCGAATCCTGGTGGCGATGCTGGCCGTCTCGGTAATCCCTTTGGCGATCTTCAGCCTCGCCGGGATGGCGGCCCTCTCCGGGCTCAACAGCGGAGCTCTGAAGTCTGCCAACACCCAGTTGGAAGCTAGCGAGGACGTCCACCTCCAGGACCTGGTTCAGAGCAAGGCGCAAGTCATCAACAACGAGCTGGAGTCGGTCCAGGACGAGGTGGAACTGGTCAGCCAATCAACCGGTGAGCGTCTGGCGCAGATCCCCACTCAGACCAGCGACACTTCCGCGGCCGCCCAGGCCAGTGCCGAGAAGTCGGCGCTTTCGTCGCTGAACAGCCAGTTGGCGCTGGTCTACCACCTGCACCCGGAAGTGGCCGAAGTCTGGGTGCAACTCCCTGAGAGCGGTCTGATCGCGGTGTCCCCGGCCTCGACGGTCCCCGGTGCCCAGGCGGCGACCCTGAGCGCTCTCTCCCCGCCCTCCGTCGTGTACCAGGCGGGACTGACGCGCCTGGCCTCCGACCTCAATAGTCCCCACTGGCGTTCCCTCGTGCCGGACTCTGCCCAGTCGGTGGCGTGGACCCCCGTCTACAACAATCCGGCGGCCGGGGGACCCACGGTAACGGTGGCGACCGAGACCTCCTCAACCAACGGAATCGATTTCTGGGTCGGGGCGAATATCACGGTCCGTAATCTGGTGTCAACCTTCCTCACCGGTTCACCTGGCCACTCCGAAGGGGGCTACGGCTTCCTGGTGAGCAGCGATGGGGTACTGCTCAGCTACTCGCCAGGTGGTGCCGCTGACCTGGGGCTACGGCCCAAGCAGAAGCAGGCGGCCACGGTCAACCTGGTCTCCCAGAAGAGCCCCTGGTTTGCGGTGGGCAGCAGCATGAGGATCGGTCTCTCCGGGCACCAGACGATCAACCTGGACGGAGAGCCAGTGGCTGTCTTCTACAGCCCTCTGCCCGCCAATCAGTGGAGCCTCGGGGTGGGGATCCCGGTCTCGGGGATCGACGGCAGCGTCGTGGGCTTCTCGCAGACGATCACCCACGGGCTGGTGGGGGTCACCGCCCTGCTTCTCCCGTTCCTCCTGGTCCTGGCGGCGCTGGTCGCGATCATGACTGACGTCCTGAGCCGGCGACTGCTCCACCCACTCTCCAACTTGACCGCGGCGTCGCGTCGGATCGCGGGCGGTGACCTGAACTCGCCTGTCGTTGGGAGTGCGGGGCCTGCGGACGAGATCGGGACGCTGGAAATGGCCCTGGAGGGAATGCGCCGTCGCCTCTCCGGCCAGCATCAGTTGATCGAGGCCTCCCAGCGAAACCTGGAGCAGCGGGTGGAGGAGCGCACCACTGAGCTGCGCGAGCGCAACGACGAGTTAGCCACCTTGAACTCGGTCAGCGCTGACTTGAGCCGCTCCTTGGTCCTCTCGGACGTCGCCACCGGAGCGGCCGACCAGCTCCGCCGACTCTGGCAGCTCAGCGACGTGTCCGTGTACCTGCTCGACGCGACTGCTCCCGACGGGATTCGGTTGGTGGGTCGCTCCGGCGATGGCACTTCCGGGGAGGCGACGCGCTCGGAGCTGAGGGCGGCCCTGGCGCAGTGTGATCAGTCACCAACCGTCCCGGTTCAGGTCGACGAGCTGGTGGTAGTGCCCCTGCAGGTGAGCTTGGCGGGGGTTGGCTACCTGGTCATACGCCAGGAGCAGCTGGCCGGTCGACGCCAGATCGAAATGCTTGAGGTGGTGGGTGGCCAGCTGGCGCTGGCACTCAGAAATGCCCAGCTCTTCGCCGACACCCGCGAGATGGCAACTCTCAATGAGCGCAACCGGATCGCCCGGGAGATCCACGACACCCTGGCCCAGGGACTGACCGGAATCCTGGTGCAGTTGCAGGCGGCGGACGGTTGGCTGGACCGGGAGCCGAGCCGGGCGCGACGAGCAGTCGATCACGCCATCGACCTGGCTCGCTCCAGCCTCCAGGAAGCCCGCCGCTCGGTATGGGATCTGCGCCCCAAGGCGTTGCAGCAGACGGACCTGGCCGCCGCGATCCGTGAGGAATTGGCCCGGGTCCAGGAACACAGCCGGGTGAGGACCTCGATCGACGTCCATGGGCTCATCGACGCCCGACTCACCGCGGAGGTCGAGGTCGCAGCCTTCCGGATCGCCCAGGAAGCGATCGCCAACGCCGTCCACCACGGCCGGCCCTCGGAGATCGAGGTCGAGATGAGTCGGGACCGCGACACCTTGTGCCTGCAGGTGTCCGACAACGGCGGCGGCTTCGATCCGGCGGCCCCGCGGCGAGAGGGTGCCTTCGGGATCACCTCGATGCGGGAGCGCGCGGCGGCCTGTGGCGGGGAGTTGCAGGTGATCAGCCGGGCCGGTGCGAGCACCCGGGTCATCCTGCGCGTCCCCTGTCAGGTGCCAGCCGCGATCGGGGTGCCCCGCTGATCCGCGTGCTGGTCGCCGATGACCACCCGGTGGTCCGAGAGGGCATCGTCGCGATGCTGGAGGTCGAGCCGGACCTCGCCGTGGTTGCTGAAGCCGCCAACGGCCTGGAAGCGGTGGAACTGGCCCTAGCCACCTCGCCGGATGTCGTGCTGCTGGATGTGCAGATGCCCGGGCTGGATGGGATTGAAGCCCTGCGGCGGCTGCGTGAGACCCTGCCCTCGGCCAAGGTGCTGATGCTCACCACCTTTGGCCACGAGAACTACCTGATTCTCAGTTCAAGGGCTGGGGCCAGCGGATTCCTACTGAAGGACGTCAGCCGGAGTGAGCTTGCAGGCGCCATCCGGCGGGTGGCCGCCGGGGAGTCACTGATCGAGGTGGAGCCGGAGGCGGAGTCGGAGTCCAATCGGATCAGCATCCGGGAACTCGAAGTGCTGGAGTGCATGGCCGAGGGGCTCTCCAACCGGGAGATCTCCGCCGCCCTCAGCATCAGTGAAAACACGGTCAAGACCCACGTCGGCCATCTCCTGGGCAAGCTGGAGGCCCCCGACCGGGCCGGGGCTGTGTTGCGGGGCTGGCGCAAGGGTCTGATCTCGGGAGTGGTCGCGGATTCCGCCAGCAATCACCCCAGCGGGTGATGACAGGTCCCCAGCCAAGCGCCTAAGATGCGACCAACCGTGCGGGCAACTGGCTACTGTGGCCTTCGTGCTCGATCTCGGATCATGGCAATGGAGGGACAAGAGACACGTGATAAAGCATTCCAAGCTCCCGCTCTGGCGAGCGGCGGGCCTCGCCGCTCTGGTTGCTCTGGCAGCTGGGACCCTGGGGTCAGGCGCACTTAGCGCCAGCGCAGCCAGTTCGTCATCCAACAAGGTCATTACCTGGGCTGAAGGGGTCAGCGCCATCCCGGACTACATCTCTCCGATGGCCAGCCTTGACTACTTCAGCACCGTCAACCTCGACTACTTCTCGTTCCTGGTGTATCGGCCGCTCTACTGGTTCGGCACCAGCGGGTCGCCGACCCTCAACACCAAGCTGAGCATGGCGGATGCGCCGATCTACTCCAACAACAACCACACAGTGGTCCTGAACATGAAGCACTGGAAGTGGTCTGACGGGACGCCAGTCACCGCGCGCGACGTCATCTTCTGGATGAACCTCCTGGAGGCGTCGGTAAGCCCGGCGGCGGCAAACATCAACCCAGGCAGCACGACCGCTCCTGGTCCTGGTTGGGGCAGCGCCGCGCCCGGCCTGTTCCCGCTCAACATCAGTAGCTACACGGCCACCGGGACCTATCAGGTGACCATGCAGATCACCGGGACCTACGACCCGACGTGGTTCACCTACAACGAACTGGCTCAGATCACGCCGATCCCTCAGCACGTCTGGGACAAGACCTCTGCCAGCAGCCCGGAAGGCAACTACGACGAGACCGTTCCTGGGACCGCCACAACTGGCGCCCTCGCGGTCGCCCAGTACGTCAACAGCGAGTCGCAGGACACCGCGACCTACGACGCCAACCCCATGTGGCAGGTGGTGGACGGGCCCTTCAAGCTGGCCCAGTACGACAGCACTGGCTACGTGAAGTTCGTGCCCAACACGGGGTACTCCGGTCCGGACAAGGCCAAGGAAAAGGCCTTCGAAGAGATACCGTTCCTGAGTCCAGAGGCGGAATTCAACGAACTCAAGTCCGGGGGTCTGACGATTGGGTATCTGCCCACCGAGGACTATTCCCAACTGAAGACGCTTGAGCACAATGGGTTCAAGGCCAACTACTGGAACATCTATGGCATCAACTACATGTGGTACAACTACACCGGCCCGGCTGGGAAGATGTTCAGTCAGCTGTACATCAGACAGGCGATTCAATCGCTGATCAATCAGCCGCAGATCATCAAGGATTACTTTGTCGGTGGGAGCGGCCTGCTTGAAAACGGACCTGTGCCCCCGTATCCGACGAGCACCAAGGCGAACCCCTTCCTGAGTAAGGAAGAGGCCGGCCCCTTGATGTACCCCTTCGATCCGTCGCATGCCGTCTCCCTGCTCAAATCTCACGGCTGGGCCGTGCATCCGAAGGGAACGACTGTCTGCGAGAAGGCCGGCTCCGCCGCTAACGAGTGCGGGGCTGGAATCAAGAAGGGGACGCCAATGACGTTCTCCTTCCTCTACGCGATCGCCGGCCCAGTCTGGACTGACGAGATGACCTCAGTCACCTCGAACTGGAAGAGGTACGCCGGAATGACCGCAACCATCCGGACCCCCAAGTCATTCAATAACGTGATCGCCGACATGGGTACCAAGACTTGGGACTTGGACTACTACGACAATGGCTGGGTCTATTCGCCTGACTACCTGCCCACCGGTGAAGACCTGTGGCTGCCAGGGGCGGGCTCCAACTCCGGTCATTACAACAATGCGGAAGCCACCAAACTGATCAAGCTGACCGACGAGGCGCCGACCACGAAAAGCGAGATCAAGGCTATCCAAACCTACGAGAACTACTTCACCAAGGAGCTGCCTGTGCTCTGGATGCCAGAGCAACCCCAGGCACTGACCGTTTACAACAGCAAGCTGACGGGTGTCGTGCCTCAGGGCATCTTTGACGAGATCTACCCGCAGGACTACTCGATCTCGTAGGCGGCTTTCGACCTAGATCGACGCGGGGCCCGGCGTGAGCCGGGCCCCGCTTATAAATTTCGCCAAGATGCCATGGGATTAGGGTGGTGAAGTGAGTTGATCGGCTATCTGATCCGGAGGATCCTTCAGTCGCTCATAGTGTTGATCGGGGTCACGATCATCACCTTCATCCTGCTTCATCTCCTTCCGGGCAATCCGGTGGCGGCCATCTTGGGGCCGAGAGCCACGGCCGCCGACGTGGCGTCGCTGACCAGGCAACTGGGGCTCAACAAGCCTCTTCCCGAGCAGTACCTCCTCTGGCTCTGGAATCTGGCGCACTTCAACCTGGGGTACTCGTACAAGTTCACTGCTTCCGTGGATTCCCTATTGGCCCAGCGCCTCCCCAATACGCTCTTGTTGGTAGGCACGTCGACTGTTTTGGCGGTCGTGGTAGCTGTCCCACTCGGCGTGTTGCAGTCGGTGCGGCGCAACAAGCCGGACGACTACGCGATGACCGGGCTGAGTTTTGTGTTCTACTCCATGCCGACCTTCTGGCTGGGGATTCTCTTGATCATCGCCTTCAGCGCGACGATCCACTGGTTTCCCGCGGAGGCTCCCCAGGCGCAGAACAGCCTGTTCTCCCAGCTCAGCGGTCTGGTCCTTCCGATTGTGACCCTCGCCTTGGTGACGATGGCGCTCTTCAGCCGGTACATGCGCAGCTCCATGCTGGAGAACTTGGTGCAGGACTATGTTCGCACCGCCCGAGCGAAGGGAGTGTCCAATCGCGCCGTTCTCTTCCGCCATGTGCTGCGCAATGCGCTTTTGCCATTGCTCACTTTGATCGGGCTCAGTATTCCGGGCATTGTCAGTGGCGCCGTCGTCGTGGAGACCGTGTTCAACTATCCGGGCATGGGCTACCTCTTCTACCTAGCCGCGCAAGATGACGACTTTCCGGTCCTGCTGGGCGTGACGGTGGTGATTGCTTTGGCCACCGTGCTCGGCTCGCTGGTGGCCGACATTCTCTACGCGGTGGCTGATCCGCGTATTCGGTATGTCTAGGTGATGTCGGCCAACGCCGCGGCGGAGGTAGCGTGAGTTGAGCGTCGGGTTCGGCGCTGGCATCGAGACCGTTGCTCCGGGAGTCGAGGTCGCCACTCCTGAGGGTGGTGAGGGCTATCGGAGCGGGAGCATCTGGCGGATGATCCTGGCGGTTTTCCTGGAGAACAAGCTAGCGGTCATCGGAATCTTCTTGATCATCTTCTTCATCCTGTTCTCCTTCCTGGGCCCGATTCTCTATCACACGCAGCAGGTCTTCGCCAACCCCAACATCAAGGACCAGGGTCCGAGCATCCAGCACCTTCTCGGCACTGACGACGACGGGTTCGACAACCTCGGCCGGCTGATGCTCGGCGGTCAGACTTCGCTGGAAGTCGGGTTGGCGGCCGCGATCATCGCCGTGACCGTCGGAGTGATCTGGGGGGCGGCGGCGGGCCTAGCGGGCGGCATTGTGGACGCGGTAATGATGAGGATCGTGGACTCGCTGCTGGCGATCCCCTTCCTCCTCCTGCTGATCCTGCTGGGAACCATCTTCACGGTGTCCGTTCCCGAACTGGTGATCGCTATAGCCTTTGTGGCCTGGCTGGGGCCCGCCCGACTGGTACGCGGTGAGACCCTGTCCTTGAGGGTTCGAGAGTATGTCCAGGCGGTGAAGGTGATGGGGGGGAGTCAGCGCCGCGTGCTCCTGCGCCACATCATTCCCAATACGGTCGGGACAGTGGTGGTCAACGCTACCTTCCAGGTGGCGGACGCCATCATCGCGGTGGCGACCTTGAGCTACCTGGGTTTCGGGATCGCGCCGCCGGCCACTAACTGGGGCCTTCAGCTGGCCAACGGGACGGACTACATCTACGCTGGGTACTGGTGGTTGATCTATCCGGCCGGCGTCTGCATCGTGCTAACGGTGATGGCGTTCAACTTCGTCGGTGACGCCCTGCGCGATGCCCTTGAGGTGCGCCTCCAGAAGCGATAGCGGGCGGGACTCCCGGGCTATGCCGCCGCAGCAAGGTACCGAGCATCCCGGGCGCTGTCCCAGGGATGTGTATGTCTCAGGCGGCGCTCTGAGGGGTCTGAAGCGGGAAGTGGCACGCCGCGAGGTGCTGGGGGCCGAAGGGGCGCATCGGTGGCTCCTGCTCGCTGCAGAGCGCCTGGGCTCGCGGGCACCGCGTGCTGAAGCGACAGCCGGGGGGTGGATTGAGCGCGGACGGCAACTCCCCACGAATTGGGATGACATCCTTGGTCCGCTCACGGTTGGGGTCGGGTTCGGGGATGGCGCTGATGAGTCCCTGGGTGTAGGGGTGGGCGGGCCGCTCGTAGATCTCGTGGCTCGGTCCGACCTCGACGAGCTTCCCCAGGTACATGACCCCGATCCGGTCCGAGAGGTACTTGACGACCGAGAGATCATGCGAAATCACCAGGTAGGTGAGCCCGTGGGTCTTCTGGAGGCTGTTCATGAGATTGAGGATCTGAGAGCGAATCGAGACGTCCAAGGCTGATACCGGCTCGTCCGCCACGATCAACTTGGGGTTGAGGCTGAGGGCCCGGGCCAGGCCGATGCGCTGACGCTGGCCGCCGGAGAACTCGTGAGGATAAAAATCGACGGCCTTGGGGCTGAGACCGACCTCCGAGAGCAGCTGACGCACTCGGGCGGAGCGCTCCTCCCTGGTGCCGATCTTCTGGACGTTGAGCGGCTCTCTGACGATCGTTCCCACCCGCATTCGGGGATCGAGGGATGCGTAGGGGTCTTGGAAGACCAGTTGCAGGTCTCGCCTCTGCCTCCGTCTCTCGGAGCCACTGAGCCGGGCGATGTCACGACCTTCAAAAAGGATCTCGCCGGACGTGGGCTTCTCCAATCCGACCAGCAAGCGGCCGATGGTGGTCTTGCCGCAACCGGACTCCCCCACCAAGCCGAAGGTCTCGCCCTTGGCGATGGCGAAGGAGACATCGGTCACCGCCTTGATGCTGCCGATCTTTCGCTGCAATACCGCTCCCGCGGTGACCGGGAACTCCTTGACCAGGTGCCGTATCTCGATCAGGGGTGCCGTAGGATCCGCGGCGGCAGGCTGCGTGAGCGCAGTGGGGCTGGCGCTCACGCCGGACCCGGCCGTGGGGCGATCGCCGCCGTCGTCATCGTCAGCGTACGGTCAGTCACGCCGCGCCTCGGTGGAGAGTGTGTCCGGACACCGGGTTGAAGCAGGCGAACTCGTGACCGGGGGTGTCGGCTCGAAGCAATGGCTCTTCCTCATGGCACTGGGCGGTGGCGTACCGACAGCGCGGTTGGAAGCGACACCACTCCGGCGGATGGGAGAGGTCGGGAGGTAGTCCCGGAATGCTGTACAGGGGCGTGGCCTCATCCTGGTCCATGCGGGGAATTGACGACAGCAGGGCCTCGGTATAGGGGTGGCGCGTACCACTGAAAAGCTCGGTAGTTGCTGCGGATTCGACGATTTTGCCGGCATACATCACGATCACCCGGTCGGCTCTGCCGGCGATCACTCCCATGTCGTGGGTGATCAGCAGGACCGCCATATGCAGTCGCTGCTTCAGCTCGTACAAGAGCTCGAGAATCTGCAGTTGGATGGTGACGTCGAGAGCAGTGGTTGGTTCGTCGGCGATCAGCAGTTTGGGTTCACAGGACAGCGCCATGGCGATCATGACCCTCTGCCGTAGCCCACCGGAAAGCTGGTGAGGGTAGTCTTTCAGCCGTTCTCTGGGCCGGGGCATGCCCACCAATCCCAGGACCTCCTCGGCTCGTTTCATCGCCTGAGCTTTGTTGGCGCCACGGTGGATCCTCACCGACTCGGCGATCTGGATCCCCACCTGCATCGTGGGGTTCAAGGAGGTCATGGGGTCCTGAAAGATCACCGCCACGTCGTTGCCCCGAATCTGACGCAACTCTCGATCTGAGAGACCGACCAGTTCCTTATCGCCCAGGCGAATGCTGCCACTGGCGATGTAGCCGCCGGAGGGAAGAAGCTGGACGATGGACATCCCAGTCATGGTTTTGCCGCATCCCGATTCGCCCACCAGGCCGAGGGTCTCACCCGCGTCGATCGACAGGGAGACTCCATCGACTGCCCGGACTTCGGTATTTCGGAGCCGGATGTAGGTCTTGAGGTTGCTGATCTCTAGAAGTGAGGCCATCGACTCAAGTATTCTTTATTAGAAGCACGAGGCTGTTCCCGGCCAAAGTGACCGGAGTATACCGGCCCGGTCAACCAGCCGCGCCGGCAGTCCGACCGAAAGAGCGTTCGGGTGTCGGCGGACCGGTACTGTCAGCTTGAGAAGATGAAAGCCCCAGCCAACCCCCGCCGTTCGCCCAGCTGGCGTCGGCTCGTTCCGGCGGTCATTTCCCTGGCGATCCTGGGGTTGATCGTCGAGTACGTCCGTCCGGACGAGTTGGGCGGCGCCCTGAGCCGCTTCCACCTCGCCTACCTACCGCTGGTCCTGTTCCTTTCGCTCGCCTACTATCTGCTCAAGGGCTACCAATGGCACCTTTTCCTCAAGCCCCTCGAGCTGGACCACGGGGCGGTGGAGACGATGCTCATCTATTTTGCTGGCCAGCCGACCGCCATCCTGCCCCTGGGTGAGCTGAGCCGGGCCTTCATCCTGCGCCAGCACGCCAAGGTCAATCTGGGGGAAGTCTCGGCCACGGTGGTGGTCCAAGAGCTGCTCTACCCGATCGGGCTGATTGCCGCGGCCGTCCCAGGCGCCGGACGGTTCCCCGGGGCCCAGGCAGCGGTGGTGGTGGCGTTGCTGGGGATCCTCGGCATCGCGACGATCCTGCTCTGGCCGCGGGCCTTCACCTTCGTTATGCGGTTTGCGGTGAAGATCCCCATCGTCAGGCACTACTCCCGAGACCTGATGTCCCTCCATAAGGACGTGATCTTCATCGCCCGCCGACCGGTCACCCTGGGGCCCGCCCTGCTAGGCCCGGTGGCGGCGGTGATCGCCATCGCCATGTTCTATTTCACGATCCGGAGCGTGGGAGTCGATCTGGGCATCTACCAGGTGGCGTTCGTCTACGCCGTCGCCCACCTGGCCGGCGGGATCAGCCTGCTGCCAGGCGGGATCGGCGCCTACGAGGGTTCGATGACCGTCCTGCTGGTGGCGTTCGGGGTGACCGTCCCGGTGGCGGCCGCGATCGCCATCTTGAACCGGGCCTTCGACCGGCTCCTGGTCACCGTGGTCGGGACAGCGGTGTATTTCGTCATCCGACGGCCGCTCAACCTGCGGGGGATCACTCTGCTCCCCGACCAATAGCGATAGGCTTGCCGTGATCTGCAGCCGCAGCTAGGAGGCAGCCCATGAAGGCCATCGTCACGACCCCCGGGAAGAAGGGCAGCGTCCGGCTGGGGGCGATCTCTGATCCCTCGGGTACTGGCATGGTCGAGGCGGCGGCCGGCAAGCCCGGTGCAGCGGTGGAGATCGCGGTGGTCGAGGTCGGAGTCTGTGGCACCGACCTGGAGATCGCCAACGACGGCTACGGAGCGCCTCCCGCGGGCCGAGACAGCCTGGTGCTTGGCCATGAGAACCTGGGCCGGGTGGTGTCCGCTCCCGAGGGGGTTGACCTTCAGAAGGGACAGCTGGTGGTGGCCACCGTGCGGCGCCCCTGTCCGGAGCGTTGCCCCCCATGCGCCGCCGGCCAAAGCGACGACTGCCTGACCGGCAACTACACCGAGCGGGGGATCAAAGGCCGGGACGGCTACATGGCCGAGCGCTATGTGGAGTCGGCCGACTATCTGATCCCGCTCCCCGCGACGCTCACCAAGGTTGGAGTCCTGATGGAGCCCAGCAGCATCGTCGAAAAGGGTCTGATCCAGGCCTTCAGCATTCAAAGGGGCCGGATGCCGTGGGACCCCAAGCAGGCTCTCGTCTGCGGCGCCGGGGCGGTCGGGTTGCTGGCCGCCATCTTCCTGCGGCTGCGTGACCTGGAGGTCAGCCTGGTCGCCAAGACGGACCCCAACTCGCCGGCCTACAAGGTCGCCAAAGCGGTGGGGGCCAATCTGCTGGATGCCGATCAGCACCCGGTCTCTGGGCTGGCTCAGGAGCTGGGCCACATCGACCTCATCTTCGAGGCGACCGGGGCCTCGTCGGTGGCCATGGACGCCATCGCGGCCACCGGCCACAACGGGGTCTGTTGCCTCAGCTCGGTGACTGCCGGGGCGCGCACCGTCACTGTCGACTCCGACTCGCTCAACCTGGACATGGTGCTCGGCAACAAGCTGGTCTTCGGGACAGTGAACGCCAACCGCCGCCACTTCGAGGCCGCGGCCCGGATGCTGGGAGCCGGGGTGCGGAAGTGGCCCGGGGTGCTGGAGCAGATCGTCACCCGGCGGGTGCCGGCGGACCAGTTCGCCGATGCCTTCAGCCGCCAGCCCGATGACATCAAGACGGTGATCAGCTTTTCCGGAGGTTGATTTCGATGTTCCCTCAATCACGAGGGCGGTTCAGCCGCCAGGCCCACTGTGACCTCCCCGAAGGCACCTACGAAGAGGAGTTTGGTCGGCAGGGGTTCTTCGGCCCCGCCTCCCATCTCTACCACGCGCACGCTCCCACGGAGTGGCTGCGGATCGAGGGCCCACTTCGCCCGCGCGCCTACGACCTCCGTCGGGTCGAAGCCGCCGATGCCCAGGATCCCAGAGCCGCACTGACGCCGATCTTGGGCAACGAGGACCTGCGGATCAAGCTCTCACGGCGCATCGAAGCCATGCCCTTCGCCTACCGCAACGCTGACGCCGACCTCATCTACTTTGTCCATCGCGGCAGCGGGGAGATGACGACCGACTTCGGCAAGCTCCCCTACGAGCCGGGCGACTACCTGGTCCTGCCCCGGGGGACCACCCACCGCATCTTCCCCAAGGGTGAGGAGAGCTTCCTCTTGGTGATCGCCTCGAGCGAGATGCCGGAGCTGCCGTCAGCCGACCGGATGGGGCAGCACTCCCCCTATGACCGGGCGGTGCTGCGGCTGCCCGACCTGCCCCTGCACGGAGGGCCCCCGAACGCCGCCGGTGAGTGGGAGCTGGTGATCGAACGCGAGGGGCAGTGGACTCGGGTGTTCTACCCGTTCGATCCCATCGACACAGTCGGTTGGAAGGGTGACCTCAGCGCCTTCGCGCTCAACGTCAGGGACATCCGGCCAGTCACCTCGGGACGGTTCCACCTACCGCCGTCCGTGCACACGACTCTCAAGACCTCGGGATTCGTCCTTTGCACCTTCACCCCGCGCCGAATCGAGGGAATCGACGACGAGGGAGCGGTGCGGCTCCCCTTCTACCATCGCAACATCGACTACGACGAGGTGCTCTTCTACCACGCTGGCCAGTTCATGAGCCGGGCCGGAATCGACGCCGGAATGATGACCTGGCACCCCCAGGGCATCCACCACGGCCCCCAGCCTAAGGCGATCGAGCGGGATCGTCAGCAGACCAAGACCCACCACGACGAGGTGGCGGTCATGATCGACGCGGTGCATCCCCTGCACCCCTTGGCCGGTGCCGAGCAGGCGGAGATCCTGGAGTACGCCGAATCCTGGATGCCCCAGATCGACGACGACTGAGGGGCTGAGATGCGCCTCGCGACGGTCGGGATTGGGAGTCCTCTCGGGCTAACCTCGCGGGTGGTGGCGGAGGTCAAGGACCCCCAGTCAGGCGCCCCACGTCTGGTCGACGTCACCGCCGCCGGGGAGCTCTGGTGGGCGGGCCAGGGCTCGGGCGACCCGGTCCGCTGGGCCGAGGCGACCTTTCCCCCGGACCTGACCGCTCTGCTGCGGGGCGGCCGCCGGGCGCTAGAAATGGCCGGGGAGGCGGTAGAGCGAGCCTCCAGGCTGCCCTCGGGGCAGGTGGCCCTCTCCGGCAGTCGCGTGCGCTACCGACCTGACGAGGTGGAGCGGCTGCCGCTGCTCCGCCCCCCTTTGCTCCGGGACTTCTACGCCTTCGAGGAGCATGTGGCGGCCGGGGCGCGGCGCCGGGACGAGCCGATCCCGGAACCGTGGTACCGGCGGCCGGTCTACTACAAGGGCAATCCCGCCACCCTGCTGGCCCCGGGAGCGGTGGTGCCCTGGCCCGCGTACACCGACGCTCTCGACTACGAGCTGGAGGTGGCTTGCGTGCTCCTCTCCGGCGGCCGGGACCTGAGCCTGGAGCAGGCCGCCCAAGCCATCGCGGGGTACGCGGTCTTCTGTGACTTCTCGGCTCGCGACATCCAGGCGGACGAGATGAAGGTTAGGCTCGGTCCGGCCAAGTCCAAGGACTTCGCCTCGGGGTTGGGACCCTGGCTGGTCACCGCCGACGAGGTGGGGGACCCCGGTCAGCTCCAGGTCAGCGCCTACCTCAACGGCGAACGGGTTGCCCAGGCCCGCCTCAGCGAGGCCCGCTGGTCCTTCCCCCAGATGGTCTCCTACGCGTCCGGGGCGGAGCCCTTGGAGGCGGGTGAGGTACTGGCCAGCGGGACCGTGGGTGGGGGCAGCGGCCAGGAACGGGGTCGCTTTCTGGAGCCCGGGGATCGGATCGAATGCGAGCTGGAGGGAGCCGGTCGCCTGGTCCACGTGATCGGGCCCCGCCACGGAGGCGGGGGTGAGCTGGTGCCGAAGCCCCCGAAGGGCTGACTGGCGGCACAGTCTACAATCGAGTTCCCGGGGAGCGCCTGGACGCTCCGTCTCCCTAGTTCACTTAGGAGGTCGGCAATTTGGCAAGACGCTCGATGGGTGGCCGCGCTCGCCGCGGACCCTCGCGCCCTCGGGTTTCCCGGGTCACTCCCGTCGAGGAGCAGAAGGAGGAGACCATCGAGATCGAGGGAACCGTGGTCGAACCGCTGCCCAACGCCCAGTTCCGGGTCGAGCTCCAGACCGGCCAGACCGTCCTTGCCTACATCTCCGGCAAGATGCGCAAGCACTACATCAGGACACTTATCGGAGATAAGGTCAAGGTCGAGCTCAGCCCCTACGACCTGACCCGGGGCCGAATCACCTTCCGCTACAAGTAGTCGGGGCCGCGCTCCACGAAGTAGGCGATTGTGCTCTGGAGTCCCTCCGGTAGCGCCACCTGAGGGCTCCACCCCAGCTCGCTCGCTGCCAGCGAGCAGTCCAAGCAGCTCCGCAACTGCTCGCCATCCCGGGCAGGGCCGAAGAGTGGCGCGGGCGCCGGGCCACTTCCCGGGCGCAGCTCTGAGACGGCGCGGCCCAACTCCTCGGCCACCTCGGTCACCGTGGTCTCCCGGCCGGTGCCGATGTTGTACTGACCAAGTGGCCCCCGGATGATTCGAATGGCCGCCTCCACCAGATCCTCGACAAAGACGTAGTCGCGGGTCTGTCGGCCGTCTCCGTTGATCACGGGCGCCTGCCCGGCCAGGAGCAGGTGGGCGAAGATCGCGATCACCCCGGACTCGCCGTGCGGGTCCTGGCGGGGGCCGTAGACGTTGCCCGGCCGCAGTACGGCGGCTTGCAGCCCAAAGGAGGTGGCGAAGGCGGCCAGATACGCCTCACCAGCCGCCTTGGCCGCCCCGTAAGGCGACGCCGGTCGCCAGGGATGGGATTCAGGGGTGGGGATGACCTCGGTATCCCCGTAGAGCGCGCCGCCCGAGGACATGAAGACGAAGCGATCGACCCCGGCCCGAGCTGCCGCCGTCAGCAGCTGCACCGTGCCCAGGACGTTTATCTCCGCATCCTGGACTGGATCGCTCACCGACTTGCGAACGTCGATCTGGGCCGCCAGGTGAAAGACCACCTCCGGGCGCTCCTCGGCGATCACCTGGGCCACCGCCTGGCTGGCCACGCTCAATTCGTGGAACCGGGCCTGGTCGCTCACCTGTTCCCGGCGGCCGCTGCTCAGGTCATCGATCACAGCCACCTCATGCCCCTCGCGCAGGAGCCGATCGGTGAGATGGCTTCCGATGAACCCCGCCCCACCGGTGACCACGATCCTCATTGGGGGTGGGCGTCGGGAGGTGCCGGGGACGACCCTCGGGGCGACCGCCGGCGCTTGGGCGGCCGTCCCTCCTCGGCGTCGACCCGCTCTAGCAGTCCACCGCCCGCGCGAGGCAGTCGGCGGCTCACTCCTTCTCGATTGCGCCGCGCCTGGATCTCGGCCAGTCGCCGCTGCTGCCCCGACTGGCCGGCGGCGACCGAGCTGGAGCGCTCCAGGGGAGGACGGGTGTCCCAGCGTCGCACGTAGAACGCGCCCTTCAGGGCCGTGTAGGGAATGGCGCAGATCTTGTGCTCTCGGCTCTTGGCGTCGATGATGTCCCAAACGGAGCCGAACCTTTGCAGCGAGGCGGGGGTGATCACATGGGCCCGCAGCACCTGACCGTCGATGAAGTGCAGGGCCACTCGTGCCAGCTGCTTCAGGTCGACCTCTGCGCCCGGCTGGGGGACTTTGGTGAGGTCGATCTGGCGCAAGCCGCTGACCGGGACCAGGGCCTGCCGGGCATTGCCGTCCAGGGTGTGCAGGTCGAGGTCCACGAAGGGGTCGTCCATGTGCAGCAGCGGCAAGTCGCCGTAGAGGACCTCGCCGTCCAAGAAGGACACGACCACTTCTGGCACAGCACGTCAACCTTCACACAAACGGGGGCCGCCACCTGCCGACGCCAGCCCAGCCCACCCGTCATTGGAACGTAAGGCCGGTGTCACTCTTTCGCTACCGGCTCGGACCCAAGGTCTGGATCTGGACGGCTACGGTGGGAGACATCATAGGGCTGGTGCCTGACGACGGTCTCGGAGTTCTCAACCCGCCTTGCCACCTGGCGAAGAACGACCGAGGCAATCGGGACGGCCACTTCATCTGACCAGGCAGGGGATGCAGATTGGCCAACCAGCCCACCACGCGACGGCGCGTTCGCCGCAAGTCCTTCACCGCCCAGTTCGCCCTGGTGCTGGTGGCCGTCGGGCTGGCGACCGCGGTGGTGGCGGGTGCGGTGGCCTGGGTCGAAACCCAGCAGGTGCGCAGCCAGCAGCAAGCCCAGGCCGGGTTGGGGGCGGCCAAGCTGGCCGGGAGTCTGGTCCGCACCCAGACCGCCACCGCCTCGGAGCGCTTCGCCTGCGAGGTAGCGGGACTGCCGACGACCCGCACAGCCTACGCCCAGGGCGCGTCCAGCCTAGCGACCGTCGCCCAGGCGGCGGTCGCCAACGCCAGCCCGGGTCAGGTCGTGGTCTTGATAGGCACCAGCGGGCAAGTCCTGGCCCGGGCTCCCGCCAGCGCACCCGCCCTGGCCGGAGTGAACTTCGTGGCCGCCGGCTCGACCGTCGGCGCGCCAGGCTGCGTGGACCCGGGTAAGAGCGGCTTCTTCACCTTGGGCGGCGATCGCCAGCTGTTGGGGGCAGGGGCGGCCAGGGTCAGCACCGGTGGCACCACCCTGGGACGCGTCTTCGTGCTGACTCCTGTCGGGGCGGGTGTCCTCAATTACGCCCAGCGGCTGGTGGACACCGCGGGGCTGCACTCATCCGCCGTCCTGATGGTCGGGGGAAAGCTGGCCCTTCCCGCCCAGATCGGGGGCGATCGCTACCAAGCCGGAGCGCCGCTACCGGACTCCCTCCGTGCGGCCCTTCGGGGCGAAGGCCACGCCGGCCAGGCCTCGGTCAACGGGACTCAATACGCGGTCGCCGAGCAGTCGCTGCTCTCGGCGAGCGGCCAGCCGATAGCAACTTTGCTGGTGCTGGAATCAGGAGGCGGCATCAGCCTGACCGTCGCGGACCTAGCGTTGCCGTTGACCTTGGCGGTCGCCGGGGTCCTCTTGCTGGGGCTGGTGGTGGTCTTCCTTTTGGTGGAGCATTTTCTCAACCGCCCTCTTCGCCGCCTCGACATCGCCGTGCAACGGCTGGGGCAGGACGCCTACGCCGCGCCCGTTACGGTCGGAGGCGGAGCTGAGGAGATCACCCGCCTGGCGGCCAATTTTGAGTTGGTGCGAAAGCAGCTCCGCCGGCAACTCCTGATTGCCACCGGGCGGACGGTGATCGCCTCCACGCTCACCGGCAATGCGCCGCTGGAGCAGGCGCTCGACCAGGTGTTGCGCAGCCTGGTCGACCTCCTGGACGCCGACGTGGCCATGATCCTGCTCCGGCCCCAGGCCCAGATGCCTCGTGGGTTGCTGCTCGCGACCGGTGTGCCGGAGCCGGCCCCCAGTTGGGCCGAGATGGAGAGCACTCACGGAGTCATCGGAACCCTGATCCGAGAGCCTCGCTTCTTGGTCCGCACCCACCTGAGCCCGGAGGAGCGCAGCGCCCCCGAGGAGCAGATGGGGTTGAAGGACTGCCTGGCGGAACCGATGCGCTCCGAGGATCACGACGTGGGACTGCTCTTGGTAGGCAACAAACGCAAGCCCTACATCGACGAGGACTACACGCTCTGTCGAGGCATCGCTGACCAGATCGTGGTCGCCGTCGAGAAGAGCACCCGCCTGGCGGTGACGCAGCGGGAGGCTACCACCGACGAGATGACCGGGCTCTACAACTACCGCTTCTTGGTGGGATATCTCGACCAGCAGGTAAACGTGGCCGAGCGGGCCAGCTCCCCGCTCTCCGTCCTGATGCTTGACCTAGACCACTTCAAGGCGGTCAACGACTCACACGGACATCCAGCCGGAGACCGACTGCTGCGCCAATTCGCCAGCCTCATGGTGGAGACCATCCGCAAATCTGACCTGGCCGCCCGCTACGGGGGAGAGGAGTTCGTAGTGGTGATGGCCAACACCGCCCGCGACGATGCGGAGGTGGTCGCCGACAAGATTCGGTCGGCGGTCGAAGAGATGGTGGTCCGGTTGGACGACGGCACCGAGGTTCGCATCACGGTGAGCATCGGGGGAGTCACCTTCCCCGAGGGATCGAAGGGTGCGCGCAACCTCCTCGACCTCGCCGACCGCGCACTGTACGCCGCCAAGCGCAACGGGCGCAACCGGGTCGAATTCCTGGACCCGGCCGCCACCGCCGCAGAGCCGGTCAGCCCCTGAACGGACTCCCACCAGGAGCCCCTACGATAGGGCGCGACGCATGCCCACCGTGATCGATCTACGCAGCGACACCGTGACCCGGCCCTCGGAGGGGATGCGCCAGGCGATGGCCATCGCTGAGGTTGGCGACGACGTGTTCGGGGAGGACCCCACCGCGCGGCTGCTGGAGGAGCGGGTCGCCGCACTGCTAGGCAAGGAGTCAGCGCTGCTGTGTCCCAGCGGCACCATGGCCAACCTGATCAGCGTGGCGAGTGCCACGGCGCCGGGCGAAGAGGTGCTGGTGGATTCCGAGTCGCACATACTCCACTACGAGCTGGCCGGGACCGCCATGATTGCTGGCGTCCAGCTGCGCAACTTTGATGCACCGACCGCCGGCTGTCCGTCCCCGGTGCAGTTGGAGTCACTGGAGCGGCTCGCCGATCCCGACCACGAGCCGCGGACGGCGCTGCTGTGCCTGGAGCAGAGCCATAACCGAAGGGGCGGTACGGTGGTCTCCATCGAGGAATTACGACACAGCACCGAAGCGGCCCACCGCATGGGCCTGTTGGTGCATTTGGATGGTGCCCGGCTCGCCAACGCCGCCGCGAGCCGGGGCGTCGCCATGACCGAGTTCTCGGATTGTGTCGACTCCTTGACCTTCTCCCTCTCCAAAGGGCTGGGCTGTCCGGTGGGGACCCTTTGGGTGGGGTCGAGGGCAGCCCGCACCCGGGCCCACGTCTGGCGCAAGCGCCTGGGCGGTGGAATGCGCCAGGTCGGCATTCTGGCCGCGGCCGGGCTCTACGCCCTCGACCACAACCTCGATCGTCTCCCCGATGACCACCGCAAGGCGCAGCAGCTCGCGGAGTTGCTCCAGTCCACGCCTGGGGTGACCGTGGATCCCCGGCTGGTGCAGACCAATATTGTCCTTCTGGAAACCGCCGAAAATGCCAACGTGATCGTGGAACGCGCCCAGCGCGAGGGGGTACTCACAGTACCGTTTTCCTCACGCACCGTCCGCTGCGTCACGCACCTTGACGTGACGACAGAGGATGTCGTGATGGCCGGCGAGCGCCTGCGCCGAGTCTTCTCCGCCTGACCAGAGCTGCGTCGGGACACAAAGAAAGGAGCGGGCCTCGCGACCCGCTCCTCGACAGGCAATACTTGCAGAGAGTGCTCTCAGGCGGCGCCGGAACCTCCCGCGCTGGATAGAGTTACCCGGCCACGACGCTTGGCGGGGCGACGGGCCGCCTTCGGAGCCGCCGCGGCGCGCGTGGTCTTGCGAGCAGTGGTCTTCCGCGCCGCCGGCTTGCGCGCCGTCCGCGTGGTCTTGGCCGTCCGGGTGGCAGCTGCGCGACGCGGTGCTGCCGCGGTCCGTGCCGTCCGACGCCGAGTGGTTGCCCGCGCTGGCGTGGTCCGGGTCGTGGCGCGACGGGCAGCGGTGCGCCGAGCTGGCTTGCGGGCGGTTCGGGTCGCGGCCCTGGCTGTGGTGGAGCGGCGGGTAGCGGTGCGCCGGGCTGGCCCGCGCGCCGCCCGGGGAGCTGCCGCCGTGCGAGTCACGGCCGCGTCCAACTTCTTCTCAATGTCGGCCAGTCGCTTCTCCAACGCCTTGAGTTGAGATGTGAGGTTCTTGCTCAGCGAGGCGGCGGTGGGTGCAGTGCGAGTGGTGCGCCGAGCGGTGGTCCGCCGCGCGGTCGTGCTGCGGGCCGTGGTACGTGCGGCGGTTCGCCTGGTCGCCGGCCTTCGTGTGGTGCGAGTGGCAGGGCGCGCGGTAGTGCGCCTGGTGCCAGTTCTCCTGGGCGTTCGGGGCATAGGTCCGTATCCTCCTAGGTTGCTTCGGCGCAAGTTGGGTGAGCGCCTTGAGGTTCAGGGTGAACCTTGATTATTGACGCCGGTTGTGATTGTGACGTGGGTGAAAACGCGCCAATCCGAGTGTCCGCGCCGTCGAGTTAATCTGATTGTGCCACACATTCGTGCATGAGGGTGACGATGTCAACCACTTTGATCCCTCTTGGCAAAGTGTTACCGCCTCGTCGCAGGCGCCCGCCTAGCCCAAAATCGGCGGGCGCGTCGCTCCTATACTGACGCGGTGATCGCGCTCGCCCCGACGCCGGGAAGCGAAGACCTCTACGGCACCGCCCAGCACCGCGTAGATCAGGCGGCTGAGTTGCTGCATCTCGACGAGGATGCCCGCTGCGTGCTGCGCGAAGTCAAGCGGATCTTCCAGGTGCACTTCCCAGTTGTGCTGGACGACGGCTCGGTAGAAGTCTTCGTGGGCAACCGAGTGCATCACAACATCGCCCGGGGGCCCGCCAAGGGCGGGATCCGCTACGAGCCGGATGCCACTCTGGACCAGACCAAGGCGCTGGCGATGGCGATGAGCTGGAAGACAGCATTGATGTCCTTGCCATTCGGCGGAGCCGCGGGCGCGGTCCGCGTCGATCCCCATCGGATGAGCTCACGCGAATTGGAACGGCTGACTCGCCGCTTCACGACCGAAATCAGCCTGCTGTTGGGACCGGAGCGCGACATCCCCGCTCCTGATATCGGCACCGGCCCACAGATCATGGCCTGGATCATGGACACCATCTCCATGCATCAGGGTTTCTCGGTGACCGCCTCGGTTACCGGCAAACCGATCGAAGCGGGGGGTTCGGTGGGCCGGGTGGAGGCTGCCGGGCGGGGATTGGCGATCGTCCTCATGCACACGCTGCGCAATACCGGTCTCAGCTTGGAAGGTGCGACGGTGGCCGTGGAGGGCTTCGGCAACGTCGGCAGGACCTGCGCGAGACTCCTGGGCGAGGCTGGCTGCCGGGTGGTGGCGGTCTCCGACAGTCACGACGGCTGGCATTGCGACAGTGGCTTGGACCTAGCCCGACTCGAGGAGGTCAAGCTCCAGGGCGGGCGGCTCTCTGACGCCAAGGTGCCTGGGGAGTTGCTGACTCGCGAGGAGCTTTTGAGCTTGCCGGTCACGGTACTGGTGCCGGCATCGGTGGAATCCACCATCAACAGTTCCAACGCGAGCCATGTGCGAGCGCGAATCGTTGCGGAAGGGGCAAACGGTCCCATCACTCCGGTTGCCGAGGCGGTGCTGGCTGAGGACGGCATCGTGGTGGTTCCCGATATCCTCGCCAACGCCGGTGGAGTCACCGTGTCGTACTTCGAATGGGTTCAGGACCTGCAGTCTTTCTTCTGGGACGAGAAGGAGATCAACACCCAGCTGGAACGCGCGATGCTGCGCGCCAGCGAGCAAGTGTGGGCCTATCACGCGCGCCACAAGGTCTCACTGCGGGAGGCGGCCTACCTGATTGCGGTGGGCCGGGTCGCGCGGGCCGCCCACGCTCGCGGGATCTATCCCTAGTGCGCTAGGCGCAGATACGGCACCCGCTGCCGCTGAGCTTCGCTTCGGGGAGGCTGGTACTCGAAGCGGTAGCCCGCCCCGATGACCGCGTGCAGATAGTGGGCACCATCACCCCGGGGCTGGATCTTTCGGCGCAGCCGGTAGAGGTGAGCGTCCAGTGAATGAACCCGATAGGGGTCGCGGTTACGCCAAACCTCCGCGATCAGCTGCGGACGGGGCACGACCGCACCTGACTGCCGGGCCAGCGCGACCAGGATCTTGAATTCCGTCGGAGTCAGCGCGACCGGCCGACCGTCCCGGCGGACTTCGTGGCGGCCCATGTCGATGGTGAGGCCAGGGAAGTGGAGGCGCTCGACTCCACCGGCCTCGCGGGTGAGCTGTGCTCGACGCAAGCGTGCGTTGATCCGAGCGACCAGTTCGCGGACTTCGAAGGGCTTGCGCAGGTAGTCGTCGGCACCAACCTCCAGGCCGACGACTACATCCTCGGGGTCGTGCAGGCAACTGATCATCAGCACCGTCACCTTGACACCCGCCGAGCGCAGGCGGCGACAGACCTCGACTCCGCTCATGTCCGGCAGCACCAGGTCGAGCAGCACCAGGTCGGGCTCAGTTTCGAGCGTCAGCCGCAGCCCGGCGGCGCCGGTGGTGGCGCTGACCACGTCGTAGCCGTTCTCGGCAGCGATCAACTCCACCAGCCGGAGCATGGCGAGGTCGTCATCGATGACCAGGATCTTGGAGGCCGTCAACCCCAGGGGACTTCCCACCGCTCCCCAACCGCCGCCGCTGTCGATGGTTGCAAACTGGCTCACGCACCGATTGTGTCGCGGACCCAGCTGATCGGCTCATCGTGGTCTGGGCACGGGTGAGTAACAAGCTGCACGGTGGCTGTGACAGGTCGGGAGGCTTCCGCGACTTCGGGTACGATGTTGCCCGGGGGGTCACAGGGAGCGGCAGTTGAACGATCCTTTAAAGAGCCTTGCCGGATGGGCTGGGAGGCGTCGGTTGGGAGTAATCCTGGCCGGCAGCGGCATCCTCTTGATCGTGGCGGGCTTGGCGATCTTCGTCCCGCCGCTGGTGGGGGTCCTGCAGCGCGCTCGGACGGACACCCAGGCCCTCCAGAAGTGGAAGGATCCTGGCTCGGCGCTCAGTACCCAGCTGCCCAAGGTCAAGACCATTCAGCAGCCAGGGACCAGCCCCGTGCCCACCGCTCCCAACTGCGGCAGCGGCTCGCCCGCCTCCGAGTACGCCCTGATCGACTTCCCCAGCCTTTCGGGGATCGAGGGGGTCGCCGGTAACGGGAACTGGTCCCAGCTCCTGCAGCGCTCGGTCGTCCATTACTCGACGACCCCGGGCCCGGGCCAGCCTGGCAACGGTCTGTATGCCCTCCACCGGGAGCCGAACTTCGAGCCTCTCGGGACCCTCAAGGCCGGGGACACGATCGTGCTCACCAATCGGACCTGCCAGCAGTTCACCTACGTGATCACCCAGGTCTGGACGGAGTCCCCCTCCCAGGTCACTCAGCTGCAGCCGATCAGCAGCGGCACCTGGATCACGGTGGTCACCTGCACCCCGCTCTGGATCGACAGCCACCGGTTGGTGATCCGGGCGCAGCTCCAGACCAGCTAGCGGCCGGCTGACGGGCCGCAACCACTACATGGAGGGGGAAGGTGCTGCGTCGCCCACTAGATGCTGCGGTGCAGGTCAGGACATGGCGCCCGCGTCTGATATGCTTGATCTCGGGTTGGCGCTCGGTTAGGTGGACCTCGCGCACCCAGAAAATCGGAGGGAGCCTTGCTTGGACATCGAACTAGGAAGAGGTAAACGAGCAAGGCGAGCCTACGGGTTCGACGAGGTGGCCTTGGTGCCGGGCAAGGTCACCATCAATCCTGACGAGATCGACATCCGGCTGACCATCGGCGAGGTCGAGCTCGCGGTTCCCATCCTGGCGGCGGCCATGGACGGGGTGGTCGACGCCCACTTCGCGATCGAGATGGGCAAGCTGGGGGGGCTCGCCGTCCTCAACCTGGACGGGATCAATTGCCGCTACGACGATGTGGCCGCTATCTATGAGCAGATCGCCGAGGCACCCCGAGAGCGGGTGAACGTCCTGCTCCAGGAGCTCTACCGGCAGCCGGTCAAGGACGAATTGATCGCCCAGCGGATTGGGGAGATCAAGCGGGAGGGGGTGATCTGCGGGGTCTCCACCACCCCGGCGGACGCCGAGCGCAAGCTCCCCATCGTCACCGAGGCCGGGGCTGACCTCTATTTCGTCCAGGGGACGGTACTCACCGCCCGCCACATCTCCCGCTCCTATCGGCAGCTCGACTTCGCCCAGCTGGTGAAGAACTCCAAGCTCCCGATCGTGGTCGGGAACTGCGTGGAGTACTACACGGCGCTGGAGCTGATGGGTACCGGGGTGGCCGCGATTCTGGTCGGAGTCGGCCCGGGAGCCGCCTGTACCACCCGCGCCGTCTTGGGGATCGGAGTCCCCCAGGTGACCGCCACCGCCGACGTCGCGGCGGCTCGCCACGACCATCGCCGGGCGGGCGGTCAGCCGGTCACCGTGATCACCGACGGTGGGATGCGGGTGGGCGGGGATGTCACCAAGGCACTGGCGTCGGGGGCTGACGGGGTGATGATCGGCTCGGTCTTCGCCTCGGCCGAGGAGGCCCCGGGGCAAGGCAACCACTGGGGGATGGCGACCCCCGACGCCGATCTCCCCCGGGGCACCCGAATCAAGGTGGGAACCAAGGCCACCCTCCGGGAACTACTCCTGGGTCCGGCCCGGGTCGACGATGGCACCCAGAACTTGCTAGGCGCGCTCAAGTCGGCGATGGGGGTCTGCGGCGCTCGGACGATTGAGGAGTTTCAGCAGACCGAGCTGGTGATCGCCCCTTCCATCCTCACGGAGGGGAAGCTGTTCCAGCAGGCCCAGCAGGTCGGGATGGCTCGCTGAGGTGCGAGCAGGGAGGCGAGGATGACCACCACCGCCCTCCCGCGCTCGAGTCCTGGCGGGCCGGAACTGGGCCTGGCGGCCGGTACCGACACCATCTTGGTCCTCGACTTCGGCTCGCAGTACACCCAGCTGATCGCCAGGAGGATCCGGGAGCTCAACGTCTACTGCGAGCTGATCGCGGGCACCGCCCCCGCCAGCGAGATCGCCCGCCGCCACCCGAGGGGTCTGATCCTTAGCGGCGGTCCCTCCAGCGTCTACGACGAAGGCGCCCTCCACCCGGATCCGGGTATCTATCAGATGGGAGTCCCCATCCTGGGGATCTGCTACGGGATGCAACTGTTGGCCAGCGACCTCGGCGGCCGGGTCAAGCCTTCTCAGCGGCGGGAGTACGGTCTCGCCTCGGTGGTGGTCGACAGTGAGGACGGGGTTTTCTTGGGGCTGCCCACCGAGATGTCGGTCTGGATGAGCCATGGCGACGTCATCGAGGAACTGCCGCCCGGTTTCCGCCCGGTGGCCCACACCGTCAACAGCCCGGTGGCGGCCATGTCCGGACCGGGCGGTCGGATCGGCATCCAGTTCCATCCAGAAGTGGCCCACACCCCGCAAGGCATGGAGATGCTGCGCAACTTCCTCTACGGCACCTGTGGCTGCAGCGGGAGCTGGGCCGCCGAGAGCTTCGTGGAGCAGGCAGTCCAGGAGATCCGCCAGAGGGTCGGCGGAGAGCAGGTCATCTGCGCTCTCTCAGGGGGGGTCGACTCGGCCGTGGCGGCCACCTTGGTTCACCGGGCGGTCGGCGACCAGCTGACCTGCGTCTTTGTCGACAACGGGCTGCTACGTCGGGGCGAGGGTGACCGGGTCATCGAGGCGCTGGGCCGAAGCATGCGGATGAAGATCCTGAGGGTGGATGCGGAGGACCGGTTCCTGCACGCCCTCCAAGGGGTCATCGACCCCGAGGAGAAGCGGAGGATCGTCGGTCGCGAGTTCATCACGGCCTTCGAGGAGGAGACGAGAAGGCTGGGCGGGGTGCCCTTCCTGGCTCAGGGAACGCTCTATCCGGATGTGATCGAGAGCACCGCTCCCGACACCTTCGGGGCCCACAAGATCAAGACCCATCACAACGTGGGGGGCCTGCCCGAGGGCATGCGCTTCTCGCTGGTCGAGCCGCTCCGCTACCTTTTCAAGGACGAGGTGCGGCGGGTGGGCCGCGCGCTCGGGATGCCGGACGACGTGATCCAGCGGCAGCCCTTCCCGGGACCGGGGCTGGCGATCAGGATCATCGGGGAGGTGACCAGAGAGCGGCTGGAGACGGTCAGGAGCGCTGACTGGGTGGTCATCGACGAGATCAAGCGCAGCGGCCTCTACCACCGCGTTTGGCAGAGCTTCGCCATCCTGACCCCGATCAGCAGCGTGGGGGTCATGGGTGACTTCCGCACCTATGCCAACGTGGTGGCGGTGCGGATAGTCCAGTCCGACGACGGCATGACCGCCGATTGGGCCCGGGTCCCCTACGACGTGCTCTCCGACATCAGCCGGCGGATCGTGAACGAGGTCCCCGGGGTGAACCGGGTGGTCTACGACATCAGCAGCAAGCCGCCGTCGACCATCGAGTGGGAGTGATCCCGGCCCCAGATCATCGGACACTGCAGGTGCTAGTGGTGGGTGGGGGCGGCCGGGAACACGCGCTGGCCTGGGCCTGTGGGCGAAGTCCTCTGGTGGAGCGGGTCATCTGCTCCCCGGGCAACGCTGGCACCCTTTTGATCGGAGAGAACCGGGCCGTGGCGGCGACCGATGCCCCGGCACTGGTTGCCTTGGCCCGGGCCGAGGGCGTCGACTTGGTTGTGCTCGGCCCTGATGCCGCTGTCGCGGCCGGGGTCGGAGACGCGGCGGAGGCGGCGGGAATTCGCTGCTTCGGCCCGGGTCGAGAGGCGGGACAGCTGGAGAGCAGCAAGATCTTCGCCAAGCAGGTGATGAGGCGGGCGTCGGTCACCACCCCCGCCTTCGCCGCCTTCGCTGACCCCGAGCTGGCGCTCGCGCACGTGCACCAGCGGGGCGCTCCGGTGGTGGTCAAGGCGGACGGGCTGGCCCTGGGCAAGGGCGCCTTCGTGTGCCGCACCGAGGAGGAAGCCCGTGAGGCAGTGGAGCTGTTGCTGCTGCGCCGGGAACTGGGGGCGGCCGGTGCCAGAGTTCTGATCGAGGACTGCCTGGAGGGCGAGGAGGCCTCGTTCTTCGCCATCTGCGACGGGGTCTCCGCGGTGATGCTGCCCCCGGCGCGGGACTACAAGCGCGCTTTCGATCACGACCAGGGTGGCAACACCGGGGGCATGGGGAGTTACGCTCCGGCCCCTGACCAAGGGTGGCGAGCGCTGAACCAGAGGGTTCGAAAGGAGGTGGTCGAGCCCACGCTCAGGGAGATGGCCCGCCGGGGAACGCCCTACCGGGGCTGCCTCTACGTGGGGGCGATGCTGGTCGACGGGGCGATCCAGGTCCTGGAGTTCAACGCCCGCTTGGGAGATCCCGAGACGGAGGTTCAACTCCCCCTGCTTCCGGATCCCGTTCCACTGATGTGGCAGAGTGCTGGGGGCCAGCTCAGCGCGTCTGATCCGGAGCCTCGGGCGGGAGCCTGCGTCGGCGTGGTGGCCGTCCGGGAACCGTACCCGGCGGCGGTCACTGCAGGTGGGCAGGTAAGCGGCATCGACGCGGCCGAGGAGATGGGTTGTCTGGTATTTCAGATGGGGACACGTCCGGGTCCGGGCGGTTCGGTGGAGGTCGCCGGTGGACGAGTGCTGATCTGCACTGCCGTCGGCAAGGACGTGACGAGCGCTCGCCTCGGGGCATACTCGGGGCTGGCGGCGATTAGCTTTCCGGGGATGCGGTACCGTCAGGACATCGGAGCCTGATCGAGGCTCCCACCGGTAGCCGCCCCGGATGCCGCGGCCGGACTCAAATCACTTTCGAGGTGGGCCCCTTGGCCGACGCCATCCCCTCCGCCGACGCGACCGGCTTCGACCTGCAGCGGGCTCGCCAACTGCTCCAAGCCAAGCTGAGCCAGTTGGCCGCCGAAGAGTCGTCCCTCGCGGTGGCGGCCCCCGAGCCAGGCACCCAAGTGCAGTACGGCAAGCGCGCCGGCGATCACGTCGCCGAGGCGGCGGACCGGATGGCCCGCTCGCGGACCGCGGGCGAACTGGAGAAGCTGGGAGAGGAGGTCAGAGCCGCGGTTGCCAAGGTGGATGCCGGCACCTACGCTCGCTGCGACGATTGCGCCGAGCCGATCCCCGCGGCTCGATTGGAAGCGCTGCCGTGGGCCACCCGGTGCGTCGACTGCCAGTCGCGGTCGCGGCACTAGGCTCGGTCGGCAAAGGTCGGATGGTGAGCGCACCGACCCCTACGGTCGGCCTGCTTCACCCCGGCGAGATGGGGCGGCGGTGGGGGCGGCACTAATCGCCAGCGGTGTCCCGGTGCTGTGGGTCGGCCAAGGTCGCACCCAGGGCACCCGACAGCGCGCCATCGCGGCCGGACTCACCGAGGCGGGATCCCTCCCCGAGCTGCTTCGAGCCAGCTCGGTGATCCTCTCCATCTGCCCACCGGAGGCAGCCCGCCAGGTAGCCCAGCAGGTCGCGGCCGGCAACTTCCAGGGTGTGTACGTCGACGCCAACGCCATCTCTCCCCAGACTGCGCGGATGATCGAAAGGCTCACCCGGGAGAGTGGAATCGAATTCGTCGACGCCGGAATCATCGGGGGCCCACCGGGACCGGACGAGGCGCGGCTCTACCTTTCTGGAGAAGGTGCCGCGGGAATCGCGCTGCTGTTCGCCGGCGCTGACCGCCTCACCACCACGGTGCTGGAGGGACCGACCGGCGCGGCCTCCGCGCTGAAGATGTGCTACGCGGCGTGGACCAAGGGCAGCACGGCTTTGCTGCTAGCCGCCCTGGCGGCGGCCGATGCTCTGGGGGTCGATAGGGCGCTCCGTGAGGAGTGGATGGTGTCACAACCCGAGCTAGCCGCGCGGCTGAAGCGGAGTGTCAACTCGACCCCGCGCAAGGCCTGGCGGTTCGTGGTCGAGATGGAGCAGATCGCCGACACCCTGGAGGCCGTCGAGGTCCCCGGAGGGTTTCACCGGGCGGCGGCTGAGCTCTACTCCCGTCTTGCCCGATTTCAGGACCAGACGCCCGGACCGTCCCTGGAGGAGCTGCTGCAGGCGGCGAGGCACCAAGATTCGAAGGCCGCCATCGGGGATGCGAATTAACTGACCTTCGACCAGGGGAGTTCACAGAGCCGGCTCGCCTGAGCGGCAGAATTCGCGCCGCGGGCACCCCTCCCGTTACCCTTGGCAGTTCATGGCCCCGATCGGATTGATCGAGAGCTGCCTACGTCACGGGCAGCAGACTTTGCTCTTGAGCCGAGTCCGGACCCGGCACCTTCTCTCCCTTCTCGAAAGGCTGGATGGGTGCGGGTACGCCGGGTTGGACGTCTTCGGCGGCGCCACCTTCGAGGTGTCGCTGGAGCACTTGGGGGAGGACCCCTTCGAGCGACTGAGGGCCATCCGGGCCGGCACCAAGGTCCCGCTCGTGGGGCTGATCAGAGGCCAGTCTCTAGTTGGATATCGGCCGCTCCCCGACGATGCGGTCGACAGCTTCGTGGCCCTGACCGCGGAGTGCGGACTGGACGTCTTCCGCTGTTTCGATCCGCTCAACGATGCGCGCAACCTGGCCCACGTCGCCGAGGCGGTTCTGGCAGCCGGCAAGCATCCCGAGGGGACCCTGGTCTACACCGAGAGCCCGGTTCACACGGTGGAGAGCTTCCTGACCCTGGGGGTGGAACTGGCTGGGCTCGGGTACCAGAGCCTCTGCCTGTTTGATCCGGCCGGCCTCCTGGGGGCCGGGTCGGCCCGGGCGCTGGTGGAGGGACTGCGCGAGCACACCAAGCTGCCGGTCAGCGTCCATTGCGCCACCATCACCGGCCAGGCCTCCTTCGCGTATCTGGCGGCGGCCGAGGCGGGTGCCCAGAACCTCGATGTCTGCCTCTCGCCGCTGGCGGGAGGCGCCTCTTTGCCCAGCACCGAGGGGGTCTATGCCGCCCTCAGTGGCACCGACCTGCAGCCCCGACTGCATGAGGCCCGGGTCCTGGCGGCTGCCGATGCGCTCGACGAGCTGATGCCTCTCTACGAGGCCATCGCCGACCCGAGTGGTTGGCAGTACGACTCTTCGACCCTCCGGACGCAGCTGGCGCCGTCGGTACTGGAGCACCTGCGCCGCGAGTGCGAGACTCAAGGTGCCCAGGGCAAGCTGCCCGCGGTACTGGAGGAGATCCCCCGAGTCAGGGCTGAGATGGGCTACCCGCCGCTGATCACCCCGATCGCCCAGGTGGTGGTCACCCAGGCAGTCGCCAACGTCGCCTCCGGACAGCGTTACCTGACAGTCGCCCAGGAGGTGAAGGACTACTTCCTGGGGCTCTTCGGACAGCCACCAGGCGCGGTGGATCCCGAGATCCAAAAACTGGTGATCGGGGAAGAGGAGCCGATCACCGTCCGGCCCGCCGAGGTGCTGGAACCGGTCATCGAGGGCACCCGCCGGACGCTGGCGCGGCAGGGTTGGACCACACCGTCCGACTCCCAGCTGCTGAGCTTCCTGCTCTTCCCCGAGGCGACCAGTGCGCTGCTTCGGGGGGAGGCCCGGGTGGAGCGGCTGGAGGACGAGCCGGATCCCGCGCCTCCGCCTGCCGCCCCGGCGGCTGTGGTGGACGGCGGGGACCTCAGCGAGCCGATCGGGGATGCCGCTGCAATTCCGTTTTCGCCACTACCGTCGGCGCCCACGCCCCCCTCACCTCCGGAGCCGGCGCCAGCCGCAGCTCCCGCCGCCTCAGCTAGGGAGTTCTCCGTCGAGGTCGACGGCGAGGTCTTCGAGGTGCGGGTTACCGCTACCGACGGAGGCGGCTTGGGCGGAGGGGCTTCGAGTGCGGCGGGAGGATCGGCGCCCGCGCCGGCGAGTGACGGCGTCAAGGCACCGATGCAGGGCCTGATCGCCCGGATTCCGGTGAAGGTTGGCGACCAGGTGACGGTGGGTCAGACGGTGGTCGTGCTGGAGGCGATGAAAATGCAGAACGACATTCCCTCCGATCGGGCTGGCGGCGTGACCGCGGTGCTGGTTGCCGTCGGGCAGGTCGTGAGCCGTGGCGACGTTCTAGTCCAGGTCGCCTAGACCAAGTTGAGCCCCTTCGGTACCGTTCTGGTGGCCAACCGGGGCGAGATCGCAGTGCGGGTGATCAGGGGGTGCCGCGACCTCGGGCTCCGCTCGGTCGCCGTGTACTCCGAGGCGGATCGGGGAGCGCTCCACGTTCGGCTGGCCGACGCGGCGATGGAGATTGGGCCCGCCTCCCCAACCGAGTCCTACCTGAATCTGGACCGGATCCTGGGGGCCGCCAAGGACTCGGGAGCGGACGCCATTCACCCCGGTTACGGCTTCCTCTCCGAGAATCCCCTGCTGGCTGAGGCCTGTGCCGCCGCCGGGATCACCTTCATCGGACCGCCCCCGGCGGCGATGGTGGCCATGGGAGACAAGGTGCGCGCTCGTCAGCGGATGCAGCAGGCGGGTGTGCCGGTGGTCCCTGGCACGGATGCCATCTCCGACGAATCGGCGGCTCTCGTGGCCGCCCGAGAGATCGGATTTCCCGTCCTGGTCAAGGCATCCGCCGGGGGCGGGGGCATCGGCATGCGCGCTGCCCAGAACGAGGAGGAACTCAGGGCCGCCATCACCAGTTGCCAGGAAGCCGCGCAGCGCTTTTTCGGGGATCCTCGCGTATTCCTAGAGCGCCTGGTGACCGACCCGCGCCACATCGAGATCCAGGTGCTGGCTGACTCGCTGGGCAACACGATTCATCTGGGGGAGCGCGAGTGCTCGATCCAGCGGCGCCATCAAAAGCTGGTCGAGGAGTGCCCTTCAACCGCCATCAGCCGCGAGACTCGAGAAGAGATGGGCCAGGCGGCGATCAAGGCGGCCCAGGCGGTGGGCTACGTGAACGCGGGCACGGTGGAGTTCATCGAGTCACACGGTTCTTTCTATTTCCTGGAGATGAACACCCGGCTGCAGGTGGAGCACCCGGTGACTGAGTTGGTCACCGGAACCGACCTGGTGGTGGCTCAGCTCAAGGTGGCGATGGGAGAGCCATTGCCGTGGCGTCAGGAGCAGATCGAATTTCGCGGATGGGCGATCGAATGCCGAATCAACGCGGAGGACCCTTGGCATGAATTCCAACCCACTCCGGGAAGGGTTACGTCATATCACGAACCATCAGGACCGGGTGTAAGGGTCGACAGCTCGCTGGCAGGCCCGGGAAATGTGAGTCCGTTCTACGATCCCATGATGGCCAAACTCATCGTCTACGGCGAGAGTCGGGACCACGCGATCGCACGCATGCGACGAGCATTGTTCGAGTATTTAATTGGCGGAATCATCACCAACATTCCATTTCATGCGGCGCTCCTCGACGACGCGGACTTCCTTGAGGGCAAGCTCACGACCGAGTACATCGCCAACCACCCGGGGCTGCTGCCCCGCGCCGAGAAGTGGCGCGATGATCAGCCGCAGAATCTCAAACAACTGTCGTCACAGGCCCGCCAGGTGGCCGCACTAGCAGCTGCCATCACCGCAGCGCAGTAGGCGCACAACGCTCGCGGCAGCCCGCCGCGATGCGGGTCAGCCAGCAGTCGCTGGCTGAGGCTGCAACACCACTTGGTAGGCATTCTGAATCGGAGTGTTGTCAATGTCAGCGAGGGGTGATGCCACGGTCAGAGTCACCGCCCCCGCGGACAGGGCGTTGACGGTGACGGTTTCCGTTCGTGTCAACGCCGAGTAGTCGAACTGTGCACCCGAAACGACGTGACCACCGACGCTCAGCGTGATCGATTGCGATCCCACCGTCAGGGGATTGAGGTCGGAGTCAAAGTGGATCGCAAACACGGTCGTGCCGCTGTGGGTGGTGGTCGCCGAAACGCTCATCACCAGCGGGCCTGTTGGCACCGGCGTGAGTACTCCGGGCGAGATATATGTGATTCGCGGAGAAGCTCCCGCCGTCTGCACCGTGACCGTTTCCGGCAGGAACGCAGGACCGACTGAACTAGTGGCGTCGCGCATCAGACGCAGGCTCACGCTGTAAGAGGTCGAGCCGACTGAGGTCGCGGTGGTGGATAGGGCGTAGAAGCGGTCGAATTTGCCCGGCAGCAGCACCGACTGGGAGAAGCCGGTTCCCGGCGCCAGCAGAGCGGCAATCTCGGCCGCGGCGGCGGGTCCGGCGGTGACCTGCAGATGGGCCAGACTGGAGGCGGTCGCGAGGGCGGAATCCGCCGCGGTGTCACCGATGGCCGGCCCCTGGGGTCCACCTGACAACAGCAGACTCTCAACGATCTGCGAGGCGGAGCCGGATACGTCGACCAGCGTCGAGAGCTGATCGCCGGTCGGCGCCCAGATGGGGTTGCTTACCCCGTCTAGGTTGCCGAGGATGCCGCTGACCTTGGACTGGACATCGAGCGCGTTCAGCTGGGACAACTGACCGGGGGCACTGGACACGTACGTCAGGTAGGTGCCGGTGGGGTCGAAGCTCAGGTCGCTCAGCTGGATCCCCGCGGGCGCCGTGTGCAGTACCGTGCTCTGGGCGCCGAGATCAGAGGTCGACTCCACGGTGTCGGCACCGTCGCTGGCGGAGATGTAAGCCAGCGCAGCTCCCGTCGCTGCCCAGGCGGGCACTCCGACCAGGCCGCTCAGGGCGGTCGCGGTACCACCGGGAAGTGAGTAAAGGGTGGGAATCCCGCCGGGAGTGGCGAAGACCGCCTGAGCTGACGGAGAAAGGGTGAAGAAGCCGCTGGGGTCGACCTCAACCTTGGGGTCCACCGTGGTGACCTGTCCATCCAGGCTGACCTGCCGCAGCTGACCGGCCGCCGCGTAGAGCAGATCGCCGTTGTCCAGCCAGGCTAGACCAGGGTCAGACTCGGCGGAGGTCGCGAGCGTCTCCGGGGTTCCGCTGCCACTGGCGGCGACCACCTCCAGCTCGAGGTTCCCGTCGCTCCCTGGCGTCCAGTAGGCAATCTCCTGGCTGTCCGGGGAGCCGACCGCCCCCTCGGCATCGGTAGCGACCGGCTGCAGCGAGGGGCTCAGCACATACAAAGTCCCGAAGGAAAGTCCGGCGAATGCGGGAGTGGTCGACGCAGCCGTCGGGGAGGGGCTCGGGCCAGGGGACTGCGCGCTCGACGGCACCGCCACCGGCGTCCCAGAGCTCAGCACCAAGAGCGCCCCATCGGGCATGGAGCTGAGCAAGGTGACCCCTTCGGTAGCGGCGACGTGGGTCACCGACACGACCGTCGGGATCTGGCCCTGGCGGGTGGATGGTACTGACCCAGTACCGAAGGGGATGACGATATCCGTCGGCGCCACCGCCCCGTTCTGGGCCTTGGCGTCTGGTTGAGGGATGGTCACGACGTAGCCAACGTTGGGGGCCAACCCGTGCGCCGGTGAGATCACCAAGGTTTTCGGATTGGGCCAGGTCGCTTGGTAGGAGACTGCGGGCTTGATGGTCAATCCCCGGACCACTGCGGCCTCGTCCATCGGCCGGTTGAAGCTGATCCGGATTGCCTGGGTCACGGGGAGCTTTTGGTGGCCGGCGATCGGCGCCTTCACCTTCACCTGACCCCGCGCGAGCGGAATCGCCACCACCGACGCCACCACCACGGCAGCCGCAGCCACCCCGGCGATCCCTAGGGTCGCGAAGAGCGGCAGCGCCAGACTTCGCGGCCTCACCCGGGACGTTGTGCTCTCCCGAGCCTCCCGCATGAGGTGGGCCCGCAGCCGCGCCTGGAACTCCGGGGAAGGGTCCGGCGCGGGGTGCGCCTTCAGGCGCCGGCGGATCTCCTCGGCGGCCTGGAGCAGCTCGGGGTCGACGCTTCCCTCACGAACCTGGAAGATCGCCCACATCTCGGGATCGACGTCGTCGGGAGCCGCGGACTGGGGATGGGACCCGAACCACCAGGAGAACCTAGCCACGTGACTCCTCCGCCTCAGCCGGTAGCGGGCGCAGCGTGCTGCGCACGGTCGCGGTGCCGCGGAAGACCAGCAGCTTGATCGCTCCCTCGCTCTTACCCATGATGTGCCCGATCTCCGCTAAGGGAAGGTCCTCGGAGTACTTGAGCGTCATCGCGGTCCGCTGCTGAGCGGGTAATCGGTCGATCGCCTGCCAGATTTGATCCAGCTCCAGCCGCTCGGCCACCTGGTCATCGACCGCCGCTCCGTCCGAGGCCAGCTCCGGGCCACTCTCCAGGCTGTCCTCGCCCCGCTTGCGGGAGCGATAGTGGTCGGTGATGGTGTTGATGGCGATCTGATAGAGCCAAGCGGAGAACGGATGGCCGCTCGGCCGATAGCGACCGAGCGCTCGGAGCGCCTTGAAGAACACCTCACTGGTGATGTCCTCGGCCAGCTCCGCGCTGCGGACTCGGGAAGCCACGTACCGGTAGATCTGGGGAAAATAGTGGTCATACAGTTCGCCGAAGGCTTCAGGCTCGGCCTGGGCCCGGGCGATCAGCCTCTGCTCGTGATCCGGGGGGAGTTTCACCGCCGTAACCCGCGGACCGGAACCACAAACGCTCTGGGCGGGCAAGCGGTTACGAATGCCCGCGCCGCTCCTGTCCCCACCTGCCCAAGGTACCCGCCTTGCCCAGCACGAAGCGCGAGCACTGGGCGAAGGTCTCTCGTGCGGTAGTCCGGTAGGCGCCATCGGGGAAGCGGCAGCGCTGCCGCTAGGGCGAGGCTGGTCGGACCGGCCCCCCATGGTCGGACCACAAAGGTGAGACGACGAGGCCGGTTACTTGCCGAGCTGGGCGCGATATCAGGGCATTTATCCTGGGGTCGTGATCCGGCCGCCCTTCCCAATCGAGACCCCTCGCCTGCTGCTGCGGCCGTTGGTCGCGGGCGACCATGCAGACGTTTTCGCCTACCGGTCACGGGCCGATGTCGTCCGCTACCTCTACGAGGGGCCGAGCACCGAAGTGGAGCTCACCGCGGAACTGGCTCGCAAGTCAGCCAAGGTGTCGATAGAGCGGGAGGGCGACGGGCTGTGTTTGGCGGTAGTGCCTCGGGAGCTGGGCCGGGTCGTCGGCGACGTGGTGCTGAGCTGGACCAGCGAAGCGCACCGGCAAGGGGAGATCGGATTCGTGCTGCATCCGGACTACCAGGGCCTGGGCTACGCCCGCGAGGCGTCGTGGGTCCTGCTCCAGATTGGCTTCGAGGAGCTTGGGCTGCACCGGATCGTCGGCCGGCTCGACGCCCGCAACGCGGCCTCAGCCGGGCTGCTCCAACGCTTGGGCATGCGTCGTGAGGCCCACTTCGTCGAGAACGAGTACGTCAAGGGAGAGTGGACTGATGAGGCCGTCTTTGCCCTGCTGGCGAGCGAGTGGCGTGAGGTCCACGCTTGATCCGAGCGGCCTCTGTCGAACCGGCTCGGATCGTCCGCTGCGCGGGTGGCTCCGGAGGGCCCGGTGCGGGGGCCGCCACCTATACTCAATTGAGGTGACGACGGCCCTGTCGCTGCAGCGACCCTTGCCTGGCGGTCGATCATGATCGACCGCTACGCCCCCAAGGAATTGCGGGAACTATGGTCGGACGGTACCAGGCTGCGGCTCTGGCTCGAGGTGGAGCTGGCCGTCTGCGCGGCGAGGGCAGCCCTGGGGGAGATCCCCCACGCGCAGATGGAGGCCCTCCGTCAGGCGAAGCCTCCTTCGGTCGAGAGGGTCGCCCAGATCGAGTCCGAGTCGGGGCACGACCTGGCCGCCTTCGTCACCGCGGTCCAGGAGCAGTTGGGGGACGAGGGCTCGCAGATCCACCTGGGCCTGACCAGTCAGGACGTGGTCGACACCGCGCTGGCGCTCCAGCTGCGGCGCGCCAGCGGGCTCATCCGGCTGGACCTGCAGATGCTGCTAGGGCAGGTGGGAACCTTGGCCCAGCGACACCGGGAGACCCCCATGGCTGGACGCACCCATGGGATGCACGCGGAACCGGTCACCTTCGGGTTCGTCCTCGCCAATCACTACGACGAGTTGAATCGCTCGGGGAAGCGGTTGGCGGCGGCGGCGGCAGACGTTGAAGTGGGCAAGCTCTCAGGCACGGTGGGCACCCACGCCACCATCAGCCCGGAGATCGAGGTCCTAGCCCTCAGGGAACTGGGTCTGGAGCCGGCGCCGATCACCACGCAGGTGGTGGCGCGGGACCGCCACGCTGCCTACCTCTGCTCCCTGGCGGTCCTGGGCGCGGTGTGCGAACGACTGGCAACCACTCTCCGCCACTTGCAGCGCACCGAGGTAGGCGAGGTGCGGGAGCCCTTCGGCGAGCGCCAGAAGGGATCATCGGCCATGCCGCACAAGCGCAATCCGGTGCGCCTGGAGCAGGTGGCCGGGCTCTGCCGGCTGCTCCGGGGCTGGGCCGTGGCGGGTCTTGAGGACGTCGCCCTCTGGCACGAGAGGGACATCTCCCACTCCTCCGTCGAGCGGGTCGCCTTGCCCGATGCCACCATGGCGACAGCCCACATCCTCCGCACTCTCGCCCAGGTCGTCGGGGGACTGCACGTGGACGAGGTGGCGATGCGGACCAACCTCGAGCGCCGAGGCCAGATCTCGCAGAGCCAGCAGCTCCTCTTAGCCCTGATCCGCGCCGGCCAGAAGCGTGAGAGCGCCTACCGGCTGGTGCAGTCCCTGGCGCTGGAGGCGGACCAGCCAGGCGGCGACTTCCGAGCCACCGTCGAGGCGAGCCCAGAGGTGGTGGCCGCGCTCAGCCCAGACGAGGTGACGGCCTGCTTTGACCTCAAGCCCTACCTTGCCCAGATCGAAGAGAGCTTTCGCCGTGTGGGGCTGCTGGAGCCGTTCCCGGAGGGTGCCGTGGTATTGACTCGGGATGAGTGAGGCTGCGCCGCTCCCGGTGGGCATGGGGGAGGTCGAGTTAGCCGGCGTGCCGCTATACCGGCGGGGCAAAGTCCGGGACACCTTTGATCTGGGTGACCAGCTCCTGATGGTCTCCACGGACCGCATCTCTGCCTTCGACAGCGTCCTTCCAACCCTGATCCCGGAGCGGGGCCGGGTGCTCACCGCCATGTCGCGATACTGGTTTGGGAAGACCGCCGACCTGGTCCCCAATCATCTCCGCCCCGACGATGAAGCGGCGCTCCCCAGGGGGGCGTTGGCCAAGCTGGCTGGTCGGGCGATGTTCGTCGCCAAGGCCCAGCGGATCGATATCGAGTGCGTGGTGCGGGGACGGTTGGCCGGTAGCGGCTGGCAGGAGTACCAGGCGGCCGGGACCCTGGCCTCCGAGCCGGTTCCCAGGGGGCTTGCTTTCGGGGCCGAGCTGCCCGAGCTCCGATTCACCCCGGCCACCAAGAACGACCACGGCCACGACGAGAACATCTCTCGGGTCCATCTCGCCCAACTGGTGGGCAGTGAGCTGGCGCGGCGACTCGAGGAGTTCAGCCTGCGGATCTTCCGGCTGGCCCAGGTCCACTGCCGGGAATCGGGGTTCACCCTGGTCGACAGCAAGTTCGAGTTCGGATTCGTCGACGGTTCTTTGACGCTGATCGATGAGCTGCTGACGCCTGACTCGTCGCGGCTGTGGGAGCTGGAGCAAGAGGCGGGCGAGTTCCCGCATGGATTCGACAAGCAGCCGGTCCGGGACTACCTGCTCTCCACCGGCTGGGATCGCAACCCACCGGCACCCCCGCTGCCCCTGCAGTTGGTTCAGGAGACCCGAAACCGCTACCTGGAGGCATCGAGACGGATCACCGGCAGCGATTTGTAGCCGAGGTTCTGGTCAGCCTCAAAGAGGTGGTCAACGACCCCCAGGGGCTGGTGGTCGAAGACGCCCTGCATTCGCTCGGCTATCCCGAAGTGGAGGAGGCCAGGGTAGGCAAGTTCATCCGCCTGGAACTGGCGGAGGCGGATATGGAGTCGGCGCGCGGGCGGGTCGATGAGATGTGTCGGCGACTTCTCTGCAACGGAGTGATCGAGGACTATCGGTTCGAGCTGCGTCCGGTCCCCGCCGCTTGAGCGTGCGTTTCGGGATCGCCGTCTTTCCGGGCACCTGGAGCGATCGGGACTGCGCCCACGCGGTCGCGCTGACCGGGGCGGAGTCGGTGCCGCTCTGGCACGCCGACCGCGACCTCAAGGGTTGTGAGGTGGTTATCCTGCCGGGCGGGTTCGCCTACGGCGACTACCTGCGCGCCGGGGCCATCGCCCGGTTCGCGCCGCTGATGGAGGCGGTTCGCGAGCATGCCCTGCAGGGCGGACTGGTGCTCGGTATCTGCAACGGCTTTCAGATCCTCTGCGAGGCCGGAATGCTTCCGGGAGCGCTGCTGCGCAATTCGAGTCTGCAGTTCCGCTGCCAGCCTACCTGGCTGCGGGTGGAGTCGACCAGCACCCCATTTCTGGCGGATTGCCAAAGGGGTCAGCTGCTGCGAGTGCCCGTGTCGCACGGTGAGGGCCGGTTCTTCGCCGACCCTGAAACCGTGGGCAGGTTGAACTCGGAGGGACGGGTCGCCCTCCGCTACTGCGATCAAGCGGGCGAGCCCTCCCACCTGGCCAACCCCAACGGATCGCTCCAGAACATCGCGGGGATCCTCAACCAGCAGGGGAATGTCCTGGGGATGATGCCCCACCCGGAGCGGGCCTGCGAGGAGCTGCTGGGATCGGACGACGGATTGCGACTCTTCAACTCGGCAATCCAGCACCTGGCGGCGCTCCCCGGATGAGAATTGCGGCACCGCGCTCGGCCCCCACCCCATCCGAGCTGCGGGAACTGGCGCTGACCGACTCGGAATACCGAGCGGCGATCGACCAGTTGGGCCGAGAGCCGAACCGGCTGGAGCTGGGGATGATCGGGGCGATGTGGTCCGAGCACTGCAGCTACAAGACCTCCAAGGCCCTATTGCGTCTGCTGCCGTCCGAGGGCGGTCGGGTGGTCCAGGGTCCTGGCGAGAACGCTGGGGTGGTTGACCTCGGTGAGGACCTTCTGTGCTGCTTCAAGATCGAGTCGCACAACCATCCAAGTGCGGTCGAGCCGGTTCAGGGTGCGGCGACCGGGGTGGGGGGGATCCTGCGCGACATCTTCGCCATGGGAGCACGTCCGGTGGCGCTCCTGGACGGGATCCGCTTTGGCGACCTCGCCGACCCCCGCCAGCGTCAGCGCTTCGCCCGGGTGGTGGAGGGGATCGGCTGGTACGGCAACTGCATCGGGGTACCGACCGTCGGTGGCGAGACGTACTTCGATGAGGCGTATCAGCACAACTGCCTGGTCAACGCCATGTGCGTCGGTCTGGTGCGGCGCGACCGGTTGGTACGGGCCCGGGCCAGCGGGCCCGGGAACCCTCTGCTGCTGGTGGGAGCCGACACCGGCCGGGACGGGATCCACGGGGCGACCTTCGCCTCGGTGCAGCTGGACCAGGGCGCCGAGGAACGCCGCCCCGCGGTTCAGGTGGGCAATCCGTTCTTGGAGAAGTGCCTGCTCGAGGCCTGTCTCGAGCTGACTGGGGACCCGGACCTGATCGGGCTTCAGGACTGCGGGGCAGCGGGACTGACCAGCAGCTGCGCCGAGATGGCCCATCGAGGCGGGGTCGGGCTCGAGATCGCCGTCGAGAAGGTGAGTCGCCGGGAGCGGTCCATGACCCCGTACGAGGTGATGCTGAGCGAGTCCCAGGAACGGATGGTGCTGGTGGTCCGTCGTGGCAGCGAGGACCGCTTCCGCGCTGCCTTCCAGCGCTGGGGCCTGCACAGCGATGTGGTGGGAAAGGTGATCGAGGAGCCGCTCTTCCGGATCACCGAAGACGGTGTCGTGGTGGCCTCGCTTCCGCTCCAGGTTCTGATCGCCGGCTTCCCGGAACGCCACCCGGCGGTCCGGGCCCCTGAGCTGAGCTCGGTCCTTTCAGCCGACCCGCTGGCGCGCACCCCGCCCTGGACCCCGGAGGACGCCTGGCTGCGGCTTCTGGCCTCGCCGAATTGTGGAGAAAGCCACTGGATTTGGCGTCAGTACGACCACCAGGTGGGCGACGACACGGTCTCCGGCCCCGGCGGCGACGCCGCCGTTCTGCGGTTGAGAGGTCGGCCGGACGCGCTGGCTTTGACCGTCGACAGCGCTCACCGCTCCGCGACGCTGGCACCCCGCCGGGCGACCGCCATCGCGCTCGCCGAGGCGGTGCGCAACCTGGCCTGCGTCGGCGCCGAGCCCCTAGCTGTCACCAACTGCCTCAACTTCGGTGACCCTGACCGACCCGAGATCATGTGGCAGTTGGAGGAGGCCGTGGGGGGACTCGCCGACGCGGCTCGGACTCTGGGGATCCCGGTGGTAAGTGGCAACGTCAGCCTCTACAACCAATTCGATGGCCAGGGCATTCCCCCCACCCCGACCCTGGGGGTGGTTGGTCTCCTGCCCGACCTCAGTCGCCGCCTGGGGGCGGGGTTCGCGGCGGCGGGGGACCTGGTCGCTTTGGTAGGACCGGCCGGAGCCGGTCCGGCGCGGGTGGAGTTGGGTGGCTCGGAGTACCAGCGGCTCGCCCATAGGGTCATGGAAGGCCCCGCCCCGGAGTTGGATCTGGCCCAGGAGGCGAGGTCAGCCGCGGCGGTCCGCGGCGCGGTCCAGCAGGGGCTGCTCAGCTCCGCCCATGACTGCTCACTGGGCGGGCTGGCGGTGACTCTCGCCGAATCCGCGCTGCTGGGTGGACTCGGCGCTCGGATCAGGCCTCCTGTGGACCTCCCGGAGCGGCTCCCGCCCAGCTGGCGCTTCGGCCTGCTCTTCGGCGAGACGCAGGGCCGTTACCTGGTGAGCTTGCCCCCGGAACAGCTGGCGTCGGTCGGGGCGTTCTTCGGTAAGCACGAGACTCCCTTCATCGCCCTGGGAGCGGTTGGCGGATCGGTGATCGCCATCGAGGGGGTGGCAGAGGTCAGCCTGGAACAAGCCAAGATCGCCTGGTCCGACGCGATTCCCGGGCGCCTGGAGCTGAGGCGCAGCAGCGGGTCTTGAGTCCGCTCGAGAGGCGACTGCACAGGATGACCGGATTCGGATTCCAGCTATTCTTGTGGTGGTGACAGCCAAGGCAGGATCCTCTGCCCAGCTCCCCGTCGCAACCGCGGAGGACGCGACCGAGCCCGACAAGCTGCACGAGGCTTGCGGCATCTTCGGCGTATTCGCCCCGGGCCAGGACGTGGCCAATCTCTGCTATCTGGGCCTCTACGCCCTCCAGCACCGGGGCCAGGAGTCCGCCGGAATCTGCACCTCCGATGGCGAGCTGCTCCATCTCCACCGGGAGATGGGATTGGTGGGCCAGGTCTTCTCGGCGGATGTGCTGGCCCAGCTCCGCGGACCGGTCGGCATCGGGCACACCCGCTACTCCACCACCGGCTCCTCACGCCTCAGCAATGCTCAGCCGTTCACCTTTGAGCACGGTCAGCTGGGCCCCGTCGCGCTGGCCCACAACGGCAACCTGACCAACACCCAGGCGCTACATGCCCGGCTGGTTGAGGAAGGCCAGCAGTTCGAGACTTCGAGCGATAGCGAAGTTCTGGCGACCCTTCTCGCCCGCACGCCGGGAGAGCGGCTGGAGGTGGTCCTGCAAAGGGCACTGCCCCGGGCCCAGGGCGCCTACTCCCTGGGGTTCATCACCCGGGACAGCCTGGTCGCCGCCCGCGACGAGTTGGGCATAAGACCCTTGTGCATCGGTCGGCTGGGGGAGCTCGACGCCCCGGGAGGAGACGGGTACATCATCGCCAGCGAGACCTGCGCCCTGGACGTGGTGGGGGCCAAGCTGGTGCGCGAAGTGCGCCCCGGGGAGATCGTCACCATCGACAAGAACGGACTGCGGAGCGCCAGTTTCGGGGTGCGGCGCCAGCCGGCGATGTGCTCCTTCGAGTTCATCTACTTCGCCCGGCCCGACTCGGTGCTCCAGGACCGCAGCCTGTACGAGGCGCGGCGGGCAATGGGGGTGCGCTTGGCCCAGGAGGCACCAGTGTCCGCTGACCTGGTGATCCCACTGCCCGACTCGGGGACCCCGGCCGCGATCGGATATGCGGAGGAGAGTCGGGTCCCCTTCGCCGAGGGGATGATGAAATCCCGCTACATCAACCGCACCTTTCTCCAGCCGGAGCAAGGGATGCGCGACGCCGGGGTGAGACTCAAGTTCAACCCCATGCGCCACGTGCTGGAGGGCAAGCGGGTGATCCTGGTCGATGACTCCATCGTTCGGGGCTCGACCTCGCGCCAGATCGTGGAGGCGCTGCGGCGCGCCGGGGCGCTGGAGGTGCACATGCGGGTCGCTTCGCCACCGATTCGGTTCCCCTGCTTCATGGGCATCGACATCGCCAGCCGGAGTGAACTGATCGCCGCGGGCCGGACTCTGGAAGAGGTACGGGAGCTGATCGGCGCCG
>Ga0307374_10000854_pt1 | contig 57204 bp, 55 predicted proteins | sample OX3MG_FD_202532 | JGI IMG/M metagenome (GOLD analysis project Ga0307374, IMG submission 202532) | Soil microbial communities from Risofladan, Vaasa, Finland - OX-3 | ecosystem: Environmental > Terrestrial > Soil > Coastal area > Acid sulfate soil | place: Finland: Risofladan, Vaasa | collected...
CGTCTTGACGGGCTTCTGCCGGTGGCTGGTGCCGAGATACGTGGTCGTGACCTCGGACAACGCGGTGATCTGCTCGGGTCGCACTTTCGACGGGCCCGCACCGAAGCGGCCGTCGCTCGGCCGTAGTTCGGCGGGAATGGTGATGTCAGGGGTATCGGGCACGTATGGAATCATTACAGCCGTGACGACGACTCCCGACGCGCCGACCCAGCATCGCCGAATATCACGACGTGCCGCCGCGGTGGCACCGTCGGCCACGCTGGCGGTCGACGCCAAGGCCAAGGCGCTGCAGGCGGCCGGTGAGCACGTCATCGGCTTCGGGGCCGGCGAACCCGACTTCCCCACTCCTGCGCACATCGTCGAGGCGGCGGTGCAGGCCTGCCGCGACCCGGCCAACCACCGTTACACCCCGACGGGCGGCATCCCGGCCCTGCGCGAAGCGTTGGCCGCCAAGACGTTGCGCGACTCGAACTTCTCCGTGACGCCGCAACAAGTCCTGGTGACCAACGGCGGCAAGCAGGCGATCGCCAATGCCTTCGCCGTGCTGTGCGACCCGGGGGACGAGGTCATCGTCCTTGCTCCCTTCTGGACGACGTACCCCGAGTCGATCGCGTTGGCCGGCGGTACGCCGGTCATGGTGGCATCCGACGAACGCAGCGGGTTCCGCTCCTCTGTCGAGGAGCTCGAGGCGGCACTCACGCCACGGACCAAAGCGTTGCTCTTCGTGTCACCCTCCAACCCGACAGGAGCCGTCTACCCGAAGGAAGAGATCGAGGCGATCGGGCGCTGGGCGCTCGAGCGGGGCTTGTGGGTGCTGACCGACGAGATCTACGAGCACCTGGTCTATGGCGGTGCCGAGCACCATTCGATGCCGGTCCTGGTGCCCGAGCTGGCCGACCGTTGTCTCGTCGTCAACGGGGTGGCCAAGACCTATGCCATGACGGGCTGGCGTGTGGGGTGGCTGATAGGACCGGTCGATGCGATCACGGCGGCGACCAACATCCAGAGCCACGAAACCTCCAACGTCTCCAATGTCTCCCAGCGCGCGGCGCTGGCCGCCGTGTCCGGCGGCTTGGAGGACGTGGCGATGATGCGTGCCGCCTTCGACCGTCGCCGCCAGACCATCCACCGGATGCTCAACGAGATCGATGGCGTGGTGTGTGTGGAGCCCGAAGGGGCGTTCTATGCGTTTCCGTCGGTCAAAGGGCTCCTGGGCAAGTCGTTTCGGGGCCACCGGCCGGCAAGCAGCGGCGAGCTGGCCGAGCTCTGCATCAACGAAGCCAAGGTCGCGGTCGTGCCCGGAGAGGCGTTCGGCGCGCCGGGTTACTTCCGCATGTCCTATGCGCTGGGTGACGATGACCTGGTTGAAGGCGTGACTCGTTTGGCCCGTTTCTTCGCCGAGGCGAAAGATTGATGCGGCATCAATGTCAAGGGGGGTAGTGAGGAGACCACTGCGGTGGCACGTGTACTCGTAACCGAAAAGATCGCCCAGAGCGGCCTCGACCTGCTGGCCAAGGCCGGACATGAGGTGAGTGTCCAGGAAGGGTTGAGCCCCGAAGAGCTGCTGGGTGCCGTCGTCGGCGCGCAGGCCCTCATCATTCGTTCCTCCACCCAGGTGACCGCGGAGGTCCTTGACGCCGGCACTTCGCTCGAGGTGGTCGGACGGGCCGGCGTTGGGCTCGACAACGTCGATGTCGCTGCCGCGACCGAGCGAGGGGTCATGGTGGTCAACGCCCCGACCTCGAACATCCTCTCGGTGGCCGAGCAGGCGATGGCGCTCCTCCTGGCGCAGGCCCGCAACATTCCCCAGGCCCACGCCTCGTTGGTGGCCGGCCGATGGGAACGGTCGAAGTGGGAGGGGGTCGAGCTTCACGGCAAGGTGTTGGGGGTGGTCGGGCTGGGGCGGGCCGGTTCCCTGGTGGCCCAGCGCGCCCACGCGTTCGGCATGGAGCTGATCGGCTTCGACCCGTTCGTCTCGCCGGAGCGGGCCAAGGCCATGGGCGTGCGGCTGGTCGGCATCGAAGAGCTGGTGGCCGAGGCGGACTTCGTGTCCATCCACACCCCCAAGACACCGGAGACGATCGGCCTGTTCGGTCGTGACCTGTTGGCCAAGGCCAAGCGGGGGATACGGATCATCAACACGGCGCGCGGCGGCATTGTCGACGAAGAGGCCCTGGCCGAGGCCATTCGCGACGGCATCGTGGCCGGGGCCGGGCTCGACGTGTTCGCCAAGGAGCCGTGTACCGACTCCCCGTTGTTCGCGCTGCCGCAGGTCGTCGTGTCCCCGCACCTCGGGGCGTCAACGGAGGAGGCCCAGGACAAAGCGGGAGTGACCATCGCCGAACAGGTGCTGCTCGCCCTCGCCGGCGACTTCGTTCCCTATGCGGTCAACGTGGCCGCCACCGATGTGTCAGACGTCGTGCGTCCCTTCATGGCCCTGGCCGAGCAGCTGGGTCGGTTCTTCGGTTGTCTCCACGACGGTCTGCCCGACGGCTTGGAGATCGAGTGCCAGGGAGAGTTGGCCGCCGTCAACACCGGCATTCTCACCCTCTCCGCGCTCAAGGGTGTGTTCAGTGGCTCGACCGAGGAGCCCGTCTCGTACGTGAATGCGCCGCAGCTGGCCGAGCAGCGCGGTCTCGAGGTGCGTGAGATCTCGACGGCCACCTCACGCGACTACAAGTCGCTCATCACGCTGCGCTCGAAGTCGCACTCGGTCGCGGGGACGTTGAGCTCGGCCGGTCACCGCAGTGAGCCCCGCATCGTCATGGTCGACGATCACGTGGTCGAGGTGGCGCCGTCACCGCACATGCTGGTGGTGCGCAACGACGACCGCCCCGGCATGATCGGGATCGTCGGCACTGCACTCGGCCTGGCTGACATCTCGATCTCATCGATGGCGGTCGGACCGAGTCCACGCGCCGCGACGGCGATGATGGTCATCTCCACCATCGAGTCGACACCCGATGCCGTGGTCGATCAGCTACGGGGTGACGAGGGAATTCTCGACATCCACCGCGTCATTCTGTAGGACGGCGCGGCACTTCGGGCCATGTGTCGAGGCTGCCCACCACCGGTGTGGTTCCATGGAGCGCACGCCGGGGTGAGCGGTCGGCCAGAACCGCACGCACCACGCCCACCACGGCAGCCAGGAGGGCCAGCCGTACGATCAGGGAGACGGGACGGAGCATCGCACCAGGCTAGTCAGTAATCTTTCGCCCGTGGCCACGTTCCTCGCAATCGCTCCCATCCTCCCTACCGCCGACACGGAGCAGATGCGGTCGCACTACGAGCTACTCGGTTTCGTCGTGCACGTCCATCAGGGCGGGTACGCGACCGCGACCAGAGACGACATCAAACTCCACTTCCATCTCACCGCCGGCCACGATCCTGCGCATGGGGGCGCGGTGTACATCTCGGTTGATGACGCCGACGCGTTGCACGCCGAGTGGCAGGCGGCGGGCGTCGGCGCGCTCCACGACCTCTGGGACCCTGGTTTCGGTGTGTGGGAGTCGGCCCACACCGATCCCGACGGGAACATCATCAGGTTCGGTTCCCCGGTTCGCGTGGATGCCCGCCCTTGACGGTGGGCGCCTCCGATGGGAGAATCAACGGCATCATGGTGACTGCCACGACGATTCGCCTGCTGCTTACCTGACAACGAACGCCACATCGCGTTCGTTCGCAACCTCCTGTGCCACATCGGCCAGGGGGTTTTTTGTTGGGCCTGGGGCAGGGTGCACACAAGGAATGAGAAGGAGATCGAAGATGGGAACGGCACAGAGAGGGAGTGGTGACGACATGGAGCGGGGTCGCCTGGCCCTGCCCTGTGAGCCGTCGCCGATGCAATTCGACAAGTACAGGTCCCATGTTCCGCTGGTACTGACCGACCGCACATGGCCCGACCACCAGTTCACACGCGCCCCCCGATGGGCCAGTGTCGACCTACGCGACGGCAATCAAGCCCTGATCGACCCGATGGACCCCGAACGCAAGTTGGCGTTGTTCAAGACGCTGCTCGACGTCGGGTTCAAGGAGATCGAGGTGGGCTTCCCGTCGGCCTCGCAGACCGACTACGACTTCCAGCGTCTCATCATCGACGAGGAGATGATCCCCGGCGATGTCGAGATACAGGTTCTCGTGCAATGCCGGGAGGAGTTGATCGAGCGAACCTTCGAGTCGCTCATCGGCGCCCGGCGCGCCGTGGTGCACTTCTACAACTCGGTTTCGGAGTTGCAACGTCGAGTCGTGTTCGGTCTGGACAAGGCCGGCATCATCGACATCGCGGTGAATGCGGCCGTTCTCTGCAAGAAATTCGAGCAGGGCGTTCCAGGGACGGAGATCCGCTACGAGTACTCACCGGAGAGCTTCACGGGAACAGAGCCAGAATTCGCCGTGGAGATCTGCGAGGCGGTGATGGAGGTCCTCGAGCCGACGATCGACAGGCCGATGATCCTCAACCTGCCCGCCACCGTCGAGATGTACAGCCCCAACGTGTACGCCGACGTCATCGAATGGTTCGGGCGCACCATAAAGAACCGGGATGCGGTCGTGCTGAGCCTGCACCCCCACAACGACCGCGGAACCGCCGTGGCCGCAGCCGAACTGGCTGTGCTCGCCGGTGCCGATCGGGTCGAGGGCACGTTGTTCGGCAACGGGGAGCGGACGGGCAACGTCGACATCGTGACCCTGGCCATGAACCTCTTCTCCCAGGGGATTGATCCGGCCCTCGACTTCGGCGACATCGAGAAGGTGCGTCGGGTCGCCGAGTACGCCACCCGCTTGCCGGTGCACCCCCGTCACCCCTATGCCGGCGACCTCGTGTACACGGCGTTCTCGGGCTCCCACCAGGACGCCATCAAGAAGGGCATCGGCGCCATCGGCGACGACTATGACGAGTGGGAGGTCCCGTACCTCCCGATCGACCCCAAGCACACCGGTCGCACCTACGAGGCCATCATTCAGGTCAACAGCCAGTCCGGCAAGGGTGGGGTGGCCTACCTGATGGACACCGAGCACGGGCTTGATCTCCCGCGGCGGCTGCAGATCGAGTTCTCCAAGAAGGTGCAGGCGATCACCGAGGCCAGTGGGACCGTCATCGGCACCGGCGAGATGTGGAATGTGTTCTCCGAGGCGTACCTCGCCGAGGACGCGGGCCTGCGGCTGGTGGCGAGTGAAGTGACCACCGGCGGGGGCCATACATCGGTCACGGCCCAGCTCCTCGTCGACGGCCAGCACCGGACGGTCATCGGCGAAGGGAACGGACCGATCGATGCACTCGTCTATGCCATACGGAACGAGCTCGGTATTGTTCTCGAGGTGAAGGATTACTCGGAGCACGCCCTGACCGAGGGTTCCGGAGCATCGGCGGTGGCGTATGTCGAGTGCGCCGGTCCTGACGGATCTACCTGGTGGGGTGTGGGACGGGACTCGTCCATCCTCGATGCCTCCCTGGCCGCCGTGGTGTCGGCCGCGAACCGGGCCCGTACCGGGTGATCCGACCAGCGACCGAAGAGGACGTGCCGGAGCTGCTGGCCATGATCCGTGAACTGGCCGAATTTGAAAACCTGGCCCACCAGTGCGTGTGCACCGAAGACGACTTGCGGCGTGCCCTGTTCGAACCGGGCGCCGTCGTGCATGACACATTGGCCCTGGCCGACGACGGCTCCGTGGTCGGCCATGCCATGTGGTTCCGCACCTTCTCCACCTTCATGGGGCGGACGGGCATCTGGTTGGAGGACCTCTATGTCCGGCCAGCCCATCGCCGGCAGGGTCACGCCGGCACGTTGATGGCCGACCTGAGGGCCAGTACGGACGGCCGGGTGGAGTGGGAAGTGCTCGAATGGAACGAAGAGGCGATCGACTTCTACCAGCGCCTCGGTGCCCGACCCATGGCCGGATGGACCCGGTATCGCTGGACCTCGGCTCAGCCGTAACAGCACCCGCGGTGGGTTTGACGGGGCGGCTCACCGGAGCCACCATGCTCCATGGCTCGTGCCCCGTCGTCTCCGCACGTCCTGGCGGTCGCCCGGGGCGATGCCCCGGCCGACCTCCTGCTGCGCGGCGGACGGGTCCTGTCGCCGTCCAGCCGGGAGTGGGTGACGACCGACCTGGCGATCGCCGACGGTGTCGTGGCGGGTTGGGGCCCTCGAGACGCCATGGAAGAGATCGCCCTCGACGGGGCGGCGGTGACGGCCGGCCTGGTGGACGCGCACATGCACCTCGAGTCGACGAAGCTGTGGATCGACGAGTTCGTGCGCACCGTGCTCCCGTTGGGCACAACCGCGGTCGCCGCTGATCCCCATGAGGTGGCAAACGTTCTGGGGATCCCCGGTGTGGCGGCCCTCATCGCCGCGGCGCGCCATCTCCCGTTCACGTTCGGGGTCTGTGCCAGCAGCTGCGTGCCGGCGTCCCCCTTCGAGAGCCCCGGGGCGGAGCTCTTCGCGGCTGATGTCGCGACCCTCCTCGACGAGTACTCGGCCATCGGGGTGGCCGAGGTCATGAACTTCCCCGGGGTCATCGCGGCGGACCCCGAGATGTTGGCCCGTATCGCCACCGCCGGCCGCCGTCGCGTCGATGGTCATGCACCCGGGTTGCGGGGTGCCCTGCTCGACGCGTACCTCGCAGCAGGGGTCGAGTCCGACCACGAGTGCACGGAGCTGGAAGAGGCCGAGGAGAAACGGCGCAAGGGGATGTGGGTCTTCATTCGCCAGGGATCGGCCAGCCAGAACCTGCGTGATCTCATCCCGATGGTCCTGGCCCACGGCACCGACCATGTCGCCCTGTGCAGCGACGACCGTGAGCCCGACACCCTGCTCGAGGAGGGACACCTCGACGACTGCCTCCGCTTGGCCGTCGAGGCCGGGGTCAGCGAGATAGATGCGCTGATCATGGCCACACTGAATCCGGCCGAGTACCACGGGTTCACCGAGTTGGGTGCGCTCGGCCCGGGGTATCAGGCCGACATCCTCTGTTTCGACACGTTGTCGGGCTTTCACCCTTCACGCGTGTTCCAGCGCGGCCGTTTGGTGGCCCGGGACGGTGCAGTGCTTCCCGGCGCGGTGGCGAGCCACCCGGCGCCGCAGTTCATGCGCCGATCGGTGCATCTGCACACACCACCCCCGGCGGCGGCCTTCGACTACCTCGGCCACCCCGGGGGCCGCGTGCGCACCATCGGCATCCGGGACGGATCCCTCACCACGTCCTCCCTCATCACCGACCCGTCGGACCCCGGTGCCGTCGTGGCCCGTTTGGCCGTCGTCGAACGTCATCGCGAGACAGGCCGGATCGGGCTGGGATGGGTGCAGGGGTTCGGCCTGACCAGGGGGGCACTGGCCTCGACCGTGGGCCACGACGCCCACAACTGCATGGCCGTCGGCTCCCCATCTGCCCATGGCCCGGTTGCCATGGCGGCGGCCGTGGCCCGTCTGGCCGAGATCGGCGGAGGGCAAGTGGCGGTCGATGACACGGGCCGGGTCTTGGCGGAGTTGCCGCTTCCCATCGGAGGTCTCATGAGCGATCAGCCGGCTCGTGTCGTGGCCGACGGTCTCCACCGTCTGGTCGGGGCGGCCCGGTCCTTGGGGACATCGATCCACGCCCCCTTCATGCACATGAGCTTCCTCGGCTTGTCGGTCCTCCCCGAACTGCGGCTGACCGACAAGGGCCTGGTTGATGTGGAAGCGTTCGAACTGGTGCCGGTCGCGGTCGACTAGGCCGACGGCATGAACGCCGGCCGCCGATGTTCGTACGCGGCGATGGCGTCGGCATGGCGGAGGGAGAGACCGATGTCGTCCCAGCCGTGAAGAAGGCGTTCCCGTGTGAATTCGTCCAGCGGGAAGGTGGCGGAGAGCCCGACCGCCGGTGCCTCGATGGTGCCGCGGGCGACATCGATGGTGATCTCGAGGGTGGGGTCCTCGGCCACCGCGACCAGCAGGGCATGGTCGAACTCCGGTGTGACCTGTACCGGGAGGAGCCCTCCCTTGGTGCAGTTGTTGCGGAAGATGTCGGCGAAACGGGAGGAGACCACCGCCTCGAAGCCGTAGTCCATGAGCGCCCACACGGCATGCTCACGGGACGAGCCGGTGCCGAAGTTGTGGCCCGCCACCAAGATGTTGGCTCCGGCATATTCGGGGAGGTTCAGCACGAAGTCGCGGTCGTCGCGCCATTCCGAGAACAGGCCGGCTCCGAACCCGGTGCGCTCGACGCGCTTGAGCCAGTCCGACGGGATGATCTGGTCCGTGTCGACATCGGTGCGATCGAGTGGGACGGCGCGACCGGTGACAACGACGACCGGCTTCATCAGTCGAGGTCCTCTGGCGTGGCGAAGGTGCCGGCCACCGCTGTCGCGGCAGCGACCACGGGTGAGACGAGGTGGGTGCGCCCACCCCGCCCTTGACGGCCCTCGAAATTCCGGTTCGAGGTCGAGGCGCAACGCTCGCCCACCGCCAGCTTGTCGGGATTCATGGCCAGGCACATGGAGCATCCTGGCTCGCGCCATTCGAATCCCGCTGCCGTGAAGATGGTGTCGAGCCCTTCCGCTTCGGCCTGGCTCTTGATCCGGTGCGAGCCGGGGACGACGAGAGCCCGCATGCCGGCGTGGACGTGGCGACCGTCCAGGACGGCTGCGGCCGCCCGCAGGTCTTCGATACGGGAGTTCGTGCACGAGCCCAGGAACACGGTGTCCACGCGTATCTCGCGCAGGGGGGTGCCCGCCTGCAGGCCCATGTACGCCAGTGCTCGTTCCGCGGCTTCCCGCTCACCGGGATCTTCCATGGCCTCGGGATCCGGGACCCGGCCACTGATGGACGTCACCTGGGCCGGGTTGGTGCCCCAGGTCACGTGGGGCGTGATGCTGGCGGCGTCGAGGACCGCTTCCTTGTTGAAGGTGGCGCCGGCGTCGGTGGTCAAGGTGCGCCAGTACGCGAGCGCGGCATCCCAGTTCTCGCCGGAGGGGGCATGGTCCAGGCCCTTGAGGTAGGCGAAGGTGGTCTCGTCGGGTGCGACGAGACCGGCACGAGCTCCACCCTCGATGCTCATGTTGCACAACGTCATGCGGCCTTCCATCGACAGCGCGCGGATCGCCGAACCCCGGTACTCGATGATGTGGCCGATACCGCCGCCGGTCCCGATGGCGCCGATGATGGTGAGGGCCACGTCCTTGGCCGTCACGCCCGGAGCCAGCCCCCCGTCCACGGTGACGGCCATGGTGGCCGGCCTGGCCTGGGGGAGCGACTGGGTGGCCAGGACGTGCTCGACTTCGCTCGTCCCGATGCCGAAGGCCAGGGCGCCGAACGCGCCGTGGGTGGACGTGTGGCTGTCGCCGCACACGATCGTCATGCCGGGTTGCGTCCAGCCTTGCTCGGGACCGATGACATGCACGATCCCTTGATTGGGGTTACCCATCGGATAGCAGGTGATCCCGAATTCCTCGCAATTCACGTTGAGAACTTCGAGCTGCTTGGCCGAGATCGGGTCGGCCACCGGCTTGTCGATGTCGGTCGTGGGGACGTTGTGGTCCGCCGTGGCCACGGTGAGATCAGGTCGGCGGACGGTCCGTCCGGCCAGGCGCAGCCCGTCGAACGCCTGAGGGGAAGTGACCTCGTGAATCAGGTGGAGATCGATGAAGAGCAGGTCTGGCTCGCCCTCGTGGGCGTAGACGACATGGGCGTCCCAGATCTTCTCGGCCAGGGTGCGGGGGGCCGCCGTCATTGGTCGACCGCCACGATGGCCACGCGGAGGATCCCACCCGGAGCCTTGTACTCGACCGTGTCGCCCGCGCTCTTGCCCAGGAGGACCTGGCCCAGCGGCGCGCTGGGTGACAGCACCGGAAGGTCGCCCTGTCGCTCCTCGATGGAGCCCACGAAGAACTGCTGCGTGTCGTCCTCGTCGTCGCCCTCGTAGCGCAACGTCACCGTGCTGCCCGTCCCCACGCTCCCGTCCCGCGGCTCGGATTCGTCCAGCACCTCGACGTTCTTGAGCAGGGCCTGGAGCTGACGGATGCGAGATTCCATCTTTCCCTGGAAGTCCTTGGCGGCGTGGTAGTCGCCGTTCTCGCTCAGGTCGCCCAGGGCCCGGGCCGACTCGATCTGCTCGGCGATCTCGACCCGTCCCCGGGTCGTGAGATCCTCCAGCTCAGCCACGAGGCGGTCATAGGTGCCCCGGGTGAGGTTGGCCGATACGGTCTCGTCGTTGATTGATGGATTCGTCACTGCGTGTCCTTCGGATGGAGTGTGCCGGCGGCGAATTGCTGCTCGGCGGCAGCCATAACGCTAATCGCCCCCGGGGTGGCGGGGCGACGCCCCTGCGCCCGTGTTGTTGACGGGACTACCCCGGCCGCGGGAGACTGTCAACTATGTACCCCTCCGAGCAGTCTGTAGGCATTATTCACTAGGCGCGCCACATCCCCGCGCGCCGCTCAACCGTCCACTGCGTGGGCGGTTTTTCAATTCCGGGCGCACGATGTCGCACAGAGCGAAGAAACACGACAAGCGAAGAAACACGACAAGCGAAGAAACACGACAAAGGCAGGATCAGTGAGCACAGGCACGATCAAGAGGCGGATTGCAGTCATCGGAGGCGATGGCATCGGGCCTGAGGTGTGCGCGGAGGCGCTCAAGGTGGTGGCGGCGGCCGGCGTCGAGCTCGACACCACAGATTTTGACCTGGGCGCGGCCCGCTACCTGCGAGACGGCAGCGTCCTCCCCGACGCGGTGCTCGAGGAGCTCCGGGGCTACGACGCCATCCTCCTCGGAGCCGTCGGGCCCCCGGTCGGCGATACCTCGGTCCCGCCCGGGACACTCGAGCGGGGGCTCCTTCTCAGGTTGCGGTTCGCACTCGACCTCTACGTCAACCTCCGTCCGTTCACGGGCGTCCCAGGTTCGATCGCCGAAGGGGCCGACTTCGTCGTCATCCGCGAGAACACGGAGGGCACGTATGCGGGCGAGGGCGGGTTCCTCCGCAAGGGGACTGCGGCCGAGGTGGCGACCCAGGGCTCGGTGAACACCCGCATGGGCGTCGAGCGTTGTGTGCGCTTCGCCTTCGAGCTGGCCGCCCAGCGCCCGAAGAGGCATCTGACGCTCGTGCACAAGACGAACGTGTTGACGTTCGCCGGCGATCTGTGGAATCGTACCGTGACCGAGGTGGCGCGTGAGTTTCCTGAGATCACGTGGGACTACAACCACGTCGACGCCGCCTGCATCTACCTGGTGGAGCAACCCGGTCGTTACGACGTCATCGTCACGGACAACCTCTTCGGGGACATTCTGACGGACCTGGCCGGTGCGGTCAGCGGAGGGATCGGCTTTGCCGCGTCCGCCAATCTCAACCCGGCGCGCACCGGGCCGTCGCTCTTCGAACCGGTGCACGGCGCGGCGCACGACATCGCCGGCAAGGGGATTGCCAACCCGTTGGCGGCCATCCACTCCGCGGCGCTCATGCTCGAGCATCTCGGCGACCGCGATGCGGCTCACCGCATTCTCGAAGCACTGTCCGAGCAATCCAACATCATGTCCACCACATCAACCGCACAACTGTCCACGACGGCCGTGGGCGACGCCATTGCAGAAAGGCTTTGAGAATGCCCATTACCCCGACCGAGAAGATCTGGATGGACGGCGAGCTCGTCGACTGGGCCGAGGCCAAGGTGCACGTCCTCACGCACACCATGCACTACGGCTCGGGGGTGTTCGAAGGGATCCGGGCCTACCCGACGTCGAGCGGGGTCGCCGTGTTCCGTCTGGGCGACCACATTCGAAGGCTCTTTGCCTCGGCCAAGGTCTTCATGATCGACATCCCGTACTCGGTCGACGACATCATCGAGGCGACCCGAGAGGTGGTCAGGGTCAACGGGCTCACCGACGGCTGCTACCTACGCCCGCTGGTCTACCTCGGCTACGGGGAGATGGGGCTGAACCCGTTGCCATGCCCGACGAATGTGTCGATAGCGGCGTGGCCCTGGGGTACCTACCTGGGCGACGACGGCGTGGCCAACGGCGTGACGTGCAAAATAAGCTCCTGGCGGCGCCACGATCCCAACGCTGTCCCCACGGCGGCCAAGGGGACGGGGATGTACGTGAACTCCTCGCTGGCCAAGGTCGAAGCGATCAAAGCCGGATACGACGAGGCCATTCTCCTCGCCCCTAACGGCACGGTCAGCGAGTGCACGGGCGAGAACATCTTCATCGTGCGCGACGGCGTCCTCTTGACTCCGCCGACGTCGGACGCCGGCGCGCTTGACGGCATCACGCAGAGCTCGGTGGAGACGATCGCGGCCGACCTCGGTTTCGAGGTGCGTCACGAGCAGATCATCCGCACCGACCTCTACCTGGCGGACGAGGCGTTCCTCACCGGGACGGCGGCCGAGGTCGTGCCGATCCGCGCCGTGGACGACCGCCTGGTCGGCACGGGGAAGCCCGGACCGATCACGCTCGAAGTGCAGCAGACCTACTTTGCCGCCGTGCGGGGCGAGGTCGATCGCTACAAGAACTGGCTGGATCATGTCGACTGACGGCCATAGCCACGGCCCCGGCGGGGCTCATACCCACGGCCCCGGCGAGTCCCACGGACACTCGCACCTGGCGCACGATTACGAGATACCGGCCTTGCCCGAGTCGGTCGACATCTTCGACACGATCCTGCGCGACGGGAGCCAGCAGGAGGGGCTCTCCCTCACCGTGGCCGACAAGCTCCGGGTGGCCGAGCAGCTGGACCATCTGGGAGTCACGTTCATCGAGGGTGGGTGGCCCGGCGCCAACCCGAAGGACATCGAGTTCTTCGCCCGGGCGCGCCAGGAGCTGAAACTCTCCACGGCCACCCTGGTGGCATTCGGATCGACCCGGCGGGCCGGGGTGCGGCCGGAGGATGACGCCGTCCTGGCCAACCTGATCGACGCGGGAGCACCTGTGGCCTGCATTGTGGCCAAGACCTGGGACCGCCACGTGGTCGAGGCCTTACGTACCTCCCTCGACGAGGCCGTGGACATGGTGCGCGACTCGGTGCGCTATCTCGTCGCCCACGACCTGCGCGTGTTCCTCGACGCCGAGCACTTCTTCGACGGCTATCGGAACAACCCGGATTTCGCGCTCTCCGTGCTGGCGGCGGCCGAGGAGGAGGGGGCCGAGGCCCTCGTGCTGTGCGACACCAACGGCGGGACGTTGCCCGACGTGGTGGGGCGGGCCGTGGCTGAAGTGCGGGCACGCACCAGCGCCCAACTGGGCATCCACTGCCACAACGATGCCGGGTGTGCGGTCGCCAATTCCCTGGTGGCCGTCCAGGCCGGGGTAACCCAGGTGCAAGGGTGCATCAATGGCTACGGGGAACGGGCCGGCAACACCGACCTGTCTGCGGCGATCCCCAATCTCTCGCTCAAGCTGCACATACGGACTATCCCCACCGACCGGCTCGAGCGGCTCACCCCGGTGTCCCATCACATTGCCGAGCTCGTGAACATCGCGCCGAATGCCCAACAGCCCTATGTGGGCAACTCAGTGTTCGCCCACAAGGGTGGTCTCCACGCCAGTGCAGTGGCGCGCAGCGCTGACCTCTACGAGCACGTCGTGCCGGGTTCGGTCGGGAACGGCACCCGCGTCGTGGTCTCGGAGATGGCCGGTCGCTCGACCTTGGCCATGAAAGCGGCCGAGCTCGGCCTCGAACTCGACGGCGAGGTACTCGGTCGTGTGCTCGACGAGCTCAAGCGGCTGGAGCACGAGGGCTATCACTTCGAGGTGGCCGATGGCTCGCTCGAGTTGTTGCTGCGACGGGCCACCGGTTGGACCTCGGACTACTTCACCGTGGAGTCCTTCCGGGTCATCACCGACCATGGCGAGAGCGCCGAAGGGACGACCAGCGCCCCATTGGGTGTGACGACCGAGGCCACGGTGAAGGTGCATGTGGGTGGCGAGCGCATCGTGGCCACGGCCGAGGGGAACGGGCCGGTCAACGCGCTCGACGCAGCGCTGCGGGGTGCCATCGGGCCAAAATTCCCGGCGCTCTCCACGATCCATCTGACTGACTACCGCGTGCGGGTGATCGATACGGGCAAGGGCACCGGCGCGGTCACCCGCGTGCTCGTGGACACCACTGACGGAGAGAGTGTCTGGACCACGATCGGTGTGTCCGAGAACATCATCGAGGCCAGTTGGCAGGCGCTCTACGACTCGGTTGTCTTCGGGCTCGTTCACGGGGCCTGACCCGGACTAGCCTGCCCGCCTATGACCCAGCCGACCTTCGTCCCCATTACCGAGGCGGACCAGGTGCGGCCGGCCCTCCATCTGCAGGTGCCGGAGGCCTGGACGACCAGCCGTCCGGCTGAGCTGAGGACGCCCACCGCGCTCAAGGGGCGTAGCGTCGGCACACCGGGCACCGACGCCGGTTTCGCGCTGCGGCTGGCTCGACGCTTTGCCGACGACCTGAAGCTACGGGAGGGGGAGAACGAGCACGATGCCCTCCTGGGGTGTGGGCTCATCGCAGCTCGACGCGCCGCCCTCTACGGCCGGGGACCCAGCATCTACGACGTGCAGGTTGCCCTGGCGCTGTGGGGATTCCTGCGCGACGACGTTCCCGAGGAGCTGGTCGTCGCCCGCCGCCACGCATTCTCGTCGGTGTCACACGACTACGTGGCCCAGCGCAGCCTGGTCGACGCCGTTCCGGATGGGAGCCTACGGCTCTCCCCCGCCCAGGCGCAGGCCGGCTTCCTGGTGGTGGCCGCCCCTCAGCCGGTGGCCACCCAGCCGGCGGCCACCGGCTGAAGACTTCTCTCTTGGGGCTCTCGGGCTGATTCTGCGCCGTGGAGGACGAACGGTTGGAAGGGCGCCGGGAGTACCCGATCAGCTCTGCGAGAATGGCGGAGTGAAGAACTCGACCTTTGCCCTGACCGATGAGCAACGACAGTTCCGTGACACCATGCGCCAGTTCGCGGAGGAGCGGATCGCGCCCCACGCGGTCGAAGTCGACCGCGACGCGGTGTTCCCCTGGAAGTCGTTTGCCGCCTGCGTGGAGATGGAGCTCCCGTCGCTCGGGATCCCCGAGGCGTACGGCGGTGCGGGTGCGGACATGGTGACGCAGGCCATCGTCACCGAGGAACTTGCACGGGTCTGCGCCTCCACGTCGCTCACCATCCTCATCTCCAAGCTCGGCATGCTGCCGGTGATGAATTGGGCCTCGGAGGACCTGAAGCGCCACTATCTGCCCCGGGTGGCGTCCGGCGACATTCAGGCCAGTTACTGCCTGTCAGAGGCCGACGCGGGAAGCGACGTCGCCTCCATGCGGTCGCGTGCCGTGCGCGATGGCGACGACTACGTCCTTACGGGCTCGAAGTACTGGATCACCAACGCCGGGATCTCCGACGTCTACATCGTGTTTGCCAAGACGGATCCGCACGCGGGGGGCCGCGGTATCTCGTGCTTTCTCGTGGAGCGGGACTGGGGTATCACCATCGCCAAGCACGAAGACAAGCTAGGCATGCGGGGCAGCCCGACGGGCGAGGTCGTCCTCGACGAGGTCCGTGTCCCGGCCTCGCACCGTATCGGGGAAGAAGGCCAGGGGTTCGCCATCGCCATGCACACGTTGGACCGCAGCCGTCCCACCATCGGGGCCCAAGCGGTCGGTATCGCCCAAGGCGCGATCGACTACTCGGCCTCATACATGAAGCAACGTCATGCCTTCGGCGCTCCCATCGCCGACCTCCAGGGACTGCGTTTCATGTTGGCGGACATGGCGATGCGCAACGAGGCGGCCCGGGCGCTGGTCTACCGGGCCTGCGCCATGGTCGATGACGATCCGAGTAGTGAGCTCACCCTGTTCGGGGCCATGGCCAAGGCCTTCGCCTCGGATACCTCCATGTCGGTCACGATCGACGCCGTTCAGCTCCTGGGCGGCTATGGCTACACCAAGGACTTCCCGGTGGAGCGGTTCCTCCGCGACGCCAAGGTGACCCAGATCTACGAGGGAACCAACCAGGTTCAGCGCGTCGTGATTGCGCGGGAGCTCCTGAAGAAGGCCTGAGGAGGGCGGTTCGCCAACTGACCCTCCCCACAGATGAGGCATGCTTGTGGCCCGCTCCGCTGCTGAGGGAGTGGGATTGAGCAGGATGATAAAGTAGAACAGGTTCTATATCTGGCCCGGTGGGGGCAACCGGCCGGGGCCGGTACGCGGAGGAGAAGGGACATCCATCATGGGGAAGCCGGTCATCGTCGAAGCGGTCCGGACGCCAATCGGCAAGCGCAATGGCTGGCTCTCGGGGCTGCGATCCGCCGACCTTCTGGGCGCCGTGCAGGTGGAAGTCGTCAAGCGATCGGGGATCGACCCCTCTCTCGTCGAGCAGGTCGTCGGCGGCGTCGTCACCCAGGTGGGTGAGCAGGCGTTCAACGTGACCCGCACCGCGTGGTTGCTCAGCGGCCTGCCCTACGAGGTGGCGGCGACCACCATCGACTGCCAGTGCGGCTCCTCGCAGCAGTCCAACCACTTCGTCAACAATCTGGTCGCGGCCGGTGCGATCGACGTGGGAATCGCCTGCGGCGTCGAGGCCATGAGCCGGGTTCCGCTCGGGGCCAATTCCGGTTCCGGCGTCGGTCGTTCGATCCCGGCCGACCTGCCCTATGACATGCCGGACCAGTTCACGGCAGCGGAGAGGATCTCGGAAAAGTACGGGATATCCCGCGAGGATGTCGATTGGCTGGGCCTGGCCTCGCAGCAGAAGGCGGCGGTGGCGATGGCGGAGGATCGATTCGCACGGGAAATCGTGTCCATAGAAGCGCCGATCGTCGGTGAAGAGGGACCGCGGGGTGAGCATGCAGGCGAACGTCTCGTGGTCGGCAAGGACCAGGGGCCCCGGGAGACCACGGCCGATGGGCTGGCCAAGCTCAAGCCGGTCCTTCCCGACGGCATGCACCACGCCGGGAACTCATCGCAGATCTCCGACGGCGCCGCAGCCGTGTTGTGGATGTCAGAGGAGCGGGCCAAAGCGGAAGGGCTACGCCCCCGTGCCCGGGTCGTGGCCCAGGCGCTGGTCGGCTCGGATCCCTTCTACCACCTCGACGGGCCGATTGCCGCGACGACCAAGGTTCTCGAGAAGGCCGGGATGACGATGGGCGACATCGATCTGTTCGAGGTCAACGAGGCTTTCGCCTCGGTCGTCATGAGCTGGGCCAAGGTCCACGGCGCGGACATGGACAGGGTGAACGTCAACGGAGGCGCCATCGCTCTGGGCCACCCGGTCGGAGCCACGGGCAGCCGCCTGATCACGACGATCCTGCACGAGCTGGAACGCCGCGACGCCACGTTCGGCCTGGTTTCCATGTGCTGCGGTGGCGCCTTGGCCACCGGCACCATCATCGAGCGGCTCTGATCATCAGCTCATCGTCGGCACCGGGCGTTGACCGTGGAATCGACTGAGCATCTGACGTTCGCGCGCGAGGGTGCGACGGCCATCGTGACCATGAACCGGCCTGAGGCCAGGAATGCCCTCAGCTTGCCCATGCTGGTGGGCATGGCGGATGCCTGGGAAGAAATCGACGGCAACGACGAGATCAGGTGCGCCATCCTCACGGGTGCCGGAGGCACGTTCTGCGCCGGGATGGATCTCAAAGCCATGGGCGGGGCGGGCGCCGAGAAGTACAGGCACCGCCAGGAGGCCGATCCCGATCTGCACTGGAAGGCGTTGCTGCGCCACTACGACGTGAAGAAGCCCCTCATCGCAGCTGTCGAGGGCTGGGCCGTCGCCGGGGGTACCGAAATTCTCCAGGCCACCGACATCCGGGTGGCCGGCGCCAGCGCCATCTTCGGCATCTTCGAGGCCAAACGAGGCCTCTTCCCTCTTGGGGGATCCACCGTGCGGCTGCGCCGTCAGATTCCCTTCACCGTGGCCATGGAACTCCTGCTGACGGCTCGAGAGGTGCGGGCAGAGGAGGCATTGCGCATCGGACTCATCGGCCACGTGGTGCCGGACGGGACCGCGCTCGAAAAGGCGCTGGAGATCGCGCATGTCATCGGGCAGAACGGACCATTGGCCGTGGAGGCGATCAAGCGCTCGGTGCGCGAGACGGAGGGGATGTCCGAGGTCGACGGCCTGGCCCGTGAGCTCGAAATCGGATGGCCGATCTTCGCATCACTCGACGCAGCCGAAGGGCAGAAGGCATTTGCCGAGAAGCGACCGCCCAACTTCACCCGCCAGTGAGCCACCCGCTGCAGCCGAACCGCGGTGAGGTCCCCAGTCGAGATGACGATCCGACGTCGACCGGGGACGAACCACTCAACCGCCTGGCGGCGGCCATCCGGCGCATCAGCGCCGTCGTAGTGGGCCACCCGGTGCCTGACTTGGAGATCGCCCGTGCGGCCGAGCAACTGGTCGAGATCGCCGAGTCTTTGCAGGGCAGCGCGACCACCTCGAGGCGTGCCCGCACGCAGCCCAACCTGGCCGGTCATCCACAAGACTTCTTCCCCAGCAGTCCCATCATCGGATTTGCCAATCCGATCGCGCCTCCGGTCGAAGTGTGGTTGGGGGAAAGCGACGACGGCCAACCGGAGATTCGCGGGCGCGTGACGTTCGACTACCCGTACGAGGGGCCACCGACCTGCGTCCATGGTGGAGTCATCGCCGAGCTTTTCGACGAGCTGATGGGGGCGGCCAACGTCATTGCCGACAAGCCGGCCATGACCGGAACCCTCACGGTGCGCTATCGCAGGCCCACACCCTTGTTGGCCCCACTCGATCTGGTGGCGCGGTTCGTGCGGAGCGAAGGTCGCAAGGTCCACACCTGGGCCGCCATCTACCACGAGGGCGCGCTCACGGCGGTGGCCAACGGGCTCTTCATCCAGGTGCAACCCGGTCACATGCTCGACATGATCACCACCAATGCGACGGCGACCGATGAACCGCTGATCGATGAGCGGTTCGCCAGATCCATCGCCGAGAACGCCGCCGATTGAGAGACTCTTCCCCGGCACACGAGTGTCGTCCCGTCGCGATCTGACGCTCGGGAACGTGCCGTTCCGCGTTCCTTCAACAACCCACGTTCCCGTCGATGAGTTCGCGGATCAGGTCGGCGTGCCCGTTGTGGCGGGCGTACTCCTCGATCATGTGGACGTAGATCCAGCGCAGCGAGCAGGGTTCCCCGTGGCGGGGACCGGTGGCGTCGAGAGGGTGCATGGCCGCAGCGGAGCGACTGGCTTCGCATTCCGCCTTCCACGCTTCCAGGTCAGCCTGCCATTCGGCGCCTCCGAGCGGCACGAGTTCGCTGTCCTCGACCGCAGGGTCGTACCAAATCGGTGGCGCGTCTGACTCGCTGAGAAGTGTGCAGCGGAACCATCCTCGCTCGACCTCGGCCATGTGCCGCACGAGCCCGTGTAATGACAATTTGGAGGTGGACACCGGTCGGCTCTTGCGTTCTGCATCCGTGAGTCCCTCGCACTTGAGGAGCAACGTGGTGCGGTGGTACTCGAGCCACGCCTCCAACATGTCACGCTCACCGAGCACGAAGGACGGCTCTCGCCGGCGTGGATCGTCGATGTCGTCGACCATGGGCAACCTCCAACTCAGTGGGAGTAACAGTCTTGCGCTGTGCTTCTTGAGCCGGATCGCGGAGTTCTTGACCGGGACGCCTCCGCCATCGGACGAAGAGGTCAACGACGCATTTTGGCAAGCGTGCCATGGAGGCCAACCAAGCGGATGGAATTTACGACCTGGCTGCGGGAACGGGGGGCAGCGGGGAAGGCCACGCGAGGGCTGTGCGCTCGCGCCCCCGGCCCTTCCCCGGCGTCACGCCTATTGCGCCCGCAATGCTTTCGCCCGATCGATTTGCAAAAGTCGAGACTGTGCGGTCAACCACTCGCTCGAGCGGCCGACTTGACTCGGATGCGGGACATGCTGCAAGCCCACGGGACTGTCGGTCAGTGCGCCACACCTCCGGCAAACCGACATTCGCCCGTTCGTCTCCGGCGCGTGATGCTCATCGAGCTGCGCTCCGACAAGTGATGATTCGGCTGAGGCCATGATCCTCCGATCCATCGCCGAGCCCGGTTCGGCCAAACGCCGAGCCGGAAGGACTGCAGCAGGCCCGAGATGAGCGGGATTGTCCTTCGGTTCCCCCAGCCTATGCCGCGCCGGGGCCGAATGCACCTGGTGGTGTGACATGGCCCGTCAAAGTGAGCGCTGCACGCCCTCCCAGTAGGGATCCCGGAGCTTTCGCTTATAGAGCTTGCCATTGGGGTCACGTGGCATCTCGTTGGTGAAGTCGATCGATTTCGGCGTCTTGAACTTGGCCAACCTGCTCGCGCAGAAGGCCATGATCTCATTTTCCAGCTCGTCATTGCCGTCGCAGCCTTCCGCTGGCTCGATCACTGCTTTCACCTCTTCTCCCCAGTCGTCATGGGGGATGCCGAACACCGCCGCATCGCCGACCTTCGGGTGTGAGAGCAACACGTTCTCGATCTCGGCCGGGTAGATGTTCGCCCCACCCGAGATGATCATGTCGATCTTGCGGTCGCGGAGGAACAGGTACCCGTCCTCGTCGATCAGCCCGACGTCACCGACAGTGAAGAATGCCGCGATCCGATTGTTGTTCGTCTTCTCTTTGTCCCCGTGGTACTCGAATTCCGATGTCTGGGTGGCCATGTAGACGGTTCCGATCACGTTGGGCTCGTCCACCCGCACGCCGTCGTCATCGAAGATGGCGATTTCAGAGATGGGCCACGCCTTGCCGACCGTTCCCGGCTTCTGGAGCCATTCCTCGGCTGTGACGAGCGTGCCGCCACCCTCGCTGGCGGCGTAGTACTCGTCGACGGCGTTACCCCACCACGCGATCATCTTGTGTTTGACGTCGATGGGGCAAGGAGCGGCTGCGTGGATCATGTGGCGCAGCGTCGAGACGTCGTACCGCTGGCGCACGGCTTCTGGAAGGGCCAGGAGGCGGTGGAATTGGGTGGGCACCATGTGCGACGTGGTGACCCGGTGCCGCTCAATCAGTCGGAGCATGTCCTCAGGTGTCCACTTGTCCATGAGGACGACCAAATGACCGAGGTGGAGTGATGCACTCCCGAATCTCAGGACGGCCGTGTGATAGAGCGGCGAACCGATGATGTGGACGTTGTCGTCCTTGGGCTGCACCGAGAAGAGGAACAGCACACCGGCCAGTCCCAGAGCCCCTTGCTCGGGGGAGATGCCGAGGGGCCTTCGGAAGATGCCCTTGGGATTCCCAGTCGTACCCGAGGTGTAGTTCATGACGTCGCCCAGGGTGCGGTCCTGCGGAAGCGTCCTCGGCTGAGCGTCGCGCACCGATGCATACGACGAGAACCCGTTGATGTCGCCGACCGACAGGCAACTCGACGGAGGCAGGCCGACGTCATCTGCAGCGGCGCGGCAGGCTTCGGCGAACCGCTCGTGGGCCACGAAGACCTTCGCTCCCGAGTCTCTCAGGATGTAGGCGATCTCCGTCGCCACGAGGTGGTGATTGATGGGAACCAGGTACCAGCCCGCCTGCAGCGCGGCGAGGTACACCTCGAGCATCTCGGCTCCGTTGGGGAGCACGGTGGCGATCACGTCGCCCGGTTCGACTCCCTGCGCCCGCAGCGCATGGACGACCTGGTTGGCGTGCCCGAGCAGGTCGCCTGATCGGACCTCCGCCCCTTCGGGCGTGATCAGGGCCACATAATCGGGATCCTCTTGGGCCAAGGCCCAGAACCCGAGGTCACCCATGCCCACCCCCTTCTCTCGATTGCGATTGCCGCAGCGATGTCCCGCGTCCGGTTCCACAGACCCGCATGCGAGTTAGAACATGTTCTAACTTAGGGCAACCGGGTGGGCACCGGTGGGGTTGAGGTCGCCTCAGGAGACTTCGCTGGCGACAGACGCGGCGGCTCACCGCCGAGGAGGGTCGCTCCGCCCGGTGCGCCATGGTCCCGGAGCCAATCCCGCCAACGCCTGCGTGTCCGCAGGAGGAGCGCGGTGCCTCCCACGACCAACAAGACTCCGGCGACCTGCACGAGGAGTGAGCCGAGCCGTCCGTCTTCTCCGAGCCAGAGGTGCTCGTCGAGCGCACGTTCGATCCCCCACAGCACCATCGCGGTGCCGATGACCGTGCCGGGCGGGTAACCGGTCCGGATCGATCCATCGGGCCAGCGAGCAAGGCGTAGCTCGATGAAGATCAGCACCAAGAAAACGCTGAAGTCCTCAATCGCCTGAAAGATGGGTACCGGGAGACGCCGGCCGTGCTGTCCGGCGTAGTACATGCCGAACCATTGGTGCGTCGGGTGCCCCCCTCCGGCCACCATCAGCTGCGGTCCGAGCAACCGCCCGATGGCCCAGGCCGCCAACAGCACGGGAGCAATGAGGTCGAGCGCGCGACCGATGGGCAATTCGGGACAGCGTCGGTGGGTCAGGACGAGGCCGGTCGGCACGGCGAAGAGGAGCCCCCCGAAGGAGGAGAGCCCGCCGTGCCAGATCGCCAACACCTGGCCGGGGTTGTGGTCGTAGTAGCTGAGGTTCGACAGCACATGGAGAGCCCGCGCGCCGACGACCGCAGCCAGAATGATCCACAGGAAGACCCCGACGAACCAATCGGAGCGATACCCGTTCTTCCTGAGCCGTCGCTCGAAGTAGGAGAAAGCGAACCAGAACGTCAGCGCAAGGCCGATGCCGTAGGTATGGACCTGGATCGGCCCAATGTGGAATGCGACGGGGATGGGTTTCATGGCACGCCACGCGCCAGGCTACGACAGTGAAACGGACCGCTGGGCGCGCTGCCGCCGTCAGGGACGGCCGGCGCCGACGAAGCCGCTACCGAGCCGTAATCCGGTCAGATGGACCGTCTGGCCGGTTTCCGGGGACTCGATCATGGTGCCCGGACCCACGTACATGGCCACATGCTCTGAGCCACCGGGGCCGTAGAAGAGGAGGTCTCCCGGTTGCAGGTCGCTGAGGGGCACGGGAGTCGAGTCGGCCATTTGAGCGCCCGAGTAATGGGGGAGGCCGACGCCAACTTGGCCCCAGGAGTACGCGGTGAGTCCCGAGCAGTCGAATCCCGGATCTGCCGATCCCCTGGGAGACTCGGCACCCCAAACGTAGGGAACGCCAAGCTGGCTCTCGGCTGCCTGCACCGCCCCGGCCCCGCCGGCGGCGGTCGGAGGGGGCGCGAAGTTGTTCAGACCGGGCGTAACGGTCGCCTGTGACGCGGCCACGCGGGATTCTGCGAGCTGCGCCGCCGCTTGCGCCTGTTGTTGCTGCTGCTGGGCCACCAGCGTCGCGATCTTTCCATTTTCCTGCGCCAGGGCATTCTTCTGGTCCTGGATCTCCTGGGCGTTCTGGTTCACCGCGGCTTGCTCGGCGGCCACAGCTTGCGTGGCCTGCCCCTGTTGCTGTTGGAGCTGCGCCTGCTGTGCGGTGAGCGTGATCTCGGCCGTGTGCAAGTTGCCCATGGCCAGGTTGATGTCACCCTGGGCAATCTGGTTGTACTCCGTTGCCGCACCGACGGTCTTCTCGTTGCCGCTGAAGATCGGATTGTCACTCGACGCCGCACCGTCGGAGACGTAGTTGGCGATGGCAGCCTTCGAAAGCCGGGAGCGATCGGTCGACACCTGCTTCTGATCGGCGGCGATGGTGGCCTTCGTGCTCGCGATGCTGGCGTTGACCTGGGTGAGCCGGTAGGCGGCGGCGTCATATTGCTGGCTCAGCGCGGACATCCTGTTCTGTGCCGCCGCCAACTCGGAGGCGATTGCCGCCGCCTGGGCCTTGGCACTGGAAATCGAGTCACCCGCGGCCGGGCGCGTCAGCAGAAGCACAGTGCCGGGAAGCACTGTGACAATGGCCATAACGGGCAACATCACCCGCCGGAGCACCCGAGAGCTCCGAGCTGACCGGGGCGTGGAGTGGCTCCGAGGCCGCTCTACGTCAGTCACGATGAGGGACATTCTTACTTCCCCAACGGGCAAGTTTCAAACACATCCGGTTGGAACTGGGCGGAAATGTTCCTACCAGAGGTAAGAAAACCCTGGCCACAGACGTGGGCCAAGAAATATCGATTGTTGCCCGGCAATAGCCTTTCCGCTCCTGCCCGGGCGGGAGTACGGTCGCTCCATGGGTGAAATGATCGAGTTCCCGAGCAATGGATCGAATGCAGTGGGCTACCTGGCCACACCGGAGGGGGGCACGGGTCCCGGAGTCATCGTGATCCAGGAGTGGTGGGGCCTGGTCGACCACATCCGCGACGTCTGCGACCGTTTCGCCGCCGCCGGGTTCGTTGCATTGGCGCCGGATCTGTACCACGGGGTCACCGTGGCCGAACCCGACGAGGCGGGCAAGGCGATGATGGCACTGAGGATGGATCAGGCTGCCCGAGATATGAGCGGCGCAGTGGACGAGGTGGTCCGCCAGAGCGGCTCACCGCACATCGGCGTCATCGGGTTTTGCATGGGAGGAGGGTTGGCTCTGGTGCTGGCGACCCAGCGGCCGGACGCGGTCAGCGCCGTGGTGGCCTGTTACGGCGTCATCCCGTGGCCCGATGCCCAACCCGACTACTCAGCGCTCACGGCGGCGGTGTTGGGGCACTACGCCAGCGATGACGACTTCTTCACTCCTGCCGCAGCCGAAGCCCTGGGAGAGCAACTGCGCGGGCTCGGCAAGGAGGCCGAGATCATCGTCTATCCGGGAACCGATCACGCGTTCTTCAACGACACCCGACCCGAGGTGTACAACGCGGCGGCGGCCGCGGAGGTCTGGGAACGCAGCCTGGCGTTCTTCCGCTCACACCTGAGCTAGGCACCCGGCCCGGCGCCACCCGGGCCGGCCCGACAAGAGGGTTTGTTACCATCTGGTCATGTCCGCTCGCTCCCGTGAACTCCCGCGCCGGTCTTGTTTGTCCACGCCAGGATCGAACGAGAAGTTCCTGGCCAAGGCGCCGACCGTCCCGGCCGACATGACCTTCCTCGATCTGGAAGATGCCGTGGCGCCGCTCGAGAAGGAGAGCGCCCGGCCCAAGGTGGTCGACGCCATCAAGAACCTGCCCTGGGACGATCGGGTGTTGTGCGTTCGGGTCAACGCGTGGGACACCGAATGGACCTACGGGGACGTCATCGAGGTCGTGGGGAACGCCGGGCAGCGGCTGGACGAGATCATGCTGCCCAAGGTGCAGTCAGCCTCCGAAGTCGTGGCACTCGACCTCTTGCTGACCCAGGTGGAGAAGAAGTCGGGCCTCCCGGTGGGCCACATCGGGATCGAGGCGCAGATAGAGACGGCACGGGGACTCATCAACGTTGACGAGATCTGCGCCGCTTCGCCCCGCCTCGAGGCCATCATTTTCGGGCCGGCGGACTTCGCGGCCAGCATCGAGATGCCGGTGCTCACCGGCGGGATCGAGATCCCCGAGTACCCGGGCGACCACTTCAACTACGTCTTCAGCCGGATTCTGATGGCTGGGCGTGCCAACGGGCTCCAGGTCATCGACGGCCCGTTCCTCAAGGTGCGCGAGCTCGATGCGCTCCGCCAGTACTCCTTGCGCACCCGCATGCTCGGCTACGACGGCAAGTGGGCGCTCACGCCCGACCAGGCGGCCGTGCTCAACGAGGTCTATTCGCCCACCCAGGAGCAATTCGACCGAGCCTTTGACATTCTCGATGCGTACCGCCAGGCCACCGAAGGAGACCGCAAGGGCGCGGTCATGTTCGGTGACGAGATGATCGACGAGGCGAGTCGAAAGATGGCCATCAAGTTCGTCAGCCGTGGCGAGCGGGCCGGGTTGACCCGCAGCCCGAGCTGAGCTACCCCATCAGCCGGCGGGCGATCACCTTGAGGGCGAGTGTCTCGTCGGCACCCTCGAAGATCGACAGCACCCGGGCATCTACGAAGTAGCGACTGACCGCGAACTCCTCGGCGTAGCCCATCCCTCCGTGGATCTGCATCGCCTCGCGGGTGACCCATTCGGCGGCCCGGCACACGTACGCCTTCACCATGGAGGCCTCCAGGGCGCCGTCACCCTGAGCCATCAGCCGGGCCACGTGGTACGACGATTGCCGGGTGGCCTGAATGATCACGGCCATGCGGCCCAGCTTCGCCCGGGTGAGCTGGTAGTCGCCGATCGGCGACCCGAAGACCTTGCGATTGGCCGCATAACTGGCGGCAGCTTCGTAGGCCGCCTGCATGACGCCGAGCGCGCGCGCCGCCGTCTGCAGCCGGCCGTTTTCGAACCCCTGCATCTGGAGATAGAAGCCCTTCCCGAGGCCCTCTGGGCCGCCTACCAAATTGGCCTCGGGAACGAACCAGTTCTCGAAAGCCAGCTCGTAGGAGTGCATCCCCCTGTAGCCGAGCGTGTCGATCGGGCGCCCTTCGAGCCGTCCCGGTGCCACCCCGGCGGGTCGCCCCTCGGCGTCCTGGATGAACACGAAGCCATGCCCGTCGCCCTGCGGCTTTTCGACGACGAACATCGAGAGGCCGCGATGCGACACCGAGCGATCGGGGTTGGTGCGGGCGAGCAGCATCAGCACATCGGCGCGGGCCGCGAAGGTGCACCATGTCTTCACGCCGTTGATCAGCCATCCACCTTCTGTCGGCGTAGCCGATGTCACGATGCCGGCAACGTCCGAGCCGAAATCGGGTTCGGTCACCGCGACCGCCGCGAGCACCTCGGCGGAGGCCAGCTTGGGGAGCCACTGCTTCTTTTGCGCTTCGGTGCCGCCGTACACCAGCGCCCGGGTGAGGATCTCGGGACGCGTGATCAAGGAGCCGCCGATGCCGAGCGAGCCCCAGCTCAGCTCCTCAGTGGCCACGACCATGCCCAGGTAATCGCTCTCGCCGCCGGTGGCGAACCCGCCGTACTCCTCGGGGACCGAGAGCCCGAACCCGCCCAGATCCGCCAGGCCGCTGATGATCTCCTCGGGGATATCGCCGTTGGTCCGGTGCACGTGCTCTGCGTGGGGGCGTACCTTGTCCTCGGCGAAGCGGTGGAACGTCTCGCGGACCAGTTCGAAATCGCTGCCGATGTGTCGGGGCCCCTCGATGTTGGCCAATGCGGCCAAGGCGGCAGGGTCGCGGCGGGCAGCCAGGAAGTCGGTCGCCGGTGCGATCCAGTCAACGCTGGCTCCCCACGCAGCTTCCCTCCCCGCCACTCGACCGACCAGATCGGCCAGAATGTCGGCCACAAAGGCGGTGGCCAGGCTCTCTTCGGTCTCTCCGTAGGCGCCGTAGGTGAGGGCGGCGCGGGCCGTGGCCACGGCCGCCGCGGCATGTGCCACGTCGTAGGCCACGACTTGATTGCTGTCGACCCCGCCGTTGGTGCGCACCGTTGCACAGCCCACATCAACCAGATGCTGGGCGAGTTCGACGGCCTCGGAGGCCGCGGCAAGGCCGGGAGAGGCGGGCTCCGTCACGGCCTCCGACCCTACTGGCTCGCGGCCTCGCTCCCTGCTGAAGGACGGCGTCCGATAACGGTGACCAACGGCGGGAGTACCACGGGATCCTCTTCGGGGTCGACGCCGGTCAACGACTCGAGGTAGCGGGCTACCGGCCCCTCGCCCACCCCTGCCGGGGCTTCTGCCCAGGCATCGATGACGTCGAGTCCGGCCTCACGGACCAAGGAGGGGAGAAGTGCGCCGATGTCGGGATGGCGAGCATCGGGCATCGACAGGGGCATACCGGCGACGCGGCCGGCAGAGGTGATCGGCTCTTGGGCTACCACCCACCCCCCCGGCCTCACGACTGCGGCCATGCGTCGGACCACGACGGCGGGGTCGCGTACATGGAGGAGCAAGAAGCGGCAGAACGCCAGGTCCACTTGTTCGGGGAGGATCAGGTCTTCCCCGGCTTGCGTGAGCGCAATGACCTGGGTGTGGGCCGCGGCCGTCCGGGCCACCTCGTCGCGGGCCAGGGGGTCGCTGTCGACGGCGTAGACGCGTCCCTCGTGGCCAACCATTTCGGCCAGGGCAACCGACACGTCTCCACCCCCGGCGCCAACGTCGAGGCAACGCCAGCCCGGCCCCAGGCCGAGGCGTTCGAGCGCCGTGGCCAGTGGCCGTCGATAGACGTCGTCACGGAGGCCCGTGAGGTCACTCACGACCGACGTCCGAGCCGGGCCAGGGTTCCTTCATGACTCCGCACTCTACGGCCGACCTCCCGCCCTGATGCGTAGCTGCTGTGCAGAGGCACAATTGGAGCCCCCGCCGTGTCGGGCATTCGACCGCCCCGCCCGCCCTATATCCTCGAGTTCGTGAAGGTAACCATGTTGCTCTGCGATGCTGCCCAAGTAGCAGATGGAAAGCTCTACATACTCGGTGGGGGTTGGAGCATGACCGGGCCGGATCCCGTGCCCTCGGCCGTCGCCCTGAAGATCGACGTGGACTGGCACGAGGCCGAGACGTCGCACCATTGGGAACTCTTCCTGGAAGATGCTGACGGGCAGCCGGTGCTCATGGAGACACCTGACGGTACCCAGCCGGTCGAGGTACGAGGCGAGTTCACCGTGAGCCAGCCACGAGAAATTCCGGAAGGATCTCCCATTGACGTCGCGCTTGCCGTGAACCTCGGACCGATTCCTTTGGCGCCTGCCACCCGGTTTGCCTGGAGGCTGACCATCGACGGCGAGTCCCTTCCCGGAGCTTCGCTGGGCTTCACGACACGGCCACGTCCCGTCGTCGCGGACTAGGTGTCGAGATGCGGCCGGTGGAAGAGCTCGCATGACGACATACGACCGCCCATTCGGTCGCTATCTCGAGGATTTCGTTCCCGGGGACGTCTACCGGCATTGGCCGGGCAAGACGATCACCGAGGCTGACGACCACCTGTTCTGCATGATCACGATGAACCACCACCCGCTGCACACCAACACATGGTTCGCCGAGAACGAGACCGTGCAGGGCAAGAACGTGGTGGTAGGCAACCTCGTCTACTCGTTGGCCCTCGGTATGAGCGTGCCCGATGTAAGCGGGTCTTGCATCGCCAACCTCGAAGTCGAATCGCTTCTCCACCGCTCGCCGACGTTTCATGGCGACACCATCTACGCCGAGACGCGGGTGCTCGAGGCCACGCCGTCGAAATCCAAGGACGACCGGGGCATCGTGACAGTGGAGACGAAGGCCTTCAACCAGCGGGGTGAAGAGGTCTGCTACTTCCGGCGCAAGCTCATGGTGTGGAAGACGGCGCACGCACCAGCGCGCCGTCGCCCCTACGACGACAACGTCTGGGACTGAGCCGCTTTCGGCGGCCCGAGTCCGGCGGTTCCAATGCCGATTGCTCGAATGGGGTGCCGCACACCGGCGTGATCTCCCATGGCGCGCTACGCGTGATCCGTGGCGCGTTCTCGTCAGCGAAATCATGCTGCAACAGACGCAGGTGGATAGGGTCGTTGCCTACTACGAGGCATTTCTCGAGGCCTTTCCCACGGTGAGCGACTGTGCCCGAGCCCGACCGGGCGATGTCGTGCGCCTATGGTCCGGGCTGGGGTACAACCGGCGGGCGCTCAATCTGCACCGAGCCGCCGTCGCCATCACGGACCAGCACGGGGGCAGCTTCCCTGAGGACGAACGAGCCTTACGCTCACTAGCCGGTGTGGGTCCCTATACGGCCCGGGCCGTTCAGTCGTTCGCCTTCGAGCTCGATGTCGCTCCTGTCGACACCAATGTGGTCCGCATACTGGCGCGCTGTATCGCCGGAACCGGCGTGACCATCGGGCAAGCCCAGGTGTTGGCCGACCGCCTCCTACCGGCCCGACGCTCCTGGGAATTCAACCAAGCCATGTTCGACATCGGCGCCAAGGTCTGCACCGCAGCCCGCCCGACGTGCGAGGTGTGTCCCCTCCGTCCCCAATGTCACTGGAGGCGTCGCGGTTTCTCCGATCCTGACCCGTGGAGGGTCAGCCCATCAGTGCGACCCCAATCCCGATTCGCCGGTTCGGATCGTCAGGGTCGCGGACGTCTGGTGCATGCCCTGCGTCAGGGCGGGGTGACCCGGGAGAGGCTGGCCGCAGCCTGCGGGTGGTCGGGGGATACGACACGGGCCGAAAGGATCGCCGACGCCCTCGTCGCCGAGGGATTTGCCGAGTGGTCCAAGGGGCGACGGCGCCCGCCGCAGCTGCAACTGCGATGAGATGAGACGAGATGAGGTGAGATGGCGGACGCCGGCTACCCCTCGGGAGCGATGAACGCCAGAACGTGCTGGTTCACCTCATCCGGCTTTTCCACGTTCAGGAAGTGACCAGCGTCGTCGATCACGACAACTTCGGAGCCTTCGGCCATGTAGTCGAGCGGATGGCCGATGGAGCTGAGCAACATGCACCCGTCGTTACGTCCGTGCAGGTACAGCGTGGGCTTGGGAATGGGGAGGAACGCAGCTTCTTGCTCGCCGGCCAAGTCGGGTTCCAAGAGCTCTGGGTTGTAGACGGCCCGGTAATAGCCGATGGCGGCGGCGATGTGCGACGGATCCCCGATCGACTCCTTGACGCGGGCCACGTCCCAAGTGCCGTCATAACCCGGAGACCAATCACGCCAGAGCCCATCGATGAAGGCAAAGTGGTCCAGCGGCAGCGCCATGTCGGCCAGCGGCGAGAGAAAGAAGAAGGTGTACCAGCTGCGCTGGAGCTGTGCGTAGGTGAACAGGGACATCCCGATGGACGCGGCGGGCGGGACCGCCATGGTGACGGCTCGACGCCACCGATCCGGCTGATGGGCCACCGCTCCGTAGGCGGTGAGCGCCCCCCAGTCGTGTCCGATGATGACCGCGTCGTTCCCGCCCCCGAGAGCATCGTGGAGTGCGTTGGCATCACGGATCAGGGCACCGATCTGGTAGCGGCCGTCCGGGGGGATCTCCGTGGGCGCGTATCCCCGCAGAAAGGGGGCGACCGCATGAAACCCGGCTGCGCCGAGTCTGGGCAGCAGGAAGCGCCAGGTGTGCGCAGAGTCGGGAAATCCGTGAAGGCACAGGGCCAGCGGACCACCTGCCGGTCCTTCATCGAAGGTGGAGAACTCAAGCCCGTTGGCCGTGACCTGGTGTTGTTCCATACCGAATTAACGCATAACCCAAAGCACGGGTATCGTCGCCATGGTGAATGTGACGTTTTACGGCGTGCGGGGGTCCTGTCCGTGCTCGGGGGATCGTTACCGGCGGTACGGCGGGAATACGTCCTGCCTGTTGATCGACATCGAGGGAGACGAGCCCTTGATCGTCGACCTGGGCACTGGTCTGCGGGAGCTCGGCGCTGACTTCTTGAAGGAATCGCGCGCCGTTGGTGCGCCACTGCAGGCCACCGCCCTCTTGACCCACCTTCACTTCGACCACATCCTGGGCCTCCCGTTCTTCGGCCCACTCCAAGACCCGGGGTCCCGTCTCACGATCCATGGTCCGGCTCAACCGAAGGGAAGCCTCAAGGACGCGCTGTATGCCGCCGTGCGGCCACCGGTTTTTCCGATCCACATGGACCAGTTCTGTGGGGAGATGGTCATGATCGACACCCGGGACGAAGACTTCTCAATCGGGTCGGCCAAGGTCATGGCGCGTTCGATCCCGCACGTCGGCACCACCCTGGGCTATCGCATCGAGGCGGAGGGCCGATCCATCGCGTACCTGTCCGACCACCAGGCGCCGCTCGATGGTCGCAGAATCTCCGATGCTGTTCTCGAGCTCTGCCACGATGTGGATCTGTTGTTGCACGACGGCCAGTACACCGATGAGGAGTTCTCGACCAGAGCCGACTGGGGTCACTCCACGGTGACGTTCGCGGTCCATGTCGCGGCGGAATCGCGTGCCAAGAGACTCGTGCTCACCCATCACGACCCGTCGCACGACGACCCCGATCTCGATCGCATGTTGTCCCTCGCCCGCAGCCTCCCTGAGGCCGCGGGCATCGACACCGTGTCCCTGGCACGTGAGTCGCATTCCATAGACCTCGGGCGGTCGTAGATGTCGGGCCTCGACCAGGCCCGGTTTCGCGAGGTGCTCGGGCACTTCGCCACCGGCATCACCATCGTGACAGCGATGGACGAAGGGGAGCCGGTCGGTTTTTCGTGCCAGTCCTTCGCCGCCCTCTCGCTTGACCCCCCCATGGTCATCCTGGCCCCGGCCAAGACGTCAACCAGTTGGCCGCGCATCGCCCGGGCGGGTGCGTTTTGCGTCAACATCCTGGCGGAGCACCAGGAAGCAGTGTGTCGGGCCTTCGCCGTCTCGGGCGGCAACAAATTCGATGGGGTGGACTGGACTCCAGGGATCACAGGTGCCCCTCTGATCGCTGGTTCACTCGCCGCCGTCGAGTGCACACTGGGAGCGATCTATGAAGGCGGAGACCATGAGCTGGTCACCGGCCATGTGGTGACCATGGAAATCGGCGAGGGATCTCCCCTGTTGTTCTACCGTTCCGGATTCGGCCGCTTCGTGGCGTAGGCGAGCACTGCTACCGTGCCCCGATGCCTGAATTGATCGCCTCTTCGACCATCAATGACGTCCTGCGCGTGCGGCCGGACGTCCATGGCGATGAGCGAGGTCGCTTCGTCGAGACCTACCGGCGCAGCTGGTTCCCTCTCGGGCGGGAGATGATCCAGGGCAACCGGTCCGAGAAGGAGGCAGGAGCAGTGGTCGGGTTGCACTACCACCTGCACCAAGCCGACTACTGGTATGTACTGCGTGGGCGTGCCCGCGTGGTGTTGCATGATCTCCGTCAAGGCTCGTCCACCGATGGCGCGACCGAATTGGTGGACCTCGACGGGGACCTCGACCAGGGGCTCTTCATACCTCCCGGCGTGGCCCACGGCTTCGCCGCACTGACAGATGTTCTGCTGTGGTACCTCGTTGACGGCTACTACAACGAGTCCGATGAACTCGGCCTGGCCTGGGACGACCCCACTGTCGGCGCTGCCTGGGGGCTGACCGACCCCATTCTTTCGAATCGGGACAAGGGCAACCCTCGACGTGAGGACATTGTGGACGGGCTGCGGCCCCGAGTCACGATGCGCACATGACGCGGGGGCACCAGTAGGAGGCGGACGACCACCAGGGAATCTGGCGCGACGCCCTCCCTCGACGCGGCAATAGGCGTTGGAGGTGTCCCGATGGTGGCGACTCAGATTTGTCTCCCGTCGCGGTTCCGTGGAGCCACCGCGTCCTGTTGAATAGGAGGTGATGCTGATCGGTGAGATCGTGGCGGTGGTAGTGGTAGCGGTGGCGCTCACGCTGGCCCTCCTCACCCGGCGCATGGCCCACGACGATGTGAACTCGGTCGAGGGCTACCACCGATCCATCCACACGCTCGAAAGCATCAATGCGCATCCGGCGGTCCCCACGGCCACCACCGAGTCCGGCCTTGATGCCGCTACCGTCCACTCCGAGAGTGCCGTTCGCGTCGTGGGCACGCCGTCGGTGCGGGTGACCGACGCGCCATCCCCCGCAGCGCAGTCCGGGCGGGCTCTTCCGGTGATGCATCTCGACGCGCCCTTGCTCTTCGACGATGCAGGACCTTCGGCGCCGCCGGTCACGCACGACCTGCCCGTCAACCGGGACAAGGCGATGGGCTCGATCAACCACCGACCCCGACGACTGGCCGCGCCGGCGACGGCTGTGGCGGTCGTGATCGTCCTCGTCGTCGTGCTGCTCCTCACCGGATCGCACGCCGTGGCACCCCAACCCCGCCACCATCATGGACGGAGCGGCAAGAGCACCACAGCGCACGCCGGCAGGAATGCCGGTGGAACGACGACGGCGAATAGCACGTCGACCACGTCGCCGCCGGTGGTGGTGCCACAATCAGGCACGTCACGCGGCGCGACGTACGACGTGCCGGGTGGCACATTCACCCTGGCCTTCTCGGCGACGTCAGGTGCCTGCTGGGTCGACGCCCTCAATCCCACCTCGGGCGCCACACTGTTCTCCGGAACGCTGGAGCCCGGACAACAGCACTCGCTCGTGGCCTCGGGCCCGGTCACCGTTGTCCTCGGTGCGCCGACGGTGCTGGCCGTCTCGGTCAATGGGGGCTCTGTCGCCCTTCCGTCAGGCTTTCAGTCCCCGTTCACAATGAAGTTCACAACTGCGAGTTGAGGCCAGGCCCAGGTCGCTCGTCCGGCGCATGCATCCCCAGCGCGTCGAGGAGGAAGGCGAAGACAAGTGCCTCCTCCTTCCAGGCGTCGTAGCGCCCCGACGGTCCGCCATGGCCGGCGCCCATTTCCGTACGCAGCAGGACACTGGTCGAAGGTGACACCGAGCGGATTTTCGCCACCCATTTCGCCGGCTCCCAGTAACTGACCCGGGGATCGTTGAGTCCCGCGGTGACCAGGAGGCGGGGGTAAGTCCGGGGAGCCCCGTCGGGATTTTGCCCGCTGACGTTGTCGTAGGGCGAATAGGACAACATCCGGTCGTAGGCCGCTCGGTCAGCCAGCGGGTTGCCCCACTCTTCCCATTCGCCCACCGTGAGGGGGAGATCTGCGTCGAGCATCGTGGTGAGGACATCGACGAAGGGAACCTGTGCCACGAGCGCGGCAAAGAGGTCTGGCGACGCATTGGCCACGGCGCCGATGAGGAGGCCGCCCGCGGACGCACCCCGCCCAGCCACGCGGTCGGATGCGGCGATGCCCTGAGCGATCAGATGCCGGGCACAGGCGATGAAGTCGCTGAAGGTGTTGGCCTTGTGTTCCATCCTCCCGTCCTCGTACCAGGCCCGGCCCAATTCGCCGCCGCCGCGCACGTGTGCCACGGCGTAGACCATGCCCCGGTCGAGCAGCGATAGCCGATGTGATGAGAACGTCGGGTCAATGGAGTGCTCGTAGGCGCCATATCCATAGAGAAGGCAAGGGGCGGGGAGCGCCAATCCTCGCTTGTGGACGAATGATATGGGCACACGAGTCCCATCTTCGGCGTCGGCCCAGATGCGCTGCGTGACGTAGCGTGCGGGATCAAAGTCGCCGAGTACCGGCTCCTGTTTGAGGAGCGTCTCCGTTCTGGTGTCGAGCGCGATCTGGAGCACCGACGTCGGCGTCACCATTGAGGTCCTGCCGAATCTGAGAGAGGTCACATCCGGCTCGGGATTGGGTCCCAGCCACGATGCCGAAGGGCTCTCCGCCGAGGGGATGATCCAGCTGGCCGGCAGGAGGTCCCCTACCAGCGGATCGCCACCGGGTTGGAGCGGAACGACCCGCACGAAGGTCTCGGCCTCGGACCGTTCGCTGAGGACGAGGACGTCGGAGAATGCATCAACGTCTTCGATGCGCACGCCGGGACGGTGGGGGATGACCTCGAGCCATCCCCCCTCAGCCCCCCCGGCATCGTCCGCGGCAGCGAGGACACGGAAGTCCTCCGCCTCCTCGTTGGTCAAGACGACGAACCATCCCCGGGGACCCCGCCCTCTCACGTGGTCGACGGAGTATTCGCGCCCTTCACGCCGGGCCAGGATCACGCGGGGTTCGGCCGTTGGGTCGTCGGCCGGTATAGCCAGCCACTCGGTCGTGTTCGTGCTGTGCAGTGCCGCAAGCACGAAGGCGCCGTCTCGGGTGCGTCCGGTCCCGAGGGAAAAACGCCGGTCGGCTTCTTCGAGCACCAACGTGTCGCGGGAAGGATCGGTCCCGAGCTCGTGGCGCCACAGCTGGTAGGGGCGCATTGCGTCATCGAGGCGGGTGTAGAACACCATGTTGGATTGGCCGGACCACGCCAATCCGTAACCGGTGTCGGGCACTACCTCAGGCGCCGTGTCGGATCGCTCGTGTGTCAGGAGCGACCGGAAACGGAGCTCATAGCGTTCGTCTCCTTTGGTATCGGTCCCGTAGGCCAGCGTGGAGTGGTCGGGACTGACGACGGCGGTCCCGACCGCGAAGTACTCGTGCCCTTCGGCCAGCTCGTTCTCGTCGAGGAGGATCTGCTCCTCCTCGCCTGGTTCGCCGGCCGGCGGGAGCTCGTCCACAGTTCCCGCCGGCCGGCGGCAATGGATGGCGTAGTCCTTGCCCTCTTCGGTGCGCCCGTAATACCACCAGGGTCCGCGGCGGGAGGGCACGGACATGTCGGTTTCGAGGATCCGGGCCTTCATCTCCTCGAAAAGGGTGGAGCGCAGGCCCTCGAGGGGGGCGAGCACGTTGTCGGTGTACGAGTTTTCGGCTTCCAGGTACGACCGAACCTCGGGATCCTCCCGTTCGCGGAGCCAGTACCAGGGGTCCACCCGATCGTGGCCGAAGGTCGTGAGGATATGGGGCCGCTGGGGGGCCTGAGGTGGAGTTTCCATCCTCGGAGCCTGCCACGGCGGGGCTACGGCCGTGTCCAGATTGAGCGTTTCGGCTGGCCCGGGTAGTTGTTACTATCTACGTAGGGGAAATACCTCCCTCGTGAACTCAGGAGCCCTATGGCTACAACAGATCTCGATCTCGGTCGCTACCAGCTTGGTTGGAGCGATGCCGAGGACTACATCTTCAAGCCCAAGAAGGGCTTGAACGAGTCCATCGTCCGAGAGATGTCGGAGATGAAGAACGAGCCCGAGTGGATGAGGGACTTCCGGCTGAAGTCGCTCAAGTACTTCGAGCGCAAGCCGATGGCTTCCTGGTTCGCAGCTCACATGCCCGACCTCGACTTCAACGACATCTACTACTACATCAAGCCCACGGGTGGGCAGGTGGACGACTGGGAAGACCTGCCGGACGCCATCAAGAACACGTATGAGAAGTTGGGCATCCCCGAGGCGGAACGCAAATACCTGTCCGGGGTGACGGCCCAGTACGAGAGCGAGGTCGTCTTTCACCGTAACCGGGCCGACTTGGAAGCCCAGGGCGTGTTGTTCTGCGACATGGACACGGCCGTGCGGGAATACCCCGAGCACGTCCGTCGCTGGTTCGGAACATTGATCCCCCCCAACGACAATAAATTCGCCGCGCTCAACTCGGCCGTGTGGTCAGGCGGGTCGTTCATCTACGTGCCACCTGGCGTCAAGGTCGAAATGCCCCTGCAGGCGTACTTCCGCATCAACGCAGAGAACATGGGCCAATTCGAACGCACGCTGATCATCGCCGACGAAGGTTCCCAGGTGCACTACATCGAAGGATGCTCCGCTCCCGTGTATTCGACCGACTCGTTGCACTCGGCCGTGGTGGAACTCGTGGCCCTTCAGGGTGCACGCATCACCTACACGACCATTCAGAACTGGTCTACCAACGTGTACAACCTGGTCACGAAGCGTGCTCGTTGCGAAGCGGAGGCCCATGTCGAATGGATCGACGGCAACATCGGGTCGCGCCTGACCATCAAATACCCATCCGTCTACCTCATGGGACCCAAGGCTTCAGGTGAAGTGCTGTCGGTCGCCTATGCCGGCGCGGGACAGCACCAGGACGCTGGGGCGAAAATGTTCCATGTGGCGCCCGAGACGACGTCGACGATTGTCTCCAAGTCGATCTCCAAGGACGGTGGCATCACCACGTATCGAGGCAAGGTACACGTCGATCCGGGCGCGACCGGGGCCAAGTCGTTTGTCCGCTGCGATGCCCTCCTCCTCGACGATGAGTCCACGTCGGAGACCAAGCCGTACATGGAAGTCGGCGAGCGCGACGCTCGCATCGGACACGAGGCCACGGTGTCGAAGGTCGGCGACGACCAGCTGTTCTACCTGATGAGCCGTGGGCTGTCGGAGAGTCAGGCCATGGGGATGATCGTCAACGGCTTCATCGAGCCCGTCACCCGGACCCTTCCGATGGAGTATGCGGTGGAGTGGAGCCGGCTGATTGAACTGCAGATGGAGGGTTCCGTCGGTTGATCGATCCGACCGTGGGCGACGTGGCACCATAGAGACGTGCCGATGCGTGAGGAGTGCACCCATTTTCAAAGCCGTACCTATGCCTCAGGCGAGGCAGCCCGCTTTTGCGTGCTCGACCTGGCACCTGAAGCTCCTTGGCGTTGCCCGGAGAACTGCCCCTCCTACCACCGGCGGCTGGCCGACGTCGGGTGGGTCCACGGCAGCCTGGTCGAACCGGCCATCGAGGACGAGCCGGGAACAGGTGGCCCCGAAGTGGCGGCCTTCCTGAGTTCCGTCGAGGAGATCGTCAATGAGGTCGCGCCGGGGGTGCTGGCCGAGGTCCGTGCTGAGGACGCCCGCAAGGAACGCGCCGAACATCGGTGGTGGCGCAAGAGGCGTTGAGCTAGCGCCCGGTGAACGTGGGCGCCCGGCGCTCCATGAACGCCGTCATCGCCTCGACGAGATCATCGGAGCCCAACATGCCGGCATTCCAGGTGGCGACGTAGTCCAGGCCCTCGGCGACCGTCCGACCTTCGTTGGAGGCCAACATGGCCTTGGTCCCCTGCACGGCAAGTGGGGAGTTTGCAGCGATCTCGTGCGCCATTTCATAGGCGGCCTGTCGCACCCCCTCGGCGTCGACGGCCAGGTCGTTCACCAAGCCGATCTGCTTGGCCCGTTCGGCGCTGATGTCCTTTCCGGTGAATGCCAGTTCGGCGACATGTCCGGCTCCGATGATGGAGGGCAGTCGCTGCAGGCTCCCGAGGTCAGCCACAATCGCCACTTTGGCCTCTCGGACCGAGAAGATGGCATCGGCCGACGCCAGCCTTATGTCGCACGCGGCGATCAGATCGACCCCGCCCCCGATGCAATAGCCGTGCACGGCTGCGATGACCGGCTTGGGGCACTGCGCCACCGCAGTGATGGACGCTTGGAGCCGGAGGATGTCCCTGCGGGCATTCAGCGCCTTCGCCGCACCCGACGTTTCCCGTGGCGATTCATCGCCGCCCCCAGCCCCCCCAGCGCTCAGCATCCCACCGAGTGCCTTGAGGTCAAGGCCCACGGAGAAGTGGGGGCCCCTGGCAGCGATGACGACGGCGCGCACGTCGGCGTCATTGGTGACCACCTCCATCGCTCTCGGCAGGTCCCGCCAGAACTCTTCGCCCATGGCGTTACGTGCCTCAGGCCGGTCGAGCCACACCGTGGCCACAGCACCTGTGCCTTCGATGGCCAGAACCGGTGATGCAAATGTCGGGGTGTCGCCCATACCGGCAGGCTAATACCCGGAAACGACTGTCCAGGAGGCCACTAGAGTGGTGCGGGCGGTAGGTCCGCCCTGTAGCCGGCGCTGTAGGGATCCGATGCAGAATCTCCTCGCCGGGCTCCGTACCAATCGTACGGCGCGCCGCACAAGCATCTGAAAGAGGTTCATGCTGCACACGTTCAACGCCGAGGGTTCTGCCGCATTAGCGGGTCCCCCATGGCTCCGCGACCGGCGCGCCGCCGGTGTGGTGGCCCTGGAGGCGTCTGCCATGCCCTCGGAACGCGAGGAAGTCTGGCGCTATACGCCGATTGACGAGCTCAAGCTCGATGAGTTCGCTCCCGTCACGGCTTCGCCCGGGCCCTTGCCGGTCAAGGGTGAGATCTTCCGGGAACTGGTGCTCTCAATCCTCGGGCGCGTGTCGGGAGAGGCCGTGGTGCACAACGGCTACCCCCTTTCGTTCCGGACCGACGATGTGGAGAGCGGGCTTGTCTTCGGCGGCTGCAACGACGATGCCGGCGGCCGGGAGATGGTCGGGGGAGTGCAGGTTGGAGGCGATGCGTTGGTGCTCCTCAACGACGCATTCCTGCCCGACGCCGTACTCATCGACGTGCCCGCCGGGGTGGTCGTTCCTGACCCGATCCTCGTTCTGCACTGGTGTGCGGGCTCCGAGGATCCAGGTGCGGGCTCAGCCATCCTTCCGCGCACGTGCATACGTCTCGGCGACGGCGCACGCGTCGCGGTGGTGGAGGTCTATGCGGGGCCGCTGAACACGGTCCGCTCACTCGTGGTGCCGGTGGTGGAATTGTCAGCGGGCGAGGAGGCCTCACTCTCGTATGTCTCTCTGCAGATCCTGAACGATGCGACATGGTCCATTGCTCGCCTGGCCGCCCGCGGCGGAGCGGGGTCCATGGTGCGCACCTTCAGCGCTGGCCTGGGAGGCGCCTACGACCGGGTGCGATCGGACGTCTCGGTTGAGGGTCGTGGCGCGCGCAGCGAAATTCTTTCGACCTACCTCGGCAACGGGACCCAGGTGCACGACATCAGGACGCTGCAAGACCATGTGGCTCCGCGCACGAACAGCGAGCTCCTGTGTCAGGGGGCCGTCGCCGGCACCTCGCGGTCCGTCTACAGCGGCCTCATCCGGGTCCACCGCGGGGCGGTTCGTTCTGACGCACGACAGACCAACCACAACCTGGTTCTCGACGAGGGCGCACATGCAGATTCCGTCCCGAATTTGGACATCCTGGAGAACGATGTGAAGTGCTCGCACGCGTCGACCGTCGGCCCGATCGACGAGGACCAGCGGTACTACATTGAATCTCGGGGCGTGGCGCCTGACGTCGCAGAAGGGCTGATCGTCCAGGGATTCTTCGATCACATCATCGATCGCGGCCCCATCCCCGCCGTGATGCCGCTGCTGAAACGGGAAGTCCACGCTCGCCTCGATGTTGCCTTCGGCAATCGTCGGGTGCTCCGGGAGGCGGTTGATGTCTGAGACGATCATTCTTTGCCGCGTCGACGAGCTGTCGTCTGGCGAGGCCAGACGGTTCGATGTTGCCGGTCATCGCATCGCCCTCGTACGCACCGAGGACGAATTCCACGCGGTGGGCGATCGCTGCAGCCACGAGAATTACTCGTTGGCCGAGGGCGAAGTGTGGGTCGAAGAACGCGAGATCGAGTGCCCGCGCCACGGCAGCACGTTCAGCTTGCTGACGGGGAGTCCGTGTTCTCTCCCGGCCACGCATGCGGTGCCCACCTATGAGGTGGAGATTGCCAACGGGAACGTCTCGGTGGTCCTGCCATGACGGCGCACACGTTTGTCGTAGAGGGTCTGCACGCGTCGGTGGGCGGTCGTGATGTGCTCCACGGGATCGATCTCGAGGTCAAGAGCGGGGAAGTGCACGTTGTCATGGGACCGAACGGCTCTGGCAAGAGCACTCTCGCCCATGCCCTCATGGGTCGGCCCGGCACCACCGTGACGTCGGGCAGCATACGGATGGACGGTCAGGAGCTCGTGGACCTGCCCGCATGGCAGCGGGCCCGCGCCGGATTGTTCCTGGCCCTGCAAAACCCGGTAGAGGTCCCCGGGGTCGGGCTGCGGGACGTGCTCCATGCGGCCACGGAGGGCAAAGGCGATGGCACGCTCGACGAACGCCTGGTGGCGGAGGCAAAGGCCGTCGGCCTCGACCGAAGCCTTCTGACGAGGCCGCTCAATGTCGACCTCTCCGGCGGGGAGAAGAAGCGGACCGAAATGGTGCAGCTGGGGGTTCTGCAACCGGCATTGTGCATACTCGACGAGATCGACTCGGGGTTGGACGTTGACGCGTTGGGAGAGGTGGCCCGGCGGTTGCAGCGAGCTACCGTGGAGTGGCAGGTCGGCATCCTCGCCATCACGCACTTTCACCGCTTCCTGGTCGAACTGGAGGCGGACATGGTGCACGTCATGGTCGACGGGCGCATCGTGGCGCGCGGCGACGCCGACCTGGCCCTGGAATTGGAGCAAACCGGGTACGCCGGGTACAGCACGTGACCCCCGTCGTACGGGCTTCGGGTGACCCGGTGCGGGAGTTGTCGCTGGGTACCGTAGGCCCTCATGGCGAATGGTCGTCCAACGGACGACGGGTCCAGCCGCTCCTCCCGTAGAAGACGTGACAAGGTCGCGAACGCAGGTGGGCTCAAGGCCCTCGGCGAAAAGATCGGCCCCGGCACCACCGCGGGTTCCGTGGCCAGCCAATCCGGGTTGCAGGCGCTCGGGGTCCGCATCGATGAAGCGGATGGACGCAGCGTCGGCGGCCATCGCAGGCGACGGCGCTGGAGCGTGCGGCGCATAGTCATCACGGTCCTGGCCTCACTCGTGGTGCTGGCCCTGGTGGTGGTTGGGGGTGGCTACATCTATTTGCAGAGAAGCATCGACTCGATCAACAAGCTCCACGTCAGCGACGAGGTCACGGCCGAGAACGGCGCTCCGTTCACCGTCCTCGTCGTCGGCTCGGACACGCGTGTCGGGCAGAACAGCGCGGCATTCGGGTCGACGGCCCAGGTGGCCGGGCAACGCAGTGACGTGGTGCAGCTCTGGCGCGTCACGCCCTCGAAGAAGGAGATTCAGGTCGTCTCCATACCCCGTGACACCGTCGTGTCGATGCTCGGTTCCGACGTCGCTCAATTCGGCACCTTCAACCGCATCAGCTCTTCCTTCGATTCGGGCGCCAACCAATTGGTCGAGACGATCGCGGCCAATTTCGGGATCCCGATCAACCACGTCGCGGAGATCGATTTTTCCGGCTTCGAGGATGCGGTCACCTCGGTTGGCGGCGTCTACCTCGACTTCAACTACCCGGCCAAAGATGCCTATTCCGGCCTTGACATCACCGCGCCGGGATGCCAATTGCTGAGCGGCGCCCAAGCGCTCGCCGTGGCCCGCTCACGGCACTACCAGTATTTCGAGAACGGGGAGTGGCAGTACGACGGCACGAGCGACTTCGGCCGCATTCAACGCCAGGACGCCTTTCTCCGGGCGTTGATCACCGCCGTCAAGTCCAAAGAGACCAATCCCATCGCCATGGCCAGGTTCGCCGGTTCTCTCCATGAGGGCCTGGAGATCGACGACGGGTTCAGTGCCAACGAATTGATCGGCTTGGCCGAGACCTACCGCTCATTCGACGCCGGCGAGCTGGCGGCGCAGACGCTGCCGACGGAACCCAGCTCGGCTTTTCCCGGCTTGGGCGACGTGCTGGTGGCCGATCAGCCGGCAGCACAGCAGATGCTGGTGAACATCGTCGGGTCTTCCCTGGTCAGCCCGACCAGTCCGCCGCCCGACCTCAACGGTTTCGCCGAACCTCCGCCCACGGTCTCGGCGACCACCGCTCCGACGGGTGCTCCGTCACAAACGGGAACCACGACACCGACCACAACCGCTGTTCCATCCTTTGATCCCACGCCGTGCACCCCTGGTTGACCCGACCACGTCGAGACCGGGCAAAAGCAACCGAATTGCACCCAAAGCGACAGAATGTCGGTGGAGATTGGTCGTACACTGTTACTAGCTCACGACGAGCGAAAGCGTCTTCGCTCACGGAGGCAATGATCGGCGGTCCCCATGGGACGCAAGGGGAACGCAGTGCAGGACAGTGTCGCTCGCCGTGGCCAACTCCCGAGGCTCACCATTTCGGCCCATGCCTGTGGGAAGAGCGGTGGGATCCTCAAGATGCCCGCTCCGCGCGCCGCACTCCGTCACGCCGTCCCCGTCATCCTCGAGGCCGTTATCGCCCCGTTGGGACTCTTCTACCTCGTCTTGACGCTGTGGGGATTCCGCGGTGCGTTGATAGCCGCCCTCGCCTGGTCCTTCCTCGCCCTGGCCCGAAGGTTGCGCCGGGGAGAGCGGGTTTCCATGTTGCTCTTGTTGGGCACGTTGCTCCTCACCCTGCGCACGACGGTGTCGTTCATCACGGGGAGCGCGTTCATCTATTTCGCACAGCCGACAGCCGGCACGATTGTGATCGCCTTCGTGCTGTTTGGCTCGGCTCTCGTCAGGCGCCCTTTCACGCAGCGCTTTGCGGGAGATTTCTGCCCTATCGACCCCGAGATACTGGCTCGGCCACTGGTGCACAGGTTCTTCGTGCGGATCTCCGTGCTGTGGGCCACAGTGCTCCTGCTCAATGCGGGGTTCGTGTTGTGGTTGCTGGTCACGTCATCGCTGCATGCGTTCGTGCTCGAGCGTGCGGCGGTCACCTACTCGATGACCGCGTTGGCCATCTACCTGTCGATCAGGCAGTTCGTCGTCATGATGCGGGGCGACGGGATCACGGTGCAGTGGGGGTCCAAGGTCGAAGCTGCTCTCCTCACGGTCGAGGCATAGAACCCACCTGATCCCCGGGTGCGACGCTGGTCGCTAGGTCACTACTACCCGTTGAGGGAGGACTGCCGTTCCGTTCCCGTGTCGAAGAAGCTGTCGAGGTAGTCGTCGGTCGCCAGCTCGCTGTCTCTGACGAGCGAGAACACCTCAGCTCCGCTGGTCGGGTGACCGGGGAGCAGGCACACCTGCGCCAGATCGAGGTAGTCGACCTTCGCTGCCGCGGCGTAGGTCGCCGCTTCCTTCTCGGCGAGGGAGATGGCGTCGTCGAAGCTGTCGGTGTACCACAAGGTCATCCGTTCTTCGTACGTGAAGCCCTCGCCGCGTGCGGATCCAAACAGGCATCTCACGGTGTACCACTGGGGTCCGGATGATTCTTGGGGCATGCCGCAAGGGTAGATCGAGTTCAGGTCGGGTCTGGACCGACCACGTCAGCCCACCTGTGCCGGCTGAGGCCGGTTGACCCGAGGTCGCGTGATCTCGAAGAATCCCGGCTCGAGTGCAAGGACGGTTATGGCGTCCCACAGTCGGACAGCCGCCTCGCCCGTGGGTGCAGGCGCCATCACCGGTCCTTTGAAGCCGTAAGGGGGCGTGGAGCGCACGACGATGGTCGGGGTCTGCGTCTTGGGACCGCCGAACTGGTAGGCCATCTCCATCGACTCGACAATCGGGGTGTCCCACGTGACGTCGTCAGCGGCGCCGAGGAGATGCGGGCCGAGTCCACACGAGGAGAGGCAGCCTGCCAAGAGCGCCTCGTCGCCGCCCGGTGCGCTGTCGAAATAGCGGCGACCCCATTCGGTGTAGAGCGCATCCACGGCTGCTTCCCCGGCCTCGGCCCTCGCCGCTTCGAAGATGCGCAGCATCCGGTGCGAGAAGGCATGCGCCGCCAGTGCGGTTTCCCGCATGCGCGCCGGCACTGTCGGGGCCACGTCGTAGTCGTCGCGGATCTCAAGGCAGTATGACCGCCAGGTGATGCTCAAGTCCCGTTCGGTGGCAACCTCTTTGGCCCAACGAGACGTGATCCACGCCCACGGGCAACTCGGATCGACGAAGAATTCGACGTCGGTCACCTCAGGAGGCTTCTGCCGCCACTTCGTCAAGCCCCTGAGCCAGGGCGACCCAACTGAGGGTGGCGCACTTGATGCGCACCGGGAATTTCACCACACCCTGGAGCGCGGCGAGCTCACCGAGCTTGTCGAGATCGATGACGTCTGGCTCCTCGTTCTCGCCGTCCTTGCCGAGATGCGCTTCGTGGATCGACATCATCGTCTTGAAGGTGTGGATGAGCTGATGGACCTCTTCCAGCGACTTGCCCTTGACGGCGGAGGACATCAATGAAGCCGAGGACTGGCTGATGGAGCATCCGGAGCCACCGATCTTGAGATCCGACAGCTTGCCGTCTTCGACCAGAAGGCTGAGGACGACCTCGTCGCCGCACAAGGGGTTGAAGCCCTCGACCCGATGGGCCGGAGGCGATTCGAGCTCACCCCGGTTACGGGGTGAGCGGTAGTGGTCAAGGATGATCTCGCGATAGAGATCGTCGAAATCGCCCATCAGCTGGCCTCGGGAGCAAGAGACGTCACCCGAACAATCTACCGGCTTCCACCAAACCCTCAATCAACACTTCGATGTCGTGTTCGTCGCTGAACAGGGACAATGAGGCTCGGGCGGTTGCCTGGACGCCCAGCTTGCGCATCAGCGGCTTGGCACAGTGGTGCCCCGGACGTACGCAGACACCGAACTGGTCCAGCACCTGCGCCAGGTCGTGCGCATGGACGTCACGGTAGGCGAGGGACATCACGCCTCCCCGGTCGGCACCGGCCGGTGGTCCGAAGATCCGGCAGTCGCTGCCCAACTTTTCGTCCAGGCGCGCCAGCGCGTAGTTCGTGAGGTCGAGCTCGTGGGCCCGGATGCGATCCAGGCCGATGTCGCTCAGGTAGTCGACCGCGGTCGAGAGCCCGACCGCTTCGGCAATTGGCGGCGTGCCCGCCTCGAACCGTCCGGGAGGGGGCGCTGGGCGGAAGGAGTCGAGCTTCACGTCGAGAATCATGCCCCCGCCACCGAGGAATGGCGGCATCGCGTTGAGGAGCTCTCGGCGGGCCCAGAGCACCCCGATCCCCGTCGGCCCCATCATTTTGTGGCCGGAGAAAGCCAGGAAGTCCGCCCCGAGCGTGGTGACGTCGACTGGGGCGTGGGGCACCAACTGCGCCCCATCGACCAGGACCACCGCACCGGCGCTGTGGGCGACACCGGCGATCTCGGCAATCGGATTGATAGTGCCGAGGACGTTCGACATGGCGGACACGCCGACCAACTTGACCCGCGCCATCAAGGTGGCCAGGTCGCTGAGGTCGAGGCGACCCTCTCCGTCGACGGGTATGTAGCGGAGTTCGAGGCCAACATCTTCAGCCAGCATGAGCCACGGCACGATGTTGGCGTGGTGCTCCATCTCGGTCAGCAAGATGTGATCGCCGGCCTTGAGATTGGTGCGGGCCCATGTGTGCGCCACCAGGTTGATCGATTCGGTGGTGTTCTTGGTGAAGACGATCTCGTCGGCGGGCGCCGGTGCACCGATGAAACGACCCACCACCACGCGGGCCTGCTCGTAGAGGTGCGTCGCTTCCTCCGCGGTGGCATAGACACCGCGGTGGACGTTGGCGTGCGTCGTTTCGTAGTAGCGCGCCATGGCGTCGATGACGGCGCGTGGTTGCAATGCCGACGACGCCGAGTCGAGGTAGACGATCGGCCGGTCGTGCACGGTCCGGGCGAGAAGTGGAAAGTCCTTGCGGAGTGCTTCGACATTGAGCGGGGTTGTTGTCATCGCCACGCCTCGTATCCTTCGATCTCCACGCGTTTGGCCAGCTCGGCTCCGCCGCTCAGGACGATGCGGCCGTCGACGAGGAGATGGACGACGTCGGGAATCAACTCATCGAGCAGGCGCTGGTAATGAGTGATGGCCAGCACGCCCAGCTCGGGCCGCTCATCTCGCACCGCATGCACGCCTCGACCCACCACACGCAAGGCGTCGATATCCAGTCCGGAGTCGGTCTCGTCGAGCACCGCTACCCGGGGCTTGAGGAGCGCCATCTGCAGGATCTCGTTGCGCTTCTTCTCGCCCCCACTGAAGCCCTGGTTGAGGTGGCGGCTGGCGAACGACGAGTCCATACCGAGGCGCTGCATCCACTCCGTCATGAGGACGCGCACTTCGAGCGCCGACACGTCGTCGTCGGTGCGCGCCGCCATGGCCTGGCGCAGGAACTGGGTCACCGAGACGCCCTCGATCGATTCGGGGTACTGGAATGCCAGGAACAGTCCCGCCTTGGAGCGGACATCGGTGGCCCACTCGGTCACATCCTCGCCGTCCAAGAGGATGGATCCGGAGGTCACGGTGTAGGACGGGTGCCCCATGAGAGCTCCGGCGAGGGTTGACTTTCCGGCGCCGTTCGGGCCCATGAGGGCGTGAATCTCGCCCGTTCCCACGGACAGATTGACTCCCCGCAGGATCTCCTGCCCTTCGGCCGAAACGTGGAGATCCCGGATCTCGAGCAAGGGGGTCGTCGTCATTTCTAAAAGTCTATCGTTTTGGTCAGGTATTGCGGACCGGGCCCCACGTCACCAACCACGATCGACCCAATCTTGGAGGTGAGGGGATTCATTTCCCACTGTCGTGGCCACACCGTGGCCCGGCAGGACCACTGTATCGGGGGCGAATTTCGCAAAGATACGGCGGTCGATCGAAGTGATGATGGACGCGAAGTCGCCGCCCTCGAATGACGTGTTGCCCGGGCCTCCGGGAAAGAGCGTGTCGCCCGTGAAGAGCAGGGGGGTCCCCTCCACGGCGAAACAGATGGAACCGGGCGTGTGACCCGGGGTGGCAAGCGTGTGAATGCGCAGGTCACCGACACTGAGCTCCTCCTCATCGGTGAGAATGAGGTCGTAGCTCGGGAGCATCCCCGCGTCCGCCTGTGTGACCGCCACCGAGATCCCCGCCTCACGTACCGCGGGAACCGCCTGGATGTGGTCCCAGTGTCCGTGGGTCTCCACCACCTGGTTCACGCCCAGGTTTGTGCAGATCTCGAGCAGGGCCTCGTGCTCGTTGGCGGCATCGATGAGCATCGCATCGCCCGACCTCCGACAACGGATCACGTAGACGTTGTTGTCCATGGGGCCCACCACTATTTGGTGGACTTCCGCCGCCGCATCGCTCCATATCATCTCCAGCTGTCCCATGCCTCCAGCGTCTCACAATGGGAGGCGTTCTGGTCGCGGTGGTCCCGATTCTGGTAAACAGCCTCCTGACGTAGTGGTAATCCGCCAACGCCCTCGACCTGGCCGCCGGGGGGAGATGAGCATCTAGGCAGAGGGAGCCCTCGAATGAACTTCGCATTCAGTGACGAGCAGGAGGAGTTGCGCACGTCGGTGCGCCGGTTCCTGGCGGAGAAGTCTCCTGAGACCGAGGTACGGCGCTTGATGGAGACGACAGAGGGCTACGACCCCGCGGTGTGGAGCCAGATGGCGGACCAGCTGGGGCTGCAGTCGCTCACGATTCCCGAGGAGTACGGGGGTTCGGGGTTCTCCTACGTCGAGCTGATCGTGGTGCTGGAGGAGATGGGCGCCGCACTGCTGTGCGCTCCCTTCTTCTCCACCGTTGCCCTGGCGGCCAATGCGGTTCTCACGTCGGGTGACGAGGAGGCCAAGAAGTACCTGCTCCCGGGACTCGCCTCGGGCGAGACCATCGGGACGCTCGCCATTACCGAGGACAATGGGAAGTGGGACTTCAGCGGGATCGAGTGCCAGGCCGAGCAGAGTGGGGACGGATGGGTCCTCAACGGGCACAAGATGTTCGTGCTCGACGGGCACATCGCCAACCTGATCGTGGTGGCGGCGCGGACGAGCAAGGGGGTCTCGCTCTTCGGTGTCAAGGGGGATGCGGAGGGATTGACGCGCACGCCCCTGCCGACGATGGACCAGACACGTAAGCAGGCCCGGCTCGAATTTGCAGGGACGCCGGCCTGGTTGATCGGCACCGACGGTGGGGCGGAAGCCGGTCTGTCCAAGACCCTCGACCTGGCGGCGGTGGCGCTGGCCGCGGAGCAGGTCGGGGGCGCCCAGCGGGTGCTGGACGCCTCGGTGGAGTACGCCAAGACGCGCATCCAGTTCGGCCGGCCCATCGGTAGCTTCCAGGCCATCAAACACAAGTGCGCGGACATGCTGCTCGAAGTCGAGTCGGCCAAGTCGGCCGCGTACTACGCGGCCTGGGCCGCCGCCGAGGACTCCGACGAGCTTCCGGTCGTCGCAAGCTTGTCGAAGTCGTACTGCTCGGAGGCCTACTTCCACGCCGCGGCGGAGAACATCCAGATCCACGGTGGCATCGGTTTCACCTGGGAACACCCGGCTCACCTGTACTTCAAGCGGGCCAAGTCCTCGGAGCTCCTCCTCGGCGATCCCTCCTACCACCGCGAGCTCCTGGCACAGCGCATCGGCATATAGGGGTGACGGGGCCCTTCCGGCTCCTGCAAGGGCCAGCGGGCAACCTTTGCTCGTACGCCAGCACGATGCCTCCGGGCGCGCCGGTGAGCGGCCATGTGGTCCTGTGCCATGACCTGCCCCGCGCCACGGGATCGGCGAACGACGTGGCCCAGACGTATCCGGCGCTGGCCGATCGGCTCACCCGTGAAACGGGCCAACGAGTCGTCACCGGCATCCTGCGCGGGGCCGGTGCCTCCGATGGTGACTTCTCGGCCCAGGGGTGGTTGGAGGACCTGCGCTGGTTGATGGACACCGAAGTGCCCGGCGAGGCCAGGCGGTGGCTGGTGGGCTTCGGATTCGGCGGTGTCCTGGCCCTTCGTGTGGCGGCAGACGACGACCGCGTGGCCGGAGTGGCGTGTCTCGGCACGCCGGCCGACCTCACCTATCTGACCCGGGATTCCGAGCAACTCGTCGAGCGGTGTGTGCGGACCGGAGTGATCTCGACCCCGGGGTATCCCACCTCGGTCGAGAGTTGGGCCAAGGAGCTTTCGGTCCTCCGGCCGAAAGAGGATGCCGAGCTCTTGAAGGGAAGACCTTTCCTCGTCGTCCATGGTGCCGATGACCCCGACATCTCCGTCGACGATGCCCGCGCGCTGTCCGAAGCCGCCACCGGTGCGGCGGACCTCCGGGTCGTCTACGGTGCCGGCCACTGGCTGCGGGCCGACCCCAGAGTGATTGCCATCCTGGTCGGGTGGCTGGAGCGACGTCGTTAGGGGCGGGGGCGAGTGGCCAAGGTTTCGTCGATGGCGTCGCGCAGGCTGCGCGCAGCCTGTTGCGGATGTGGTGCGTCGGTCAGGTAGCGAACGACGACGTAGTGCCGGGCTCCGGCCCGGGCCAGGGCGGGGATCCTTTCGGGGGTGACCCCGCCGGTGACGAAGACCGGGACCGACGATTTTGCGGTCGCCATCTGCTCCGTAGCCGACTGGAGGTAACCGAGGCCGGTGCCCGGGCGTCCGGGTTTGGTCGGCGTGGCTTCGACCGGTCCGGCCGAGATGTAGGAAACGTCGGGTCCGCTCGGGTCGATGACCTCGGCCAGATCGCTCAGGCCGTGCGTCGAGAGACCGATGATGGCGTCGGGCCAGAGAATGCGGCGGGCGAGGGCGACCGGTGCGTCGTCCTGTCCCACATGGACACCGTCGGCGCCGACCTCGAGGGCCACGTCCGGTCGATCATTGATGATGAAGGGCACTCCGTGGGCGCGGCAGACGTCGCGGACGAGGCGCCCCCGCGCGATGAGGTGCTTGGCTTCGAGGTGCTTCTCGCGCAGCTGGACGATGTCCACCCCTCCCGCGATGCACTCCCCGACGAAGTCTTCGAGGTCGGGTCGATCGGGTGTGCAGAGGTATAGGTGGCACTCCGTGATGGCGCGCCGCTCCGTCACGCTCCGGCGCGCGCCTTGGCCTTCATCGCCTGCTTGTGGGCCCGCACCTTGGCCAAGCTGTCGGGTCCCGTGATGTCCGCCACGGACAGGTAGGAACCGTCCTCGCCAAACGGAGTCGTGGCGCCGCGCCAGCCCTCGGGTTGGATGCCGAGCTGCTTGCCGAGCAGCGCGGCGAAGATCCGGGCCTTTTGCTTGCCGAAGCCGGGAAGGGAGGCCAGGCGTGCGACGAGCATCTCCCCATCGGGGAGTTTGGTCCACAACGCGCTCGCCTTCCCGCCGTACTCGTCAGCCACGATCCGGCACACCTCTTGGACGCGTGCGGCCATCGCACCGGGAAATCGGTGCAGCGCGGGCCTTTCCTTGAAGAGTTCGGCGAACTTCTCGGGATCCATGGCGGCGATCTCCGCGGCATTGAGGGGCTTTCCGAGGCGCCGGGACAGTTCCGCCGGCGCCCAGAATGCCCGTTCGAGCGGGATCTGCTGGTCGAGCACCATTCCGATGAGAAGAGCCAGCGGCTCCTTGCTGAGGAGGGCGTCGGCCTCCTTGTCGCCGGACAGATGGATAGCCGTTTTCGCCATGCTGGAATCTTGGCACGCCCGCTCCGGCCCGACGAGACGTGCCCTTTGGGGTCCGGCGGGGCAGAATCGCAGTATGCATATCCCGGCCAAGGTGGACTATGGCATCCGCGCCCTGCTCGCACTGACCGCGGCAGGGGCTCCCCAGACGGCCGAATACCTGGCCGTCGAACAGGGTCTCCCACCCAGATTCCTGGGGGCGATCCTGGCCGATCTGCGCCGGGCCGGCATCGTGGCCAGCCAGCGGGGCGCTGAAGGCGGCTACCGCCTGGCCCGTGATTCGAGTCAGATCACGATCGCTGACGTGATCCGCGCCCTCGATGGGCCCCTGGCCGAGGTCCGGGGCTACCGACCGGAGTTGACCACCTACGACGGAGCGGCCGAGAACCTCCAGCAGGTCTGGGTGGCGGTGCGGGCCAGTCTGCGTTCGGTTCTCGAGAAGGTGTCCCTCGCCGATGTGATCGCGGGGACCTTGCCCGCGCATGTGAAACGAATGACGGCTGACCCCGATGCCTGGGTGGCGCACTGACCACTGACCACTGACCACTGACCACTGACCACTGACCACTGACCACTGACCACTGACCAGTGCCGTCTCAGATGTCGAAGGGTGCCCCGCGCGCGGCGTCGACGCCGAGCTCGGTGATGGCGCTTTCGACCACCGAAGCCTCCAGCTGGCCGGCGCGGGCCAGTTCGCTGAGCACGGTCACCACCAGGTGCGCCGCATTGACTTCGAAGTGCTTCCGCAACGCGGCGCGGGCATCGGAGCGACCGAACCCGTCGGTCCCGAGCGAGGTGTAGGGGCGGTCGATGAACCGCGCCACCTGGTCAGGCACAGCCCGCATGTAGTCGGTGATCGCTATCACGGGGTCTGGGCCGGATCCGAGCACTTCGGTCACCAAAGGCCGGCGGGGCGATTCTGCGGGGTGGAGTCGATTCCACCGCTCCACCCCGAGGGCGTCATGGCGCAATTGGCTCCATGAGGTGACGGCCCAGGTGTCGGCCGACACTCCCCAGCGAGAGGCCAGGAGTTCCTGGGCCTCCCGGGCCACGCTCCACATCGGACCGGAGAAGCACAGCGAGGCCCGCAGCTTCTTCCTGTTCTTGGTCCCGGGCCCGGCCGAGAAGCGGTAGATGCCGTCGATGATGCCCCGCGCGATGGCCTTGCCCTCTTCACCTTCGGGCAGGGCGGGCATGGGATAGGTCTCGTTGTAGAGCGTGAGGTACCAGAAGCGATCCTCGGGACTCGGGCCCAGGATGCGGGTGATGGCATCTTGCATGATCACGGCCACCTCGTAGGCGAACGACGCGTCGTAGATCATCGCGGCCGGGTTCACGGAGGCCAGCAGGGGTGAATGACCGTCGTCGTGCTGCAGGCCTTCACCTTGGAGCGTCGTGCGGCCCGCGGTGCAGCCGGCCAGGATGCCACGTCCCCGGATGTCCCCGAGAGCCCACGTGAGATCGCCCACCCGCTGGAACCCGAACATCGAATAGAAGAGGAACACGGGGAGCATGGGGTAGCCCCACGTGGCATAGGCCGTGGACAGGGCCGTGAACGCGGCCAGCGCCCCCGCTTCGGTGATCCCTTCTTGGAGGACCTGGCCCGAGGTGCTCTCGGCATAGTGGAGGGGCAGGTCGGCGTCGACCGGGACGTAGTTCTGGCCTTCGGGAGCGTAGATCTTCGCCTCGGCGATGATCGCCTCGAGCCCGAAGGTCCGGGCCTCGTCCGAGACGATCGGTGCAACCTGAGCGCCGATAGCCGGGTCACGCACCAGATTGCGGAGCAGGCGGGCGAAGACCATGGTGGTCGAGACCGACTGGGTGCCCGAGCCCGACGCGAACTCTTCGAAGACCTTGGCGTCGGGCAGGGCACCGCGCGTCGGACGGACCACGCGCACCGGCACCGGGCCGGCCAGGACCCGCCCGCGGGCCCGCAGGTACTCCATGGCATCGGAGCCCTCGGGCGGGCGTATGTAGGGAGGATCACCCTCGAGGGCCGAGTCGGGGATGTCATCGGTCAGGTAGAGGCGGTCCCGCAGCTTCATGAGCTGAGCCCGGGTCATCTTCTTTATCTGATGGGTGGCATTGCGCGACTCGATCTCGGGCCCCAAGGTCCATCCCTTGATGGTCTTGGCCAAGATGACCGTCGGGGCGCCCCGTTGCTCGGTGGCCAACTTGTAGGCCGCGTAAAGCTTGCGGTAGTCGTGCCCACCCCGGGGGAGCGAGACGAGCTCGTCGTCACTCAGGTCCTCGACCAAGCGGCGCAGGCGGGGGTCAGGTCCGAAGAAATGCTCCCTGATGTACGCGCCGGACTCGACCGCCAGCTTCTGGTACTCGCCGTCGAGCGTGGTGTTCATGCGGTCGAGCAGCACGCCGTCGATGTCCCGGGCGAGGAGCGCATCCCAGCGCGAGCCCCAGATCACCTTGATCACGTTCCATCCCGCGCCGCGGTAGACGGCCTCGAGCTCCTGGATGATCTTGCCGTTGCCCCGGACCGGCCCGTCGAGTCGCTGCAGGTTGCAGTTGACCACGAAGATGAGGTTGTCGAGGTGCTCGCGCCCGGCGACACCCAATGCCCCGATCGACTCGGGCTCGTCCATCTCGCCGTCGCCCACGAAGCACCAGACCCGGCTGGCACTGGTGTCGACCAGATGGCGCAAATTGAGATATCGGTTGACATGGGCCTGGTAGATGGCCGTGATCGGCCCCAGCCCCATCGACACCGTCGGGAACTCCCAGAAATCGGGCATGGCCCGGGGATGGGGATAGCTCGGCAGCCCTTCTCCGCCCACCTCGTGCCGGAAGTTGTCGAGCTGGGCCTCGGTCAGGCGCCCCTCCAAAAAGGCGCGCGCGTAGATCCCGGGTGACGCATGCCCTTGAATGAAGACCTGATCGCCGAAGCCCCCGTCGGCCTTGCCTCGGAAGAAGTGGTTGAACCCCACCTCATAGAGGGCCGCCGAGCTGGCATAGGTCGAAAGGTGGCCGCCGATGCCTTCGGTGCGGGTGTTGGCCCGTACCACCATCGCCGCTGCGTTCCAGCGAATGTAGGCCCGGATTCGCCGTTCCTGGTATTCGTCGCCGGGGAACCACGGTTCGGCACCGGCGGCAATCGTGTTGACGTAGGGAGTGGAGACGGCGGCGGGAAAGTCGACCTGTTTGGTGCGCGCCCGCTCCAACAGCTTCATGAGCAGATAGCGGGCCCGGGCTCGACCGCGGACATCGACGATGGCGTCGAACGAGTCCAGCCATTCCTGCGTCTCACCCGGATCCGTGTCTGGAACCTGATGACTGATCCCGTCAAACAGCATGTGTATAACGGTACCGGTCGAGCGTGGGGTCCGCCGACCGTGGCCGAGAGGTGTAACACATAGGGGATGGTCGCCCCCGCCGCCTCAGTGATCGTGTACACCGACGGGGCATGCCGCGGGAACCCCGGCCCAGGCGGCTGGGCCTGGGCCGTACCGGATGGCCCCTATGCCAGCGGGGCGGATCCGGCCACCACGAACCAGCGCATGGAGATAAAGGCCGCGCTTGAAGCCTTGCGTTACCTCACCAGCCAGCCGGTCTCCGAAATTGAGGTGGTGAGCGATTCGACTTACGTAGTGAACTGCTTCAAGGATCGTTGGTGGCAAGGTTGGCAACGGAGGAATTGGATGAATTCCCAGAAGAAGCCGGTGGCCAACCAGGACCTGTGGGAGCCCCTGATCGAACTGGCGGTGGCATCCGAAGCCCGGGTCACCTGGCGGTGGGTCAAGGGGCATTCGGGCGATCGCTGGAACGACCGGGTCGACGAGCTGGCCACTGCGGCGGCGGACCGCGGTCGAGGAGAACGCAGTGACGAGCGTTGGGCATCCCCATGATGCAACGCTCTGACTTCCGGCTCGAGGGGGCCGGAGGGCCGACCGAACGAACGAGTTGCTTGTCGCGACCCGGGAGATGGTCGGGGAACCTGAACGGTAGGCTGGGATCAAGCACACACGCGGCGTGAAGAGGCAGAGTGACGGCGCGCACGGGGCAGTTCGGGGAGGGACCGGCCGCGCGGCAAACGGAAGGAAGAAGGGACGATGGTGGGCACAGAGGACGAGTTCGACATCGTCGTAATCGGTGGTGGGCCAGGTGGCTATGCGACCGCGCTGTATGGAGCTGCGGCTGGCCTGAGGGTCGCGATCGTCGAGCGAGACAAGGTGGGCGGCACGTGCCTTCACCGGGGTTGTGTGCCGGCCAAGGAGTTCCTCGAGACCGCAGCGGTGTATCGCACTGTCCGTTCTGCGGGTGACTTCGGAGTCAATGTGGGGGAACCGGATCTTGAGTTCTCCGTGAGCCAGGGCAGGAAGAACGGGGTCGTCGACAAGCTCTTCAAGGGGCTCAGCGGCCTGTTGAAGGGACGCAACGTGACGGTCTTGTCGGGCACCGGCACCCTCGAAGCCGATCGCAGGGTGCGGGTCGTCGACGGTGATGATGCCGGGCGAGAGCTGATCGGGCGCAACGTCGTGCTGGCGGCCGGCTCGGTGCCACGGTCCCTCCCAGGGCTCGAAATCGATGGCCGCTGGATCATGAGTTCGGATGAATTCCTGGACATCAAAGAGGTTCCTTCCCGAGTGGCCGTCATAGGAGGCGGTGCGATCGGGTGTGAGTTCGCCTCGCTTCTGGCCGACCTCGGCGCCAAGGTCACCGTGCTCGAGGCCCTCGACTCCATCCTGACCGGTTGTGATGAGGACATCGTCCGGCTGATCGCCCGCTCCTTCAAGAAGCGTGGCATCGAGGTGCTCACCGGAGTCCAGGTGGAAGGGCACAAGCCGAAGAAGGACGGCAGCTGTACCACGGTCAACGCGGGCGAGCAGACCTTCGATGTCGACGCCATCGTGGTGTCGGTCGGACGGCGGCCCCGCACGGAGGGTCTGGTGGCACCCGGCGTCGCAGTCGAGATAAACGACAGGGGATTCGTCGTGGCTGACGAATTCCAGCGCACCGCCGTTCCAGGGGTCTGGGCCGTTGGCGACGTCGTAGCCGGCACGCCGCAGCTGGCTCACGTCGGTTTCGCCGAGGCCATAGTGGCGGTAAAGACCATGCTCGGTGAAACCGTGGTCCCCGTCGACTACGGCAGGGTGCCGTGGGCGATCTACTGTCACCCCGAGGTGGCTTTCTGCGGAATGACCGAGGCGCAGGCCAAGGCCAAGGGCATCCCCGTGGTCACCAAGAAGGACCCGTTCGGCGGCAACAGCCGAGCCCAAATTCTCGGAGAGACCGAGGGCGTGGTCAAGATCGTGGCCGAGCAGCGACCCGACGGGTCGGCTGGCCGCATTCTCGGCGTGCACATGGCAGGACCGTGGGTCACCGAGCAGTTGGGAGCGGGCTATCTCGCGGTCAACTGGGAAGCACTGCCCGAAGAAGTGGCGTACTTCATACAGCCGCACCCCTCGCTGTCCGAATCGTTCGGTGAGACGATGCTGGCGTTGACCGGAAGGGGAATGCACATTGGCTGATGTCACGATGCCGCAGTTGGGCGAAACGGTGACTGAAGGGACCGTCACGCGCTGGATGAAGGCCATCGGGGACACGGTTGCCCGCGACGAGCCTCTTTTCGAGGTTTCGACGGACAAGGTGGACTCCGAAGTACCTTCGCCTGCCGCCGGCGTCCTGACCGAGATCCTCGTCCCCGAAGGCGAGACGGTCGAAGTCGGCGTCCGGCTCGCCGTCATTGGCGATGATTCCTCCACAGCGGCCGCGCCTGCAGAGGCCATACCTGCCGCCCCAACCGCTGCACCGGTGGCAGAAGCGCCCCCCGCGTCCCCGGCGCCGCCTGCACCCCCCACTGCCGCCCCGCCCGCGCCGTCGCCCCCTGCATCGCCCCCTGCCGCACCACCAGCGACCGCACCTCCTGCGAGCCCCAACGCCGAGACGGCGTCCGAGGCAGCACCAAGCAGTGACGGAGCAGCGGACCCGTTGGTCCTCTCTCCGGT
>Ga0307374_10000855_pt1 | contig 57167 bp, 55 predicted proteins | sample OX3MG_FD_202532 | JGI IMG/M metagenome (GOLD analysis project Ga0307374, IMG submission 202532) | Soil microbial communities from Risofladan, Vaasa, Finland - OX-3 | ecosystem: Environmental > Terrestrial > Soil > Coastal area > Acid sulfate soil | place: Finland: Risofladan, Vaasa | collected...
CGCCTTATCGAACAATTCGGCGATGGCCGACTTGTCTTTCAGTTCGTGATTGTCGTTCACCAACAATTCGATGGGAATATTCTGCGCGCCGGGAACGTGCCCTGTGCGAGGGAAGCCCCGGTCGTTTCCGCCCCCGTATGAATCCGGCGAACGCGCATCAATGATCGATACTCCCGGCTGATGCAGGTGCGCCGAGACCCAGGCAGCGTCCGCGAAAATCTCGGGATGAATGTGGGGCGTGAGCTTGCCCGGCGTTGGCGTCTTGATCTCGGACGTCACGGGATTCCCCGCGGCCCGCCACGCGGACATTCCGCCATCGAGAAGCGAAACGTGATCGCCCAAGCCGTAATAAGCGAGTGTCCAAATCACTCGAGTGGCGTATGAAACAGACCCTGAAGCGAGGTAAACGACGATGCGCGAGTCGTTGGAGATTCCGCGGCTCTCAAACTCCGAGGTCAGCTTCTCGATGGGAGGAAGTTCAAGCGACAGGCGTCCCGATTCCGTTTGGTGTGACGTCGAAATGTCACCCAGACCAATCTCCTGCGCTCCGGGAATGTGTTCCCTACGGAAATCTCCCGGGCCGCCCATGGGATCACTCACGTGCAAAAGAACAAGATTGGCATCGTGCAGATGTTGCGCCACCCAGGCGGAATTCACCAGTAGCGGCGCCCGCTCCTGGGCCATGGCCGCTGATGCCAAGGCAGTCATCGCCAACAGCGCCAGCGTTAAACGCGCAAAGATAGTTCTCATCGAATGCACCTCTCCAAGAAAGTCAACGCAACGGGTTTTTGGACCCGCCCCAACGAAACCCAATGCACACAGGCTTAGCTTGTGCAAACTTCATTCGCAGCGGAGCGCTTCGATGGGATCAATCGCAGCGGCGCGCCGCGCGGGAACGTAGCCGGCGACGAGCGCGGCCCCGACGAACACAAGAGCGACCACCGCATAGGTTAGTGGATCGGTCGGCGTCACCTCGAAGAGCAGCGACTTTGCCAGTCCGGTGAGGGCCAGCGCACCCGCCAGACCGATGGCCACACCGATAACGGCGAGCACGATGCCCTGGCGCAAAACCATGTACAGAACGCGCGAAGGTTGCGCGCCAAGCGCGATGCGAATGCCGATTTCCTTCACGCGCTGGCTCACGGTGAGCGCCATGATGCCGCCGATGCCTGCCGTTGCAATCAGCAGCGCCAGTCCGGCGAACAGAGCGAGCAAAATGGCGGTGGTGCGCGGTGAAGCCACCGATTCGGAAAGCGCCTGATCGAGCGTGATGATTTCAGATACCGCCGTGCTTCCATCTACGTCATGAACGGCGCGAGTGAGTTGCACGCCCATTGCCGCGGGATCGGCAGCCGTACGGACAACCAGCGTGCCCACGCCGCCATCTTGCGCGACGGGACCATACGCTTGCAGTGCCGGTGCATGGTCGAGACCCAGGTCGTGGACGTCGGCAACAACTCCGACCACCTGCCACCAGTGCTTGCCGTTGTCAAAAGAGACGTGTTGGCCCACAGCATTTCCGGCCGGCCAGAAACGGCGCTGCATACTCTGATTGACGATGATGACGGCAGGAGACTTATCGTTATCTGTGTCCGCGAATTCGCGCCCGCTGATCAGCGGAATTCCCAGTGTGCGGAAAAAAGCCGGAGTTATGGACACCGTATCCGCAAGCGGCGGCGCTTGACCCGGGCCGAGCGGTTGTCCCTCAATTTGGAAAGAGTTTGAATTGGGGCCGCCCGAAAGAAGCTCGGGCTCGAGAGGATAGCTTGACGACACGGCGGCGGAAATGACTCCGGGCTGCGCATCAATATGTTGGAGGAGTTTCTTGCTGACCTCGGCGTATTGGCTTGTGCTGCCGTATTTCGACCAATTGAAGTTGATCTTCATCGCGAGGACGTGCTGCGACTTGAACCCGGGGTTCACCGCGAGCATCTTGAAGAGGCTGCGCAGCATCAATCCCGCGCCGATAAGCAGCACGAAAGAAAACGCGACCTGCGAAACGATGAGCACGCTGCGAACGCGGTTGCGGTGCTGGCCCGCGCCAGCCGTTCCTTCTTTCAGTCCGGAGGTGAGATTCACGCGCGAGAAGAGCGCGGACACCGTGCCGAAAACAATGCTAGTGCCCAGCGCAGCGAGTAACGTGAAGAGAAGCACGCTAGGGTCAATGCGGATTTCGCTGGCACGCGGAGAGAGGCGCGCGGCGAAATTCGTGAGCAGCTGAAGGCTGTCGAAGGCCAACAGCAAGCCCAGTAACCCCCCGATGAATGCGAGAATAAAACTTTCCGTCAGGAGCTGGCGCAGCAAGCGGCTGCGTCCCGCGCCGAGCGCTGTGCGCACCGCGAGTTCGCGTTCGCGGCGCGCCATGCGCGAGAGAGTGAGATTGGCGACGTTGGCGCAGGCAATCAACAGGACAAACCCCGCTGCGGCGAGCAGCACCAGAAGAGTCGGCTGCGCGTCGTGGGTCAAATCGCTCTTGAGCGACGAAGCAGCGACGCCGTAGCCGAGTTCTGCCGGATAGTATTTCGGATACTCGGATTGTAGTCGCGCGCCGATCGTCGAGAGATCGGCTTGCGCTTGCCCCAGAGTCGCACCCGGTTTCAAGCGGCCGAAGACCTCCATCATGCGCATCTCGCGATGCTTGATGTGGCTGTCGGAAGAACGATAGGGACACGCCGATGTGGGCATGTACACATCCGTCTCGAGGGGATACTGGGGAATCGGGGGGAGCACGCCTACGACGGTGTGAACCTTGTCATTCATCTCAAAGGTTTGGCCGATCACTTTGGGATCCGCGCCGAATTTGTTGCGCCAGTATTCATTGCTCAGGACGAGCACGGCGGGCGCGCCGATTTCGTCGTCCTTGGGAACGAATGCGCGGCCAAGAATCGGCTTGACGCCGAACATATCGAAATAATTCCAGGAGACGACGGCGGTTTTTACGCGGTCCGGATCGCCGTGGCCGAAAAGCGTGAAGGACATCACGTGGTATTCGACCAGGCTCGAGAGTGTCTGGTTCTGCGCGCGAAAATCCATAATCTCCGGCACGGACCAGCCCATGTCGTCAATGTTGACCTTCTTCGCCTGCTGGCGAATAAAAATCAACTGCTGCCCCTGCTGGTACGGCAGGGGACGAATCAGCACGGAGTGAACCACGCTGAAAATGGCGGTATTCGCCCCGATGCCAAGCGCGAGCGTGAGCACAGCGATGGCCGTGAAGCCTTTGTTCGAGCGCATCATGCGAAACGCGTAGGCGCAATCCTGGCGGAATATGTCCCAATGCTCGCGCGGCGCCGTGCGAAAAATTCCGGAGATGGTCTCGGCCCAGAGCTTCAGAAAATTCATGACGCCTCCTTCCTGTGCGGCTTCGCGCTGCTGCTCCTGAAACAGGCCGGCCATCTCGTCTTCGTAATTCGTGCGGAAGTCGAAGGGGAATGCGCGTAGCAACAACTGGAAAAGCTTTTGCGAAACAGAGGTGTGTTTTTCTTGCATGTGTTCGTCCTCGTTAGGCAGTCTCAGGCTTCGTGAACAGGTGCTTCGCGTGCGCCTGCGCGACAGCTTCTTCCATGCGCCGCGCTTCGGCTACGGCGACCTCGCGACCAAAGTCAGTTAAACGGTAGTAACGCCGCCGCTCGTCATCCAGACTGAATTCGGGCCGCTTGCTGGATTCGGCGATCAAGCCTGCGCTCTCGAGTCGCGCAAGGTTGCCATAAAGCGTCCCCGCACTAAGGCGAATCTTGCCTTCGGAGCGGCGCGAAACGTCTTTCAGGATTGCATAACCGTGTTTATTGCCATCGGCGAGCGCCAACAGGACCTGAAACATAGCCGACGTCAGCGGCAAGAACGGCTCTGTATCTTTCTTGGTCAATTTCTCCGTCACTTTCGACCCGCTTGGCGGGCTGTATCAAGTCGAGTATGACTATATCGCTAGACGTTATAGTGCAAGCGCAAGGCCAACGCGCCCAAGCAATCATGCAAAGAAACTAAACAACTTAAGTGATGTCAATTCCGAAAATGAGGAGCTGCCTTGCGCGTGAATGGGAAGCTACTGTCCGCTGCCGGACAGCAAGGCGGCGCGCGGCTCCAAAGCAAGGGCCAATAAGCAGGGCAAATGAGGAAACTGCAAAGGCCGCCCTGTCGTCGATGACAACGGAGCTGCCTTTGCAGTCGAGGGCCGAAAAAACTGAACTAAGCCACCGCGCGGCGAAGCAGGAAAAGACCCAAAACGCCTGTTCCGAGAAGCACGAGGGATGCCGGCTCTGGCGTTGGTCCGCCAATGCCGCCACCGCCGGTAAGGCTAGACGGAGGACCTTCAAGAGAGAAGAAGGTGCTTGCGCCGATCGCCAAGCCGCCGGTGAAGTCGATAGTCAGGGTCTGATTGGAGTTAGACAACGTGTACGTCATGCCCGGACCCTCATAGCCAAACGTAGTTCCACTGCAATAGGCATCGCCGGTGAACGCGCAAATGCCATCACCCTCGAAACCGAAGGCACCATTCGTACTGTTAAGGACGAGTGTGTTCAGCACGGCACCGCTGTTGTTCGTGATGCCCACGCTTGTGTCTTCGATACCGTCGAAAGCGGGCAATCCGGTCAGCGACACACCGAATGCTGTTGCCACGCCGCTGCCATTCACTGACGTCACACTGAGTAACGCTCCGCACTGGCTTCCGGTGGTATCACCACCGACTGCCGGGCAGATAGCCCCGCCGGCATTGGCCCGGCCTGCGAACAGCAGCGCCAAGCTACAGCCGAGCACTACATACATCGCTTTCTTGATCATAGTGTTCATGTGTGAGAACACCCCCTTATGCCGGGATGAATAGCACTCCGCGTTCCATTGCGGGAAATCGAGCAATTCCATCACCATGAATAACTTAACCAAGAATCTCAGGAGCGGATGTGCAGGATTTTGGAAAACTACAGCGCTAATAGTGCAAAACAGGTGCTATTTTCCGTCCACATTTGTTGTCCGGCCAACGCCTGTTCGGCAATCCTCCAATTCCGGGGACCCAACCGAAGCAAGTCCTAGCGGGTGCCTGGCGTTGGTCGGCCGGAACGACCGATTACCTGCGTTGGCTTATCATTCATCTGCCCCGGCGGTTCCAGGTGAGGTGCATCTTCCAAAGGCGAGCCGTTCAGCCCAGCCGTGAACTCGCCTCGGAAGCGCGGCAGGCTCCCGGGATACTTCTCCTGCAGAAACTGGATTAACCCCTCCCGAATAAGGCATTTCAGATTCCAGGCGTCATCCGAATTGCGTGCATCAACCAGTGCGCGGAGCTGAACCGTGTGCTCCGTGGAATCGGACGCTTGAAGTTCGCAGACGTTTCCTTGCCATAGCTTTGTGGATTCGCAAATGCGTCGAAGTTCTTTGCGCACTTCCTCGATGGGAACGGTGTAATCCACGTTGAGGTACACGTACCCAAGCAGATTCGCGCTCGTGCGCGTCCAATTTTGAAAGGGCTGCTCGATAAAGTAGCTGAGGGGCACGATCAGCCGCCTCAAATCCCAGATGCGCACGACAACGTACGTTGTCCCAATCTCTTCAATCCGGCCCCATTCGCCTTGCACGATGACAACATCTTCCAGGCGAATCGGCTGCGTCAGCGCTATCTGGATGCCGGCGATCAAGCTCGAAAGCGTTGGCTTCATCGCCATCCCAACCACCAGCCCCGCCAGACCGGCCGACGCCAGCAGGCTGACCCCGATATGTTTAATCGCCGGAATCGTCATCAGCATGATCGAGAGCGTGACAATTACCACCAGCACCACAATGATGCGGTGAATCATCAGGAACTGCGTTTGTATCCGCCGGGCTGTCAGATTGTCGGGAACGTCCACGCGGTATCGCGCCGCCAGGACATCCGAAAGAATCTGGCTGAACAGGATTACCAGCCATGCGATCGCGGCAATCAGCCCCAGCCCGACGATGTGTTCGAGTATCGTCGACAGTTTTTGCGGCAACGGAGCGGTTGGTAACGCGACGAGAAGCGCGAGAAGCGGAAGAATCCAGACCGACGGCCCTTGGCTGTGGCGAACGAGCGACTTGATGACCACATCGCCTTTGCGGCTGGCGAGACGCTTCAGAATAAAAAACAGAAAAAAATGGACGATCAGGGCAATGGCGATGGCGCCAGCCAGAATGCCGGCCGCCCAAAGGTCTCGGCGCCAGTCAATCATCGTTACTATATGCATCTTGTACTACGCTCCTTGCGCATCGGCGAAAGCATCTGGTTCATGCTCTCGGTGCGTGTTTCCTCGTCAAAGTCGCTGGGGATTGCTGGCAGGAATGGTGAGATCCGTGCGCTCCTTTACGCTGCAGCTTCATCTTGCTTTCAGTTTCTGAATTTATGATGCGCGCGCGAAGGCGCAAGTGGCGAAAGACGGCGCTGGAGTGCAGCAGGCAGGGTCAACGTACGCATCCATAGCCAGTAAGGCACACAAGGGCAAACAGAGCCATATTGCACAGTATCGCCGCTCCCACCGTGACACACTCATCCCAAGAGAAGTGCCGTTCCCAAGGGGGAAAGCTCCAATGACGAAACCTGCAATTGCACCCGCAGACGGAAATGGCGGCGCTCGCGCCGCTCCAATCGAGAGTGTTGCGGGAATCCTGGAACGTCAGCTTGAATCCACGATCCACGATTGGATGGCCATGGTCGAGAAAGAACCAGAACTAACTCGCATCACACTGAACTATGAAGAACGCACCGGCCATCTTCCCAAACTTCTCCACGATGTGATTGCCCGCCTGCGTCTGAACACCGGTACCAAAGCCCCCATCTCGGTTGCCGCCGGCCACCACGGTGATTTGCGGTACAAACAAGGTTACACGGTCGCCAATATCGTTACCGAGTCCCGTCTTCTGCAGGTCTGTATTTTCACTACGCTGCACAAGAACACCAAGCATATCGATTTCAGCAAATTGCTTCTCGACGTTGTCACCATTGCCGACGAAGTGGATGCGCAATTGAAGCAGCAAATGCTCCGCTTCATGGCCGCGGACAGTGCCGAGGGAAAGAGCAACGCCAAGGCCAACTGAAACACGCGTCCGAGCAATGAATGAATCGGACGCCATACCTCGAGCTTAGGCCCCCCTTCCTCGAGCCGCCCTTTCGGTAGGATGAAAATGCGGCCTTGCAGCGCGCAACCAGCGCCATCTGCCACCACGACGCGTTATGGAACACGTCCGTTTCGGGACAGATGCCTGGCGTGCAGTGACGGAAAATGAGGGTCTACAATGAGCCAAAAAGGTACCGAAGAGTGTGTACTGCTAATTGAGGCCAATCCGGCCGATGCCCGGATGGTTCGGGAATCGCTCACGGCCGCAGCTTCTAGCTTCAATGTTGAATGCGTAATTCGGCTCTCCAGCGCACTCGCGCGCCTGCGTGAGGGCGGAGTCCAAGCGGTTTTGCTCGACCTGTTTCTACCGGATAGCCAGGGCGTCGAGACATTCGACCAGGTTTTCGCGGCCGCGCCTCAAGTCCCCATTTTGATTCTCAGCGGGGCGGAAACCGAAGACCTCGCCAGACAGGCCGTACTCCGCGGGGCGCGGGACTATTTTCTCAAGGATCAGCTGGACGGCTATCGGTTGCGATGGGCGCTGCGCGGTGTGATCGATCGTCATTCGGCTGGCGGCTCAACAAACGCCGAAAAGGAACTGGCCCAGGTCACGCTCAACTCCATCGGAGACGGGGTGCTCTGCACGGACGTCTCCGGCAACGTCAGCTATCTCAATCGAGTCGCGGAAAAGATGATTGGATGGTCCCGCGACGAAGCATTCGGAAAGCCTCTCGCGGAAGTTTTTCGAATCACCGACGGCCTCACCGGCGCGCCCGCGCGAAATCCCTTGGATATGGCCGTTCAAGAAGACGAAATTGTCGGCATGGCGGCAAATTGTATCCTGACACGCCGCGATGGATTTGAAGCCGCCATCGAACATTCCGCCGCGCCCATACACGACCGCAACGGCAACATAACCGGCGCGGTGATCGTTTTTCACGACGTGAGTGCGGTCCGCGCAAAGTCGCTCGAAATGTCCCATCTGGCGCAACATGATTTTCTCACCGATTTGCCGAATCGCATGTTGCTCGATGACCGCCTCACGCAGGCCATTTCTTTCGCCCAGCGCCAGGGCAAGCAACTCGCCGTGATGTTTGTGGATTTGGACCATTTCAAAAGGATCAATGATTCCCTGGGGCACGCGGTTGGCGACAAACTCCTCAGGTCCGTGGCGGGCCGCCTGTTGGCGGCTGTGCGCCGCTCGGACACTGTGAGCCGGCACGGCGGCGATGAATTTGTCATCCTGCTTTCACAAGTCGAACATCAGGAAGACGCAGCCTTCAGCGCGCGAAAGATACTCAACGCCGTCACCGCGCCCCATCAGATCGACAACCAGGAACTTCGCATCAACGTCAGCATTGGCGTCAGCACATATCCCGATGACGGACAGGACGCCAAGACGCTGATGAATAATGCCGACGCCGCCATGTACGACGCCAAAGAGCACGGCCGCAACAATTACCAGTTTTTCAGACCGGACATGCACGCGCGCATCGTCGAGCGGCAGTCCCTCGAAGGCAATTTGCGCTGCGCTTTGGGCCGCAACGAGTTCGTGCTGCATTACCAGCCCAAGATACGCCTTGCCACTGGTGAGATCACCGGCGTCGAAGCGCTCCTGCGCTGGATGCATCCCGACCGCGGCCTTTTGCCTCCCGCGGAGTTTGTGCCCATTGCCGAAGACTCTGGCTTGATTTTGCCCATCGGCCAGTGGGTCCTCCACGAAGCATGCAAGCAGGCTCAAACGTGGCGTAGCTCGGGCCTGCCCGCCGTTCCCGTCGCTGTGAATGTCTCCGCCAGCGAGTTCCGCGCCAAGGACTTCCTCTCCGGCGTTCGCGCGATTCTGATCGCCACGGGAGTCGAGCCGCGTCACCTCGAACTCGAGCTGACCGAGAGCGTCCTGATGAACGATGCCGAATCCACTGTCACCACTCTTCGCGGGTTAAAAAGCATGGGCGTTCAGCTTGCCGTCGACGACTTTGGCACCGGCTACTCCAGCTTCAGCTATCTGCGGCGCTTTCCGCTCGACGCCATGAAGGTGGACCGTTCCTTCGTGCAGGAGATCACTGCGAATCGAGGCGATGGCACCATTGTCAGCGCCATGATTAGCATTGGTAAGAGTCTCAGGCAGCGCGTCATCGCCGAAGGTGTCGAGACACGCACGCAGTTCGATTTTCTGCGCCGTCAGGGCTGCGGCGAAGGTCAAGGTTTCTTCTTCAGCCATCCCGTCGTCCCCGAGCGCTGCGCCGAACTCCTCAAGTCCGGCATCAGCCTAAAAGAAGCCGTCGTCCACTAGCCGCGCCGCCGCGAATTAGGAATCTAACCGCAAAAGCGTTCGACACACGAAGCGCGCTTCACTCACTTGAAAGGGCGTTCGGGGATATCGTGACTTCGAGTGTCTCGGAAAGAACATTATTGTTTCGGATGTGGTGACATGATCTCTATAGCGCCATACGCATCGTAGCGTTGCACAGGAAGGACGCGTATCACCCACTATGACAGCAGCCGTCTTTACCAGGTGGTCTTTGGCTGCCGTGTTGTCGTTGGGAATGATGACGATGGCGAGTGCAGCCCCACGCCAGGTTCAGGCCGGCGAAGGGCCCGCGAAGATTGAGCCGCCACAGGTTTCTTCCCCGCAGGCATATCTCAGCACGACGGAACTCTTTGCCAAATTGATCGAACGCCACCGTTGGCAACAAGCTCGCATCGTTCGGCTCTCTTCGGTCCAGACTTACAAGCTGGAGCACTCCAAAAGCAAGGCCCTCGCGGAAGAAGTGGTAAATATGCAGTACACGGCGCCGGGGACGGACACATTTGCAATCGCCTCGGGAAAAGGGTCGCCTTTCATACGCCATCATGTATTCCAGCGGCTCATCAAGGATGAAGAGAAAAGAGCGAAAGCCAACAAGGATCCGGACAGTTTGATCAGTCCCAAAAATTACACGTTTGAAATAATCGGAGAGGAACGCGTCGGCAATTCGGCGTGTACCGTTGTTCGCGCCATTCCGAAGCGTAAGGAAATCGACCTCTTTGAAGGAAAGATATGGATCGATGAACGGGATTTCGCGATCGTGAAGATCGCCGGCCGTCTTTCAAAGAGCCCCTCGTTATGGATCAAGCGCGTGGACTTTGTGCGGCAGTACCAGAAGATTGATGAGTATTGGCTTCTCTGGAAAGAGGAAGTGAGCGTCGACGTTCGCCTCTACGGCGCGGAGCTTCTGACAATTAACTACAACAATTACACGGTCAACAAAGTAGAGACGGCCTCCGCTTCCGCTTCGGGAAACATCTACTGAACCGCTGTGATGAAACGGCGAAGTGAGGTACGCGGCCGGTACGCGAGCGCCCACTTCACGTCCGTGTTAAAATAGAATCGAGTCAGTACCAACGGGGGCGAAACGGTTTCGACGGAGACTGTCGCGGCCCGAAGGCATGCCGGGCGCCACCTGCCCGCAATCGGGTGGAACAATACAACTGCCAATACGCAGTTGGCTCTCGCAGCCTAATTAAAAACTAGGCAGCGCGTCTCCCCTCATACCGCCCACGCGTGAGGATCGAGGCGTCACAATGTGGGCTGGCTGGCGCGTTTCGGCCCGCAATGCGCCGGCGAGATCATCGGGCTAGTTGGCTGCGTTTCTTGCTCGCTCTAAGCGCGGCCGGCGAACACGCGGATGGCCGCAAGGCTAGGCCGCACGGGAACGAGCTAAGCATGTAGTCTTTCGGCTACAAGGTTTCTCGGACGGGGGTTCGACTCCCCCCGCCTCCAAAATTTCGCACAGCGAAGTTTTGTCCTGAGCGAGCGCGTAGTTTGCGCGAGTCGAAGGGCACAATTCCTTTTCTTGCATTGCTGATCGACGTTTCGCATCGCCTCATGCACTACTGCTATATTCTCCGTTGCACGGACGACTCGTTCTACGTGGGCGTAGCCGCCTCCATCAACTTTGCTCGCTGACTGTTAATGCGTAGGACAGGCGGCGGCTTCGGCGGTCGCAATCGAGCGCCCGATCCACGCGAAAACGAACAGCGTCGCTCCGGCGATCCATGCGCCCAGACTGAACGTTCCTGCGAAAAGATATACGACCACGATGCCCGCGCCCATCAGAATCCCCGCAAGGAACAGAAACATGCGCATCCCGTAGAGAGTAGCGAACGGCAAATAGTGCGCGCCCGTAAGGATCATCAGCGCTGGGAAGAACCAATTCAGGTGATAGAGACCAACGGGCACGAGAAGGAGCATCGAAAATGGAAGCACAAGCGCAACCTGCATCCCAAGGCTGTTGAACGGATTTTCTCTGCTCAACGACGTGTGGCGACCCGACAAACGCAGCATCACTTTCACGAGCGGGAAGATGAAAAATCCGCCGATGACGACCGTCAGAATCGACGCTTTGGGAGTGACCCACGTGCCCACTGCCGCCGACGCCAGCCAAATTATGGAGTAGAGAAGTTGCCCCCAGAATCCGCCAATATAGACAGAGCGATTCTCACGTTGCGCGTCCTCAACGTCCATTTCCACCCTCCGGTTGTGTAGTAAGTCGCGGCCCGTTACTCTAGCACGAAGTCGAGAATCCTCTTCGATTCAGCAAACGGGAAGCGAAGTGGTATTATTCCCGCGCCATGAATAACAACTGCTTTCGCTTTATCCCCACGTTCATTTGTCTGTCCGCGTTTTCTTTTACAACCGGCGTCACAACCGCTTCGGCGCAAACGATGCAAACGGGATGGGAGCGCACGTACGCGCCGCCCGACCATCCCATCGTCCTGCACGCTGCTCGATTGCTGGACATCGAGTCCGGCAAAATCATCTCGCCCGGCGAAGTGCTCGTCCGTGGTGACAAAATTGCCGAAGTGGGACAGTCCGTCACGCATCCCGCTGACGCGCAAACAATCAATCTCGGCGACACGACGCTGATTCCCGGCTTGATCGACGCTCACGTGCATCTGTTCCTTCATCCCGGCAACGAAGGTCTGCAGACCGTTGTTGAGTCCGCGCCGCAGCGCACGATTCAGGCGACGCTCGCCGCGCGCGATGATTTGATGGCCGGCTTCACCGCCGAGCGCGATATGGGCACGGAAGGCGCTGGCTCTGCGGACACGGCAGTGCGCAACGCCATCAATCGCGGCGAAATCCCCGGCCCGCGCATGCGCGTCAGCGGAAACGCGATTTCCATTCTCGGCGGACACGAAGACGCGGTTGGCTTCAATCCCGCGCAGCACGTTCTTGGGAACGCCGATTACGCGAACACCACCGCTGAACTCATCGAAACGATTCGCGAGCAGCACAAGGAAGGCTCGGACTTCGTCAAGATTTACGAAACGGGGCGCGACTCTTTGCGCGACGGCAAATTCTCAACGCCCTATCAGTACACCGAGGCGCAACTCAGCGCCGCCGTCCAGGAAGCGGCGCGGCTGGGCACGAAAGTCGGCGTGCACTGCATGGGCGAGCCCGGCGCGCTCTACGCCGCCAAAGCTGGCGTCGAGTCCATCGACCACGCGGCTCAACTGAGCGATGAAACCATGCGATTGATGCGCGAAAAAGATATTCCGGCCATCCCCACGTTTGCGATTTTCGAGTATTTCGCCGACCACGCCGAAACACCCGCGGCAGGCAAGGCCGAACACGCCATGCTCGATTACCACGCCCAGCAATTCAAAAAGCAGATGGCCGCCGGCATACCGTTCGCGGTTGGCTCAGATGTCGGTCCGTTCCCTCATGGCACGCAAGCGCGCGAACTTGTGCTCATGGTGAAGTACGGTATGTCGCCATTGAAGGCGCTTCAGTCCGACATGCTCGAAGGCGCAAAAGTGCTCATGTGGCAAGGGAAGATCGGCGATTTGAAGCCCGGCTACTTCGCCGACATCGTTGCCGTCCCGGGCAATCCTCTCGACGACATCAGCGTCACGCAAAGAGTCTCTTTCGTGATGAAGGACGGAGTCGTATACAAACAATAATTCGCGCACGGAGGCGCGCCAATTCTCGCGTGATTTTTTTGCATTTCTAATCGGTACAGCAAATTATTAGAGTTGCCCGTAACTTACACAAAACAACGAGAAGCGCCCAATTCTAATCGGTACAAAAGTTGCATCCTGTCGAACAGGTCAAGAAGCACCAATCGTCGTCGAAATTGCAGATATGACCGAAACAATTTCCAGCGAAATGATCGTCACGCCCGTCACGCTCGAGGGCAAACACATCCAACTCGAACCGCTTCTGGCCGCGCATCACGCCGCGCTCACCGAGATCGGTCTCGACGAAGATTTGTGGCGCTGGATTCCTGTACCCGTGCGCACCTCCGAAGAAATGTCCGCTTACATCGAAGCGGCGCTCGCCGAGCAGGCGCGCGGCGTTTCTCTCCCGTTTACGATTGTAGAGAAATCTTCCGGCAAACCCGTCGGCTGCACACGCTACGCCAATATTGATCGCGTGCATCACCGTGTCGAAATCGGCTGGACGTGGGTCGCGAAACACTGGCAGCGCACGGCGGTGAATACCGAAGCGAAATATTTGTTGTTGCGGCACGCGTTTGAAACTCTGGGGTGCATACGCGTCGAGCTGAAAACCGATTCGCTCAACGAAAAATCGCGTGCCGCAATTTTGCGCATTGGCGCGCAGCAAGAGGGAATCTTCCGCAATCACATGATCACCGCGAGCGGCCGCATCCGCCACACGGTCTATTTCAGCATCGTGGATAACGAATGGCCCGCCGTAAAGGCGCGGCTCGAACAACGCTTGAAGCCGTAACGAAAATATTTTGTCGCGCGCCATTGGCGTGATTTGGAGGTATGATGCGCGCGGGAATTTACGGCCGTCTGTTACGCTGGAATTTTCGACGAAGATGAAGACATATCTGCAAACGGTTCACGTTGTTGGATCACTCTCGAAATCTTATTTCACCCAAATAGGGAGGCTACGAATGGCTCGATTGCATTATCGTTTTGCATCATTGTTCGCCGTAATTTTGCTGTTGGCTGCGCCGGCGCTGTTCGCGCAGTCCGGAACAATTCAACTGACCGTGGACGCTACGCAGGTGCCGCTCGGCATGGTGAAAACACACATGGTCATGCCCGTCCATGCCGGACCGCTGACGCTTTACTATCCCAAATGGATTCCCGGCGAGCACGGCCCCGACGGGCCAATCTCCAACGTTACGGGACTGAAATTCTCCGCGAACGGCAAAGCGATTCCGTGGGAGCGCGATAAGCTCGACGTGTTCACGTTTCACGTGAATGTGCCCCAGGGCGCGACGCGAATGGACGTGGATTTTGATTACATCGAACCCTCGAGCGGGCCGTACTCCGGCGGAGCGTCATCGACCGATAAGCTTGTAGTGATCAGCTGGAATCAGAATGTGCTGTATCCCGCGGGCGCGCCATCGAAAGACATTATGTATGCGCCGAAACTGGTGCTGCCGAAGGGATGGAAATTCGGCACGCCGCTGCCCATCGCAAGTCATGCGGGCGACGAAATCACGTTCAAGCCCGTGGCGCTGAACCGGCTCGTTGATTCGCCCGTGAGCGCGGGAGAATATTACCGCGTGATCGACATCACGCCGCCGGGCGAGCCGATTCACCACGAAATGGATATCGCCGCGGATAGCGAAGCGGCACTCAACATCAGTCCTGACGCCATCAAGAAAATGACGAACCTCGTGGCCGAGTCGGGAAAACTTTTCGGCGCGCGGCACTATCGCGATTACCATTTTCTTCTGACGCTCAGCGACCACGTCGCGCATTTCGGCCTCGAGCATCATGAATCGAACGACAGCCGGTTGCCGGAGCGCGCGGCAATCGGGCCGAATGCGGAGATGATGCTCGGCGGCCTGCTCTCGCACGAATTCATGCATTCGTGGAACGGAAAATTCCGCCGCCCCGCCGACTTGAGCACGCCGGAGTTCGAGACGCCCATGCAGGATGACTTGCTGTGGGTCTATGAAGGGCTCACGGATTATTTGGGACCGCTGCTCGCGGCGCGCAGCGGTTTGTGGACGCCGGAGCAATATCACGAATATCTGGCGAGCATCGCAGCGGACCTCGGGCCAGGAACTCCCGGTCGGACCTGGCGCGATCTGCAGGACACCGCAACGGCAATACCCGGAGTACGTGGTGGAAGGGGTTGGGGAAACTGGAAACGCGGGTCAGACTATTATCCCGAAGGCGACCTCCTGTGGCTGGAAGTGGCGACAATTATTCACCAACAGAGCAACGGCGCGAAATCCATCGACGATTTCTGCCATCTCTTTCACGGCGGCGCAAACAACGGCCCGGAACTGAAAACGTACACGTTTGATCAAGTCGTTGAGGCACTCAATCAAATCGTGCCGTACGATTGGGCGAAGTTCCTGCACGAACGGCTCACTTCTCTGTCTCCCGAAGCGCCCACAGGCGGCATTGAAAACGGAGGATGGAAAGTCGAATTCAATGACAAACCGCCGATGCAAGGTCTCCGCGGCGGAAATTCGGGCGATGCGTATTCGGTCGGCTTGCGGCTCGAAGGAGACGGAACCGTGGGCGATTCGATCGTCGGCGGTCCCGCATACAAGGCAGGAATCACGGCGGGAATGAAAATCGCGGGCGTGAATGGACGCGTGTTCACGCGAGACGTGCTTGACGATGCGATCAAAGCCAGCAAAGACAATTCGGAGCCTATCAGGCTCCTTGTCATCGACGAGGACTACTACAAGACGGTAACCGTCGACTACCATGGTGGCGAGCGCTACCCGCATCTCGTGCGCGTCGAGAGCAAGCCGGATTATCTCGACGATCTCATCAAGCCTCGCGCCGGCGGCGAACAGTAAAGCGGCAGATCAAACTCAGCGGCGTTGAGCGTCACGCCCTCTTCGCCGCTGACCACACAGATCCCGGATAAGGCCTTTCCGGGCTTGGACGTATCCTAAGTAAGGAACGCCCCACAGGAATGCGTGTTGACACTTTTTGCGCGCGTTTCCATAATCGCGTCGGGGGACATCCTCGCCTGATGAGTGATGCACAAAAAGCCCGGGAACGCGCGCTGGAAGAAGCCGTTTCGCGCGCGGTGCGCGACAACTTGCCGCCCCTTCAGCGCACGCTGGAGGAAATGCAGCAGGCGTTCGCGGATTTGGTTTCCGCGTGTTCTTCCACTCGGCCAACGAACACTCTGCCGGCCATGCTTCGCGCGCAATCTACTGCTGCCTCTCTTTCCGCCAGTTTGTCGGTTCTTTCGGATTTCATTACCAACGCGATGCAGCGGCGAGATCGCGAGCTTTCCCGCGAAGAGGATTCCGAGGATGTGCGCGCGGTTGGCGTAACCGTGGTGCGGCCGGAGCCCGCACAAACCATCCCTGCGCCGGCAATCGTGACGCCGATGGCGGAGACGCAATCGCCCGTCGCCGACGTTGAAGAAGAAGTGGAAGGAGTTGTCGAAGACGTTCCCGCGCAAGAACCCGCGGGAACTCTTCCCGAACCCGAACCCGCCCCAGCACCAGAGCCCGAGCCAGTCGCATTCGATGTCGCGTCATTGCCGAAGGACGAGCAGGATTTGCACAAGCGTGCAAATCGCGTCGCCAAAGTTTCCATGCAAGATATTAAGATGCTAAAGCCCGAGGACGTTCGCAAGGGTCTCGAACACAAAGACATTTGCGTCCGTCTGCGGATTGAAATTGACAAGGCCCGAAAAGAATATGATCGCCGCTTCCAGAAAATCCTCGATCAGCCCGTGGACTATTTTCATCACTGGATGGTTGAAATTCTTGCCAGCGGCGATCCGGAAGCCCTCGGAGAATATCCTTATCCCTCGCCGGTGCTGCGCCGCTAACTTATTTTTTGCAAAAAGGATCCTTGGTCCTGCACGCGCGCTTTGCGTTGCGCTAATGCTGCTCGTGTGTTTCACCGCGACAAACGCGTTCGCGCAAACGGCCAAGCCACAAACAAGGAAAGAAAGAATCGCCGCAGCTCGCGCCGCCGCAGCGCAACGCGCCGCGAAACGCGCGGAGGCTGCGCGTGCATCCCGATTCGCCGTCGAGGCCAAGCAGCTGACAATTCTCTCGCGCGCGCTGAAAAATGAAAAAAAGCCCGGCGCAGCCTACCGGCGGCTTGCCGCATTCGCGAAACGATATTCGAAAGAAGAGCTGGGCGCGCGCGCCGCTCTGGCGCTCGGGTATTACGACTTCAATCAGAGCCGTTACCCGGAAGCGCGGCGCTGGCTCGACGCCGCGAAGCCGGAGACGCTCCTGGCGGATTACGTTTTGTTCTGGAGCGCGCAAGTGGACCGCAACCTGGGCAACCTCCCTGCCGCGCTCGATCAACTTGAAAGTCTGCGGCGCGATTACCCGCAAAGCGTGATGCGCGATCTTGCGCTGCAGGCGCTTTCCGAGGCAGCCATTGCCGCCAACCAGCCCCAACGCGCTCTGACTGCACTTGCCCAATCGCAAGGCGTCGACAAAAATCCGAAACTGCTGTTCCTGCGCGCGCAGGCCTATGAACAATCCGGCGACAAAATCGCCGCAGCGGGCGACTACCTCAGCGTCTACGATAATTTTCCGCTGAGCACGTCCGCGCCGGAAGCAGGCGAGAAAGCGAATTATTTTCAGGGCGTGCTCGGCGACGCGTTTCCGAAGCCAACCGTCGCAGCACAGATGGCGCGCGCCGGGATTTTATTCGACGCGCATAATTGGCAGGACGCGCAGAACGCTTACAGCCAGACGCTCCCGCAATTGACCGGGCCCGATCAAGAACTGGCGCAGGTTCGCATTGCCGAGTGCGCCGTGCAGCTTGGCGGGAATGCGGCGGGGCTCGCCTCGCTGCAATTGCAAACTCCGGAGGTTGACGCCGAACGGCTTTATTATTTGTCGCAAGCCTATCGCTCCATCCCCGATGAAACGAACATGCTCGCAACTGTATCTCAGGCGATTGCTCGCGCGCCGCAGAGCGCGTGGACCGAGCGCACACTCTTTGCGACGGGCAATTATTACTGGGTGAAGCTCGATCGTGACAACGCCGCGAAATATTACCAGCAGGTTGTCGACCGCTTTCCGCAGAGCGCCGATGCCATCGACGCGCAATGGCGCGTTCTGTGGGCTTCGTACATGGGCCATCGCGACGACGCCGCGAGTCTGCTTACAAAATTTCTGACCGATTATCCGAATTCTGCCTACACGCCAGACGCGCTTTACTGGCTCGGACGATTGGCGCAGGACGCAGGCCAGGCAGCAGAGGCGCGCGCTTATTACCGGAAATTGCAGCAGCGTTATCCGAATAATTATTTTACAGTTCACGCGGCGGCGCATCTTCGCGCACTAAAACGCGGGCCTGCGGCGGCGCTTTCGATTCTCGACGCGATTGCCCCGCTGGCTCCCGCCCTTCAAGTTGGCGCTGCGGAAGCGCCCGAGGCGCTTCCGTGGGTGCAGCGCAGTGTTGCACTTGAGACCATCGCGTTCGACGATTCCGCGATGATGGAACTGCGCGCCGCGTACGATGCAACGCATTCGCCGATGCTCCAACTGGCTATCGCGCGCGCGGATACGAATGGCGAGCACTATGGCGGCGCAATCGTCGCGCTGCGCATTATTTATCCGGAACTGGAGTCGCGGCGTTTTGCCGACGTGCCACACGAAGTGTGGATGCTTTCGTTTCCCATGCCTTACGCCCGGCCAATTCGCAGCGCGGCTCGACGAATGCGTCTCGATCCCATGCTCGTCGCCGCACTAATCCGCCAGGAATCCGCGTTTGAAAAAGACGCGCAGTCCGTTTCGAATGCGTTTGGATTGATGCAGCTCCTGCCGAAGACGGCCGCTCCGCTCTCGCACCGTATTCGCATGCGATATTCGGAAGAACGCCTGCTCGATCCTGTTTACAATCTCCGGCTGGGCACGCTCTATTTCTCGGATTTGCTCAAGACTTTTCACAGTGCCGAAGCCGCGCTGGCGGCGTACAATGCGGGCGAGGATCGCGTGACGCTGTGGCACGGCGGGCAGAATTACGCCGAACTCCCTGAATTCGTCGAATCGATTCCGTTTACGCAGACCCGGCAGTACGTGGAGATTATTACGCGCAACGCCGTGATTTACCGGCAGCTTTACGGAGGCAGACGATGAATCCTGTAGCAGCGGGGCGCATTGCGAGCGATGCGCGGCTTTCCGAAAAGGCCGGGCAGTTCACCGAGTCCGTGATCCGCGAAATGACGCGGCTGGCGCTCGCGCACAATGCCGTGAATTTGTCGCAAGGCTTTCCCGATTTTGGCGCGCCCGAAGAAATCAAAGCCGCGGCGCGCGACGCGATTACGCGTGACATCAACCAATACGCCATCACGTGGGGAGCGAAACCGCTGCGCAACGCGATTGCCGAGAAATTCCAGCGCACGCAGGGCGTGACAATCGACCCAGAGCGCGAAATCACGGTTTGCTGTGGCTCGACGGAAGCAATGATGTCCGCGATGATGGCCATCATCAATCCCGGCGACGAAGTTGTTGTGTTCGAGCCGTTTTACGAGAATTACGGGCCGGATGCGATTTTGAGCGGAGCTTCGCCGCGTTTTGTGCGTTTGCGTGCGCCCGATTGGTCGTTCGACGCGGATGAACTCGCGCGCGCGTTCTCAAGTAAAACGAAGGCCATCATTCTAAATACGCCGAATAATCCCACGGGCAAGGTTTTCTCGCGCGCAGAGATGGAAACGATTCGCGATCTGTGCGTCCGGCACAATGCGTTTCTGATTACCGATGAAATTTATGAGCACATGCTCTACGACGGCGCGAAGCATATCTCAGCGGCGACGATTGAAGGTTTGCGCGAGCGCACGATTACGATTAACGCGCTGTCGAAGACGTACAGCGTCACGGGATGGCGCGTTGGCTGGGCGATTGCGCCGTCCGAGGTGACTTCGGCGATTCGCAAGGTGCACGATTTTCTTACTGTGGGAGCGGCTGCGCCATTGCAAGAGGCGGGCGCGGTCGCGTTGCGGTTTCCGGATTCATATTACGAGCTATTGGCGAGCGATTATTTGCAGCGGCGCGACAGGCTGCTCGGAATTTTAGGAGACGCTGGCTTCAAGTGCTTCACGCCGCGCGGGGCGTATTACATCATGACGGATATTTCCGCGTTTGGATTTGCGAATGACGTCGAGTTCGCGCGGTACCTGGTTAAGGAAATTGGCGTCGCCGCCGTACCAGGTTCGAGCTTCTATCACAATCCCGCCGACGGCGCGCAACAACTCCGCTTCACATTCTGCAAGAGGGAATCCACTCTGGCCGAAGCGGCGCAACGCCTCGCCAAGTTGCGGCGCCAGTAATCAACCTGAATTACTGTTCTGAACTCCGTGCCACGCGAAGAATCCACGAATATATTTCGAGTTCATGCGCGCGATCTTTTGCGGCAAGCGGGTGCGCGTCGGCACGCACATAACGGCGGGGATGAATCCCCTGCGTGCGCAGGCAGGCCGCCCGCCAAAGTGCAAATGCCTCATGTCAGCCAGCGAAATGCGCTGGCGGGACATGAGCTACAGAGGCAATACGTTTAACGTGCGAACTTCACGCGAGCGGATCGAAAGAATCCATGTAAGCGGGAATCGTTACGGGCCAGTGCAATTGCTGCTGGACCGTTCCGCGGAAGGCTTGCGCCGCAGGCGGGTCGCCGTGCACCAGATAAAGTTGCTTTGGCGGCGCGGTGAAGCCTGAGAGCCAGCGGATAATTTCGCCGCGATCTCCGTGCGCGGAAAATTGACTGACTTCCGTGATTTCAGCGCGCACCGGAATTTCGTCGCCATAAATGCGCGCGAGTTTCGCGCCTTCGAGCAAATAGCGGCCGAGCGTTCCTTCGCCCTGATAGCCCGCCAGAATGACGGCGTTGCGCGAGTCGGGCAAGCGCCGCACCAGATGATGCAGGATGCGCCCGCCCGTGCACATGCCGCTTGCGGAAAGAATAATGCACGGCGTGTTGATGTTGTTGATCGCTTTCGAATCCTCAACCGTTCGCGTCATGTGGACTTCATGCGTGTTCAACGGATCGTGATTGCCGGTTTGCTCCTCGCGCGCAAACTTCAAACTATGATCTTCCTTGTGGCGCACGTATAAATCCGTCACGTTGATGGCCATCGGGCTGTCGACGAACGTCGGCAACTTCGGAATCTGCTGGCGCTCTTCGAGCTGCCGCAAGATGTACATCAGTGTTTGCGTGCGGCCCACGGCGAATGCCGGAATCACAATCGCGCCGCCGCGCTTCGCCACGCGATTCACAATCGCGGCAATGGCGTCGTAAGGCGAATCCTTCGGATGGTCGCGGTCGCCGTAGGTCGATTCGCACAAAATGTAGTCGGCCTTCGCAATCGGCTCGGGGTCGTTCAAGATAGGTTGGTCGTAACGGCCCACGTCTCCGGAAAAGACTACGACGGCAGATTCCCCATTTTCCGTAATCGTGATTTGCAGGGACGATGAACCGAGAATGTGGCCCGCGTCCGTCGGTTTCACCGTGAATTGCGGGCTGATGGTGAACGGGTCTTTGCGCGGAATTTCCTGAAAGCGCGTGAGCGCGGCCTGGGCATCGGCGACGGTGTAGAGGGGAAGCGGCGGCTTGTGGCTCGAATAACCTTTCTTCGAGATGTATTGCGCGTCTTCTTCCTGCAAGTGCGCTGAATCGGGAAGAAGCAATTCGCAGAGCTCGCGCGTCGCCGCGTTGGCGTAAATCGGCCCGCGAAAACCGTCGCGCACGATGCGCGGTAAGTATCCTGTGTGGTCAATGTGCGCGTGCGTCAGGACGATCCAGTCGATCGTCGAGGGCTCGATGGGCAATTGATCCCAGTTGCGCTGCCTCAATGGCTTCGGGCCCTGAAAAAGCCCGCAATCAACCAGCAAACGTTTCCCGCCCGCTTCGACCAGATATTTTGAACCGGTAACGGTTCCCACCGCGCCCAGAAAAGTGATTTTGGCCATAGGGCGCGTATTTTAACCGAAAGCAGCACCGACAACGGAAATTTGTTGCGCTTTCGCCACGAAAAGTCGCTCGCAGCCGTGTGTGCGCTTTTTTTGCACATTGCGCGCGGAATTGTTAGGCTGTCGGGCTGCAATAGGCGCGTGGCATTCGCGCGGATAGGGCATTACGAGATGAAATTTTCATTTGCCGCGGTTGCACTGGCCCTCGGAGCCATCGTCGCGCCATTATTTGCTCCCTCAGTGGCGAACGCGCAGGGGCTTCCGTCGCAATCGTTGGCGCGCGGCACGTGGGAGATCGAGCCATTTGTCGGCGGCGGAACAGGCGTGCTGCGCTCGTCGAACACGCAATTCATAATTGCCGGCGGGCGAGTGGGCAGAGTTTTGACGGGCGAGCATCTGCGCGGCTGGGCGCGCGGGAATTTTGAATTCGCGGCCGATTTCATGCCGTTGTATCTGGTGATGCAGCCGGGCGGGACGGTATATGGCGCGAGCTTCAAGCCGGTGATTTTCAAATGGAATTTCACCAGCAATCACAAGATTGCGCCGTACGCTTTAATCGCCGGTGGCGTCCTGTTCACGTCGTCAAATGTCCCGGCAGGGAATACTTCGTATGTGAATTTCACGCCGCAGGGAGCGCTTGGTTTCCACGTCTTCACGCGGCCGAAGCGCGCGTGGGATTTCGAAATTCAGTTCGTGCACCACTCCAACGCCAGCCTCGGCACCTTCAATCCCGGCCTGAATGCCAGTGTGCTGTTCACCGTCGGCTACAACTGGTTCAAATAGGCATCAGCCGGCGTTCCTCGTTCGCCAAACTCTCGCACGGGAATCAATCTCTGGTGCTCCAGCGTTCGGGCCGTAGTAACTTCTAACCCTCCCAAAAATAATGAGGAGGGCACATGTCCCGTCTAGGGCGTCGGCGCTTGCGTTCCGCGAAATAGCCGCTTAGAGTTCATTGGTTCCCGCCGCGGACAGATGTATCCGTTGACAACTGGCGCGCGTGGGAATTGGGAGGCGCCCGATGACGTTACATGCCACGGCTCGCAAGCACGGCGACGCCACGATTGTGGAATGCTCCGGAAGGCTCGTGCTCGGCGAGGAGTCGGCTCACTTCCGCAAAGTCGTCAAGGACGCGCTCGCCGCTTCGAACCGAGTCGTGCTTGATCTTGGCGGAGTCTCGTATATCGACAGCAGCGGCCTCGGCACGCTTGCCGGCCTCTACGCGACGGCAAAAAACGCGGGCGGAGAAATCAAACTCGCGAATCTGAATACGCGCATGCGGGACATGCTGCAAATGACGAGGCTGCTCACGGTTTTCGACGTGTACAACCGCGCCGAAGACGCCGCAGCCGCCTTCAAATCCGCCGCAGGTTAGCATCCTGAGTAATCGGAAATCGCGCGGACCAGATGATACCGGATAAACGTTATTGGGGGTTTCGAATGTTTGTGCCCGAGATATTGCCATTCTAGTATCGGTCATGGTTAAGCTGATTCGCGCCGTATTGCTCGCGGGCTGGATTGCGGCTGTTGCCTCAACGACGATCTTCACCCAATCTAAACGTTTGAGCGCCGCCGCAAATCCGCTCGTTCGTGAAGAACAAACGATCATCATCGACGGACGATCCGAAATTTGGCGCCTGGAGTGGGAGTCGCCTCCCAAGCCAGCATGCGGCCTAGAAGACCCAGCGTCGTCGCTCACCTGTCCGTGTATCGGATTCGCATACGGAGAGAGCGGACAATTGGATTTAGCTCGTGTCGTCAAAGGACGCGAAATTGACCGGTTACGGCTAGCACCGCTGTTTGAAAAAATGTTCGCTGATCAGGGTGGCGTGCTCCTACAGCGCTGGGCCGTCCAGGATGCAGACTTGCAGGATTTTGACAACGAATCATTCGCCGCAACTGTTCCGGCCCGGCCGGTCGTTACGATTATGCGGTTTGCAGATTACAATCACGATGGTCAGGCGACCGAGTTTTTCTTGCAGACGGGAGTGGAGCCGTGCGGAAAAATCACGGGCATCGTTATCGGCGTGACTGCTGACAACCCCAAACTACATGCTTTCGTAAGCACGGCTAATCCGGGTAAGCCGCTATACCTTCAGAAGCCAGAGTGGGAGGTTCTGCTGAAAACAACAGGTCCCGTCCAAGTGTTGGACTGGCCTTGCGGAGATCATGGTAGCGAGAACGAAAAGGATGTGGAACTAAGTGTAACCAAGAGTGGCATCCGGGCAGTCCGCAAGACATTCGAGTGCACCGAAACTGGGAAACGAGGGCACCTACTGGAAGAAAAACCCTTCTGACGCACTGTGGGGATCGAACCCGCGAGCTTCGCGGTTCAACGGGACGTGATGGGGGAACCTCGATGAGCCCATGCCTTCTTGAAATTTGGTGGAGCCGATGGGATTCGAACCCACGACCTCCTCGATGCCATCGAGGCGCGCTCCCAACTGCGCCACGGCCCCACCGGGAAAGAACGTCTGCTAGCTTTTATAGCACCGCGCAGCGCGCAGCGTCAAACCTGGCGATTCGCCACGTTTCCCAGATGTCGAACGCTTTCATGTTTGAGTATCAGACTGGTTTGACAATCGTGCAGGAGCAGAGCAGTGCGACTACGCTTGAGGCTCGCCGCTTCTTGCCACCTTGGATTGAGACTGACCGAACTTTTCTGTTTGCGCTCCAGCGGGCGGAGCGCCTTTGGATGGTGACGTCTCTGCCGGCGAAACTTGCGCATGCGGGTTCGACATCCAGCGCCGGCGAACAATCTCATCTATCGCCGCGAGCAGCTCGCGCGCAAGGTTCTGGGACTTTGGCACGTATTCGCATGCGCCTGCTTCCAAGGCCTTGGCGCGCATCTCGGCGGCCTCATAGCGGCTGAGCATCACCACTTGAGTCTGCGGAACCTCTTTCTTGATCAAGCGAACAGCTTCCAGCCCGTTAAGGATAGGCATGTTGATATCGAGGACCACCACGTCGGGCCTAAGTTCCTTCGCCTTTTCGACGGCATCAAGACCATCTACCGCCTCGCCGCAGACCTCCCATTCCGGAAGCGACCCCAGCAATGACCGCAGGCCTCCGCGCATGACTTCGTGGTCGTCCACAATGAGAATCCGCACAGGTTGCACTAGCGCCTCCATCTCTTCACCAACCTTGGGAAGCGCCGCGTAGCATGATGGCTTGAAAAGTCACACTCGCCTTCGGCTGCGCCTGTGCACGACACCGACTTGAAATTACGGTACTTCCCACATCGCCACGATGCCGAGAAAACAGTGAGATAGCCATCCAGTAATTGCTGTAGGCCTCCCAAATCTTTCACCGTAGGGCAGTAATTCCTTGAAAGAACGCGTCTGAAGATCGCATCAGTTTTGCGGTGGCACCGTACAAGGCCGCCGGTTCGGACGGTTTTGAGTCGGCGAAGTAAGACTTGAAAAGCACGTCGCGTCCGGGGCCTGACGCGGCTGAGACTGCCCCCGAGTTTTCTGATAAACTAGTAGCAGTTACAGGGAACAGTGGCAGGGAACAGAATCGCCCGGCGCGGTGTCTAACACAGTACGCGCCTTCTTTGCAGCAGAAGCGGCTGGCAAGCTACAGGTTGAATGGCTAGCCGGACCAGCTCAAGTGCGGCAAGCCTGCCAGAGGCAGGCAAGCCTGGATAGGTGGCAAGCGGATGTCTGATCTAGCGCAGACGCTATCCTGGATCCAAGACGAGACGCGGCTCGTGACCGAGCTGCAGTCTGGGTCGGATACTGCTTTCGACTGGGTCGTCACTTATTACCACGCCTCTGTGTACAACGTGATTTACGGCATACTCTCTGACCGCACGGATGCCGCCGACGTGACCCAGGAAGTTTTCCTCAAAGCCTTTCGTGGAATCCACGGCTTCCGGCGCGGCAGTTCGCTGAAGACGTGGCTGTATCGCATCGCCGTACGCGAATCGCTGAATCATCGCCGCTGGTGGCACAGACACTGCCGCAATGAAGTATCGCTCGACATTCCCGCGGATGAGAATCATGCCGCAACGGAAATCGAGGATCTCGAAGCGACGCCTTTCGATCAGCTTGCCGCGCGCGAAACGCAGGCCGCCGTGCGCACCGCGCTTGCCGAATTATCCGAGGCTTATCGCAGCGCCGTGATTTTGCGGGATCTTGAAGGACTGTCATACGAGGAAGTGGCCGAAGTGCTTGAAATTTCAGTCGCGACTGTGAAGACGCGCATACTGCGCGGCCGCCGCGCGTTGAAAAAACTTCTCGAGCCTCTCCTCCATGCTCCCTACAAGGACTCTTACGCTTCGGCCATGCAGACGAGTTCAGCGCGCGATGTCGTTGCGGCGCATGTTTCGCAAACTTCGGCCGGTGAATCGCAACCACTTGCCTCGTATGCGATGGCGTTGAATCGCGGGCGAGGAAGCTGGCCGGGGGAGTGCCGATGACCTGCCGCGAAATCGGACGTCATTTACCAGGCTATTTGGACGGCGCCGCGTCATCTGAAAAGCATGCCAGCGTTCGCGCCCATCTGGATTCATGCGCGGATTGCCGCACCGATCTCGAAAGCTATCGCCGGCTCGCGCGCGTGCTCGCTAATTCCACGGCCGTCGCGCCTCCGGCGGATCTGGCAACGCGGATTCGCGTGCAAGCCTCGCGCATTCAAGTTCAGCGGGAAACGCCCCATCCGCTTCGCAGCCGCGCCTGGGTGTTCTTCGAAAACATTTTGCAGCCGCTGGCTGTGCCCGCGACCGGCGGGTTCCTGACCGCCGCGTTCGTTTTCGTCTTTGTCGTTCAGAGTTTGTTCGTCGGAATACCCATCGGCAACATTCCCAATGATCTTCCGACGGATCTGATTCAGCCTGCGCAATTGGAGAGCCTGGCGCCGTTCCCGGTTCCGGGCATCATCGGCAGCAGCAATTATTCCGGCGTGGGTGTCCTGTTTGTGGAAGCCACGCTAAACGCCGAGGGACAGGTTGCAGGCTACAAGATTCTCTCCGGGCCAAACGATCCGGCGATTCGCCATCAGATCGACCAGGTGCTGATCTTCTCGCGTTTTCGCCCTGAACTGAATTTCGGCCGGCCTACGGCGGGCGGCCGCGTGGTTCTCAGCTTCAGCGAAATCCGCGTCCGCGGCTAGCCAGGACCCTTGCACCTTTCTTGACTCGGTTCATCCAGCCCGTTACAGTGTGTTTTCATATCTGTGCCATCCATAAGCAACGGGACCTCCGCGGTCGCGCATCCCACTCGCGAACGCCTAAGGTCAGTGAACTGAACGCATGACGATTCGAAAATTTTGCCGTGGCCTATGCGGGCCGATTTTTGCCGCAGTCGTGCTTTATCTTGGCATGCCTGCGACGGCGCAAACGCCTGCCCGGCCGCAGCCTGTCAGCAGTTCGATCAGCGTCGAAACCAGTCCGCAACTCTTCGCCACCATGTGTGCACTCGATGCCGCTGGTTTCGACGCGAATTCCAATACCCTCGATATTTATCCCGCGGACGCAGCGCTACGCGCCCGCATGTTGCAATTGAAAGGCCCGGCGGTCGACGCCATGCGGCAGTTTTACGCTCAGCATCAATTCGCAAATTCCGACGAAACTCTCTCGCCGTTTCTTTCCTTTGCGCTTGTCGTCGGGCCGCCGCCGCGATTTCGGTACCTCATCTCGCACGACGAAATACCGCCCGCGGTTCTCTCCATCGACGGCTTTAGCGAAATTCTCAGCAAACTATACGTGGAAGCGAATCTCGACCGCGAATGGGCCAGCGTCGAACCTGAAGTGGATCGCGAAGTGGCGCGCCTCACCACTCCCGTGCGCCAGATTGTGTTTCAGAGCACGGCTTATCTTCGCGAAATCCAGACGCCGAGGGACCGGACTTTCACGGTTCTCGTCGAGCCGCTTGTGGGCGAGCGCGTCAATTTTCGCAACATCGGCAATCATTACTCGATTATCGTCGGGCCGGGCCCTGTGTTGCCGCTAGGCGATATACGTCACGCGATGTTTCATTTCCTGCTCGACCCTCTGACGCTCAAGTATCAGCAAACTATTTCGACGCGCCGCGCTCTTCTCGAAATTGCGAGCCGCGCGCCGCAGCTTCCGGCGTCATTTCAAAATGATTTTGTGGGATTGTTCGACGAGTGCCTGGTTCGCGCCGTCGAGTTGCGCGTTCGCAAGCTGCCAGCCGATCAGCTCGAATCAGCGCTTGCCGCGGACGACAGGACCGGTTTTATTCTCGTACGTCCCATTTATCAGCAACTGATCGTTTTTGAGAAGTCCGAGCCGGCGATGTCTCTGTATTTCCCGTCGCTCGTTCAGGGAATCAACGTGGCCGCCGAACAAAAACGGCTGCAGAATTTCCAATTCGCCTCCGCTGCGGAAGCAGTTCCGGCCGGCGGCATTCAGGGAGAGAACTCAGGCAATCCAGAAACGCCGCTCGAGCAGGAGTTCACGCGCGGCGATCGCCAGATCGCGTTGCAAGATGCCGCGGGCGCTGCCGCAACTTTTCAGGGCGTCCTGAACGAGCATCCCAACCAGCCTCGCGCTCTATATGGACTGGCGCTCGCGTCCGTCTTGCAAGGCCAGGGCGAGAAGGCTGAAAATCTTTTCGAGCAAGTTGTGAGCATGCCGCCGCCCGGTTCAAGCCCGGCGGTGGCGCCGAGTCCGAGTATTTTGGCGTGGTCGCACGTTTATTTGGGCCGCATTCACGACTTGCAGGGCGAGCGCGAGCCTGCCATAAAGGAGTATCGCGCGGCGCTGGGCGTAAACGGCGCTCCGGAAGCGGCTCGCGTCGCGGCACAGCAGGGCGTTGACAAGCCGTATCGCCCAGTACCGTCGGCGCCGTCGCAATAAACGCCCGAACGAATTTCCACTGCCGGTCGAACCCATTCGGTTCCCGGAGGGAAGCACTTTAAATCGGAGGACGAAAGAACAATGACACACCGAATGGGAATCACCGCTCTAATGTTGGCAGCATGGGCCTGTTTGGCGGCTGCGCCGCAAGTACGCGCCCAAGGCATGGGAGCACAGCAGCAAGGAACGCAGCAGCAAGGAATCCAGGAGCAAAAGCCCTCCCTGCAAAATCCAACTCCTCAGAAACCTGCGGCGCCCGCCGTCGATCCGAAGGAAGAAGCCGCCTGCAAGGCGTTTGTGGCGCTGAAACCGACGGCGCCCGCCGACTACGACGCCCAAATCAACGCAGGTGAGGATTTCGTGAAGAATTACCCGCAGAGCCATTGCCTCGCAGCCGTGTATTCGCGCCTGACGAACGCCTATTTCGAAAGACAAAAGCTCGACAAGATGTACGTTGCCGCCGACAAAACATTGCAACTCAATCCCAATGATCTGACCGTGCTCACCCTGGTCGGATGGGTGATTCCGCGCGGCAATCCCACCGTGCCCGGTTTTGCGGACCGGCTTGCCAAGGCGGAACAATACGAAAAACATGCGCTCGAGATACTTGCGACTCTGCCGAAACCGGCCGAACTAACCGACGAGCAGTTCGCGACTACCAAGGCCAACGCGGTTTCCCAGGCTCACAGCGGGCTTGGCCTCGTCTATTTCCGCGAGGGCAAGGATAACGACTCGGTCACCGAACTTGCCAAGGCCACGGAAGGCAATCCACAGCCCGACCCGACTGACTATTTCGTCCTCGGCGTGGAAGATGAAAAACTGAGTAAGTTCGCTGATGCGCAGAAGGCCTTCGAAGGCTGCGCCCAAATCACGTCTCAATTGCAGGACCGTTGCAAACAGGGAGCAGCGGAAGCGAAGGCTAAGGCTGCAAGCCAACCTCAGACACCGAAGCCTTAAATGTTTTTGGGGACTCGATTTTGTCCATGACCGACGCGGAGCGGCGTGATCTCGAACAGAAACTCGGCTACCGATTCGAGTGTGTCGAATGGCTCGAACGGGCGCTGACGCACCGCTCCCATATCTTTAATTCCGATGGGCGGAGCAACGAACGCCTGGAATTTCTCGGTGACAGCGTCCTGGGGCTCGCTGTCAGCCGCGTCCTCGTCGCCCGTTTCCCGGACTGGGACGAAGGAAGCCTGTCCAAGGCCAGGGCGCGCCTTGTCAGCGCAGTCAGCGCGGAGGATGCCGCGAACCGGCTTGCGCTGGGAGAGCATCTGCGCCTGGGACCGGGCGAAGAAAAAACCGGCGGGCGCAGAAAGCAAAATCTTCTTGCCGATGCATATGAAGCCGTAGTCGGAGCGATTTTTCGCGATTCGGGATTTGCCGCTGCCGCCACCTTCGTGGAGCGTTCACTGCTGAGCGACGCGTTGTCGGTTGCGGAATTGCTCGCTGATCCGGATCACAAATCAGCGCTCCAGGAATGGCTTCAGAGCCGGGGATTGCGTCTTGCGGAATACCATGTGGTGCGTGAGACAGGACCCGAGCACAACAAGACTTTTCGCGTTAGCGTCCGGGCGGCCGGCCGGGCTTTGGCTGAGGCGGATGGCCACAGCAAGAAATCCGCCGAGCAGGCTGCGGCAGCTTTGGCTCTCGGTGTGCTCCGCGAAGAAGACGCGAACCGTGCCGCGCTGGATACTTCGCATGGCTGAAGCAGTCGAGACGCCGGAAGCGCCGGATTCTCCCGAAGCTCCAGCACCCCAGGATCACCAAGACGCCGCGTTCCGCGATTATCTGGCGTCGCTTCTCATCACAATTATCATCGCTGTCTTCGGCGCCACCTTTGTCGTTCAGGCTTTCGAAATTCCTTCTCCGTCCATGTCGCCCACGCTTCTCGTCGGCGATCATCTGCTTGTGAATAAATTCATATTCGGCGGGCGCGGCGCCTGGTACGACCACCTGCTGCCGTATCGTCCTATTCGGCGCGGGGACGTCATCGTTTTCAAATATTCCTACGACGATCATCCGTACTACGTGAAGCGCGTCATCGCGCTGCCCGGCGACCGCGTGCATATCGCGGACCAAAGGGTGTACGTCAATGATACGCTGTTAATCGAACCCTATGCGGTCCACGATCTTTCGCGCGCCGATCCTTATATGTTTGACTTTCCACCTCCGGATGTTCGTTTGATCGCGGCGGAAATCAGGCCCGAGTGGGCGAATACATTGCGCCACGATGTCCATCACGGCGAACTCCTTGTTCCCGCAAACGACTACTTCGTCATGGGAGACAATCGCGATAATAGTTCTGACAGCCGCTACTGGGGTTTTGTTCCGCGCGACGCGATTGCGGGCCGTCCGCTGCTCATCTATTGGTCGATTGAAGAGAATGGCGAGACGAATGACGCCGCGAATGGCGAATCGAAGTCCGCCAATTTCCTGCATGTGCTGGAAAATGCCGCCAGGATGCTCCTCTATCTGCCCACCGAAACGCGCTGGTCCCGGATGTTCCGCGAGGTGCACTGATGCCGCCTCCTGTCTTGACCACGGCAGAAGCCACCCGAAACCGATCCGTGCATGCCAGTGGAGCAACCCGCTTTCCCGGTTCGCCCCGCCTGCACCGCTGGTTGCGAATATTTTTGGTTGTGATCGTTGCGTGTCTCGCGCTCGACTACGGCCTCTCGCTACTCCTCGAGTTTGGCTGGCTGAACCACGCCCTCACGCGCCGGCTCGAGGCTGCCTTTGGTCGTCCCGTAGACGTAGCCCACTATTCTTTCAGCCTGCTCGCCGGGCCGCGACTCGAAGCCGACCGCGTCACCGTTGCCGAAGACCCGCGTTTTGGCAACGAATACTTTCTTCGCGCAGACTCCCTCACGATTGGTTTGCGTTGGGGCGCCTTGCTTCGCGGCCGCGTCGAGTTCGGACCTGTGTTGCTCAGCGGTGCCAGTTTGAATCTTGTGCGCCTTCCCGACGGTGAATGGAATCTCGAATCGTGGCTGCCGCGCCCGCGCGGAAATCTTCCCACGGCTCCCGCTTCCGGACGCGTCTCGCTCCGTTTGCAGCGCATTGACCTTTCCGGCGGCCGCGTGAATTTTAAGCAGGGCACGGGAAAATTGCCATTCGCGCTCACAAACGTCGGGGGCAGCGTCGAGCAGATTTCGCAGGGTAGTTGGCGCATTAACCTGCAGGCGCAGCCGTTTCGCGCCGCAGCCGCCGTCCAGCAAGCAGGCGTTCTGAGCTTGACAGGCCTTGTCGGCGGCACGTCCTCGCGCTTACGCCCCGCATCGTTCGAACTGAACTGGGTCGGCGCGTCTCTCTCGGACGTTCTTCGATTGCTTCGAGGAAATGACTATGGCGTGCGTGGTCTTTTCTCGCTCCAGCTTGCGGCGAAGACAGTCGGCTACGACTGGAACCTTTCCTTGCACACGGAATTCCGCCGTCTGCATCGGTGGGATTTGCCGCTCCGTCCGGACGATCCCGCCGCCAATCTTAATATTGAGGCGCGGTGGGCCCCTGACGAATCCCGTTTCGAGTTGACGCAAGCGGTTCTGGAAGCGCCCCGCTCCAATATTCACGCAACCGGCGCGATGAACTGGGCCGCCGCGTCCGATGCGATGCAGGCCGCGGTCAAGAACGCTCAGCTCGAAATTGTTTCGAGTGGCGTTGCGATGGCGGACGCGCTGACGTGGTATCGCGCCTTCCATCGCGACGTGGCTGAACAGGTTGCTCTGAACGGCACGGCAACGATGCACTTCACGCTGTCCGGCTGGCCGCCGCGCATTCAGAAGGGAATTGTCGCTTCCGACGGCGTGGAACTCGACGGCGGCAGCGCGCGCGTGCCCATACGCATGGGACGCGCGTCCCTGCAATTCTCAAACGGTTCCGTCTCGCTCCCTCCCACGATTTTCTCGATCGGTGTTCGTTCCGGCGAATTCCGCTTGCGCGGCTCTGCTCAGCGTGTTCCCCGATGGCATTCCGCTTGGAAACTCGATGGCCAGACGACTGAAGTGGGGACTTTTTTCACCGCGGCCAACGCGCTGGGATTCAGTTTGCCGCCCGGATGGCTGATCGACGGGCCTGCGCAGTTTCACTTGCAGTGGCAAGACGTTGCTTCGCCACTGCGCCCCGCTGTGGCCGCGTCATCACTATCCTCACACTCGTCAGTGTTTAGCCGAGCGCAGGGCACAATAACGCTGGCAGGTATGGCGATTCGCGCGCCGTTTCTGAATCACGAAATCACGCACTTGTCGGGAACGGTGAACTTGTCCACTGTGCGCAATGGCGACGACGTCAAGATCCAGTTAACCTCAGCCGATGCCTTCGCCGCGAATTGGCGCGGCACTCTGGAGCGCCACGCCGCCGGGGACGAATGGCAATTCGCGCTTTCCGCGAACGCACTTGACGCCGCCGAAATGGATCGTTGGCTCAACCCCCAGCGCCGCGAAAGCCTTCTCGACCGTATTTTGCCGTTCCTCGCCTCGAAGCCCCAGCCTCAGCCTGTTCCCGCATGGCTTCGCGGCCATGGCTCGGTTTTCGTTGGCGAGTTCGCTCTCGCGCCGCTCATCCTCAGCAAGTTCACTGCCGATGCCGCGCTCGACGGGCGCAAACTGGCGCTTACGAATGCCCGCGCGCAATTCCACGGAGGCGAGGTGCTCGGCTCCGTGGCACTCAATCTGACTGCGCAGCCAACCTACGACGCCACTGCAAAATTCACCGATGTGAATTTGGGCTCGCTCGCCGCACGGACGGTGTCTTTTTCGGATCTTTTTGCCGGCACCGCCTCTGGCGACATCCAAATTTCGGCAAAGGGAATCGGCCGCGCTGCGTTGCTCGGTTCGCTCGCCTGCCGTGGCGACGCGCGCATTCGCGACGCCGCCTACAACGGCATGGACCTCAACGAATCGTTTCGCGCGGGCGCGCGCAGGCCCGGGACCACTGTGCTTCCCGCAGCGTCCGCCGATTTCTCGTGCGCCGATGGGCAAGTCCGCTTCTCACGATTGCATCTCGAAAGCCAGGCCGCGGCGTACAACGCCGCAGGCTACGTTGATTTCAAGCGCCGGGTGAATTTGGAATTTACTCCGCTCGCGGTCGGCAAAATCGCGGGCCTGGCGCCTGTGCCCGTGAGCGTGAACGACCCGCCGAACAAAAATTCCCTCGGCCTCTTTACATTGACAGGCGCGCTCAACTCTCCAACGCTAACGCGCATCGCTCGCCGCGCTTCCTCGCAGTAGCTCGTTGGCTATTTTTGTTCTGTCTTGCATGGCGATTCTGTTATGCTCGCCGAAAAATCGGCGCAAGCGGAGGTGCGTATGCGACGCGTGAGTCTGATCGTGAGCCTGGTCAACCTGATAATTCTGGCGACGGCGGGAATTGTATCGGCACAGATTGGCAAGAGTGTCGCGGTAGCAGCGGGCACGCCGGAAGACGCGGAGATCTCCGCAATTTACGCTGCGCAAGATCCGGCGCAGAAGATTGCGTTGCTCAATAAGTTTTCGGCGGAACACACGACGGGCGATCTCGCTCTCCTGGCGGACCAGCTTTACGTCAGCGCTTACATCGCCGAAAAAAATTACGACAAGGCATTCGAATACGGCGACAAAGCACTCGCCATTGACCCGGACAATTTCGAGACGGCCGTAAATCTGGTTCGCGCCGCGGAGCAATCCGGCGACGCGGCGAAAATGCTGCATTACGGCGACATCACGGGCGGGATTCTCGCGCGATATAAAGCGTCGGCGGCACCGGCAGGCACTAGCGCAGCGGATTGGGAGCAGACGAAAGCGGAGAAGTTGAAGGCGGCTGATCCTGATGTGCAATACGTCGAATACGCGTTTTACGGGAACGCCGTCAAAGCGACCGATCCCGCAACACGGGCGCAGATGCTCGAGCATTACGTGGCCGCATTTCCCGATTCGCCTTACACAAAAAATGCGGAGATAGGGACCGTGCTGGCGTACCAGGCGGCGAGGGACAACGCGAAAATGCTTGACGCCGCGCAGAGGGCATTGAAGGATGATCCGAACAATACAACCGTGCTCGTGCTGGTCGCGGACTACTGGAGCGATCGCAATCAGCAGTTGACGGTGGCCGAAGCGGATGCGAAGAAAGCTCTGGCGGCGCTCCCGGCTGAGGCGAAGCCCGAAGGCCTAACCGACGCGCAATGGCAGGAGCAGGTATCGATGCAAAAAGGTCTGGCGCTATCGGCGCTCGGCGAAGTCTACGTGAATCAGGGCAAAAACGCGGCGGCGATTCAATCGTTTCAACAGGCCAGCCCGCTCCTGAAAGCGGATAATTTCAGCTACGGACGAAATCTCTATCGCTGGGGCTTCACGCTGGCGAAAATGAGGCGGATAGCCGAGGCGCGGCGGATTCTGACGCAAGCTGTTAACGTCGATAGCCCCTATCGCAGCCTGGCGCGGCAAACGCTGGAAAAAATCGGCGGACGGTGACGCACTCCGCGCATTTGCGCGTCCATTCTTCTGATTTTGTGGAATTTCAGAGAGCAACGGGCGCCCCGAAGAATGGGGCGCCTTTGTCGTGTCACGCGTCTTCGTTGAGGGCTAGGCGCGGGTAGAACCGAGATCTTAGCGTTCTGCGTTATTCAGCCGATGGTCATTCGCCGGCCATCGCATGCCTCGGCGCGCGATTATTGCGAGGGCGGCGGTGTGGCTGGCGCGTTACTGCCGGCGGCCGGTTTCTTTTCGAGTTGTTTTTCCTGCGCCACAATGCCATCCCGCTCCCGTTGGGTATCGGCGATAATCTTCATGCGCTCCTGAAGCGCCTTTTGCAAGTGCTCTTGTTGGTCAGGCGGAGCGGCGTCGAGCTGCTTCTGGAGTTCCTGGGCGAATTGCTGTTGTGCCGCGATGTCACGGTTTTCCCAAGCGATCATCTTGTCCGCATCCTCAGTTGTTTTGGGATTCGACAGCGCTGGAGGTGCGACATCGTGGGGCTGCGTCGGTTTTGTGGCGACGGCCTGCTTGGCCGCGGCAGTTTGTTTTGCTGCGGCAGCAGCTTGGGCGGCTTGCGCCTGTTTCTCTTCCGCATAAATATCCGCGGGCGAGCGCAGGGAGGTCAGGTCGTCGTCGCTCCACACCTTGGCGGTCTTTACCGGAATGGGCTTCGCCTCCTGCTTTTGCGGAGCAGCCGTCTGCGGTGCCTTTTGTTGCGCCGTGGCCGTCAGCGAAGCGCCCGAGACCACGGCTGCGGCGATAATGACTCTGAAAAGTTGTTTTGTTCTCATGCCCTCTCTCGCTCGGCGTTTATTGTGAAATTTCATGGAACGACAGCACCTGGTAAGTCGGCGGTTTTTGCGCGTTCTTGATCCAACAGCTATCGTAATACATGCCGTTTCCGCCGCCGCCGTTGATGTCGAAACTGACGGGGCCAAGGGCCGGCAGCAGGTTGTAGTTCACGTCTTCTGTGGTGGCGACAAAGATGGCGCCGTTAAAACCGCCGTTGCCACCACCATTGCCTAGGAACTGAGCGGTGCCGCTTCCAATGACCAGGACGATGCCGTCCCATCCGGAATTTCCGCTGTATGTAAAGTTACCGGTCACGATCAGAAGGCCGTATCCGGTCATGGGGCCCAGTGCGAAGTTACCATTGACGACAACGGTCGCGGGATTGGAGGCGGACATGGTCGCAGGCAATTGAGACGAGCTGAAGTTCTGATACGGATTGCCGGCGGTCGGCGGCGTACCGAGAACTAAATCCGCGTTTGCAGAGACGGTTTGAACAAGCTGATTTAGTTCAGACGGTGTCTGCAGTGTGGAGTTAAGCGAAACGTTGCCCACGCTGGGAGTCCCAAGTCCACCGCCGGTATAGTGGGTGGGGCGGGTAATCGTACCGGTCACCGCAGTTACGTTTGCTGTACTGCCTGATGGGTCGGTTACGCCAACGGCGGGCAACGAAGTTGCGGGATTCGGCGCACACCCTGCAACCGGGGCCCAGCTGGAATTCCTGCCGTTGCCGCTTCCGTCTTGCCCGTTCGCATACCACTGGTTTGAGCTGGCGGGATTGAAGGCGACATTGGAACCAGGAAGGCTGAGAGCCGAGGGAAAGTTCAGATTGTAAGTGACCGGAGTAACCACGTACTGCTCAATCTTCCGGCTGCCGTTCGGCAGCACGGCTAACGCGGTAACTTCCAGCGCCTGCATTGCCGTCGAAGGGGGTGTGGCAGACACAATCAGGCTCGGCTTGGGATTGCCGTTTGTGTCCGTATGCGCCGGGTCGTAATACAGCGGAGTCACTGCATCCTTAACCCCATCACCATTCACGTCGATCTTGAGCGATTGTTCCGTCACCGGCGTGATGCGAACCCACTTGTAGAGCGGGCCAGGTATGTTTGCCACATTGGCCCACACGGAAGGGATCGTCTGCACCTGCGCCGCTGCCACCGGCTGGCCAAATTCCTGCTGGAATTCCAGGTCCGGATAGGTCGCGTTGTTGCCCGGATTCGCTGGCGCCACAACTTCGCCAGCCAAAGGATTCAGTATGTAGCGCACCTGAATCTGCGGAGTCACGGCCAGAGGCGCTCCGACGGGGATGAATCCAGCCACAGTGTTATTGAAATAGTTCGCGCTTCCCTGCAACAAGCGCCCGCGCGCTTCCTCGAGGCCAGCAAAACCCGCGTCATACGCGCTGGTCGACGAACGGTAGTTTCCAGCGAGCGAGCTTTCCGTTCCAGAGTTCGCAACCAAGGCAAGGGCCACGCCGCTGACGAGGAGCAGAACGAAGATGGCAATCAGCAGCGCTACTCCAGCTTCCTGGTGTTTCCGTGGAAAGGCGTTTAGGGGTTTCATGGTTTTATCCTTAACTGTTAATCATCTCTATTGATTCGGATTCAGGCGATGGCCTCGCCCATTCAATTCGACCAGGCGCGGCGCGCGGGTCTGGGCGTCGTTTCGGCTGGACCGTACGATCAGAGTGACCTCGACATCGCGCACATTCTGCGGGGAATTGGCCGCTCCCGCATTCTGGCAAAGCACCGTCCCAGTCGCCGTGTCGCAATAATATTGGAAAATCGGTTGAGGATTCCCGCCGGGAAACATGGCGGGATAGGTAGCCCTGAAAGCGGCGATCTGGGCGGCCGTGGGGTTATTCATCACATTCGTGACGTAGGGAGTCATGTTCCCGGCGGCTATCGAAAGTACCGCGGCAGGATCGACGCCCCCATTTCCCGTTTTCGGGATGGCGCCACGCCAGAGAGTTGTTCCCTGCAATGTGTAACGTATCCAGCTGACGGCGGGAACAGCAACGGTATTGTCTGTGTTTTCTTCGAAAATCACGTCAAAATCGCCCGGCGTGGCGCAGGTGCCGCCTCCCGCAGTGCCGATGAGGCAGGGAGCTACGGCGTAGTTCGGCGACCACGCAACCGGAGTAATCGCAGCGAAAGGAGCCACGACGGGTGCGTTGGTGAACTGGTTCTGTGGCGGGTAACCCGCATCGCTGGCATCGCGCACCGCCTCGTCCAGTCCCAGACGCGCTTGCTGGAACGAGTCAAGCACCTGCGATTCTGTCCGGAAGCGCTTCTGGGACATATCCAAAAGGCTAAACACGGCTCCGCAGATCACCAGAAAGACGCTCATGGCAACCATAATCTCGATCAGGGTGAATCCTTGTTGGCGTTCCGACTTTCGCACGATTGTCATTTGTCCACCGCCGCATCCAGTGTGATTGGCAAAAACGTTCCGTTGCCGCCCCGACGGCGCACGCCAACGATGAAACGTTTGGCGCTGGCAGTCGCTCCATTGCCAAGAGTGATTACCGTCCAGCGGACGTCGTATTGCGCGTCCGAGGGATCGTTGGGGTCCGAATAATAAAAGCTATAGCCGGCCACCTGCGCGACGCCGTAGTTAATCAACGGACGGTTGCCAAGATTTACAACCGGGCTGCCCACGATGACTCCCGGTGTCGCCGGATTACCGAGGTTGCAGACGGCTGCTGCCGGGCAGACAAGGCCTTGAGGGTCGGTAAATGTCAGGTTGCCAATGGGCTGGCCCGTCAGCCCATCCATTTCACGTTGCGCGATGACCAGGGCCGTCGAATCCTGTCGATTGCCCGTATTCATACTGATCGCAACCGGTACCAGCTTAGCCGCGCCCACTATGCCGACCAGCAAGACCACTGTAGCAACGGCCATCTCGATCAGCGTAAATCCGCGCTGGCTGTGTACTGGCTTCTTGGATTGTCGTCGCATGCTTGGCTCTCCTAATCCTTCGTTAGCTGGGTCGGCGCCAGTTTCCTGCGGAGTCGGTGGACCACACCTGAATGGAACCGGAAGGCATCAAAACCACTGCTCGGTAACCGACAGCAGGAATCGCAGTGTTCCCAACGTACAGTACAAACACACCGGGGGCGGCCGGGTTCGCAGCTCCACGGCCGTCGAAAATGTCCAAACCATTTACTGGCGAAGTAGCGGTTAGAACCGGAACTCCGATTGCTGCGGCCAGCCCTCCGGTATTGGGAACGATTGCGGCCTGCACCAGATTGACGTTGCCGCTCAGGAGAGTCTGCGGTTCCGAGGGTTGCTCGATTCCATCGTTAACTGGAATGTTAGAATCCGCCCAGAGGCGCGTCTGCCCGCCAGCCGCTTGAATATCGAGATTGACCGCAGTGTTGAGCCGTATAGCCGCGCTCCTTGTCCCTTTCAGAATTCCTGACACCTGCGCGGCCGCACTGTCCAATTGGTACGATCGATAGGCTTGGAGGAAAGAAGGCACGGCGACGGCAAGCATCACAAAAGCCACAGCGAGAACCACGAGAGCTTCGATCAAGCTGAAGCCGCGCTCTGAATTTGTCTGCTTGCTCATTTGCAATCCCGCTCCTCGATTCGTTTAGCCACAGGTATAAGAGCATGAGCGCAGCCATTCGCCACTATCGTATAATATGCACATAATGAGCAACATATGGGAATTTGACTCAAGATGTGGCCGGGCGGGCTTGGCTCGGTGGGGTCAATTCGTTACCAAACAGCTACCGATAGGGATACGTCGGTCCGCACCGGCAGCCAGCTTTGCGGGTGCTCCAGGCTAGTTCCTGCCCGTGCCATCCTTGCGGCCCGCTGGCCCTGTCCGGTTGCCCTGAAGCGCGCATTTTGCGAAGGAACCGGTTTCCTGCGCGTGCCAGGGGGTTCGTGCTTTATCCTGGCCCCCCTACAGCGCGTCTTGGCGCTTCGGACACTTCTATGGAACGGTCAGGCCTTTCCTCGCCTGCCTAAGTCCCGCAAACGTTCAGCGATCCTAAACGCATCTCTCGCGCTCATTGTCCGTTCCGCGTCCCTCTGGTAATCTTTCTACACGCTGTTGACGCGGAGAGGTGTCTGAGCGGTTGAAAGAGCCCGCCTCGAAAGCGGGTAGCCTGGCAAAACCGGGCTCGTGGGTTCAAATCCCACCCTCTCCGCCATTTTTTGAACTCCATTCGAGATTTAAGCTTTTTGTTAATTGGAGAAGTGGATGGAACGCGGCTGATGCGAGGGTACTTTTCTTCTATTCCGTAACTTTGAAAAATGCGCGCCATTCCGGGTCGTCGCCTAGAAGCAAATCTGCGCGATAAGTCCCCGGCTTCAGAGACGCGATGGGCAACTTAATTCCTGTGTAAGCGGTGACCTGGGGTCGGAGCCCGATCTTTCCTGCCCGGGTCTCCGCGACCACGTGATTGTCCAGGTCAAAAACGCGCAACTGCAATGTCGTTTTTGTATTTTTATTTGGAGTCCAAACAATGACGACCGCCAGGGTGTCATGCATGCGCGAAAATTGCGTGGTTGAACCTACCGGCAATATAGCTGTCTCGCCCAATTTCTTAAAACCTTTGCAGAGCGTTGCGCTCGTCTCTTGAATGTCGCGCGCAAGCGGCATCACGAACTGACCCTCCGTCGCCAACTCCCCCAGGGTGCTCGGTTGTTTGGAACTCACCTCTTGTGGGATTAGTGAAATTGGAACTACGAGGGGAGCGGAGACGTTACTCGGCACTTGCCCTGCAAAGTAGTAGTTTCCCATCGCCTCTCTGCGAAGTGTCTCGACGCCAGGGATCAGGCTTCCACCGAGAACTCCTATAACTCGGCCGTAAGCGTCGAGCAATGGGGAACCAATGGTTCTCCCTCCGCCGTACCAGGAAGTATTCAAGCGCTGTCCTGCGTCAGGTGATTCTTGAACGCCGGTGATACTGACATTTTCAATAGTCCGATTATTCTCGTTTGGGGAACCGAGGAGATAGCCATCGTCCCCGACCTTCCATGAGTTCGACGGCGCTCGCTGCAGTACCTGGCCTTTCGGTGCATCGAATCTGAGAATCGCCCAGTCCTGCCGGCGGTTCCAGGCAAACACCTGGTTCGTGGCAGCTTCTTGTCCGTCAGGAAATTCAATCCGGAGCGAGCTAGCGCCGTCGATCACTTGAAAGGCGGTAACCAGCATGCCTTTGTCAATGAAGAATCCGGAGCCTCGCCTGAATATGTCCCCGTCGGCGCCAAGGCTGTCGATGAATACGCTCGCATCCACGGCGCGTTTGTAGACCTCCGCAGCTGTCGGGGCAGGCGCGGGAGCCGCGGGTGCATTCGGGCTCGCGACAATCTCAAACGTGGCCACTCCGGCTGGCCGCCCGTCAATCTGTGCCTGGAGCGCCCACAGGCCCTGTCTGACACTATCCGGAATATTCAAAGTCCAAGAGCAGGAGAACTCTGAACCAGGAGCTTGAATGTCAACGTCGCCGACCGACACTACCTTTCCTGAAGGGTCCAACCAGCTCCCTTGAAAATGGTGCATTCCGGGCGGACCCTCCCACTCAAAAACCACAATGACCTTATTGTCCCCCGGCACATAGAAGATTGTTCGAGGATCCTCAATGACGTATCGTTCGCCCTTCGTCGTTTCTTTGCTGCCGGATGTCGATCGTATTAAGCGAAACGGTGATGTCTGCGATTGTGAATTGCCAACCGATTGCTGGCGGGTTGTCGCGAGTCCGGAGAAATTGCCCAATAAGAGAATCAAAATAGCCGCGGTCGCCGGAGGACCGAACGTCTTGAACAAAGTCTTCATCAATAACCCTTCATCGACCGTAAGTCAGGAATACTAACAAACAAAATTACTCTCCACTAGCATAATGGTGTGGTACCTAAGCTTTACGCATCGAATGGATAGCGCTACCGGCGGGCGGCGAAGAATGTTTGCAGCAGGGCGGCGGCCTCATCGGCGCAAACGCCTGGCGCGATTTCGACGCGGTGGTTGATGCGCGGATGGTCGAAGACGGCGAAGCACGAGCGCACCGCGCCTCCCTTGGGATCGTCGGCGCCATAAACGAGCCGCGCGACGCGCGCCTGCAAAATCGCGCCGGAGCACATCGCGCAGGGCTCGATTGTCACGTAAAGAGTGGTCCCGAGCAGGCGGTGATTCCCAATCGCCGCCGCGGCGGCGCGCAACGCAACCATCTCCGCGTGCGCCGTGGGATCGCAATCCGCAATCGTGCGGTTCGCAGCACGTGCGACGACGCGCTCCCCGAGCGTGATAACACAGCCGACCGGTACTTCGCCGCCGCGCTCCGCCGCCCGCGCTTCCTCGAGCGCCATCTGCATGTACGTTTCATCAAGCTTCGATTGCATTTGCCGCGCGCTGTTCCAATCGTCAGCCATCGCGCATCAGAATAGCATGGGAGTTTTATTTGAAGCCCATGGGAGACGCGGTGACACAATTATTAAAAGAAAGCGCTGTGCAATTCGCGCAGTGTCGTACGGTCCGGCTCTCCACGGTTGAGGGAAAGCGGTGCGTTTCGGGCCCGCCCGTTTCCATTTCTGCGCTGTGCGCCATTTTGCTTGGCATTGCGCTTCCCATCGCCGCCGCGAACACGAAAAAGCAGAAAGCCGCCGCTCCGGCTCTTACGCCTGCGAGCCTTTCGGCGGAGGCATGGTCAATCCTCCACGAGGGCGCCGCATCCCACAGCTTGCGCAAACGCACGGACGCAATCGTCGCGCTTTCTTCCATGCAGGGAGACCCGGGAGCTATCAAACTCATCGAAGCGGGCCTCGCCGACAAGAATCTCGATGTTCGCCGCATCGCGGCCGCCGCGCTGGGAAACATGGACGCCAAAGAGGCCATTCCAGCCCTGAAAAAAGCGACTGACGACTCGGATCCCACGGTCAGCTTCGCTGCAGCAGAGGCGCTGTGGAAGATGGGAGATCGCAGCGGCGCGGAGATTTTTTACGCTGTTGTTCTCGGCAATCGTCACGCGGCGCATGGACCCGTGTCGAGCAACATTGAAGACGCGAAGAAAACTCTTCACGACCCGAAGGCGCTGGCACTGATTGGCATAAATGAAGGCTCCGGTGCTTTACTCGGTCCTTTTTCAGAAGGCATTACGATCGCCGAAGTGCTTGCGAAGGACCGCTCCTCGTCAAGCCGCGCTCTTTCGGCGACTTTGCTGGGCCAGCATCCCACGCCGGATGCGGAAAAAATTCTCGTGGATGCCCTCGCGGACAAAAACGTCGCGGTGCGCGCGGCGGCTGCGCGGGCGCTCGGCGGATTCGACGATCCCGCGCTGATCAAGAGGCTGGCGCCGTTGATGGACGCGAAGGGCACGCCACTCATCAAGCCGGTCGATTCAGTGCGCTACATGGCATCGGCCGCAATCATCCGGCTGCTTCGCAAGCAAAAAGCCGCTTCTCCGGCCACCACCGCATCGGCAAAATCCGCCCGCTGAGTTTCGCAGGCAACACGTCCGCCGACGCTGCTTGCTCGAACGTTCGCACTGCGGTATAAAAATTCGGCCTCTTTGGGCCACACTCAATTATGGAACTGCGCAAAGACCCGATCACGCGGAGCTGGGTGGTGGTCGGACATTCGGGCCACGCGGAATTGCCGGCGGACCCATGTCCGCTGTGCCCCGGCAATGAAGGCGATACGCGCACCATCCTTCAATTGCCTGCTCAGGGACCGTGGCAGGTTCGCGTTCTACCCCATTTCCGCCCTCTGTACCACATTGAAGGCGACCCAGGCCGCTCGGCGGAAGGAATTTATGACCGCATGAGCGGCGTCGGCGCGCACGAGATTCTCGTGGAGACGCCGGACCACGCGCATTGCGTGGCCGACGAACCCATCGAAAATGTAGCGCTGGTGCTCGAAGCCTATGCGCGACGCATCGCCGATTTGAAGCAGGATCCGCGGTTTAAATATGTCGCGGTTTTCAAAAACCGCGGGGCGAATTCCGGCGAGGAATGGACGCACTCGCATTCGCAGATTGCCGCAACCACGTTTGTTCCGCGGCGCGTGCTGTACGAATTGCGCGCGGCGCGCGACTGGTTTCACGAGCGCGACCGGTGCGTTTTTTGCGATATTCTCCGGCAGGAAGAGAAGCAAACGAAACGCGTCGTCGATTCGCAAGGCGATTACCTTGCGTTCTGTCCCTACGCCTCACGCGTGCCGTTTGAAACATGGATTATGCCGCGCCGACATGCGTATCTGTTCGAGGCGCCCGGCGCCGAGGATTTTCGCGCGCTCGGCGAACTGCTTGCCCGCGTGATCCGGCGTTTGCGCTCGGTTGCGCACGGATATCACCTGGTCGTTCACACCGCGCCAAATTCCTTGCAGACGAAAGGCGAGTTGAGCGACTACTGGAAAAGCATCGCGGAAGATTATCACTGGCACATCGAAATTCTCCCCGTCGTGGCGACCGGTGAAAAGTCCTACGTCATCAAGGAAGTATATTTCAACGCTTTGTTGCCGGAGCAGGCCGCCGAATTGCTGCGCCAGGTCGACCCGGGCCGATGACGCCGCGTGCGCAGGATGCAGCTCAACGCGGGGGAATTATTGCGAAGCTCCTCGTCCTCCTTGTTCTCGTGCTCCTTTGTTTCCTGATTTACGTGGTACGTGCCCCATTGCTCCGGGTCGCCGGCAATTTCTGGATTACGCCCCAGCCTCCGGCTGCTTCCGACGTGATCGTGATTCTGAGCGACGACGACTTCACCGCTGATCGCGCCTCGCGCGCCGCCGAGCTCTACCATGCAGGATGGGCGCCGAAGATCGTCGCGAGTGGGCGCCGGCTTCGCCCCTACGCCAGCATTGCGGAGCTGATGCAGAAGGACCTGGAGGCGCGCGGAGTCCCAGAAAAAGCCATTATTCCTTTTCCGCATGACGCGGTGGATACACTGATCGAGTTGAGAGACATTCGCGGTTTTGTTCAGCAGCACGGCTGGACGCGCGTGATGATTGTTACGTCGAGCTTTCACACGCGGCGTACACGCTACCTGAGCAGGCATATTTTCCCCGCGGATATCAAAGTGCTCGTCGAGTCGGCGCCCGATGTCAATTACGATCCCGATTCATGGTGGCGCACTCGCGGCGGCCTGAAAATTTTCTTTCATGAGACTGTCGGGATGGTCGTGTCAGCGTGGGAAGTGCGCCACCAGAAACCAAATCCGCCGGGAGCATTGCTGTTCCCGTCCATCCTCCCCAGTATCGTTAAGTGAACGCTTTTGTTTCTCCAAGTTGGTTTACACAGGCATAGCTCTGTACTATAGTGCCTGAACCGCAAAGATGGCCTGTACCCCGTTCGCAGGCTTTCTTGATATCTCACCGCACTGGAGGTTTCCATGTGGCGGAAACAACCTGAAGGAAAGCCGTCCCCATCCGCGACGCCGGCAGCGCCATCGGCATTTGCGCCGCCGTCATACACACCGCCTGCGGAAAAGTCCACGGGAGCGTCGCCATCTCCATCGAAGCCCGCGGCAGCTATACCGCCTGCTCCTGTGCCATCGCCGGAAGCGGCAATCTTGACACAAGGGATTCGCATACGCGGTGAATTGACAGGGAAGGCCGACCTTTTTATTGACGGAGACGTGGAAGGCAGCATCCGGCTCGGCGATTCCCGGCTCACCGTCGGCCCGAGCGGCCACGTGAAAGCAGACATCGAAGCACGCGAAATCTACATCCGTGGGGACGTCCAAGGCAATCTTCGCGGCCGCGAACGCATCACTTTGGGAAACTCGTGCCACGTGAAGGGCGATTTGGAATCGCCTCGCATCGCCATCGAAGACGGCGCGCAATTCAAGGGACGCGTGGAAATGGGACCGGCCGCGGACGCGCGCGAGCGCCAAATCAAGCGCACCGCGCCTGCCATTACGCCGTCTGTGACACCTTCTTCAACTGATTCGACGCCCACTTCCGTGCCGATCGAGGCTAGCGCTAAAAAATGAACTGGATGGGGGGAAAGTCGCGTTTGGGGGCCGTGGCGGCGCCGATGGCGTCGAAAACGCGCGGCGCTGCATCCACGGTTGTGCCCCCGACGCCCATAACAAAATCCAATCACAAACCGGACAGTTTCCGGCTGTCGAATGGTCTGAAGGATTTCCTCTGGCTCATCAGCGACGTTGAAAATGGCCGCCTTCTCGATCTGGGCCAGGTCTCGCAGGCAACGCTGAATTTTTTCATCGAGCGCGGTTTTCGCGTCACCACGGACGACATGCTCCGCTCATGGAAGGAATTCCGGAGCGCCGAGGAAGAACAGCAGCGCAACGCGCCGCCCAGCGATTTCAACGAGCCGCTTTCTCCCGAGGAAATTGCCCAGCATTTTCTGCAGAACTCGCTGCAATATTCGGACGATCAATTCAATGCCGTGCTCGTGTGGGATATTTTTGACCGGCTCGACGCGGAATTGCTCTCCCGCGTTGCCAGCCGCCTTTATGACATCGTGCATCCGGGAGGCGCGGTACTCGCGCTTTTCCACAGCAAAACGCCCGAGCGCACCTACCGCTATCGCATCGTAGACAATCAAACCATCGAAATCGTGCCCATCGGTCCCGCCGGCACGCACCTGCGAATTTTTCAGAATCGCGAGATACTGAACCTCTTCAGCCGTTTCCGCTCCGCAAAAACTTTCGTCGGCCGCGACCAGCTCCGCGAAGGTCTTTTCATCAAGTAGCCGCGTTAACGGTTCTCTCGCATCACCTAATTTTCCGCAAATCTGGGCCTGTGGATTTCTCGTTATTTTCGCTCTTGCAATGCGCATTGCACCGGAGTATTACGGGAATTGTACTTGGGAAAACGACGGAGGTTAGATGACTCCACCGGACAACCAAGCGTCCTGAAAACATTCACACCGCTCTTGCGGTGCGGCACCCCACGACGCCCAAGTGATTCGCGATTGACGCCGCGTGGGCCTCAGGAAACGGCAAAGCGGGAGGCTGCGAGGCCTCTCGCTTGCCTGTTACGACCCATCATTTTTGATTCTTCATCTCTGCGTGGATTTGGTCCTGCCTTTGCCCTGCGATGAGCCTTTTTCAGCATGTACGCGCCACGCCTGAATAATGCCAGGCAGGATCGAAAGAAAAATCACTCCCGCGATCACCCAGTGAATCTGCTTCTCGACGTTTGGGATTTTCTTGCCGAGCGTGAAGCCGATCATCACCATGCTGCCCACCCAGAGGATGCCGCCGAAAATGTCGTACGTCAGGTATCGCGAATAGCTCATCCGCGCGGCCCCTGCCACGGGAGGGCAGAACGTCCGTATCACGGGAATGAAGCGCGCGAGGATGATTGTCTTGCCGCCATGCTTGTCATAAAACGCCTTCGCCCGTTCCAGATGCTTCTTCTTGAAGAACCGTGAATCTTCCCGCCGGTAGAGGTTCACGCCGGCCTTGCGCCCGATAAAATACCCGAGCTGGTCACCGGCAATCGCGCAGAGCGGTACGGGCAGGAGCAGCCATGCAAGTTTCAGTTGGCCTGTTGCGGCAAACACGCCAGCCGTTACTAGCAGGGAATCGCCGGGCAAAAAAAAGCCCACAAACAACCCTGTCTCGACAAAGACGATCACGCACACCAGCAGCGTTCCGCCCCATTGAATGAGTCCTTCAACGTTATAAAGTTGGTGGATTAAGTCCTGCCAGGGTACCGCCATCGCGCTGGTCATCCTTCCCGTATCCCATTGGTTTATCGAAACTTCGCAAGTCCACCATAACAGAAAACCAGCCTTTCGCCGACGCCTTGGGCGCGTCCCGTATCGGTATAGTACTTTGCGCCCAGCGGTTCGAGTCCCTCGTACCATTTGCCGGAACAGCTCCGCGCCACACAATGTCCGTGCTGGATACAAAACCTAGTCTGGAGGGGCGAGCATATGGAAGGTGGCTACGCAGTCTGGATGGGGCAGCCGGTGATTCTTCGAGTGGTTGCAGGCAACCTGCGCGTTCCATTGCGCGGACGCCTGGTCAGCGAAACGAGCGACGTGTTGCGGCTGCGGATTGCCGACAACTGGGACGTTGATGTTTTCAAATCCATGGTGGTTGCCGTGGAGCACGATACTCCGTTCACAGTGGTTCACTAGCTCGGAAGGGAATTGGAAAGAAAAATGACGAGTGCGTTGAACGAGAACAGGGCCGGTGAAGTAAGCGTAGTCCAGATACCGGCTGGGTGGTTCGCCGGAAACATTCGCCCGTGGCTCTGGGCCGCGCAAAGCGCCGTGGCCGTTTTAACGTACCGTGAAGCCCTAAGACTTTTGGTGGTGGCGAAACAGTTGGGTTGGTAGACAGCCCGCGCGCCGGCCAATTCGAATTTTGCTTCCCTCAATGCCCCACCCGGGCTCGTTCCCCCCAGCGAGCCCGGCTTCTTTTTGCCCGCACCCAAACGTACGAGGCGATTGCGTAGTCTTGGGAGCGCAATGTCACGTAGGCGATCATGCCTTGACAAATTCGCATTGTGCGAATTTAATAGGAAGCGAGGCTTGGATTTGCACGTCATCAGCCGCAAGAAGTTGCTTGATGCTGCGAGGAAGCACGGCGACCTCACCGAGCCTTTGGACGTTTGGTACCGCATTGCCAAAAGTACAGAGTGGAAGAACCTGGTGGACGTCAGACGAGTGTTTCCTTCCGCCGACGCCGCCAGGAAGTTCACGGTGTTCAATATCAAAGGCAACGCGTATCGTCTGATCACCGAGATCAACTATCAGACAGGAAGAATCTTCCTGCGGGACGTGCTGACTCACGCGGAATACAGCAAAGGAACATGGAAGGGATGAGCACTCTGACCGTTAGCCCGGAGTACAGCGCGCTGCTAAGGAAAGTTCCGCCAAAGGTGATTCGCACCGAGCGGGAAAATGAAATGTACACCGAGATTCTTTACGATCTCGACCGGCGCGGCAAGACACTCACAGCGGCCGAAAAAGAGATGGCGGAACTTCTCACGCTGTTAATCAAGGATTTCGAAGAAAATCGCTATCGATTACCGCGTGCAAAGCCTCTTGGTGCATTGCGTTTCTTGATCGAACAGCATGGCTTGAAACAAAAAGATTTGGTCGATGTGTTCGGCGCTCCCAGCATCGTCTCCGAAGTTCTCAGCGGCAAGCGCGAGTTGAACAAAGATCACATCCGGCGCCTCAGCGCACGTTTCCACGTTTCTCCCGAACTCTTCTTTTAGCTCGTGCGACGTTCGCGGGTCCCTGCTATTCTGCAAGGAAGAGGCTCTGCGCGAAGGGCCACTCCGCGTCCACCCATTGCGCGTCGCAACGGAAGCCGGCGCGTTCACCCATGCCTGCCGCTTCGTCGCAACGATATTTATGTGAACTCTCTGTCCAGATTGTTTCGTTCTCGCTGAAACTAACTTTCAGTTCAGCGCCGCGTATGTGAACAGCCTGGCTTCGAGTGGAGACTAAGTGCATCTCGATTCGCCGCTCGCTTTCATTCCACCGCGCTTCATGTCTGAAGTGATTCAAATCAAAATTCGCGCCCAATTCCCGATTGATGCGCGCCAGCAGGTTGGCGTTGAATGCGGCAGTCACGCCTGCGGGGTCATCGTAGGCGAGCAATAACTGGCTGACGGACTTCTCCAGATCAGTGGACAACAGCAGCCCATCTCCAGGATGCAAAATGTTACGCACTTCACGCAAGAATTGCTCTCCTGCGGGCCGGTCGAAATTTCCAATCGTGCTTCCCAGAAAAAGCACCAGCAGCCGCTCGCCAGCATTGCGCCGTGACGCCACATCGAGCAATCCATCCAAGTACGCGCGCTCGAATCCCACCACGCTGACGGAATCGATTCGTCCCAGTTCCTGCCAACAGCGCGAAAGGGCGGTGCGCGAAATGTCGATCGGATAATAAGTGACGGGCTGTCGCCGCGAAAGCGCTTCCAGTATCCAGCGCGTTTTCGTCCCGCTGCCGCTTCCCAGTTCCGCCACCGCCACCGGCGAAGGCAGGCGGTCAATCATTTCGTCCGCGTGGCGCCTCAACAGACGCGCACCAGCGCGCGATAGTCCGTATTCCGGCAGCAGGCAGATTACTTCGAAGAGCGCCGAGCCTACCTCGTCATACAAATACTTCGATGGCAATTCTTTCTGCCCCGTTCTGCTCAGTCCGTCGCGAACGTCGGCGGAAAAATCTCCCGCCGGTGTTCCGGAGACGTCGTGCGTGTGAATGCGCATTGCGGTGGCCATGGATTATTCCTCCACTGTGCGGAACTTTGCGTAGACGTAGGGATAATGCGGCTGGAACCAGTTGCGGAACGAGCGCCGCAACATGCAGGCGGCTGTGCGTTGCGAGCCGCCCTTCATCACAAAGTGTTTCCCGTCGAAAAAGTTCGCCGAGTATCCAGGATAAAACGGGAACGGTTTGAACCCGGGGAAAGGCCCGAACGGTGTCGACGTCCATTCCCACCCGTTGCCGAGCAGATCATGCACGCCGAACGCGCTTCGGCCGCTCGGATGCGCATTCACAGGTGTCGGATCCCAGTGAGCAAAATCGAAATTGCCGCGGTGCGTGGAGGGACCGACGTCGCCCCACGGATACAAGCATTCGCTTTCCGTCGGAGTGCCGTACGCGGCGCGATGCCATTGCGCCTCGCTCGGCAACGCGCGCTTCGCCCATCGCGCGTATGCCGACGCTTCCGCGTGGCTCACATATACCGGCCAGTCGAGCGGCAACGGAATCTTCGCGAACATTCCGCGATATTCCCAGCCGGTAAGATTGCTAGCGTCATCGCCGCTGCGTTCCCAGAAAACCGGATGCGAAATTCCCTGCGAAGTGATCCATTGCCAATCTTCGGCGCTCCAATGCGCTTTTTCTTCGTATCCGTTGCTGCGCACAAATTCCAGGTACTCGCCGTTCGTCACTGGGTAAACACCGACGTTAAATCGCGGAACGAAAACTTTCAGTTCTTCGAATTCATTGTCCCAGCCAAAGTCGCCACGTTCGCGCCGCATGCCGAGAGTCGCTTCGCCTTCAAGTATTGCAGCCATTCGCGGCGCGACGGATTGCGAAGCCGGTGTTTCGAGCGCTTGCGGCGACAATATTCGTGGCGCGATTTTCTTTTCGATGGGCAACTGATGCAATAAATAAGCGAGCGTCTCGGCGTGCATAAGCCGGTGCTCGATGGCCACGTTGAGCAACGTGTCCAAAGACGTGCCGGAAGCTTGCGCGGCAAGTTTGCTCGAAGGCGCGCGCAATGCGGCGTCGATTGTTTCGCGCAACTTCATGTTGTACGCCTGAATCTCCTTCACCGTCGGCCAGTCCGCCGGTTGATCGCTCGGCAATTGCCCGTCCACCGGATCGATGCCGAATGCGAAGAGTTTGTCGAATGCTGGATGTGTACTCGCAAGTCCAAACGTATCGCGTCCGAGCAAATTCCAATCGAAAGATTCCAGATGCCCAAGATAGAAAATCAGCCGGTGCCGCTCCGGAATCGGGCGATCGTAAATCGCATCGGCACGCAGCAACGCAAACAGCGAATCCGTTTGCGCGCGCGCCTGCTCCAGGCGCTCTTGCAATTGGTAAAGGGAATCCGTCGCTGGTTTGGGAGTGGCCATGGGAGAATCCCGGGTAGACAGGAGTTTCTTTTCTACTCCTTTGCCGCGGGTTCTGCAACGATTTTAGATTCAGATTATCGGCTGGGGATTCTACAGGATTCGCCTTATTTACTGCGATTCGGCGGCGATGTAGGGCGCTCGGCGCACATCTCTTCACGAAGAAATATCGGCGAGCAATTTGCGAAACGCCTTGCCGCGGTGGCTCACTTCATTCTTTTGCGTTTCGCGCAACTCGGCAAACGTCTGCCCGCGCGACGGAAAATAAAAAACCGGATCGTAGCCGAATCCTTCGTGTCCACGCGGGTCATCGGCAATCATGCCCTCCGCCGAATCGGAAACTACAGCCAGCATTTTTCCGGCCCGCGCCGCCGCAATCACGCACACAAACCGCGCGCGCCGCTCATCGCCCTTCATGCCGCGCATTTCGTCAAGCAATTTCCCGATGCGTTCGGCATCGTTCGCGTTCGCACCCGCATATCGCGCCGAATGCACTCCGGGTGCTCCGTCCAAAGCAGGTACGACCAGCCCTGAATCGTCCGCGAAAATTATTTCTTCGCTTGACCGGCTGTAATACAGGGCCTTTCCCGCGGCATTTTCGGCAAATGTGGGAGCGTCTTCGGGAAACGCGGGCAATTCGCGGAAGAGCGGCAGCAAATCCAATTCAATCGCGCATCCCTCGGCCATCGAGCGATACTCGCGCAGCTTGTTCGCATTGGATGACGCGAGCAGCAGCTTAACGCGCGCGGGCACGGAATTCCATGTGGAGCAGCTCCTGCTGCACTTCAGTCAAATGACGTATCCCCGCCCCGGCCAGGCGCAAGAGCGACTGCATTTCGTTCTCCGTGAACGGCCGGCCTTCCGCTGTCGCCTGCACTTCCACCAGTTTTCCCGAGCCGGTCATCACCACATTCATGTCCACTTGCGCGTGAGAATCTTCCTCGTAGGCGAGGTCGAGCAGCAGTTCGTCTTTCACGAGGCCAACACTGATGGCTGCTACGGAATCGTGCAACGGAATCGTGCGCAGAATTCCGGCCGCCTTCATGCGCTCAAACGCCAGCGCCAGAGCCACAAACGCGCCCGAAATCGATGCCGTGCGGGTGCCGCCGTCCGCTTCGATCACGTCGCAATCCACCCAGACGGTTCGCTCGCCCAGAGCGCCGAGATCCGTCACGGCACGCAGCGCGCGTCCGATCAGCCGCTGAATTTCCTGCGTGCGTCCCGATTGTTTTCCTCGCGCGGCCTCGCGCGGCGTGCGCTTGTCCGTTGCGCGCGGCAACATTCCGTACTCGCTCGTCACCCATCCCTTCCCCTGATTGCGCAAAAACTGCGGCACGCCGTCTTCCACTGTCGCTGTCGCCACCACGCGCGTGCGCCCCGCTTCAATCAACACGCTTCCTTCCGCCGTTGACACGAAATCCGGCGTCAGTTTAACTAGCCGCAATTCGTTCGCCGCGCGTCCGTCGGGTCGCACAAATCCTCCGTGGGTACGTCGTTTATTAGTGTGAAGGCCGTCGTGGCCAGTGTCAACCGGCTGGCGCGACCGGTTTTGGCTGCTGTGCGGGAGGCGGTGTTGGTGTGGGCTTGACCATCCCTGGCGCCATCGCGGGCGCGGTCTTCAAATCAAAAAATCCGGAAATGTCGATGTGCCCCGCAAGGGTCTCCGTTTCCTGCCCGTGAATCAGGAGTTTCAGCCGCGTGATTCCGGGCACGTTCGCCGCGAGCGTCTGCACGATCGAATCCACGGCCATCCACTCGCTCAAAATTCCCGAAGGCATCTCCGACGCGAGGGCGTCCGAGAAATCCGCGACCGCCGTGCCATCCGGCAAAATGTAAAAACTCAGCAACGTCGCGCCAACCGGCACCGTTCGCTGCGCGGGCGTCGGCGGATTCGTAATCAATGCGCCGATCAACTGCTTGGCGCGCTCCACCGGGTCCGCCGACAGTGGCAATTGCACTGTAACTGCCGCGAGGCGATCCGGCTCCGTGGTCGAAAGCCAAAACACCTGCGCATTCGCGACCACGTCGGTTGGCGTTGAAATGGGCGGCGCCACGACTTCGCGGCGTTCCTGCTCTTCGGTTGCTTGCGTCCGCGCCAGGCGCACGACACGCTGGTGCAGCACGCGCAAATAAACCAATCCTGCGACTACGGCAACCACCAACACGACCACGGCAATTTTCGCGCGTCGCGGCAACTATTTGCCTCCGGGCGGGTAGATCGTCTTGTACGCCACCACCGCGCGAGTAATTCCATCGGCCAGGCCCGCGGCCATCGCCTCGAGCTGTTGCGAGCCAGCCGCGATATTCGAAATTTCCACGGCCACGGCCGGCGTTGCGACGGAGCGCAACTCGTATACCGGCAGGCTCGACGAAATTTCCGGCGAGCCTTTGAATTTCTGCGCCAACTCAACCTGAAGCAGGTCGCCCAATTTTCGACTCTGCTGCGCGTAGGGCTGTTGCGCCTCTCTCCACGGCACAAATCCGAGCGGCGGAGCGGCTGGTTGCACCGCCATCGCATTCACGCCCTGAGTTTGTCCGCTCGCGGACGTGCCCGGTACCGCTGCCGCGGTGACAGACGGAAATAAATACGTGTATGTGCGTACCGTTCCCGTGGGCCCCGTTGAGCCAATATGCAAACTGATGAAAATCGCGTCGCTCTGCGCGTTGGCAATCGTTGTACGATCATCAAACGATGGATCCGTGTCGCCACGCCGCGTTATCACCACTTGAAAGCCCTGCTCGCGCAGAGCATCGCCAACGATTTGCGCGAATTCGAGCACCAGATCCTTTTCCGCGACTCCGCTTGGACCGCGCGCGCCGGTGTCCGCGCCTCCGTGCGCCGGGTCGAGAACGACTACGCGCAACGTCTGCGGCGGCGGGACGGGTGTCTGAGGCGCTGCGGGTGTTTGCGGCGGCGCCGGAATTTGTATGGGAGCAGTCTGTTGCGGCGGAATTGCTTGTTGGGCAGCCGGCGGAGCAGGTTTTGGTGGCTGCGCCTGTTGCGGATCTTGCGCTGCAAGGCTGGCGCACAATCCGGCAGCAGATAAAAACCATGCAATGATTAGCGCGCGTCGCACGCGGAGAGAATAGCAGAAATATTCGCCAATAATTTCACGAAGAGATCTCGCGCTTCGCGCCCGTTACGCGCGATAACTGGATGTCGCCCGTTGCCAGCTTTGCGATCAACTCCCGGTCTGCCTCAAGGAAATCTATTTCCTGCACTTCTTGCGGCGTGACCCATGAAATTGCCTCGAACACGCGGTTGTGAATCTCGCCGGACTCAATTGTAGCGGCGAAGAAAATCAATTCGACTGCCGACGGCATCTCTGGATATTTGTGCCGCGTGCGGTAAATCTCCGCGCCAACGGTCGCGTCAACTGACAACTCCTCGCGCAATTCGCGCACAAGCGCGGCGTCCAGCGATTCTCCGCTCTGCACTTTGCCGCCCGGGAATTCCCACTTCAGAGGAAATTGTCCGGAGCGGCTCCGCTGGCACGCGAGCACGCGCCCATCGCGCACAATCACCGCCGCGACGACTAGCACGGCGCATCCAGGAAAAGTTGGTGCGGCATCACCACGGCGGATCATCCTGCGCCATGCACGTGGTAAACGTGAACGCGTAACATTCCAGGCCAGCCTGCCGCGACACCAATTGCAGCAGCCGCTGCTTCATCGCTGGATTGCGCACCAGATTGTACATGCGCGGCGAATCCACGCGGATAATCGTGCGGCCAGCTTCGTCGCGAACCACATCGGTTCCCATTTCATCGTCCGCCAGCGGATTGCCTTCGTGCAAAAGCTCGAGAATTTGCGGCTCGCCCTCCGGCGCCATCACCAGATTCGCTTCCTTGCCCGTGTAATACAAAAGGATCGACGCAGGGGCTTCCGGTGAGGGCGCTGAACGAGCGCATTCATCGCGGCTGATCCACGGCCCGGAAAGATAAACCGTGTCGGCATTTACTTGCTCGGGCAATTTGTAATCTCCCGCGCGATTTTCGTTTTCGTGCAGAAATCCCGAAGCGTTTCCCAGCTTGCCGCGCTTGCTGCCCAGATAAAGTTCGGGCGTGGTGCGATAGCAGACCGCACCCGGCTTATCCGTGTCGCGCACTGGGTCCATCGCCGGAGGAAAGTCGGCTTGCGGATTCACTTCGCGCAGCAGCGTTTGAATGGCTTCCTCGCTTGCGCCGTAATCGCCTTCGCCGAAATGGAAAAATCGAATGTAGCCTTTGTCGTCGATCAAATATTTCGCGGGCCAGTAGCGGTTCGCGTACGCGTGCCAGATTGCGTAGCCATTGTCGAGCACCACGGGATAGCGAATTCCAAATCGCTCGACGGCGGCGCTCACGAATTTCTCATTTGCGGCGAAGGAGAATTCTGGCGTGTGTACGCCGATGATCGTGAGGCCCTTGTCCGCGTAGCGTTTGTGCCATTCGACAAGATAGGGCAGCGTTCGCAGGCAATTCACGCAGGTGTAATCCCAGAAATCCACCAGCACTACGCGCCCGCGCAATGAGCGCAACTCAATCGGCTCCGAATTGAGCCAGGTCGCGCCAATTTCCGGTGCGTGGACTTTGCCCTTTTCAATTTCCATTCGCACTCCCGGTTAACAAATTCATGTTGCCACACATCTCTTCGCCGCTTTTTTCGTCTCGCGACGGTTCGCGCCACTCGTCAGTTCCGGATGCAAGATTTGCAGCAACTCCTCCGCGCCGCACACCAGCGGCGGACCCGGCGTGTTCAGCAATTCGTCGCGCATGGCAAACACACGGCGGTCGCGCACCGCGGGAACATCCTGCCACGCGGGATTCGCAAGCGCTTGCTCCGGCTTTGACTTTCCGCCCGTTGCTGCCCACGCCAGCACAATCACATCCGGACGCGCGCGCGCGACATCCGCGTCAGAAACTTTTTCTCCTGCCTGCACGACCATCTCTCCGCCGGCGATTTCGACCAACTCCGCGACCCACGGCGGAGAACTGATGCGCGGATTCGGCCATGCCTCGCAATAAACGCGCGGCCGCGTCTTCGCTCGCTTCGCAATCTTGCGAATGCTAGCGAATTTGCGGCGCATCTCGCGAATCAGCGCTTCCGCACGCGCGTTCGCGCCAGCCAACGCACCGAGCGCGCGGATATCACCTTCCACGTCGGCAAGCGTGCGCGGATTCAATGCGAGGAAGGGAACCGGCAGCGCCAGGATTTTCTGCACCGTCTCAGTCTTGAAAGGCACCGAGCCAATAATCAGCGTCGGTCGCAACGCCATCAATGGCGCAGTATCCATCTCCCAGCAATCGCCGAGTTCCGGCAAGCCGCGAACATCCGCGACGTCCTTGCACCACCGGCTCACGGCGACGAGTTCTCGGCGCGCTCCAATCGCCACCAGAATCGCAGTGACGCTCGGCGCAAGAGACACAATCCGTGGACGTATTTTTGGTGTGGCGAAACTCATGCGAAACTTCGATTCTATCGGCATCGTCGCGCGGGTACAACGCCGGTTTCGTTTGACATAAATCGCGACACAATCGGCATAGGGGGGACGGTTGCCCGTCCTCCCCTGCCACACCACCGTACATGCGGGTCCGCATACGGCGGTTCAGTGAGTTGAGCCCTGACGGGCCGTGAGGTTCGAGTCGTCATTCGCCA
>Ga0307374_10000857_pt1 | contig 57151 bp, 49 predicted proteins | sample OX3MG_FD_202532 | JGI IMG/M metagenome (GOLD analysis project Ga0307374, IMG submission 202532) | Soil microbial communities from Risofladan, Vaasa, Finland - OX-3 | ecosystem: Environmental > Terrestrial > Soil > Coastal area > Acid sulfate soil | place: Finland: Risofladan, Vaasa | collected...
TCCCCACCCTTCGCACACGGCGCTCAGGATGGGGCACCCGTAAAAGCGAAACTGCGCGCGGAAGCGTCCGGCGAGCAGGGCGCGGCACCCGCAAAATCCCCACCCTTCGCACACGGCGCTCAGGATGAGGCACCCGTAAAAGCGAAACTGCGCGCGGAAGCGTCCGGCGAGCAGGGCGCGGCACCCGCAAAGTCCCCACCCTTCGCACACGGCGCTCAGGATGGGGCACCCGTAAAAGCGAAACTGCGCGCGGAAGCGTCCGGCGAGCAGGGCGCGGCACCCGCAAAATCCCCACCCTTCGCACACGGCGCTCAGGATGGGGCACCCGTAAAAGCGAAACTGCGCGCGGAAGCGTCCGGCGGGCAGGAAGTGATCCGTGTGCGCGGGGCGCGCGTGCACAACTTGAAAAATATCGATTTTGAGATTCCGCACAACGCGATCACGGTGGTGACGGGCGTGTCGGGGTCGGGAAAATCGAGCCTGGCGTTCGATACCGTATATGCCGAGGGGCAACGGCGGTACATCGAATCGCTTTCGGCGTACGCGCGGCAATTTTTGGAGCGCATCGAAAAGCCCGACGTGGACGAAGTGACGGGCATCGCTCCAGCGATTGCCATCCGGCAGAAAAATTCGACGCGAAATCCGCGCTCGACGGTGGCGACGGCGACGGAAATTTACGATTACCTGCGGCTGCTCTACGCGCGCGTGGGACATACGTTCTGCGTGAAGTGCGGCGAGGAAGTGAAAAAAGACACGATTGACGAAATCGCGGAGAGCGTGCTGAAGCTGCCCGCGGGCCGAAGGTTTTACGTGCTGTACCGACTGGCGCTGGAGGCGGAGCCAGCGATCGGAAAAGGACGCGCCGGACTCTTCATCAAAGCAGGGAAAAAAGCGCCGCCTGCGGGAGATGCGGTAAAGCAAACGCTGGGGAGTTTGCAGAAGCGGGGATTCAACCGGCTGTTCCAGGATGGGCGCGTGTATGAATTCTCTTCCCCGGAGACACTGCTCGACGTGGATTTTGCCAAGCCGGTGTACGTGCTGGTGGATCGTTTGGCGCTGGGGCCGGAAATTCGTTCGCGGCTGATGGATTCGATTGAGATTTGCTACCGCGAAGGGCGCGGCGAAGCGATTTTGGAATTCGTGCCGGAGCAAGCCGGCGCGGCGCCGGAGCGAATGATTTTCAGCGAGCGCTTCGAGTGCAAGAAATGCGGGATTGTCTATCAGGAGCCGGAGCCGCGGCTTTTTTCGTTCAACAATCCCTACGGCGCGTGCCCGCGATGCCAGGGATTCGGGAACACGATTGATTTCGACATTGACCGCGTGATCCCGGATAAGGGGCTATCGCTGGCCGAGGGCGCGATTGAACCGTGGACGAAGCCGCGCTACCGGCAAGTGGTACAGGATTTGAAAACGTATGCGAAGACCAAGGGAATTCCGATCCATGTGCCGTTTCGCCAGCTTACCGAGGCGCAGCGCCGTTGGATTATTGATGGCGACCCGAAGGAAGATTTCGAAGGCGTGACGGCATTTTTCAAACGGCTGGAATACAAAAAATACAAACTGTACATACGCGTGTTCCTGAGCCGGTACCGCGGCTACGCGACGTGTCCGGATTGCGGAGGCGCGCGGCTGCGGCAGGAAGCGCGGGCGGTGCGCGTCGCGGGGAAATCGATCACGGAGGCGTGCGCGATGACGGTGGCGGAGGCGCGCGCATTTTTTCACGGGATGGAATTGAGTCCGGCGGAAACGGTGATTGCTGGAAAAGTGCTCGAGGAAGTGCAGCAGCGGTTGCGATTTCTGGACGAAGTGGGATTGGATTATTTGACGCTGGAGCGGCTGACGTCGACATTGTCGGGAGGCGAATCGCAGAGAATACAACTGGCGACTTCGCTGGGGTCGCACCTGGTGGGAGCGCTGTATGTGCTCGACGAGCCGTCGATTGGATTGCACCCGCGGGACACGCACCGGCTGATTTCGATTTTGAAAAGTTTGCGCGAACTGGGGAACACGCTGCTGGTGGTGGAGCACGATGCGGATACGATACGCGCGGCGGACTACGTGATGGACTTGGGGCCGGGCGCGGGCGAACATGGCGGAAAAATCATGTTCGCGGGAACCCAGAAGGAATTGGAAGCGGATACGCATTCGCTGACGGCGCGGTATTTGAGCGGAGAGCTGTACATTCCCGTGCCGGCGACGCGGCGGAAAACGCGGGGAAAGTTTTTGAAGATTGTGAAGGCGCGAAGCAACAACCTGAAAGAAATTGATTTGATGATCCCGCTCGGAATGATTGTGGCGATCACGGGAGTATCCGGTTCGGGAAAATCGACGCTCGTTTACGATGTGCTGTACAAAACCCTGCAGGCGAAGCGCAGCGGCGGGAATTGGCGCGAGGCGTGCGAGGACATTGAAGGCGACGCCGCGCTATCGGCGGTGGAAATGGTGGATCAATCGCCGATCGGGCGTACGCCGCGATCGAATCCGGCGACGTATTTGAAAGCGTTCGATTCGATTCGCGAGATATTCGCTTCAACGCCAGAGGCGAAAAAGCGCGGATATACCGCGGGGCATTTCTCGTTCAACATTCCGGGCGGACGATGCGAGGCGTGCCAGGGCGACGGCACGGTGACGGTGGAGATGAGATTTCTGGCGGACGTGGAATTGATTTGCGAGGAATGCAAAGGCACGCGATACAAAAGCGGAATCCTCGACGTGCGCTACCACGGGAAAAACGTGCACGATGTGCTGGAGATGACGGTTCACGAGGCGCTGGCGTTTTTCGCGGGCACGCCGAAGGTGACATCGAAGCTGAAAATTCTGGAAGAAGTCGGGCTGGGATATTTACGGCTGGGGCAATCGGCGTCCACGCTTTCGGGCGGCGAAGCGCAACGTTTGAAACTGGCGGCGCATCTTACGCGGCAAGAGAATACGGGAGTCCTGTACATTTTCGATGAGCCAACCACGGGGCTGCATTTCGACGACATTTCGAAATTGCTGGCGGCGTTCCGCAAACTGCTCGAAGGCGGAGCTTCGGTGCTGATCATCGAGCACAACCTGGACATTATCAAGTCGGCGGACTGGGTGATCGACCTCGGTCCCGAGGGCGGCGAGCGCGGCGGGCGCGTGGTGGCTTGCGGCACGCCGGAGCAGGTGGCTCGGAACGGACAGTCGTATACGGGAAGTTTTTTATCGCGCGTGCTGAATCACGGGCCGCGCGAAAACGGGAAACACGGCAATCACACGGTATGAAACGAGCGCGAAATGCGGCCGCGATTTATTTGCTGGTGATTTTTGCGGCTGCCACACTGACTGCCAGGCCACAGTCGAGGCAGGCCTTGCGGAAACGCGCGGCCGCGGATTCGCAAGAGCGGGCGCTGCACGATTTGCTGGTGACCGCGAAAGCGGCGGCGGATAAAAGCGACTACGCAATGGCCGCGGCGGACTACGAGAAATACCTCGCGCAGAAACCTGGCGACGCGACGGCGCATTTCGATTTAGGGTACGTCTACACGGCGCAGCAGCAAAACGACAAAGCCATCGCGGAGTATCGCAAGGCCATCGCGCTCGATCCAAAAATGGCGCAGGCGTATTTGAATCTGGGGATCAGTTTGCTCGCGGGCGACGCGAAAGCGGCGATTGAGCCCTTGCAACACGCGACGAAGCTGAATTACAGCTACGCGCAAGGACATTACCTTCTGGGACTGGCGCTGGAGCAAACTGGCGACGCGTCAGGAGCAATCCAGGAATTCACGATTGCGACCAAACTCAACCCCTACGATTTTGCGGCTCACTTGCAACTCGCGCGCACGGAATTTGCCGCGAAAGACGCCGCGGCTGCGGAACCGGAATTTCGCGAAGCGCTGCGGATGAAGCCGGACGCTGCGGAAGCGAAACTGGGGCTGGCGGAAAGTTTGCTGCAGGAAAAACAAAGCGAGGCCGCCGCCGCTGCGTTTGCGGACTACCTTACCGAGCAGCCCAACGATATTCAAGCGCGCGTGACCCGGGCTTCCCTGCTGACGGACCTGAACAAAAATGACGAAGCGCTGGCGGAATTGGATCGCGCGGCGAAGGGCGGAACGGAAACTCTCGAGGCGCTGAAATTGCGCGCGGTGATTTATTATAGAGAGAAGGATTTCGCCAAGGCGGCAGTAGCGTTGCAGAAAGCCGTCGTGATGGCGCCGCGGGATGCAAAAATCCGGGCGAGCCTCGGGCACGCGTTGCTGAAGCAAAAGGATTATGCCGGAGCAACGCGGGAACTCAATCAGGCGTTTCGCCTGGATCCGAGTTCCAACGACACGCTGAGGGATTTGGTGGCGGCGGAATACCTGAGCAAGAATTATCCGGCAACACTGGCGGCGCTAAACGTGCTGGGCGAACGCGAGCCGCCCAAAGCGGGGACATGGTTCGTGCGCGCGATGTGCTACGACCACATGGGGCAGGCGAAACCGGCGTACGATGCGTATCAGAAGTTCCTGGCGATGAACACGGACCAGACCAGCGACGAATATCTGGAGGCGACGGGGCGAGCGCGATTTTTGAAACGAGTGCTCAAGGGAAATGGGCGCTGACATGACGCGAGCGGCGGCTTTCGCGTGGGTGCTGGGAATTTCGCTTAGCATGGCGCTGCCGATGGCCGCGCAGACGGCGAAAGTCCGGAAAACCATTGCAAAGGACGAAGCGAAATACGAGCGGGAGAAAAAGCCCGTGGGCCACGCGAAGGAAGCGGTGAAACTGGGGCGCGTGGAGTATAAGGCGGCGCGGCAGTGCGTGGACGCGGGGAACGTCAGCGGCGCGTTGCAATTTTTGAAAGACTATAACCAACAGGCGATTGCGGCGCACGACGCGCTGGAAAAGACAGGCGTGGACGCGGAGAAGCACTCGAACGGCTTCCGGCAACTGCAGATTTCGACTCGCGAAAGTTTGCGGCAACTGCGGGACATAGCGGGACGCGTGCCATTCGAGCAAAGCCAGCCGTTTCGCGCGCTGGAGAAGAACCTGGACGCGCTAAACCAGAAATTGATCCTGGAATTGTTTCCGCGCCAGCCCGGGCACAAGATCAGCGAGGAAAAGAAACATTAGGAGATTGTTGAAAAAGCGCCCTTGGTTGCCATCTCTGCCGCTGCGAGGGAGTGGCAGTTTACAAAAAATCAAGGAAAATGCAGATTCCTCCTCGCGACTGCTCGTCGGAATGACGACGGGTAGAGTTTTTCAACAGGCTTTTAGGAGAACGCCATGAAGAACAGGCGATTTGCGACGGTAATGCTGGCGGTACTCGCGTGCGCGGCGACAAGCGCGGTATGCGCTGCGGTGGCACATGCGCAGGAGAAACCGGATTATCTTAGTCCCGGCGAAGCGGACAAAATTCGCGACGCGCAGAATCCGAACAAGCGCGTGAAACTGTTTTTGGATTTCGCCGGCGACCGGCTGAAGAAATTGCAATACGAGCTGCAGCTCAAATCTCCCCAAATGCACAAGAACGAAATCCTGAACGGCCTGCTGAGCGCGTACGCGGGATGCATCGACGAGGCCGCGGATCGCATGGACGAGGGACGCGAGACAAATCCGAACATGCGGCCCGCGATCAAGGACATGCAGAAGCGCGGGAAGGAATATCTGGAGGCTCTGCAGAAAATCGAGGGCGCGGGCGGCCCTGAGCTTGTGGCGTACAAAGACTCGCTCGATGATGCCATCGAAGGGACGCAGGACGCGCTGAAGGATGCGAACAAGACGTCGAAAGAATATGGCGCAGTGCCGGTGCGGAGAAAGCCTTGAGCCGAAGGCGGGCGATTGCGCGGGAACGGCATGTGCCGGGCGGAGCGCTGGTGTTTCAGAGAATGTACACGCGGCTGAATTGCGAGGGCAGGCCGCCGCAGTTCGAGGTGGAATTTTATCCCTATTCCAATTTGACGCATTCGATTCGATTGCGCCACGAAGTCGCGCACGCGCGGCTGTCGGATCTATTGCGGGACGCGCCGCTGGAAATACTGGAAGCGGCGGCGGCGATTTTGCTGGCGCGGCTGTACCGGCGGCGGCTGCCGCGCGAAATCCTGAACGCGTACAAGCAATATTCCCACGGGGACGGGACGCGGCGGCGATTGCTGGCGCTGCGGCGCAAACGAGCGCGTCCGAGGATCGCGCAACCGCGCGGGCGACATTTTGATTTGGGGCCGCTGTTCGACGAGTTGAATCGGAAGTATTTTTGCGAGGGGCTGCCGCGGCCGAAGCTCGGATGGAGCGCGAAGCGATGGCGCAGCCAGCTTGGCACATACGATCCGGCGCTCGATCAGATTGCGATCAATTGCGCGCTGGACCGCGCCGATGTGCCGCAATATGTGCTTGCGTACGTGCTGTACCACGAGATGCTGCACCAAAAGCACCCGATGAAACTGGCGCGGTGCAGGCTGGAATCGCATTCGCGGGAATTTCGGGAGGAAGAGAAACAGTTTCGAGAGTATGCGCGGGCCATGAAGTTTCTGGCGCGATTTGCTTGAAAGGCCCGACGAGCGTTCAGCGTGATGCGGATCTCTATCGCTTTATTTTTTCCTGCAACTTTGCGATGCGCTCGCGGACCTTTTTCGATTCGGGCGTGCTCGGCAGGATTTTCAGGTACTGCTGGTAATAATCGATGGCGCGGGCAGGGTCGCCTTTCTTCTCGTACGCCTGGCCCAGCAGCAGGCATGGCTCGGCGTAATTCGGTTTGTACTCGATGGCATCCTTGAAACGCGCAATGGCGCCGTGGATGTCGTCGCGCTTCATGTAAAACTTGCCGACGCTTACATCGTGAACGGCACGCATGGGATTGTATTTCGGCGCGGGGGGAGCGGGCGGATTTTGCGCGGAGGCGATTCCGCACAGGAACACAATCGCAATCACCGTCCAGATTTTTGACGAGATCATCGCTGTCGTAGCTGTCCTATTCGCGCTAAAACAAATTCCTTTTGCGGGCATCCTCGGCGACGTGCAATTTTTTAATCCCTTGCTCTGGCGGCCGAAAAACGCCGGCAAGATGCGGACGCTACGTCCTGCCCGCGCTCTGGCTGGAATGGATTGGATGGCGTCTGCTAAGATGGCGTTGTCCCGAATGTTTGCGCGAATGACGCGCGTGACAGCTACAGAATAACTCTTTCCCATGGATCTGCGCGAGAAGGTTTCCGAATTCCCCGTCCAGCCAGGGGTGTATCTGTTCAAGGACGCGGCGGAAAAAATCATTTACGTCGGCAAAGCAAAGCTGCTGCGGCACCGCGTGAAGTCGTATTTTCTGGATTCGCGGCAATTGGACGCGAAGACGGGATCGCTGGTGCGGGAAATCGCCGAGGCGGAGTACATCGTCGTCGACAACGAGCGCGAGGCGCTGGCGCTCGAAAACAATCTGATCAAGCAGCACAAGCCGAAGTTCAATATTCTGCTGCGCGACGACAAGACGTATCCCTACATTTGTTTTACGGCCGGAGAAGCATTTCCGCGCGTGTTCGTGACGCGGCGGCTGGAAAAAAACAGCTCGGTCTTCTTCGGGCCGTATTTTCCGGCGAGCCTGGCGCACCGCATTGTGCATTTCATCAACCGATATTTTGGAATTCCCTCGGCGAAAATGGAAATGAATCGCCCGCACACGCGCGCGTGGCTGGAATTTTATTTGAGCCGCAGTCTGGGGCCGCGCGCGGCGGGGCAGACGCTCGAAGAACGCTATGCGGAAGCGGCGCGCGATACGCGCATGTTTCTCGAAGGGCGGCGGCGGGACCTGTTGAAGAGCCTCGAAGAACGCATGGAACGCGCGTCGGCGGAAGAGCGATTCGAAGCGGCGGCGGGATATCGCAACCTGACTCGCACCGTTGCGGACATGGAAGAGAGGCAGAAAATCGCCGCGGCGGCGGGAGACGACATCGACGTGCTCGCGTGGCATGCGGAGCCGCCGCAGGTGGCGGCGAATGTGTTTCATTTGCGCAGCGGGCGCGTGGTGGATCGCCGCGAATTCTATTGGGAGGACCTGCCGGAGTTCGAGCCGGCGGAATTTGTGACGTCGCTGCTGAAGCAAATTTATCTGGAAGCGAACTATTTGCCGCGGTTCATTCATGTGCCGATGGAATTCGAGGACCGCGGGCTGCTCGAGGAGGCGTTTTCGGAAAACATCGGGCATCGCGTGGAAATCGTTGCGCCGCAGCGGGGCGCCAAACGGGCGTTTCTGGATTTGGTGGAGACGAATTCGAAGCACTCGTTCACGCAGCGATTTCGAGTGATGAAGCCGGCCGCCGAAGTGATTGCCGAGGCTCTGGAGACGGCGCTCGGTCTGCCCGCGACGCCGAAGCGAATCGAGAGCTTCGATATTTCGCACATTCAAGGGTCGGACACAGTCGCGTCGATGGTGGTGTGGGAAAACGGGCGGATGAAAAAGTCCGATTACCGAAAATTTATTATTCGCGGCGCGATGGGAAAAGGGATTGCGGGGAATGCCGGAGATACGGCGATTGCTGAAGCGATCCCCGAATCGGAACTTCTGCGCGACGATTTCGCGAGCATGCGAGAAGCGGTCGGGCGGCGCTACGGGCGATTGATCGAAGAGAAGCGGCCGCTGCCGAGCTTGATTTTAATCGATGGAGGCGTTGGACAGCTTCACGCGGCGGCGGAAGCGTTGGAAAGGCTCGACATCGCCGGCCAGCCGCTGGCGAGCATTGCGAAGAAGGAAGAAATTTTGTACGTTTACGGGCGCGAGGACGATCCGATCCGGCTGGACCACCGGTCGCCGATTTTGCATCTGGTACAGCAGATCCGCGACGAGACGCATCGATTCGCGGTCACGTTCCATCGCCTGCGTCGAACGAAAAGGCGGTTGCGGACTGCGTTGACCGAAGTGCCAGGGATCGGGCCGAAAACGGCGCGGAAGCTGCTGAAGCGGTTCGGGAGCGTGGCGCGGCTGAAGCAAATGAGCGCAGAGGAGTTGGCTGCCGAGATGCCGAGGGCGACGGCCGAGAAGCTGCATGAATTTCTGCGGTCGCGGACAGTTCCGGTGAGATAGTCCGCAGCCCTCCTTTGGCGCGCAAACTGGCGGTGAACCTTTACGGGAGTGAACGGGAGTTGTAGCCGCCAGCGTCTTGCTGGAAGGTCCACCGAAAAAGAGCGGGCGGGACGCCGGCGCCACGGCGTCCCGTCGAAGCTCGCGGGGTAAACGGGACGCCCTTCGCCGGTGCTCAGGACGAGCCGGCGGTATGGAGCCGGTCTTGGTTCGCGGAGGTCGAACGGGCGCAGGTTGGTTCCATGCGGGGAGGTATGGATACAGCAAAATATGGCGGCGAATACGGGCAACCCCGCTTGCCGGGTACGGTTGCGTGTGTTACGTTGGCCGTTGGAGGTGCCAAAATGGGCGAAAGCAATGTTGGGTCGAAGGTGAGCTTTTTTGTGGTTGGACTGGGTATCGGGGCGCTCGTGGGGATTTTGTTCGCGCCGAAATCGGGCGAGGACACGCGGGAATATCTGACGAAGAAGGCCGATGAAGGCCGCGAGTACGCGCAAAAGAAAGCGCGCGAGTTGCGGGAACGCGCCGAGGATTTGATCGAGCGCAGCAAGGAAATCATGAACCGCGAGAAAAGCTCGCTGACGGCAGCGGTGGACGCTGGGAAGGAAACGTACCAAAGAGAGAAGTCGAAAGCGCAAGCCCAATAGCTGAGGCGGAAATCGAGACAACTGATGCCAATGAACGGCTGGATGATCGCGTTCTTCATCGTGGGGACGATTGCGCTCGTGTTGCAGATGCTGATCCTGGCGGGAATATACGTTCAGTTCAAACGCACGACGTTGGAAATGGGCCGCGTGATCGGCGATGTGCAGCGGAAGCTGGATCCGATTCTTTTCCGCATCAATCGAGTGCTCGAAAATTCGGAAGAGAAAATCTCTAGCATCGTGACGGACGCGGCGGAAATGACTCGGCTGGCGCGGGGCCAGGCGCAAAAGATCGATCGCGTGGTCAGCGACGCTCTGGAGCGCACGCGATTGCAGGTACTGCGAGCCGACACGATTCTTACCGGCACGCTCGAAGCAGTCGAGGATGCGGGCCTCCGCATGCGGCGGTCCGTTCTTGGACCGTTGCAACAGGCGTCGGCGGTGCTCAAGGGAATCCGGACGGGGATCGATTTCATCCGCGGGCAGCGCAGCGCGCGCGGGAATGCAAATCAGCCGGACGACGAATTATTTATTTAAAACTTTGCAAAACCCTCTGAAAAAATCAACTTCCGCGGCGATTCCGGCGCGGGAGTTTGTGCATACCACAGACGCGGGCACGCGCACGTCTTTTTGGCGGTCCTCAGGGGTCAAAACCACTGAATTTGCAATGGCTTATTGTCGGAGCTAAAACTCCGACCTCTTGAAAACCATCCGACGAACTTCTGACTCAGAACACTAAACGGTCCCTAACGAAGCCAGCCGCCGCCGAGGACTGTGTCGGCGGAGTAGAAAACGGCCGCCTGGCCCGGCGTGATGGCGCGCTGCGGCTCGCGGAAGCAGATGCGCGCGGTCGTGGCATCAACAGGTTCAACCGACGCGCTTGCGGCGGCGTGACGGTGGCGGACTTTGACGCTGGCTTCAATCGCGTTTTCGGGACAAGCGAGCGAAATCCAATTCACGTCGCGGACGTCGCAAACGGAAGTGAAAAGTTCGCTGTCATCACCGACAATCAGGCGATTCGTGGCGCGGTCGAGCGCCACGACGTAAACAGGACGTCCTACGGAAAATCCCAGGCCCTTTCGCTGGCCGACTGTGTAACGATGCAATCCCTCGTGGCGGCCGATGACCGCGCCATCCGTGGTGACGATTTCGCCGGCTTCCGCAGTCAATTCCCTGCCCTGTTCGCGCAAATAACTGCCGATAAAGCGGACGTAATTGCCCGTCGGCACGAAACAAATTTCCTGGCTTTCGGGCTTTTCGGCGACGGGAAGCTGCGTGCGGCGCGCGATGTCGCGCACTTCGGACTTTGTGAGTTCGCCCAGGGGAAAGCGCGAGCGGGAGAGCTGCTCCTGCGTGAGGCCGAAGAGAAAATAGGATTGGTCCTTGGATTCATCGGCGGCGCGGAGAAGCTCGTAGCGGCCTGAGTCCGCGTTCCAGCGAACGCGCGCGTAATGGCCGGTGGCCAGACGGTCGGCGCCGATTTGGCGCGCGGTGACGAGCAACTGCTCGAACTTCACGTGATTATTGCAGAGCGTACACGGGATGGGCGTGCGGCCGGCGAGATAATCATCCACGAACGGGCGAATCACGCGGTCTTCAAACGCTTGCTCGAAATTCACCACGTAAAAAGGAAAGCCAAGATGCCGCGCGACGCGGCGCGCGTCATAAACGTCGTCGAGCGAGCAGCAGCGATGCGGCGCGGGACCTTCGGTCGAGGCAAGCTCCGGGAGGCGGCGCTGGTTCCAGAGCTGCATCGTCAGGCCAACGATAGGCTCCGCGGCTTCATGCAGCAACGCGGCGACAGCGGAGCTGTCGACGCCGCCGCTCATGGCGACGGCGGTGAGCGCGGATTGTGACGATGCAGGCATGTTCTCTAACTGATTAGAGTACCAGACGCGGGCATAATTCGGGCGTGCTCCCTACAACAGCCAAGCAAATGCGATGCTACGAGCCAGCCGGGACGGCTTTGCAATAGTTTGGCGATAGGCTGCGAAGGCGCTCGACTACAACGGGAATCACTTCGAGGGCGTAGTCGATATCTTCGTCGCTGGTGAATCGGCCGAGGCTGAAGCGCAGAGTGGATTTGGCTTCATCGCGGGGGAGACCGATGGCGTGAAGCACATGCGAGGGCAAAATGGCGCCGGAAGAACAGGCTGCGCCGCCCGAACACTGGACTCCTTGAAGGTCAAACGCAATGACGAGCGATTCGCCAGCGGCGTGCGGGAAAGTGATGCTCGTGGTGTTGGCGACGCGCCGCGTGCGGTCGCCGTTCACGTGCGATTCGGGAACGCGGGCGAGGATGCCCTCTTCAAAACGATCGCGCAGGGCAGCGAGACGGGGCGAGTCGGTGACAATATGCGCGCGGGCGATTTCCGCGGCTTTGCCGAAGCCGACGATTCCCGGAACATTTTCGGTACCGGGGCGGCGGTCGCGTTCATGAGTACCGCCGAAAAGCAGCGGCTCGAGCGGGGTATCTTCGCGAACGTACAGCGCGCCGATGCCTTTTGGCCCGCAGAGCTTATGCGCGGAGAGCGCGAGGAAATCCACTTTCAGTTCGTTGACGTCGATGGGAATTTTGCCGGCGGACTGAACGGCGTCACTGTGAAAATAAACATTCGATTCGAAGGCGATGCGGCCAATTTCGGCAATGGGCTGGATCGTGCCAAGCTCGTTATTCGCGTGCATCACAGTGATGAGAACCGTTTCCGGGCGAAGGGCGCGGCGCACGTCCTCTGGATCAACGATGCCGTCGCTGGAAACGGGGAGCCATGTGACTTCAATGCCCTGCTTTTCGAGAGCTTCGACAGTGTTGAGGACCGCGTGATGCTCGATGGCCGAGCAGATGACGTGTTTTTTTTCGCGGCGCATCGCGGCGACGAAACCGAGCACAGCAAGATTATCGGCTTCGGTGCCACCGCTGGTGAAAACAATTTCGGAGGGCTTCGCGCCGATCAGCGCGGCGACGGATTCGCGGGCGGCCTCCACGGCGGCGCGCGCGTTTTGCCCGGCGGAATGAATCGAGCTGGCGTTGCCGTAGCCTTCGGTGAAGAAAGGCAACATGGCGTCGAGGACCTCGCGGTCGACGGGAGTTGTGGCGTTGTAATCGAAGTAGACGCGTCGCATGGGTGAGTCGATTTACGCTGTAAGGTTCAGAATAGCGTGCGGTTCACGTTTGGTCAACGAAGTTGGGATTGCGCGGCGCGAGAATTTACATGCGCTGCGAGCCACCATCGGCGGACGGCCACGACGGACCACACGGCTTCGACAAGCCCGAAGGGCCACGCACCTTGCAAGAATCCGTACACGGACGCCAAAACGCACGCGCCCGCAAACGCCAACACGAACCAGCGGCTGCGATGGTCCAATGCATAACAGAGCAGCATTGCCGTGACTGCAAACAATCCGAAGATGGTGAGCCAATTCATGGGCTTTCTCCGGTAATATTTACGGGTCTTATGCGAAACAGGGAGGCTATCACGCGAAGGCCGAATCACAATGTTCGTAAGACAATTTCGTCCCGGGCGGAGCACCAGGGATGACGGCCAAGAAGATAATTCTCAAAGCGATGCTGACGGCGATTACGATGCTGCTCGTTGCCGTCTCGACAGCGAAGGCGGGACCGCCGTTTCAAACGGACGATCCGGAGCCAGTGGATTTCCGCCACTACGAATTTTATACGTTTGGGGCCATGGACGGCACGGGAGTCGAGATCGATACGCTCGGCCCCGCGCTTGAGTTCAACTGGGGCATTCTGCCGAACACGCAGTTCCATATCGTGTATCCGGCAGCGGCAATTTTTCCGTATAACAATCCGCGGTATTCCGGCGCCGGAGTAGGCTCGCGCGCTTGGGGAGCGGGCGACACTGAAATCGGCGTGAAGCTCCGCCTTGTGAAGGAAACGAAGCACGTGCCGATGATCGGCACGTTCACGATGATCGAGGTTCCCACGGGCGATTCGGCGAACGGCTTGGGCGTCGGAAAAGTCTGGTGGAGGCTGCCCGTCTGGGCGCAAAAAAGCTGGGGGCCGTGGACAACGTATGGCGGAGTGGGCGAAACGATCATCCCGCAGACCGGCTTCAACAATTTCACGTTTGGCGGATGGCTGCTGCAGCGCGACATTGGAAAAAAACTGACGCTGGGGACAGAAGTTTTTTCGCATGGGAACGAAGGCCCGTTGACGACGCAGCCCGGCGCGGCGACTCTGGTCGATTTCGGCGGCTATTATTATTTCCGGAATCCGGGATTTCAATTGCTGTTTTGCTACGGGCATTCGGTTGCGGGCTTGGCGGAGACTTACGCATATCTCGGACTCTATTGGACGTGGGGGAATTCCAAGCGCGACGGAAAATCGGACAAAAGCCTGATGAGCCGATTGCACCTTCCGGAACTTCCGGGACGATCGTAACAAGCAGTTGCCGCACATCGCGCACCGCACATAAGTTCAGAAGAGGAAACATTCGCGCGCAGACAGATTGCCTTGCGCGGGCGCCTTTGGCAGACTGACAGAACACAACAGACCGCGATGAGGAGATGAATTTGACGCGTTCGATCATCACGCTGACGACCGACTTTGGATCCGCCGATCATCTGGCGGGCACGATGAAGGGCGTTATTCTGAATATCAATCCCGACGCGGAGATCGCGGACATCACGCACCACGTGATGCCCTACGATTTACTCGATGGCGCGCTGGCGATCGGCCAAGCGTACAAATATTTCCCGCCGAAGACGATTCATGTGGTTGTGGTGGATCCCGGCGTGGGGACGAAGCGGCGGGCGCTGCTCGTGAGCGCGGGCGTGAATTATTTTGTTGCGCCGGATAATGGCGTGCTTTCGATGGTCTACGACCGTGAAGAGCAGTTGACCGTGCGGCACGTTACCGCCGAGCATTATTTCCTGCAGCCATTGAGCAACACGTTTCACGGACGCGATGTCTTTGCGCCTGTCGCGGCGTGGCTTTCGAAAAACTGGCAGACACAGTCGTTTGGCGAGGAGGTGACGGATTTTGTGCGCTTCACGTTGCCCAAGCCGAAAGCGGCAGGCAAAGGGCTGAAAGGCGTGGTGCTGCGCGTCGATAACTTCGGGAATATGCTGACGAACTTCACCGCGGAAGATTTGCCGCAAATGCTCGCGGGGACGAGCTTCAAGATGACGGTCGGCAACTCCGAGATTACGAACTTCGTGCAGACGTTCGCGGAGGGCACGGCGAACATCCCTGTCGTGGTTCTGGGCTCGAGCGGATATTTCGAAATCATCGTGAATCGCGCGAACGCCGCGAAGATGCTGGGCGCGAATCGCGGAGCGGAAGTCACCGTCGAATTTAACTAAAAGAGCGCGAAGGACTCCTCTTCACCGAAGATAGAATCAGGTTCCTACTGTCCGGCCGCAGGCTAATTCGTATCCGGTTGTTAATCAGCGAGCAAGATCGGTGACGACCAGGTACGCGCGGATGCGCGGGTCCATCCAGTCGCGCAGGGCGTCTCCCAACAAATTGAAGGCGAGGACGGCGGTCATCACGGCGAGCGCGGGAAAAATGACCATGTGCGGCGCGTCGAAAAGATGGCCGCGCGCGTCATTGAGCATCGCGCCCCAGCTCGCCATGGGAGCAAGCACGCCGAGGCCAAGGAAACTGAGAGTCGATTCGGCGAGAATCGCTCCCGCGAGCGCGATGGTGCCCTGCACCAGAATGGGCTGAATGATGTTCGGCAGCAGGTGGCGAATCAGAATGCGCGTGTGCGATGCGCCGAGCGAACGCGCCGCCGTGACGAAATCCATCTCCTTGGCCTGCAGCACTTGCGCGCGAGCGAGTCGCGCATAACCCGCCCAGCCGGTGATGGTGAGCGCAATGATGACGTTGCCGAGACCGGGGCCTAAAAATGCCGCGAATGCGATGGCCAGCAAAATTCCCGGAAACGACAGAAACGCGTTGATGAGAATGATGTTCACGAAGCGATCGAACCACCCGCCGAAGTAGCCCGCCAGCGAGCCAAGAATCAAGCCGATAATTCCCGCGCCGAACACAACCGAGACGCTGACGGACATCGAGACGCGCGCGCCGTAAATGACGCGAGAGAGAACGTCGCGGCCAAGCTCGTCCGTGCCCATCCAGTGCGCGGCGCTCGGCGACATCAGACGCGCGGGAAGATTTTGCGCGGCGGGATTATAGGGCGCGAGCCACGGCGCTCCAATCGCCAGAATAATCAGAATCACGCAAAGAACGAATCCGATGCTGCCGGGCACGCTGTGGCGGAGAAATTCGCGCAGGGCTTTCATTGCAGGCGCACGCGCGGATCGGCAAACGCGTAGACCAGATCCGTCAGCAAATTTACCAGGACGTACGAAATCGCGATGACCAAAATGCAGCCCTGAAGAAGCGGGTAGTCGCGCGCTTCAATCGCTTGAACCGCGAGGCGGCCAATCCCCGGCCAGGAGAAAATAGTTTCGGTAACGATCGTGCCAGCCAGCAGCGTGCCGAATTGCAAGCCGAGAATCGTGAGAATGGGAATGAGCGCGTTGCGAAACGCGTGGCGCAGCAGAACGGCGCGCTCGGTGAGGCCCTTGGCGCGCGCGGTGCGGACGTAATCGCTTGAAAGCTGCTCGAGGACGGATGTGCGCACCATGCGCGTGAGAATCGCGGCCAGCGCGGCTCCGAGCGTGATGGCGGGGAGGATGAGATGCGAAGGGCCGCCGCGTCCACTGACCGGCAGCCAGCCGATCAGAACGGAAAAAATCAAAATGAGCAAAGGGCCGAGAGCGAAATTCGGGATGGATAGTCCGAGCAAAGTGAAAAAGCCGATGGCGTGGTCAGAGGGGCGTCCACGGCGCTGCGCGGCGATGATGCCGGCGGGAATCCCGATCGCGCAGCAAACGATCAGCGCGGCAAACGCAAGCTCGAGCGTCGCGGGATAATGTTCGAGCACGACATGGAGCACGGGCTGCTGAAAACGAAATGACTCGCCGAGATTGCCGCGCGCGACTCCGCCGAGATACCGTCCGTACTGAACAGGAATCGGCTGGTCGAGACCGAGCGCGTGGCGAAGCTGAATCAGATCGGAGGCGGTGGCGCCTTCGCCGAGCATTTGTTGCACGGGATCGCCGGGAACAATGTGCGCCAGCAAGAAAACCATGGTGACGATCAGCCAGAGCGCGGGCAGCGAATAGAGCAGGCGGAGAGAAATGTATCGCGTCATTTGGATTTGCGCGCCCGTGAGGGAAACTTTCGCTTCGCGTTTTTCGGCGGGGAAACTGCCGGCGCGCTTTTTGCCTTTTCCAGCGGCGCCATGACCGCCTCGCTGTCTTCGATGCGCTTGATTTTCACGCGCGCGATGCGGCGGCCTTCCATTTCGACGATGGTGAAACGATAGCCGTGATTCTCGAAGGTTTCGCCGCCGCGCGGAAGAAAGCCAAGATGCGCCAGAACGAAACCCGCCAGTGTTTCGTAAGCAGGATTTTCCGGCAGCTCGATGTGAAACTGGCTTTCGAGGTCGCGAATATTGAGAGCGGCGTCGAAAATCATGGAGCCGTCGGCAAGGTGCAGCGGATGCTCGACGACATCGAATTCGTCGTGAATTTCACCCACCATTTGTTCCAGGATGTCTTCGAGCGTGACGATGCCGAGAATCGTGCCGAATTCGTCGACGGCCATCGCCAGGCCGGTGCGGTGCGCGCGCAATTCCAGCAGCAGCTCGATGGCGGCCTTGGTTTCCGGAACGATCAAAACTTCGCGCAGTATGTGGCGCAGGTGAAATTCAGCAGGCGTTTGATGTTCTTCCGCGTGCCGCGCGCGATCGAGCAACACCCAAATCAGATCCTTGATGTGAACGAAGCCGATGACGTGATCGAGATTCCCCTCGTACACCGGAATGCGCGAACGCTGCGTGATGGCGATCATCTTCATCACTTCTTCGAGCGTGGCGTTCGAGGGCAGCGCGTGGATGTCCGGCCGCGGCACCATGATTTCGCGCACCTGCACGTTCCCGAGGTTCATCGCGCCTTGAATGAAGCGCTCTTCAACGGGCTGGAGAACACCGCGCTCGCCCGCTTGCTCGACAAGAATGCGAAGCTCTTCCGCGGAACGCACCGCGGAATGGCTCTGCGGCAATTTTACGCCGAGGGCACGGACGAATTTTCCGGCGATGGCGTTGAGCAGGAGAATGGCCCAGCGGAATGTGCGCAGGAACCAGCGAAAGGGCCGCGCGACGAGCAAAGCGACACGCTCGGCATGCGCGAGGCTCAAGCTTTTCGGAACAAGCTCGCCGAGAATGACTTGCAGCGCCGTCAATAAAACAAAGGCAAAAAGCAGCGCCAGGCCGTGCTCCACCAGAGGAGCATAGCGTCCGGGGACGCCAACAAAGAATGGACCCAGGAAATTGGCGAGGGTGAGTTCGCCGAGATAGCCGAGCGCCAGGCTCGTCAGCGTGATTCCGACCTGCACGCCGGAAATCACCATTCCCATGTCCGCGATCAGAAGCTCGACGACTCGCGCGCGAGGGTCGCCCTGCTCGACAAGTTGCCGAACGCGCGAATGGCGTACCGCGACAAAAGAAAATTCGACCGCCGCGAAAAACGCGTTGATCGCGACCAGAACGAAAATGACGAATAGACGGAGAACGATCATGGGATCAACATGCCCGGAGCGATTGTAACAAGATGACCGGACCGCGGCGCGGATTCGAGCGCGAGTTTGCGGGAAAGGTTATATTCGGAGTGGGTTGCATGGATTGAACTGTCGAGCTAGACTCGCAATGCTGGAGATGAGACGCGATGAATCCTGTGCCGAATAAAATGCCCGAGCCGCCGCGCAAAGGCGAATTTGAAAAATCGCTCACGCGCCTGGAAGAGGTGGTGAAGCGGCTCGAATCGACCGACCTTTCGCTCGATGAAGCGATGAAGCTGTTCGAAGAGGGCGTGAAGCTTTCGCGCGATTGCCAGAAGCAGCTCGAAGAAGCGGAAGGGCGCGTTGAAATCCTGCTGAAGAAGGCCGATGGGAAAATTCAGGCCGAGCCTTTCGAAACGGATGAGGACGACGCGCAATCGCGGTGAACACAATTCCGAATCTCGTCAACCGCGCTTGCTTCCTACGCACACGTAAATGACGCAGCCTGCCTTTCTCACCGCGGATCAAGCCTTAATCGAAGAAGCGCTCGAACGTTTGCTGCCAGCGGAAGCGACGCCGCCGGCCATGATTCATCAGGCGATGCGCTATAGCGTGTTCGCGGGCGGAAAACGAATACGGCCTGTTTTGTGCTGCGAAGCGGCGCGCTTATTTTCCCGTGAATTAAACGCTGCGGCGATCGCGGGATGCGCTTTGGAATTCATTCACACCTATTCGCTGATCCACGATGACCTTCCTGCTCTCGACAACGACGATTTGCGCCGAGGCAAGCCGACGTGCCACAAGAAATTCGGCGTGGCCATGGCGATTTTGGCGGGCGACGGACTGCTCACGCTGGCTTTCGAGACCCTGGCGAAGGTAAATCTCGATGCGGCGCGGCGCGTTCGGATTATCGCGGAAATCGGCGCGGCCGCGGGAACAGTGAGCGGGATGGTCGGCGGCCAAGTGGCGGACATCGAGGCGGAAGGAAAGCCGGTTGACGCGGCGGGGCTCGAGTACATTCATCGCTCGAAAACAGCGGCGCTGATTCGGGCCTCGATTGTCGCGGGAGCCCTGGCCGGGGGCGCGAGCGACGAAGACGTCGAGCGTCTGCGGCGATTCGGCGAAGCGATTGGCTTGGCGTTTCAAGTTGTGGACGACATTCTGGATGTCGAGGAATCGTCCGATGCGCTCGGAAAAACAGCGGGAAAAGATCAGGCGCGAAAGAAGGCGACATATCCCGCGCTGTTTGGAATCGAGAAGTCACGCGAATTTGCGCGTGAGCTGGCCGCGCGCGCCGACCGTGAGCTGACGTGTTACGGAGAACGCGCGGAGCGCCTGCGCGCCATCGCGGAATATCTTGTAGTTCGCCGCACGTAGCGCCTGTTTCGACAGCAAAGCACGCTGGCTTCGCTCCGAACCACATCACTTCCGCGAAACTTTACTCGACGCTGAATCGCTTTGCCGCGCGCAAACTCTTCTGCTATCTTGAATCGAAATGTTCGCGCCAAAAACGCTCGAACTCGCATTGCTCACCGCCGCGGTTCTTGGATTCCGCCACGGATTCGATTACGACCACATCGCGGCAATTTCAGACATCACGAATGTGGAAGCGGACCGCAAGCGCGCCATGCACATGGGTTTGCTTTACGTGGTGGGACATGCGGCGACGGTGGCGGCGCTGGGCAGCATCGTGGTTTTCTTTCAGACTTCGCTGCCGCCCGTCATCGACAATTGGGCCGAGCGCGCCGTTGGGCTGACGCTCGTTGTGCTGGGAATTTATGTGCTGGGATCGTTGTTCCGCAGCGGGACAAAAGCCGCGCCGAAATCAAGAATCCTGATTCTGATTGGCGCGTTCCGATGGATCGAGTGGAAGATCCGCCGAGCTTTTCAGGGCGCGGCGGCGGAAAAACCAGCAGCGGTCAGTTGGAGTTGCACGAAGAAATCGGTGTTTTTTGTGGGCGTGATTCACGGTCTGGGCGCAGAAACTCCCAGCCAACTGCTGATTTTTTTGCTGGCCGCGAATCTGGGAGGCCTCGCGCGCGGGTTCCTCGGCTTGGGAATGTTTTTGGCGGGACTGATTCTGATGAACACGCTGATGACCGCCTCCGCGGTGGGAATTTTCACCGTGACCGCGCAGCGGCAGAGACTGATGCAAATCGCGACGGCGCTTACGGCAATGTACAGCCTGGTGGTCGGCGCAATTTTCCTTTTCGGTTCCGCCGCGATTTTGCCTCCCCTCGGCGGCTAATCCCTGACTGACATTTTGAATTTTATGAACGCCGCAAGTTTTCCTCCGAAACAGAAACGAATGCGGCTGGATGCGGCGCTTGCGGAGCGCGGGCTGGCGGAAACGCCGCAACGGGCGCAGGCGCTGATCATGGCGGGAAAAGTGCGCGTCAATGAGCAGCGCGCGGAGAAACCGGGAGAGATGATCGCGGCGGACGCGCGCATTGAAATCATCGGAACGGAACTGAAATATGCCAGCCGGGCCGGGCTGAAACTCGAAGGGGCGCTTGAGGATTTTAGTGTGGATGTTCGAGATTTCGTTTGCCTCGACGTGGGCGCTTCCCATGGTGGATTCACGGACTGCTTGCTGCAACACGGCGCGCGGCGCGTGTATGCGGTCGACGTCAATACGAAGCAGCTCGATTGGAAATTGCAGCACGATGTGCGTGTTATCGCGTTAGAGAAAAACGCGCGCTATTTGAAATCGGACGATATCGGTGAGCCGGTGGATTTGGTGGCGATGGACGTGTCGTTTATTTCCGTCGCCAAGCTAATCGGTGCGGCGGCGGCGATTGCAAAATCCGACGCGGCGTTTTTGATCCTCGTGAAACCGCAATTCGAGCTGCCGAAATCGCTCGTCGCCACGGGCGGAATCGTGCGCGATGTGGCGCTGCACGAGCGCGCGATTGCCGGCGTCCGCGCCGCGGCGGAAAAGGCCGGGCTTACGATTCTGAGCGTCCGGCCCAGCCGCCTGGCGGGCGCGGAAGGTAATCAGGAATATTTTCTCCACGCGCGCCTTCCCGGATAGAATACACTTCACCGGTAGCCATGATCAAAAGCGCGGGAATTTTCTGCAAACCACGCAAGGAAGAAATCTGCGCCGTCGTCCCTCGGATGGCCGACTGGTTGCGACAGCGCGACGTCGAAGTGTGCCTCGACGCCACGGCGGCATTCTGCTTCACGCCGCCCGCGAAAGAATCCAAGCTCAACGAAATGGCCGCCGTGATCGATTTGCTCATCGTGCTCGGCGGCGACGGCACGCTGCTCGCGGCGGCGCGGCAGTTCCATGAATGCGAAGTGCCCATTCTGGCCGTGAACCTCGGTGGAATGGGCTTCATGACCAGCGTGACAATTGACGAAGCGTTCCCGCTGCTTGAAGACGTGCTCGCCGGTCGTCATCGCCTGAGTCCGCGCATGATGTTGAAAGCGGAATTGACGCGTGACGGGAAGACCATCCAGCAACAGCAGGCGCTGAACGATGCCGTGGTGACGAAGGCGGCACTGTCGCGCATCCTCGATTTCGATTTGTCGGTGAACGGCCAATTCCTGGGTCGCTATCGCGCCGATGGCCTCATCGTTTCCACTCCCACAGGCTCGACTGCGTATTCGCTCGCCGCGGGAGGGCCGATTCTTTATCCCGTGCTGCAGGCATTTGTGTTGACGCCGATTTGCCCGCACATGCTTACCAACCGGCCGCTGGTGCTGCCGGACAGCGTGCAACTCGAACTGGATTTCAGCGCGCTGGAGGAACAGGCATACCTGACGCTCGATGGGCAGGTTGGATTCGAGCTGCAGCGCGGCGATCGTGTCACAATTTCCCGGTCGCCGCACCGCGTGCAGCTCGTCAGGCCGCAGGAGCAGACTTATTTCAAGGTGCTCCGCAACAAGCTTCGGTGGGGGCAGCGTTGAACGCGCGACTCACCCACCGCGAAACAAACGAAAAGAAAGTGAGGCAACTATGAAAGTGAAAAATCTGTCATGTGTCTTCTTGGCCGCGCTATTCGTCGTCGCAATTGCTCCTCCCCTGCAAGCGCAAGCACGCCGTCCGGGCGCGCCGCGGAGCAGCGAAAACCGCTCCAGCGTTTATCCCATGCACGAAGGATTCGTGGACGCGCATGGCGTGATGATTTACTACATGACTGTTGGACGCGGCGCTCCGCTGATGATTCTTCACGGCGGCCCGGGCGCGTCGCACGATTATTTTCTGCCCTATCTGCTTCCGCTCGCGGGCCATAACGAATTGGTGTTTCTCGATGAACGCGGCTCGGGCCGATCGCAAAAGCTTTCCGATCCCTCCGGCTACACGGTTGAAAACATGGTCGAGGATGCCGAGGATGTGCGCCAGGCGCTCGGCCTCGGAAAAATCACGCTGCTCGGGCATTCCGCGGGCGGTGTGCTCGCGCAAGCGTACGCGCTGAAATATCAGAAGAACCTGACGCATTTGATTTTGTGCAGCACATTCCCCAGCACGAAACAAATGAACGAAGTGCTCGCCAAGGAGAAAGCCAGCGCTCCGCCCGAAGTGCAAGCGAAAATCGACGCGATGGAAAAAGCCGGACTTTTCGGGCATGGCCTTTCGTACCAGCAGAATCGCTACACGGACGCCTACATGACGGCGGCGTGGGGCGAGGTCTATTTTCCGTACCTGTATCAGAATCATCCCGACCCAAACTACGATCCTGTCGCGAACGGAGTGATGTCGTGGGATCTATACCGCGAAATGTGGGGTTCGGACGGGGAATTTGTGATTGATGGAAACTTAAAATCCGTCGAATACGTGGACAAGCTGCACACAATTCACGTTCCGACGCTGATCATTGTGGGCGACCACGACGAATGCGCTCCATCGCTCTCGAAGGAAATGCACGCGAAAATCGCGGGATCGAAGCTCGTGATTCTGCCGAAAAGCGGTCACATGACGTTCGTCGACCAGCCGGATCTGTTCATGGGCGCGGTCGATAGCTTTCTGCATCCGGGCGAAAAATAAAACGGAACCGTCAGGACACGCGCTCGCCGCGAATTAAATCTTCGTGTGATTCGCGGCGGCGGATCACGCGGAAACGCCTGCCCTCGACAAGGATTTCCGGCGCGCGCGGACGCGAATTGTAATTTGACGATTCGGCGAATCCGTACGCGCCCGCGGCCCAAATCACCAGAAGATCTCCCGGCTGAACTTCCGGCATGGGCCAATCGTGAAGAAACGCGTCGCCCGATTCACAGATCGGGCCGACAATATCCACGCGCGAGATTTTCGCATTGGCGCGCGGGCGAATGACCGGCGTGATGGGATGCACCGCTCCATAAAGCGCCGGACGAATCAAATCGTTCATCGCGGCATCGACAATGATAAATGTCTTGCCCAGGCTGCTCTTTATATAGAGCACGCGCGTGAGCAGCACGCCTGCTTGGCCGATCAGCGCGCGGCCCGGCTCGAGCAGCAGGTGGCAACCCAGCGCGCGAATGGACTGCGGCAGGCGCGCCGCATATCCCTCGATCGAGGGCGGATTTTCTTTCGTGTAGCGGATCCCCAGGCCGCCGCCGACGTCAAGATAGCGAAGCGCGATTCCTTCGCGTGACAATTCGCGAAAATATTCCGCGAGGCGCGCCGCAGCGCTGCGGAACGGCGCGCTTTTTGTGATCTGCGACCCGATGTGCCCGCTGATTCCCCTCCAGTCGATCCACAACGATTGCTTATGGAGAAGATAGAGGCGCCGCGCTTCCGGCCAATCAATGCCGAACTTGTGGCGATGATGCCCCGTCGCGATGTGCGGATGCCCGCCCGCTTCGATATCCGGATTCACGCGAATTGCGGCAGGCGCGGAACGTCCGACGCGCGCGGCCTCGCTCGCCAGCATTTCCAGCTCGCTCGCCGACTCGACATTGAAAAGCAAAATACGCGCGCGAAGCGCCTCGCGGATTTCCTCGCGCGTCTTGCCGACGCCAGAGAAAACGATTCGCTCGCCCGGCACGCCGATGCGGCGCAAACGAAACAGTTCTCCCGCGGAAACAATATCGAAGCTGCCGCCCATGCGCGCAAACGCGCGCAGAACAGCGAGATTCGAGTTGGCCTTCACGGCGTAGCAGATTGAATGCGGGACCCCGCGAAGGGCGCGGCGAAAGCGGCGATACGTCGCGGTGAACGCAGCGCGGCTGTAAATGAAAGCGGGAGTCCCCGCACGCGCGCCGATTGCGGCGAGAGAAACGCCATCGCAACAGATCGCACCGCGCCGATACGAAAAGCCCGGCGCATAGCTGACTGGATCGAGTGATTCGGAGCCTTTATCTTTCGTCATCAGGGGAATTCTTATATCACTTTCAGGACCACAAGCGTGCGGTCATCGAACGGATGCCTCCCGCCGGAAAATTCATCGACGCCAGCGAGCAAACGATCCGCAATTTCCGCGGACGAAAGATCCGCATGCGAACAAACGTCCGCGCTCAGGCGTTGCCAGCCGTAAAACTGCGCGCTGGAGTTTTGCGTGTCGGTGACGCCATCGGAATACAACACGAGGATGTCGCCGGACGACAACGCCAGGCAAAGCTCGTCGTAACTGGAATCGTCGAACATGCCCACGGGAAAGCCCGCGAGCGGGACCTTCTCGCATTTGCCGTTCTGAAAAATCAGCGGCTGCTCCTGGCCCGCGTTGGCGATGCGAAGCACATGCTCCGCGGGATGCCAGGAAAGGAAGCACATGGTCATGAAGCGCCCCTCGATGCGGCGCTCGCAAATAATCTGATTCAGTTTTTGCAGGATTTTCGCTGGCGCCAAATGTTGCGGCGCCAGGCTGCGTAAAATTCCGACAGCGGCGGCGCCGTAGAGCGCGGCGGCGCTTCCCTTCCCGCTCACATCGCCAAGCGCCACTCCAAGCTCGCCCGTGCCATGAGGCAAAAAGTCGTACAGGTCGCCGCAAAGCTCGCGCGCGGAAACGACGCGCGCGGCAATGTCGAGTCCGTATTCAACGCCCGGAACGGGCGGCAAGAGCGCGGATTGCAATCGGCGCGCGGCATTCAGATCGCGCTCCATGCGCGCCTCGTCGCGCGCCACTTGCTCGTACAGGCGCGCGTTTTCAATCGAGACCGCCAGGTGCGATGCGACAATCGACAGCGCCTGAACATGGTCCGGTGTGAAGTAATTGAGCTGCGGGCTTTCCAGGTCGAGCACGCCGATCACGCGATGCTTGTACAGCAGCGGAATCGCAAGCTCGGAACGCGTTTCCGGGTTGATGGAAATGTAGCGCGGGTCGAAAGACACGTCGGGTACCATCACGGGACGCCGCAGCGTCGCCGCCGCGCCCACGATTCCTTCATGCGGCGCAACCACGGAGCGTTCCTGCATGTGCTGGCCGAATTTCACGTTGAGGCGATGGCGGAAAACGCGCTCGGCCTCGTCGTAAAGCAGAATCGCGAAAATTTGATAATCGATGACGCGCTTCACCATCTCCGCCGCGCGGCGCAGCACTCCTTCCACGTCGAGGATGGAATTTGTCTCGCGCGCAACTTCGTTCAACAGCAAAAGCGTCTCGGCTTGGCGGCGCGTGCGCTCGAACAAGCGCGCATTTTCGATGGCGCTCGAAATCCGCGTGGCCAGCATCATCAGAATATTTTGCTGATCGCGCGTGAAGTAATCGAGCTGGCGGCTTTCAATGTCCAGCACGCCGACCACGCGGCCCTGCACCAGCAGCGGAACGGCCAGTTCGGACTGCACGGCGTCCAGGGCGTTCAGATAGCGCGTGTCTTTGCGGACATCGCTGACGCGAACGGGACGTCCCGTGGACGCGGCCGCGCCGATGATTCCCTGCCCGGCGGGAATGCGCCAGTTCTCGACCACTTCCTGGCGATGGCCGATGGCGAATCGAAATTTAAGCTCGTGCGCATTCTCATCCAGCAGCAACACGGCAAAAATCTCGTAATCGATCAATCGCTTGATCTGCGCCGCGGCGTGGGCCAGCACCTCGTCGAGATCCAGCGAGGCGTTGATTTCCTGGCCGATTTCGGCCATCGTCGCAAGCACTTCGGCGGGCAGCTCTTGCGTTGGATTCAGTTCTACGGGTTCCATGATTCCCTGTTCAACGAGATGAAAGCGAATCGCGACTCGATCGTTTGAGATTCGAGACCCTTCATTATAACAGGCGCGCCAGAAGCCCGCTTCAGTCGTTGAGCAAATTGCGAAACAGGAAGGTAAAGCGTGCAAAAATGCGATTATTTGGCGCCTGCGCGCCGGGCTTCTTCGAGGATTTTCACGCCGGAGCTGGATCCGATGCGCGTGGCTCCCGCGGCAAGCATCTTCTTTAAGTCTTCGAGCGTGCGTATCCCGCCCGCCGCCTTGATCCCCATTTTCGGGCCAGCAATCGAGCGCATCAGGGATACATCCTCGACCGTCGCGCCGCCCGGGCCAAAGCCGGTCGAAGTTTTCACGTAGTCGGCATCGGCGTTTTTCGCGGCGCGGCACGCGCGGATTTTTTCCTCGCCGGTGAGCAGCGCCATTTCGAGTATCACTTTGCAGATGGCGTCGCCGCGATGGCTGGCGTCCACCACGCCGCAAATATCGGATTCCACGGCTTCGTCCTCGCCCGATTTGAGCGCGCCAATATTGATGACCATGTCGATTTCGTCCGCGCCGTTTTTTATCGCTTGCTCCGTTTCGAACACCTTCACTTGCGGCATCGTCGCGCCCAATGGAAATCCAACGACGGTGCACACTTTCACGGTTGACCCACGAACCAACTCCGCCGCAAGCGGCACATACCACGGATTGATGCAAACCGAGGCGAAGCCCAAGCGCACCGCCTCTTCGCACAACGTGCGAATTTGAGCGCTGGCCGCTTCCGGTTTCAGGAGCGTGTGATCGATCAGTTTGGCGATGCTTTGCGAGTCCATGGAAATTGGCGCGGCGATAGTTTTACTCCGGCGGCAGAGTCAAAATGCACACATCTTTCAAATTTCGGTAGCGCTCGCCGTAGTCGAGGCCGTAGCCCACCACAAATTCATTCGGAATCGTGAAGCCGACGTAGTCCGCTTTTATATCCTTGATGCGGCGCGAAGGCTTGTCGAGCAGCGCCGCGATTTTCAGCGCCTTCGGTTTGCGCTGCTGCAAAACGCGGCAAAGATAGCTGAGCGTCAGGCCGGTGTCGAGAATGTCTTCAACGAGCACGACGTTGAGGCCTTCGATGCTGCTGTCCAGGTCTTTGTAGAGCCGCACCTGGCCCGAAGACTGCTTGCCCTTGCCGTAGCTCGCCACGGCCATGAAATCAATTGAAGTATCGAGATCGATTTCGCGAATCAAATCCGAAAGAAAAACGCACGCGCCCTTGAGCACTCCGATCAGATGGACGCGCTCACCGCGAAAATCGCGCGTGATTTGCCGGGCCACCGCAACGACGCGCTTTTGAATCGCCGCGCGCCGCAATAAAATCTTCAGATCGCTCTTGCCCCGAGCATTCATTCCGGCCGCGCCTCCGCGCAGAGAAGGCGGGTAATTTATCCCAGCCGCGCATGGATAACAAGCTGTGCCAGCATGTAACTTCGGAAAGGCATTCGCTGGAGTGATTACGCTGCGATTCGGTTCCGTTTCAGCGTGAAGCGTGAAGACGGCCTTGACGAGGTAAACCCCGCCTCAGAGGCGGCAACGCCTGCCACCTCCGCGAATCCATGGAAGGCATCGCCATACTTCAGCGCGACGCTCCGCCGGCGCATTGCGGCCCAGCTGGAACCTTACGCTAAAGCCATTGAACGCGATCGAACGCGGCATGTTCGGTTCATTTCTTCTTGGCGGGTGATAATCCAAAAGCCCGTCAGAACCTGACGGACCGAGTATCACGTTCTGCATGTTCAGCGTGCCGCCGATCTCGCTGATTTGGATTCGCCCGCCCCAAAATTGGCCGATCAGCACGCGCGACTGCGTGGCAAACAGAGTTTTCACTTCTTGCATGGGCGATCGCAGGTCCAGAGTTTGCTCCGGCCGGTACAGGGCGCCGCGGCCGCGGTTGTCGACCGATACTTCGCCCAGATTCACGGGCCGGCCATCCGGCGAAATCGGCCACATGACGTACGTAAGGTAATCATTCCCGAAAGTTGTTGGTTTCTGCAATGCCTGGAATTCGGCCGCGAATTTCATAGCGCCGCTCTTGCGCAACGCCTTCGCGCGGCCCCGCGCATTAGGCGTCAAGTTCGCGCCGTTGGAATTCATCTTTGTGGAATTGGCCCGGCGAACAGTACTCTCTGCCCCGGTCGTGGTTCTGATTACGCCGCTCGCGTACGCGCGACCGCCGACCGCTGGTTGCACGGCGGTTACGGCCTGCGCCTGTGCCTGCGCTCGGGCGCACGCACCAAAAACCAGCAGGGACGCCGCGAGCACTTTCCAGATCTTCACAATAATTCTCCGTTAACATAACGGCGATCGAACAGCAGCATACTGAGTGTGGCACTTCCTCAATGGGAATACTGTCCGCTATGGGACGTTTTGCGGGAACCCTGTGAGGACCGAAGAACGAACAAGCCCGGCGGCCGCATGCGCGTGTAAATCAGCTGCCAGTCCTTACATCGAGCAACGTTATCTTGAAGATACGATCCTCGCCAATATCCCCGCCACCTTCGTCCGAATCTCTGTTTCATTCGCCAACTCGAGCAGCTCGCTGACCGCATCCAGCGCCGCAAGCGTTGCCGACGCTCCCAGGGGCAAAACCTTGCTCATGTCCCGTTCCGGCACATCGAATGTGACTACTCGGCTGTCCTCCCAATTGTAGTGCTGTTTGAACACCGCCATATCCACGCGGCAGAACTCGCTGAGCAAGCTGTAGCTTTCCAGCGCGTCACCATTCGTGATTTCATTGAAGCAATGGATCACCTTGTCGATATGCGCAGGCGAAGGGAACAGCGGGCTATCCTCTGGATAGGGAGAGATCGTGTAAAGGGTGCTCGTTCCCAGCGGGAGCAAAAATTCCCACGCCTCCTCCAAATGATTCGCTTCCAAATGTTGCGTCAGATGCCTTTTGACGTAACACGAATGCGCGCCCATCTCAAACACCGCCCGAACCAGTATGCGAAGCGGCGGGATGTTGCGCGTCTCAACCAGCGCAATGACGCCGGCAAGAACGGCGCGGAGTTGGCTCAAAAGTGAGAACGAATAGAACTGAACCGCCCAATCGATCGAGTCTTTGGTTGGCGTCGAGTCCAACGGCATGCCGGGACGAACCAACAACGGAAATTTGAGGTCTTCGAGACCGGCTCCGGCAAGCCGCAGGACTTGGGCCGAATGGGTATGGGAGGAGTTGGTCACGGATCTCCATGAGTCTAGCACTTCCGCCCGAAAGCCACACGTTTCCCGAGGTTTGCCAAGGCTTGCCCCGGTGTGTAGATACGGGGAACTATCTTGGGCTTTGCGCGCTTGACCGGCGGGCGTAGAATGGCGCCACTTTAGGTCAGGAGCTAGCCATGCGCAGAGAGATTGCAGCCCTTTCGGCTCTGGCGCTTTTCGGGATCTGCGGCGCGGCGCAACAGACGGACAAAGCCGCGCAGCAGGCGGCAAAGCCCGCAGCGCAGGCGGGAAAGACCGCTCCGGCGCCCGCCGCGTTCGCAATTCCCGCCGATGTGGCAAAGCAGCCGAACCCGATCAAACCGACTGCGGCGTCGATTGCCGCCGGGAAACAGATGTACGGATACGATTGCGCGATGTGCCACGGCGCGAACGGCAGCGGAAAAGGCGATTTGGCCGCGGACATGAAATTAACGCTGAAGGATTATCGCGACGCGGCGGCATTGAAGGATATGACCGACGGCGACATGTTCTACATCATTCAAAAAGGAAAGGGCGACATGACCGGCGAAGGTGACCGCCAGAAGCCGGAAGAAATCTGGGACATGGTCAACTTCATTCGTTCGCTTTCGAAGAAACCGCATGCGACAAAAACGAAGCCGGCCGGGTAATAAAAGCCCGAAAGAGGCGGATTCCCCGTCCCGAAGAGACATCCCGAACGCAAAATGCGCGTCGCGTGGCTTCGCGGAATGACAGCCAAAATCCGACAACCGGCCCGCATTGCAAAAAGGAAAGGCGGGCGGCGAAAATGCCCAGCATCGCCAAAATGTCGCGGCTGCACGCGATTCATCGCGCGCTATTCCAGCCGGTAATTTGGAGCTTCGCGCGTGATAATCACGTCGTGGACGTGGCTTTCGCGCAGCCCCGCGGAAGTGATGCGCACAAATTTGCCGCGCTCCTGGAGTTCGCGAATATTCCCCGCGCCGCAATATCCCATGCCGCTGCGCAGTCCGCCTACGAGCTGCTCCACCAGCCCCGACAGCGGCCCTTTGTACGGCACTTGTCCTTCGATTCCCTCCGGCACGGATTTCCCGCTCGCCGCGCTTTCCTGCGCGTAGCGGTCCGCCGACCCCGCCTCCATCGCGCCCAGCGACCCCATGCCACGATACGATTTGTACGTCCGCCCTTGATACAAAATCGTTTCGCCCGGCGCTTCCTCGGTGCCCGCGAAAAGGCCGCCAATCATCACCGTGGACGCGCCTGCGGCGAGCGCCTTGGTGATGTCTCCTGAAAATTTGATCCCGCCATCCGCGATAATCGGCACGCCCGTTCCCTGCGCCGCTCGCGACGTATCCAGAATCGCCGTGATCTGCGGCACGCCCGCGCCGGTCACCACGCGCGTCGTGCAAATCGAGCCAGGCCCCACGCCCACTTTGATCCCGTCGATGCCGAGCGATATCAGTTCTCGCGCGCCTTCTTCGGTCGCCACGTTTCCAGCGAGAAGCTGCAACTCCGGCAAGCGCTGCTTGATTTTCTTGATCGCGTCCATCACGCGAACCGAATGCCCGTGCGCCGTATCGATGGCCAGTGCGTCCGCGCCCGCCTGCGCCATTTCGACCGCGCGCTCCAGAAAATCTCCCGTCGCGCCGACGGCCGCGCCCACGCGCAACCGCCCGTGCTCATCTTTCGCCGCCACCGGAAATTCGATTTTCTTCTGGATGTCCTTCACGGTGATCAGGCCCTTCAGATTGAAATCCTTGTCCACCACCAGCAGTTTCTCGATGCGATGCCGTTGCAGCAGCCGTTCCGCTTCGTCGAGCGTCGTGCCCACCGCGACGGTGATCAAATTGTCCTTCGTCATCACCGCGCTCACGGGCTGGTCCAGGTTGCGCTCGAAGCGCAAATCGCGATTGGTCAGAATTCCCACCAGCTTCATCCCGCGCGTCACGGGCAAGCCCGACACTTTGTATTTGTTCATGATGTCGAGCGCGTGCCGCAGCGACAGTTCCGGCGCAATCGTCACGGGGTCGACGATCATTCCGCTTTCCGAACGCTTCACGCGGTCGATTTCTTCCGCCTGGCGCTCCACCGTCATGTTGCGGTGCACGAACCCGAACCCGCCCTGCCGCGCCAGCGCGATCGCCAGCCGCGACTCCGTCACCGTGTCCATCGCCGCCGCGACAATGGGAATATTCAGCGCCAGCTTCCGCGACAGGCACGTGCGCGTGTCCGTTTCCGTCGGCAGCACCGACGATTTACCCGGCAGCAGCAGCACGTCGTCAAATGTCAGCGCTTCGGGAATATGTCCATCGGGATTCATTCTGCGATTCCTTTATGCGTGATTTTTTTTAAACGCGATTTTCATTCCCTAAAAACGCCAAAGCCCAGCAAGGGTCGCTGGGCGCGCATGCACTTTTCCTCTGACAAAATTCCTTCATCGTTGAAGAAACCATTCTATGCGCCGCCCCGCTCGAATGCAAGCACACCCAGTGGCACAGGCTCTCAACCTGTGCGTCTTTTGCGTAGGGGCGGGGCTTGCCCCGCCCGCGCGATGCGCCTGCATCGCGTTTTGCGCCGCAGCTCTTTCTTCGTCCTTGTGCTCCTGTCTCCTTGTCTGCTTGCTCCTGCAGGGCCGACCTTAGTCGGGTCCTGCACAAAAAACAAAAACTGGGATCGGCGGCGCTAGTCGTAATACTCGGCGCCGAGGTGAGTGATCAAATCTTCGCCCATCATCCAGCGCAACGTGTTTTTCAGCTTCATCGACTGGATGAAAAGGTCGTGCTCGGGATACAGCTCGGGCGCGCACATGGGCGATTTGAAATAGAAGCTGAGCCACTCCTGAATGCCGCGCATTCCGGCGCGTTGCGCGAGATCGAGAAACAGCACAAGGTCGAGAACGATGGGCGCGGCGAGAATCGAATCGCGACAAAGGAAGTCCACCTTGATCTGCATCGGGTAGCCGAGCCAGCCGAAAATGTCGATGTTGTCCCAGCCCTCTTTGTTGTCGCCGCGCGGCGGATAATAATTGATGCGGACTTTGTGATAGAGATCGCCGTACAGCTCGGGATACAGCTTGGACTGAAAAATATATTCCAGCGCGCCAAGTTTGGATTCCTCTTTTGTTTTGAACGAGCCGGGATCGTCGAGAACTTCGCCGTCGCGATTGCCCAAAATGTTGGTGGAGAACCAGCCGCTCACGCCCAGCATGCGCGCCTTGAGGCCGGGGGCCAGGACCGTTTTCATCAAAGTCTGGCCGGTCTTGAAATCCTTGCCGCAGATGGGGACGTTTTTTTCGTGGGCGAGTTCGACGAGAGCGGGAAGCTCGGCGGTGAGATTCGGAGCGCCGTTGGCGAAGGGCACGCCTTCCTGAATGGCGGCGTAGGCGTAGAGCATCGACGGCGCGATGGATTCGTGATTTTCCTTCATGGCGCGCTCGAAATCTTTCAGCGTGGCGTGCGTTTTTTCGGACTTGAGAAAAATTTCGGTGGAGGCGCACCAGACCATCACCGTGCGCGCGACTTTGTTCTTCTTTTTGAAGTTGCGAATGTCGTCGCGAAGCTGCTCGGCGAGATCGAATTTGTTTTTCGCTTTCTTGACGTGCGTGCCATGAAGATTTTTGACGTAATTTTGATCGAAGGCCGCTTTCATGGGCTTGACGTTTTTCAGGAAGGACTGAACTTCGGCGAGATGGCGCGCGTCGAGGACTCCGGCGTGCGCGGCCGCTTCGTGCGCGTTGTCGGGAAAAAGATCCCAGCCGCCGAAGACGATGTCGTTCAAATTCGCGAGCGGAACGAAATCGTGAATTTTCGGCGCGCGGCCTTCGGTGCGTTTGCCGAGGCGAATCGTGCCCATCTGCGTGAGCGAGCCGACGGGCAGCGCTTTGCCTTTGCGCACCAGCTCGACGCCCGCCATGAACGTGGTGCTGACCGCGCCAATGCCGGGCGTTAAAACTCCCAGCTTGCCTTTTGCCGGCGCGATGTTTCCGGGTTTCCGCATGCAATCTCCTCGAATGATTTGGATTTGAGCGCGAAGTATGCGTTGCAAAAAATGCGCGCGTCAGAAAAACAAATTATCATGCGCGAACCGCCGCACATTTGCAAATCGAATTCTAGTGTCCTGAGTCAGAAGTTCGTAGCATGATTTTCAGGGGGTCGGAGCTTAACAGCTCGTCGAAAAATGCTCTCGGTTGTCATTCCGGCCTCCGCGGAGGACCGTGGTTTGCAAAAACCCCAGGAAAATGCAGATTCCTCGTTGTCCCGATTCAATTCGCCGGACTCCTCCGAATGACACTTGATGATTTTTGTCGGCCTCCTAGAGATTTAACACGTCGAAGTCGCTGTGGGCCGCAATTTTAGATTTGCGATGCAGCACGTTTTGCGTCGCGTTGTCTGGGCCTGTCCAATTTCCGGGGATGCGATGGCCGCACTTGGGACATGCGCCAACGACGATGCGATTCCACAAAACGTCGTGCCAGGAACGCTTGACGAGCAGCTCGCCGCATTGGGGGCACAGCGTATTTCCGCCGTCGCTTAAAATATTTCCTTCGTAGACATAGTGCAGTCCGGTTTCGCGAGCGATTTCGCGCGCGCGATGCAAGGTTTCCGGCGGCGTGCGCGGCTTGTCGCGCAGCTTGAAATCGGGATGAAACGCGGTGAAGTGCAAAGGAATTTCCGGGCCGAGGTGTTGCAAAATCCACTCGGCGAGTTTGCGCGTTTCCGCTTCGTCGTCGTTGAGCGTGGGAATCATCAAATTGGTCAGCTCGAACCAGACGTTCGTCTCATTTTTCAGGCGCAGGAGCGTTTCGAGGACAGGTTCGAGATGCGTGAGCGTGACTTTGCCGTAGAAGTTTTCGGTGAAGGCTTTGAGGTCGACGTTGGCGGCGTCGATGTGATCGTAAACGTCGTGAAAGGCTTCGCGCGTGATGTAGCCGTTCGTCACCATGACGGTTTTTAAGCCGTGCTTGTGAGCCACGGCGCAAATATCGATGACGTATTCGGCCCAGATGGTCGGCTCGTTGTAGGTAAAGGCGATCGCAGGGCAGCCGTGGTGGATGGCCAGCTCGACGACTTGTTCGGGTTCGAGATGCGTGGAATGCACCTGGTCGCTACGCGATTTCGAGATGTCCCAATTCTGGCAGAAGAAGCAGCCCATGTTGCATCCGGCGGTGCCCATCGAAAGAATTTTTGTGTCCGGGAGAAAATGATTGAGCGGTTTTTTTTCGATGGGATCAATCTGAATTGCGGCGGGAGAAGCGTAGCCGAGGCTGTAAAGTTTTCCGCCTTGATTGACGCGAATGAAGCAGAAGCCCGCCTGGCCGTCGCCGATGTGGCAATGCCGCGGGCAGAGGTAGCAATGCAATTTGCCGTTGGCGTCGAGGTCCCACCAGCGTGCTTCGTGCAGCGACTCCGATTTTTGGAGCACCTTCAAATCTTGCATTGTTGCAACCTTTGCGGCCGAACGTAAACGTCCTGATAACCCTGACCTTTCGCTTGCGCTCGGAGCAAGTCGGGTCCTGCAACGGCAAGGGCTTTAAGGCCTCGGATTCCGTCCACGGAGAGCTTTAGCGAAAACAGCATTTTGTACCGATTAGAAATGCGGTCGCTCCTTTGTTTTGTGTAAGTTACGGGCAATTCTAATAATTTGTTGTACCGATTAGAAATTGGCCTGATTGGCTCGAAATCTAGGGTGTGATTGGGGAATTCTGTTCGCGGGCCAATGTGCTGAGGTGCCGCTTGCATCGAACTACTGGCCTCTGAACAAGCGTATCACAGAAGCGAAAATTTTTCAGGATGCGGTGTCTGTAAGAAGGCAGTGACCCTTCCTTGTGTCAGGATGAACGAGTGACCACTTCAGGGCAAGTGAGTGACGATGAAAAACCCGCAAAGGCGAGACATTCGTCTCGCCCCGGGCGGGGGTGAACCCCGCCCCTACGAAGACAAAGGCGAAAAATCCCCACCCTTCGCAAACAGCGCTCAGGATGGGGCACCCGAAAAAACGCCTGACATGCGTCAGGCGCGGGCCGACCTTAGTCGGCCCCTACACAGGCAAAACCGAAATACCCCACCCTTCGCAAACAGCGCTCAGGATGGGGCACCCGAAAAAACGCCTGACATGCGTCAGGCGCGGGCCGACCTTAGTCGGCCCTTACACAGGCAAAACCGAAATACCCCACCCTTCGCAAACAGCGCTCAGGATGGGGCACCCGAAAAAACGCCTGACATGCGTCAGGCGCGGGCCGACCCTAGTCGGCCCCCACACAGGCAAAACCGAAATACCCCACCCTTCGCAAACAGCGCTCAGGATGGGGCACCCGGCGAAAGCAAAGGCACACAGGCTGAAGCCTGTGCCACGTAAACCAGATACAAAAGCAGATTCCTCGTCGGATGCTAATCGCATCCTCGCTCGGAATGACAACCCCTGCGCAATATGCGACGGGTCACGGCGAGATCCTTCGGCCCGCAAAACCGAGAGCAGATCCCTCACCCCCGTTCGCCAAAACCGGGCGACCGGGTTCAGGATGACAAATAAGTGCTACGTGCCTTCGGACCAGGAGGCGAGGTATTGCTCTTGCTCGGGGGTGAGTTTGTCCACTTGAGTGCCTAGAGATTCGAGCTTGAGACGCGCGATTTGCGTGTCGATTTCCTCGGGGACGGGATAAACCTGTTTTTTTAGTTTGCTGGCGTTCTTGATCAGGTGCTCGACGGAGAGCGCCTGATTGGCGAAGCTCATGTCCATGACGACGGCAGGATGGCCTTCGGCGGCGGCGAGATTGATGAGGCGGCCTTCGCCGAGGAGATGCAGCTTGCGGCCGTCGCGCATCGTGTATTCCTCGACGAACGGACGGACTTCGCGGTGGGAGCTGGCGAGCCGTTCGAGCGCGGGAATGTCGATTTCGACGTTGAAATGGCCGGAATTGCACATGACGGCGCCGTCGCGCATTTTTTCGAAGTGGTCGGCGGCGAGGACGGATTTATTGCCCGTGACGGTGATAAAAATTTCGCCGATCTTAGCGGCCTCGTGCATGGGCATGACGCGGAAACCGTCCATGATGGCTTCGATGGCTTTGGTTGGGTTGATTTCGGTGATGATGACGTTGGCGCCCATGCCCTTGGCGCGCATGGCGACGCCGCGACCGCACCAGCCGTAACCCGCGACGACGATGTTCATGCCCGCAAGGAGCAAATTCGTGGCGCGAATGATGCCGTCGAGCGTGGACTGGCCCGTGCCGTAGCGATTGTCGAAGAGGTGCTTGGTGAGCGCGTCGTTCACGGCAATGATGGGATAGCGCAGGGTGCCGTCCTTGGCCATGGCGCGGAGGCGGATGACGCCAGTGGTGGTCTCTTCGGTGCCGCCGATGACGTTGGGGACAAGCTCGGGATGCTTGGTGAGCAGCATGGTGACGAGATCCGCGCCGTCGTCGAGAGTGATTTGCGGGTGATGCTCGATGGCGGCGTTGATGTGCGCGTAGTACGTGGGATTGTCTTCGCCCTTGATGGCAAATGTGGGGATGGCGTAATCCTTCGCGAGGCAGGCGGCGACTTCGTCCTGCGTGGAGAGAGGATTCGAAGCGCAGAGAACCACGTCAGCGCCGCCATCGCGGAGCGTGATGGCGAGGTTGGCGGTTTCGCTGGTCACATGCAGACATGCGGACATGCGGATGCCCTTGAGCGGTTTCTCCTTGATGAAACGCTTGCGGATGAGCTGGAGCACGGGCATCTGCTGGTTCGCCCATTCGATTTTGCGGCGGCCCTTGTCGGCTAGGGCGAGGTCTTTCACATCGCTCGACATTTTGGATACAGTTTCCACGAGTGCGTCTCCTGAATAGCAAATGATGACAGCGAAAAGATTTTCGGCGCGTTGCGTCGACGGCCCGATAAATCCAATCGGGCCCTACAAAGGCAAAGACCCCAAAAGGAAAAAGCCTCGCGCCGGGCCCCGCAAGGACACCGCGAAAGCCCCACCCTTCGTCAAAAACGCTCAGGATGGGGCACCCGCAAGAGCAAAGTCAAAAGCAACGGCACATACAGAACCCCCACCCTTCGCCAAAACGCTCTCTTCCTGCGTCAGAGCAAGCAGGATGGGGCACCCATAAGAGCAAAGGCAAAAGCGACAGCTACGACGGCGAAGCTAGGAGCGCGAGGCCATGACTGCGGCGGGCAGGCCCGCTTCCTTGCGAATTTCGTCGGCGCGATCGGCGACTTCCCAGGTGAAGCCGGGGCCTGTGCGGCCGAAGTGGCCGTACGAGGCGGTGTCGCGATAAATCGGGCGGCGAAGGTTCAGCGTTTCGATGATGCCGCGCGGCGTCAATTTGAAAAGATCGCGAACGAGCGCGGTGATTTGCGCGTCGGGAATCGTTCCGGTGCCAAATGTATCGACCATCACGGAGACAGGTTCGGCGACGCCGATGGCGTACGCGAGCTGGACTTCGAGCTTGCGGGCGACGCCAGCCGCGACGAGATTCTTGGCGATGTAGCGCGCCATGTAGCACGCGGAGCGGTCGACCTTGGTCGGATCCTTCCCCGAAAGCGCGCCGCCGCCGTGACGGCCGTAGCCGCCGTAGGTGTCGACGATGATTTTGCGTCCCGTGAGGCCCGCGTCGCCCATAGGCCCGCCGACGACGAAGCGTCCGGTGGGATTGATGTGGATACGGGTTTGCTTGTCTATCATTTTCGCGGGAACTACGGGACGAATGACTTCGTTCAAAATGGATTCATGGAGATCTTTGTTGGAAACGGAGTCGCTGTGCTGAGTGGAAATGACGACGCAATCGACTCGGGCGGGACGGCCGTCGATGTATTCGACGGAGACTTGCGACTTGCCATCGGGGCGGAGAAAATCGACGACTCCAGCTTTGCGAACTTCCGAGAGGCGCTGGCACAACCGATGCGCGAGTTGGATGGGCATGGGCATCAGTTCGTCCGTTTCGTCGCAGGCGAAGCCGAACATCAATCCCTGATCGCCCGCGCCGCCGGTATCGACGCCCATGGCGATGTCGCCGGATTGTTTCTTGATGGTCGAGATGACGCCGCAGGTATCCGCGTCAAAGCCATATTTTGCGCGCGTGTAGCCGACGTCGCGAATGACGTCACGGGCGACGCCCGCAAAATCAACGTAAGTTTTGGTGGTGATTTCACCGGCGATGACGACGAGGCCGGTGGTCACGAGCGTTTCGCAGGCGACGCGGCCCATGGGGTCGTCTTTCATTACGGCGTCGAGGATGGCGTCGGAGATCTGGTCGGCGATTTTGTCGGGATGGCCTTCGGTGACGGATTCGGAAGTGAACAGGATTTTCTCTTCTGCGCGTGTCAAAACATTCTCCTTCGGCTATTTGGCAGGCAAATTAGTGGCCCAAGCGCCTGATGTAGCGGGAAATACGAATAAAAACGGTAACATGGGGTTCCAGCGGTGTCAACGAATTGCACGGAAACGGGTTATTGGCAGGTCGAATGGCAGGTATTGGGGCGCGAAATACGATGGGACGAGGCCATCCATTCGGGGCGAACACCCCAAAATGCAAGTGTTTGCAGTTTCCGGCGAAACTAATTCTTGGCGGTGGTGCGCGGCAGGCTGAAGCCGCGACCTATGCAAAATCGCCGAACAGACAACGCCGCGCATTCGCGCGGCGCGGCCCGACCGTAGTCGGGCCCTACAAGAGCAATAGCGGCGGGCAGCAGCGAAGCTAATTCTTGGCGGCGGTGGTGCCGTCGCTGCCGCTGCGGCGGGATAGCAGGTAGGCGCGGATGAATTTGTCGAGATCGCCGTTCAGGACGCGGTCCACGTCGCCCTGCTCGACTTTGGTGCGATGATCCTTGACCAACTGATAGGGCTGCAAAACGTAAGAGCGAATCTGGCTGCCGAAACTGATTTCGGGCTTGGATGCGTCGAGCTTGCGCGTTTCCTCGCGGCGTTTATCGATTTCGCGCTCGTAAAGCTGGGACTTCAGGACTTTCATGGCGATGTCGCGATTTTTGTGCTGGCTGCGTTCATTCTGGCACTGGACGACAATGCCCGAGGGAAGATGCGTGATGCGAACGGCGGATTCGACTTTGTTGACGTTCTGCCCGCCGTGGCCGCCGGCGCGGAAGGTATCGACGCGCAAATCGTCGGGCTTGATGACGATGTCGATGCGGTCGTCGATTTCGGGGATGACGAAAACGGAAGCGAACGAAGTGTGGCGGCGCGCGGCCTGGTCGAAGGGCGAAATCCGCACGAGGCGATGCACGCCGCTCTCGCCCTGAAGCAGGCCGTAGGCGTTTTCGCCTTCGATGCGCAGGGTCACGGATTTCAGGCCGGCCTCTTCGCCGGGAGTGGAATCGATGACCGTGGCGCGAAGATTTTTGTTTTCCGTCCAGCGGAGGTACATGCGCATGAGCATTTCGGCCCAGTCCTGCGATTCGGTGCCGCCGGCGCCGGGCTTGATGGTCATAATGGCGCTGAGGGCGTCGCTTTCGCCGGAGAGAAGCGTCTGGGTTTCGAGTTCGGCGATGTATTTGTCGATGGCGTCAAGCTCGGTGCTGATGTCTTTCAATACGGATTCGCGCTGCGCGGCGTCGGATTCCTCGTGCGCCATGTGGAAATAGGTTTCGATGTCGCTGACGGCGCGCGTCAGTTTTTCACCGGCGGCGATGTTGCCTTCGGCGTGTTTGCGCTGCTGGAGAACTGCCTGGGCTTTTTCCTGGTCCTGCCAGAAGCCGGGATCGCTGGTTTTTGCTTCGAGGGCTTTCAGACGTTCGCGGTTGGTGGCAACGTCAAAGATAGCTCCGCACAAGCTCGATGCGTTTTTTTAGTTCGTCAAAGCGGGATTGAAAATCTTCGATGAGATTGCTCACAATTCCCTTCCCTAGGCCAAGTTTTCTTGACGCGCGGATGCCGGCCTGAAGGCCGGCGCTACAAAAGCAAACACGGAATCCCCCTTCGCAAAAGACGCTCCCTTGCTGCGTCCCTTCGCAAGATTCGCTCAGGACGAGCAGAGCAGGCAGGATGGGGCGCCCACCAACCCAAAAAGCTGCCCGCCTGAAGGCGGCCGCTACAAAACCGAAACAAACTCGGCGCGTTGCGCCGACGGCCGGACCACAGTCCGGCCCTACAAAAGCAACGCGAAAAACCCACCAGAGCAAAGGCAAAAGCGACGGCAACGCCAAAGCGGCGTCGAGCCGCCGCACTCCAAACGAACAGCAAAGTGGGCGGTGTAAAGCCGACCCTACAAAAGCAATGGCAAAAAATCCCCACCCTTCGCAAACGGCGCTCAGGATGGGGCACCCGCACGCCGGGGTCTGAAGACCCGCCCCTACGCAAATCATTGTAGGACTCGACCAAACTCACTTGCAAAAGAGCCGGCCCCTCGAAACTCGGGGTGAACGAGACGTCCTTCCTGCGTCAGGGCAAGCCGGCACTACAAAGTGAGCCCCGGGCGGATCTGAAGACCCGCCCCTACAAAGGCTGCTGCGCTTGTGCCGCGGCGCGGCGCCAGAAGCATGCGGCAACAATCAGGATACAGCTCGCGATGACGCAGAGCCAGGCGAGCCAGTCGCCGAAGCGCGTGTAGGGCGTCACGTCCGAACGAAAGGCGTACGGGGCGTCGAGTTCCGCGCGCTTAAATGGGGCGAGGCGCGCGATGATTCTGCCGTAGGGATCGACGTCCACCGTGAAACCCGTGTTCGTGCCGCGCAGCAGCCAGCGGCGATTTTCGACGGCGCGAACGCGCGCCATCATCAGACTTTGCGCTGCGGCGGATGAGCGGCCGAACCAGCCGTCATTCGAGATATTCACCAAGAGCTGCGCGCCGCGATCCGCAAAACGCCGGACTTGCGCGGAGAAAACGGATTCATAGCAAATGAAAACGCTGAACCGGCCACCGGGCTGGCCTGCCGCGGCAGGCAGGCTTCCCACGCCGTAGGTTCGGCCCGGCGTGAAATCCGAAATGCCGGCCGTTAAACTTTTCGCGAAAGTCAGCCAGCGCCGCAAAGGCACGTATTCGCCAAACGGAACGAGATGGATTTTATCATAGGTGAATTCGCGCTGCCCGGAAGGGCTGAGCAAAATGGCGCTGTTCGACGCGAGCCACTGGCGATTTGGCCCCAGTTTCCAATCGACGACGCCGACGAGAAAATCGCTTCCCGAGTCCTTGGCGATTTTGTCCGCGATAGCCGCGAATTGCGGATCCTGCAAACTGAACGGCGCGGGGACTTCGGGCCAGATGATTACGCCGGGCGATTTTTGGGCGGCGTCTATGCTGATGGACTCAAGCTGCTGCATGTCCGCGGCGTGGAGAGCCATCCAGTTGGCGGGATAGCTTTCCGACTGCGGGAAATTGGTTTGCACAAGATGGGCGACGTGATCGGGCGTGCTGCGTGGGACAAGAAGCGGACCGAATTTCGCGATTAAGACGAGAATCAGCATCGAGGCGAGCAGCGTGCGACGGCTTTTGGATGATGGCGCGGCGATGGCCCACACGACAAGGGCGTTGAAAGACACGACGAGGGTCGAGAGGCCAAAAATTCCCGTCACGGCCGCAAGCTGCACAAGCGCCAGGTTACCGGATGCCGCGTAGCCAATCAAATTCCAGGGAAACGCGATGATGGGCAGATGCGCGCGGGCGAATTCGAGCGTGACCCACAAAAATGGCGCGAGGACGCATGCGGTTGCGAGGCTGCGTTTGCCCGTGCACGAGACCAACACCGCGAACGCGAGCGGAAAAAGCGCGCCAGCCAGCGTCATGAGTGCCAAAATTCCGGCAGCGGCGAAGGGGCCCACGTTTCCGTATTGCTGCATCACGGTGTCGATCCACGGAACGCTGAGGGGATAAAACAGCGCGCCATTGATGAAGCCATAGAGCGCGGCCTCGCGCGTGCGCGCGCCCAGCGCAGCGAGCATGAGCAACGCGACAGCGATCCACGCCAGCAGCGGCAAATTGTAATTGGGAAACGAAAAGGAAAGCGCGAGACCCGAGGCAATGGCGAGAAGCAATCGAACGGGCCGTGACAAATTCATTCGACGATCATTTTCATTCTGCGATCATTATTCTTACGGCGTGCATTTTCATTCGACGTTCATTCAGCGGCGGTAAATGGCCTTGAATCCCTCGCGCTGGAGCGACTGTTTGGCCTTGTCGCCAACGGACTGAGTGGCGAATGGGCCAACCTGCACGCGATAGAAAGCGTCGGTGGTGGGGGCGATCACAAATGCGGGAAAGCCCTTTTGCTGCAGCACGCCGGCCATGGCGAGGGCATCGCTTTCGCGTCGGAGCGCGCCGACTTGCAGCACCATCGCGTTTTTCGAAATGCGCGGCGGCCGGAAACGCGCAGGCGTTTCAGAAGCGAGACGGCCGGCGGATAGCGCAGGCTGCCGTCGAACGGGCGCGGGCGCTGAAGCAAGACGCGATGCCGGCGCGGAAGACGATTCGATACGGCGGCTCGCTGCGGGAGCGGACCCGCTCAGGCGGGCAGGCTCGCCACGGCGGGCAGGTTTGAGCGGAATGTCGGTGGTTTTCTTGTCGGTATAAAAATCCCATTCGGGAGAAGACTTGGGCTGCGCAGCGGCTTGCGCCGAGCGAGGCGCAACCGGCTGCGGCGTTTTCTCGAGCGACGCCGCCTGCACGGGGGAGTTGCCATATTGCGTTTTGCCCATCACGTAGCCGAGGGTAAAAAAAACGCAGCAGAGCAACACCACGCCCAGAAACAAACCAATCAGATGACGGCTTTCGAGAACCCGGTCGCCGCCGCCTCGTCTTGAAGTACCAGCCATACGTTAACGCGCCCCCAGAAATTTTATTTGTTCGGCACGGCGGGCTTGATCCACTGGCTGATCAAGTCCATCGGGACCGGAAAAATCACGGTCGTGTTTTTCTCACTGCCAATTTCCTGCAACGTCTGCAAGTACCGGAGCTGCACCGACACGGGCTGGCGCTGCAACGCTTCGGCGGCCTGAGCCAGTTTCGCCGAAGCCTGCAACTCGCCGTCCGCGTTAATAATTTTTGCCCGGCGCTCGCGTTCGGCTTCGGCCTGCCGCGCGATGGCGCGCTGCATGTTCTCCGGAATATCGACCTGCTTCACCTCCACCTTCGTAACCTTAATACCCCATGGCTCGGTATCCTGGTCAAGGATTGTTTGCAACTTGGCGTTTACCTTTTCGCGCTCGGAAAGAACGTCGTCCAGCTCGAACTGGCCGACGACGCTGCGCAAATTGGTTTGCGCGAGCTGCGACGTAGCGTAGAGATAGTTCTGGATCTGCGAAATGGCGAGATTGGAATCGACGACGCGGAAATAACAAACGGCATTTACTTTCGCCGATACGTTGTCCTTGGTGATGACGTCCTGCGGCGGCACGTCGAGGGTCTCGATTCGCAGAGACACGCGAATGAGCTTGTCGATGGGATAAAAAACCAGGCACAAGCCCGGTCCTTTTGCGATGGGTATCATGCGGCCGAGGCGCAGGACGACGCCGCGCTCCCACTCCTTGAGAACGTAAATGCAGTTGAAAAGCCAGATCAGGAAAATGAAAATGGCGACCGCCACGGCCATCATGAAGAAATCCATCGTGCCCTCCGGAGTTTCGAATTTTCAGGCCCGTTGTGCATCGAAATGTTAAGTGAAATACTCGGTGCAATATTCAGGGAGAAACCGTTGCCGAGCGCACCGGCTCGACGATCAGCGTGAGGCCCTGCACTTTGCCCACGCGGACTTTGGTTCCCTTGGGAATTGGCTGGTTCGCGACGGCGCGCCAAAGTTCGCCGTGAATCAAAACCATTCCCTTTGCGCCAATCCCCTCGACCGGCTCCATCATTTCGCCGACCTCGCCTAATAACTCGTCGACGCCAGTCGCGCGTTTCCATGTGCGCGAGCGCAGGACGAGGCGCATCAGGAAAATCACGATGAGGGCGACGGGCAGAGTGACAGCAAGCGCGATACCCGGATGCACGCCGCCGGTGGTGATCGGCGATTGAATGAGCATCAATGCGCCCAGCAGCATCGCAATTGCCCCGCCCACGCCCAATATTCCATGCGTGGGAAACTTCGCCTCGAGTACAAACAAAACCATTGCCAGCAAGATGAGCACCAGCCCCGTAAAGTTCACCGGCAGCATGTGCATGGCGAAAAGCGCGAGCACCAGCGCGATTCCGCCGATTACGCCGGGAGCAAACAGTCCCGGATGGGTGAACTCGACATAAAGACCAAGCACGCCGACGATCAGGAGAATAAAGAATGCATCCGGCTGGATGATGCGGTCGAGGAATTTCTCGCGGCCGGTCATCTGGTGGATTTCAATAATGGGCTGTGTGAGATTCAATTTTTGCGTCGAGCCGTCGAGGCGCGTGATGGTTCGCCCGTTGAGTTGCGCGAGAAGGGCGGCGGTGGACGGCGCGACAAGGTCGATCAGGTGGCCGTCGAGTGCTTCTGTTTCGCTGAAGGCTTTGGCTTCCGTGACGGCGGTGACGGCGAGCGGGACATTGCGTCCGCGACGAGCGGCGTAGCTGCGGAGGTATGCGGTCGCCTCGTTCATGATTTTGCGCTCGAGGGTGTCGTTGACTTTCACGGGGTTGCCGGCAACCTCCAGCAACGGAGACGCCGCGCCTGTGTCGGTGCCGGGAGACATCGCGGCCACATCGGCGGAAATCAGAATAAAAAATCCCGCGGAAGCAGCGCGCGAGCCGGAGGGAGTGACGTACGTCACGACGGGAACGGAGGAATGAAGAATGGCGGCGATGATTTGCCGCATGGACGCGTCGAGGCCGCCGGGCGTGTCGATGGTAATGAGAATCAGGCTGGCGTGGGCGGCGTTGGCCGCGTCGATTCCGTTGACAATGTATTCGGCGAGAATCGGCTCAATTTCGCCATTGATGCGCAGCTCGTACACGGGGGAGCCGGCGGGCGGAGCACTGGCAGCGGACAAAGGCGCGGGGGAAATAAAAAGGACCGCGACGAGCGCGCCCAGGAACGCAACGAAGAAGCGCACGCGCAAAATTCGCCGAACAATCGGGCGAGAATCGGCGAGTTCATCAAGGCAATGCCTTCCAGGAACCGAGCGTGAGATTTCCGGATTCATCTGGGCGGGTAGTATAGCAGGGACGGCGAGCGAGCACCGAAAAGATACTCCCAAGGGACGAACGCGCTCGCGCCAGAAAATCCGCGTTCCGTTTCCGCTCGTTCAATTTTTGAAGAACGGTTACTGGTGCTTATCAGCAAGCTCGGGAACGGGAGCGAAGACCGCAATGACGAGCGGATCCTTGATGACTCTGGCGAAAGCCGGGTCGGTTTTCGCGGAAACGAATTTCTTATAGCCTTCATCCCGCGCCATGATCAGGTAGTGGGCCGCGCGCTCGGCATTTCCGAGCTGGGCATAGGTGCGCGCGACGAAGAAATAAAAAAGCCCGGGATCCGTCATGCTGCGCTCCTGCACGACCGAGCCGCCATCGCCCCTCTGCTGGAAAATCAGCGGGTCGATTTGAATCGCTTTCTGAAAGGCGGCCATCGCCTCGGGATATTTCTTGATGCCGAAGTACGCGTAGCCGAGATTGCTGTAAACGGGCGCCATGTCCGCGCGCTGCTTTAACGTTTTCTGATACCAATGGATCGCGCCCTTGTAATGATGCTTGGCGTACTCGACTGTTCCGACGTTGTTAAATGCGCTGGCATAATGCTTGTCGGCCTTGATGGCCTTCTTGAAATAACGCTCGGCCAAGCCGTTGCTTCCCCAGATTTCGTATGCCACGCCGAGCTTATTGAGAACGACGGCGTTCTTAGGCTCCTGCCGCACCAATTGCTTGTAGGTCGAAATGGCCTGGGGATACATTTTGCGCGCCATGAAAATGTCCGCGCGCAGTTCTCCCAACTGCAGGGGAGATATTCCGGGCTGGACGCTCGAAGGTTGAGACGTGGAGACCTGTTGCACCTGTGCGATGCCACTTTGCTGCGCGCGCAGAGTAAACGGGAAAATAAGAATCAGGAAAAGGGCTGGCAGGATCGTGCGCTTCATTTCACCCCTCCTCCACCAACGCCGGGTTGCTAAGTTTGAGGCTTCTTCGGCTTTGGCGGCGGCTTCTGGTTGTCTCCGAAGATACCAAAAATCTTCTCAAATAACCCTTTTTTCTTTTCCGGCTCAACGGGGCCGGGCGGCGCTGCTTGAGAAGGCTGGCTCTGCGAAGGCGCGGCGTTTGGATTCGGATTCCCTGCGCCTGCGGCTGGCTGGCCCGAAACGGGAGGTTGGGGATTTGACGGCTTGCCGAACAGGTGCGACAACCAGGAGACCGGCGGAATGTTGGAAAGATTTTGGCCGCCGTGAAGCGGGCAAAATTGCGTGGGTTCCGTGCCCGCGATAAAGACTTCGGCGAGTGTCGTAGGGCAATTGGGCGTGGCCAGGTCTCCGGACTCCGGGTCAACCGTCGCGGTGACGATACCCTGCGGCTCGGGAAAATCCTGCATATTGTGATACGCGGGCAGGGCCTGCGCGGCCTTCATGAATTCCGTCCAGATGGGCGCGGCGGAATTTGATCCGGCGAGGCCGAGGTCGCGGTTGTCGTCATAGCCGACCCACACCACGCAGAGGAGATTCGAAGTGTAGCCCGCGAACCAGCCATCGTGCGAGGTTCCCGTTTTCCCCGCGGCGGGCGCCGTGAAACCGCGCAGGCGCACGGTGTAGCCCGTTCCGTGATTAATGACGTCTTGTAAAATGTTCGTGACGAGGTACGCGACGCGCGGATCGAGCACGGCTCGCGCCTGCGGGGCGGACCTTTCGATTACGTTGCCGTCCGCGCCCACGACCTTGTTCAAGAATCGCGTTTCCACCCTTATGCCGTCATTCGCGAAAATTGTGTATCCGGCAGCGACTTCCATGGGAGTCATTACGTAAGAGCCGAGCGCCATCGCCGGCGTCGCCTCGATGTCGGAGTCAAGGCCAAGGGAGCGCGCTACGGCCTTGACGCGGTCATAGCCGACCATTTCCGCGAATTTCACGGTGGCGACGTTCAAGGAATGGGTCAAAGCGTCGCGGGCCGTCACGGTGCCGTAAAACTGGCCTTCGTCGTTATTCGGCGTGTAATCCTTGCCATCAAAAGTGAATGTAGTAGGCTCGTCCACGACCGTTGTTTCCGGAGTGATGACCGGCTGCAATCCGGCCACAGCGTTATCGAAGGCGGCCGCGTATACGAACGGCTTGAACGACGAGCCGGGCTGCCGGCGCGCGAGGGCGTGGTTGAGCTGGCTTTCGCCGTAGTTGCGGCCGCCCACGAGGGCGAGGATGGCTCCGGTTTTCGGGTCCATGGCTACCAGAGCGACTTGAGGCTTGACGACAGCCAAGCCTTTGCGCCGCGCGAGCGCATACCGGCGCGCGAGTTCGCCATCGATAATTTTCATGCCGGTCGCGACGGCTTGGTCGGCGGCTGCTTGGAGCGCAGGGTCAAGAGTCGTATAGATGCGATAGCTTTGCGTGGTCAAATCGCTCTGCGAAAACTGGTCGAGCAGCGAATCGCGGACCATGTCGACGAAATACGGGGCCGCGCGGCTGGTGGCGCCGCCGCCGACAAACTTCAGCGTTTCTTTGCGAGCGGCGCGGGCTTGCGCTTCGGTGATGTAGCCGTCCTCGACCATTTGTTTCAGCACACGATTTCGCGCTTCGATGGCGCGGGCCGGGTGGCGTTCGGCGGACGAGTAGTGATTGGGGGAGCGGATGATGCCGCCGAGAAAAGCGCATTGCGCAAGATCCAACTCGCGCACGTCCCTGCCGAAATATGCCTGGGCCGCTTCGCCGAATCCGCGAATCGCGAAGCTGCCGCGGTTTCCGAGATAGACTTCATTTGCGTAAAGCTCGAAGATGCGATCTTTCGTGAAGCGGTGATCGAGCTCGAGTGCCACCATCGTCTCCGCGATTTTCCGGCGCCATTCGCGCCGCGTGGAGAAGAAAAAACTGCGCGCTACTTGCATGTCGATCGTGCTGGCCCCCTGCGCCTTTTCTCCGAGTCGCATGTCGGCGAGCGCCGCTCCGGCAATACGGATTATGTCGAAGCCGCCGTGTTCGAAGAATCGCTTGTCTTCCGCCGCCATGACCGCGTGGACCAGAATGGGCGGAAGATCCACGAATCGCACCACGCGGCGTTTCTCGCGCGAGTCGTCGAAAAGATTCGTCAGTAGTTCCGGTTCGATTTCAGCGGAACTTACCAAGGCGTCGTCGGAAACGATGCGAATGGTTTTGATTTCCCCGGCGGAGAAACCCACATACAGGGCATTCTGGCCTTCGAAATAGGACGATTCGGAAGGATCAATTTCCACCGAAGACTTCTGGACCTTGAACCGGCCAACGGCGCCCGGAATATCGGCCTCGGAATAGCCATTGTTCACGAGGTATCCCGCCAGATTAGCCGGAGTCATTACCTCGCCAGTCGAAATCGTTTCCGGCGCGGAGAAAATGTGGGACGTATGCCCGAAGACCTGGCCGCCCAGCCGCGTGTCAATCAGATGGCTGAAATGGACCCAATAGTACGTAAAAACGCCTGCCCCAACCAGAATGACGCACAGCGCCGCTCCCAACAAAGCCAGGCCCGGGCGGGATGTCCAAAGCCCGCGGGCAAGTCGAACGCGCAATCGTTCCTCCGATTCCTCTCCGGGATGGACGATTGGGGGCTGGAACGCGCCGCTCGACCAGTGGAACAAAGGACTGGCGGCAGCGCTCCCCGAAAGCCCTCCCGGAGCACATACTTAGTCTGTTGCCATTCTAAAGGGAAGCGTTGTTTACCTGGGGATGAAAATGCAATTGAAGTTGATAAACAGCAAGGTCCACGGGAACGGTGTAGTCAACCGAAATGCGAACATTTCCGGAGACATCGCTCACTTGAATGTCTTTGCTATCGGCGGGGATGCCGAGTTCCTGCACCTTCTTTTCGACGTCAGCGCGGATGTCATCATCCTGCTTGCGATAGGCCGAAGCGTAGGCTGCCATCTGGCGCATCGAGTCCTGCAACTCGTAATTGGCCAAATAAAGCGGGATGATTTTGATGCAGCAAAATACGAAAGCGCCGAGAACGATCAAAACGATCAGCGATTTGATTTTGGCTCCGCCCTGTTCGCCCTTGCGTGATGCCCGAGACATTATTCCTCCACCTGCCTGAAAATGTGATCGTAGACCGCCCTGTTTGGGAAGCTAACATTGCACTCATCGAACGTCGAGAAGACGTTCGCGAGCGGGTTTCAGACTGGTTAACTGTACCGTCGAACGATGGGTAGATTAATACGCTTTGGCGAAAATGGCCTGTTCGGGGGCTGGCCGGCCGCAATAAATGCACTTGCCGGACCTGCCGGCCTGTTCGAGGGGAATGCACCGCATCGTGGCTTTGGTTTCTTCCTTGATTTTGGCTTCGCAATCCGCGCCGCCGCACCAATGCGAAAGCGCAAAACCCTTCTCGACGGCAAGTTTGAACTCGCCGTAATCCTTCGGCTCGGCGGTATTGGACTTGCGAAAATCAAGCGCGCGCTGGAAGAGCGCATCTTGAATTTCGACGAGAAGCTTCGCCGCCAAGACTGCAATTCCCTGCTGCGGGACGGAAATCTTGCCTTCGCGGCCTGGGCGATCGCGCCGCGAGAGCACGGCGTTGCCGCTGGCCACGTCTTTCGGGCCGAGTTCGATGCGCATCGGCACACCGCGCATTTCCCAGTCATTGAATTTGAAGCCGGGGCTCATGCCGTCACGCTCGTCCATCTTGACGCGAATGTCGGCAGCGAGAAGTTCGGCGCGAATTTTCTGGGTGGCCTCGAAAACCGCGCGTTTCTCGTCGTCGCTTTTGAAGATCGGCACGATCACGACCTGATAAGGCGCGAGGCGCGGCGGAAGTATGAGACCCTGATCGTCGCCATGCACCATGATGATTGCGCCGATGAAGCGCGTCGAAAGGCCCCACGACGTGGTCCAGCAGAATTGGTGGACGCCACCTTTGTCGAGATATTTAATCTCGAAGGCTTTGGCGAAATTCTGTCCGAGGTTGTGCGATGTTCCGGCCTGCAGCGCTTTGCCGTCACCCATCATGGCCTCGATGGAATATGTCCGGTCGGCGCCGGCGAAACGCTCGGCATCGGATTTTTTACCCGGGATGACGGGAATCGCGGCTTCGCGGACGGCAAAATCGGTGTAAATGTCGAGCATCTGGCGCGTCTCAGCTTCGGCCTCTTCAAGCGTGGCGTGGGCGGTGTGCCCTTCCTGCCAGAAAAATTCAAGGGTGCGTAGAAACAGTTTCGTGCGAAGCTCCCAGCGGACCACGCTGTTCCACTGATTGATGAGCACGGGCAAATCGCGGTAGGACTGAATCCATTTTGCGTACGCGTGGCCGATGATCGTCTCCGACGTGGGGCGTATGACGAGCGGTTCCTCCAACTCCTCGCCACCGCCGATGGTTACCACCGCAAGCTCGGGCGAAAAACCCGCGACATGCGATTTCTCCTTATCGATGAAGCTGCGCGGAATCAGGAGCGGAAACGCTGCATTCAAGTGTCCCGTGGCCTTGAAACGCCGGTCGAGCTGATACGTGATGTTCTCCCAGAGCGCCCATCCGTACGGGCGCACGATCATGCAGCCGCGCACTGGCGCATAATCGGCCATCTCGGCGCGCAGCACGAGCTGGTTATACCATTCGGAGAAATCCTCGGCGCGTGTTGGCAGCTTCCGGTCAACCATCTGTGAGCGCGGCTCCTCTTTATATAGGTACTTCTATACGTACTGCTACACATGTTGATGCGCGGGCTAGACGCAAAAAATCTTGCGATGAAGCCCACGAGCGTATCGGACGCGTTAATAGTTGTCAACGGAAGCAGGCGCGTTGTTTTGTTGTCGGTTTTGTGTTGCTGTTACGTCGAATGCGGTCGTCCGGTTAATGTTAGCGCCTTGGATGCAGCGCGCGATAGAAGCCGGTCATAGGGCTATTCCGCCAAAAACAAACTCTGCGCGAAGGGCCACTCCGCGTCCACCCATTGCGCGTTGCAGCGGAAGCCGGCGCGCTCGCCCATGGACGCCGCTTCGTCGCAGCGATATTTGTGCGAGCTTTCCGTCCAGATGGTTTCGCCTTCGCTGAAATCGATCTCGAGAGACGCGCCGCGAATGTGGACCGTCTGCCGCCGCGTCGAGCGTAAATGCATTTCGATTCGCCGTTCGCCGTCATTCCACCGCACTTCATGACGGAAACAACTTAAATCGAAATCCGCATCGAGTTCGCGATTGATTCGTGCCAGCAGGTTGCGATTGAACGCCGCGGTCACTCGCGCGGAATCGTCATAGGCCGCCAGCAACTGGCTCACGGATTTTTCGAGGTCGGTCGAGAGCAACAGCGCATCTCCGGGGTGCAAAATCTGCCGCACTTCGCGCAAAAAGATTTCTCCTGCGGGCCGGTCGAAATTCCCAATCGTGCTTCCGAGGAACAGAACCAGCAAACGCTCGCCGGGATTGCGCCGCGAAGCTACATCGAGCAAGCCATCCAGATACGCGCGTTCGAAGCCGACGACGCTGACCGAATCGATTCGGCCAAGCTCCTGCCAGCAGCGCGAAAGCGCGGTGCGCGAAATGTCGATCGGATAATAGGTGACCGGCTGGCGGCGGGAGAGCGCTTCGAGAATCCAGCGAGTTTTTGTTCCGCTACCGCTGCCGAGTTCCGCCACGACGACAGGCACCGGCAATCGGTCAATCATTTCCTCCGCGTGGCGCTTCAGCAATCGCGCTCCCGCGCGCGACAGGCCATATTCCGGCAAGAGGCAGATTACTTCAAACAGCGCCGAACCGACTTCGTCGTACAAATATTTCGAGGGCAACTCTTTCTGTCCGGCCTTGCTCAGTCCCTCGCGTACGTCCGCCGCGAAATCTCCCGCGGGCGTTCCAGAAACGTCATGCGTATAAATGCGCATTGCAGTTGCCATGGATTATTCCTCCACCGTGCGGAATTTCGCGTAAACGTACGGGTAATGCGGCTGGAACCAGTTGCGGAACGAGCGGCGCAACATGCACGCTGCGGTGCGCGGCGAGCCGCCCTTCATCACGAAATGCATTCCGTCAAAAAAACTGGCTGAATATCCCGGATAAAATGGAAACGGCTTGAAGCCGGGCAGCGGCGCAAATGGCGTCGAGGTCCATTCCCAGCCATTGCCGAGCAGGTCGTGCACGCCGAACGCGCTTGCTCCGGCGGGATGCGCCGTTACGGGCGTCGGATCCCATCGCTCGAAATTAAAATTCCCGCGCTCCGCACTTGGCCCAACGTCGCCCCACGGATACAGGCATTCGCTTTCCGTCGGAGTGCCGTAGGCCGCGCGATGCCACTGCGCTTCGCTCGGCAATTTTCGCTTTGCCCATCGCGCGTAAGCCGAGGCTTCGGCGTAGCTCACGTATACCGGCCAGTCGAGGGGCAACGGAATCCGCGCGAACATTCCGCGATACTCCCAGCCGTTGTTATTGCGAGCATCACCGCCGCTGCGCTCCCAGAAAAGTGGATGCGAGATTCCTTTCGACGCGATCCACTCCCACGCCTCTGCGCTCCACAGTGATTTGTCTTCGTATCCGCCGCCGCGAACAAATTCCAGGAACGCCCCGTTTGTAACCGGATAAGTCCCGATGCGGAAGCCCGGCACGTGAACCTTGTGCTCCTCGAATTCGTTATCCCAGCCAAACGCGTCGCGTTCACGCGGCATGCCTAGCGTCGCTTCGCCTTCCGGAATTGCAGCCATGCGCGGCACCACGCTCCGCGAAATCGCGGCTGGCGTTGTTTGCGGCGCGAGCTTTTTATCGAACGGCAATTGGTGCAGTAAATAGGCGAGCGTTTCCGCGTGCATCAACCGATGCTCGATCGCCACGTTCAGGACAAGGTCCAACACGTTGTCGAGAGGTGTGCCATCGGACGTAAGCCGATTCGCGGGCGCGCGCAACGCCGCATCAATTTTCTCGCGCAGCTTTGCGTTGTACGCGCGAATTTCTTCGACGCCCGGCCAATCCTTCGGCTGATCGCTCGGCAGTTGTCCGTCGACGGGATCGATTCCGAAGGCGAAGAGCTTGTCGAATCCTGGATGGGTGCTCGCAAGTCCCAGTGTGTCGCGACCGAGTAAGTTCCAATCGAATGTTTCCAGATGCCCCAAGTAAAAAATCAGCCGGTGCCGCTCGGGAATCGGACGGTCATAAATCGCATCGGGCCGCAGCAACGCAAAGAGCGCATCCGTTTGCGCGCGCGCCTGCTGGATACGCTCATGCAGAGGATGGACAGACTCGGTCAGTAGTTTGGGAGTAGCCACGGAACAGTCCCCCTCGGGGAGAGAATCCCTTTTACCTCTTTGCGCGGCTTTCTACAATGTCTCTTAGCAGCTAGTTGGAAAAATGCTCTTGGTTGTCATTTCTTCCGCTGCGAGGGAATCGCAGTTTACAAGACTTCAAGGAAAATGCGGATTCCTCCTCGCGGCTGCTCGTCGGAATGACAACGAGTAGAGTTTTTCAACAAACTGTTAGATTCACAATTCCCGTCGCACGATTCTACGGGTTTAATGGTATTTACCGCGGTTCAGCGAAGATGTAGGCTGCCGGGCAAGTTTTACGAAGGGAAAATATTCGCGAGCAGTTTGCGAAACGCGTTGCCCCGGTGGCTCGCTTCATTCTTTTCCGCCTGATTCAATTCGGCGAATGTTTTTCCGTGCGCGGGAAAATAAAACACGGGATCGTAGCCGAATCCACCTTCGCCGCGCGGCTCGTTCGCGATAACACCATCCGCCGAACCGGAAACCACGGCCAGCATTTGCCCCCTTCGCGCCGCCGCGACGACGCACACAAATCGCGCGCGGCGCGCTTCGCCCGCCATGCCACGCATCTCGCCGAGTAATTTTTCAATGCGTTCCGCGTCGCTCGCGTGCGGCCCGGCGTATCGCGCTGAATGCACGCCGGGCGCTCCGCCGAGCGCAGGCACCACCAGTCCCGAATCATCCGCAAAAATAATCTCTTCGGTGAGGGCGCCGTCACGCGCACCGTGATATTTGCTGAAGTGCAGCGCTTTCCCAGCGGCGTTCTCGGCAAACGTGGGGGCGTCCTCGATAAACCCAGGTAATTCCCGGAACCGCGGCAGCAAATCCACATCCATCGCGCGTCCCGCCGCCATCGCGCGATATTCGCGCAGCTTGCCTGCATTCGACGACGCGAGCAGCAGCCTAACGCGCGCGTGCACGGAATTCCATGTGCAGCAACTCCTGCTGGACTTCGGTCAAATGCCGGACCCCCGTCGCGGCCAGCCGCAGGAGCAATTGCATTTCGTTCTCGGTGAACGGCCGTCCTTCCGCAGTCGCTTGCACTTCGACCAGCTTTCCTGATCCGGTCATCACCACGTTCATGTCGACTTGCGCGTGCGAATCTTCCTCGTACGCCAGGTCGAGCAGCAGCTCGTCCTTCACGATCCCGACGCTAATCGCCGCCACGGAATCGAGCAGCGGAATCGTGCGCAAAATCCCCGCCGCCTTCATGCGTTCAAAGGCCAGCGCCAGCGCCACAAACGCGCCCGAAATCGAGGCCGTGCGCGTTCCGCCGTCGGCTTCGATCACGTCGCAATCGATCCAGACCGTGCGCTCCCCGAGAGCATCGAGGTCCGTCACGGCGCGCAATGCGCGTCCGATCAGCCGCTGGATTTCCTGCGTGCGCCCCGATTGTTTTCCGCGCGCGGCCTCGCGTGGCGTCCGTTTGTCGGTGGCGCGGGGCAGCATTCCGTACTCGCTCGTCACCCATCCTTTGCCCTGGTTCCGCAAAAAATGCGGCACGCCGTCTTCGACCGTCGCGGTTGCCACGATGCGCGTCCGTCCCGCCTCGATCAGAACGCTTCCTTCGGCCGTCGACACAAAATCCGGCGTCAGCTTTATGGGCCGCAATTCGTTCGCCGCGCGTCCATCCGGTCGCACAAATCCTCCTTGCCAGGCATCGGCAATCTCAGCCGGCAACTTCGTGCATTCAGTTTGCCGCCCAGTCGAAAGCGTGTCAACGCGAGCTTTTCGCGCCACGGGGCTTGACTTTCCATTGGCGTGCAGCCATCTTTATTGACTTTACCTGCGGCGGTGTTTGCGACTGTGGGCGGGTCGGGGGACGATGAAGGTTCGCGTTTGCTTCCACGATAAATGCTTTGACGGCGCCGCTTCGGCGGCGATTTTTTCGCGGTTCTATCGCGAACGGATCCACGCGGACGCGCAATTCTGCTATACGGGAATGACGCACAAGGCTTCGCAGCCGTTCGAAGCGGGAATGTTTGACGGTGATGAAAATGCGATTGTGGATTTCAAATTCTCGAGCTCGCCGAAACTGACGTGGTGGTTCGATCATCATCAGAGCGCGTTTCTTACGCCGGAAGATGCGGCTGTTTTTCGGCAAGACCATTCGGGGAATAAGTTTTACGATCCAGCGTACAAATCGTGCACGAAATTTCTGGCCACGGTGGCAAGCGAAAAATTTGGCTTTGATGCGCGCCCGCTTGCGGAATTGATTCGCTGGGGCGACATTATCGACGGCGCGCAGTTCGAGTCGTCGGAGGTCGCGGTGGGCATGCGCGAGCCGGCGATGCAACTCGCTCTGGTGATCGAAGCGGCTCCGGAAGCGGATTTGGTGCCGCGGCTGATTCCGGAACTCGCCGCGCGCTCGCTCACGGAAATGGTGAAGCTGCCGATGGTGACGAAATATTTGGAGCCATTGCTCGAGCGGCACCGCAAATCCATTGGGATATTGAAGGAGCGGGCGGAGTCTCGCGGCGGCGTGATTTATTTCGACGTTAGCGATTTGGACCTCGAGGGCTACAACAAGTTTATTCCGTATTACCTGTACCCGGATTCGCTGTACACGGTTGGCGTGAGCGCATCGCCGACGCGTGCGAAGGTGTCGGTGGGAACGAACCCGTGGAAGGCAGCGGCGGCGGACGTGAATCTGGCTTCGCTGTGCGAAAAATACGGCGGCGGCGGGCACGCGCGCGTGGCGGCGATTTCGCTGGCGCCCGGGGATTTGCCGCGCGCGCGGCAGGTGGCGCAGGAAATCGTCGCGACTCTTCGCGGTTGACGTGTTGCGAACGCACGCGCAACCGCGTAGCGAAATCGTCCGATGGCGCCGCGCGCCATCGGCATTGAGCACCACGATGCGCCATTCGTGGTAGAATTTTAGCTTTGCAGCACGCATTCGCAAGCGCCTGTCAGTCCTGCCGGGCGTTCCCTGTGGGCCGCTAGCTCAATGGTAGAGCAGCTGACTCTTAATCAGCGGGTTGGAGGTTCGAGTCCTCCGCGGCTCACCACTCATTCTGTTTTCTGCTTTGTTTTCAATTGACTGACTCCTCCTGCTGCTCTTGCTGACCGTTCTGCAGGGGAACAGAAGGGAACAATAAGGTCGCAACATTGGCTACAGCACGCCGTTTCGATTCCGGTACCGAGTGTGCATACACGCGGAGCGTAGTCTCGACGTCGGACTGTCCGAGGATGTCCTGAGCCGCACGGATCGTCGCGCCTGATTCACTGAGCCACGTTGCGTGCGTGTGTCGCAGCACGTGCCAGGAAATTGGGCGCAACCCTACCTTCACGCATGTAGGTCGCAGAACTCGATTGGCGAGATTCTTCGGTCCCATTGGCGTGTTGGCTTTGCTCGTGAATGCCAAGTCTGCTTTGTCCGTGTGGGCACAGCGGTACTTGTGTGTCAGCAAT